>Ga0209706_10000005_pt1 | contig 127805 bp, 114 predicted proteins | sample PPLLaktember2015_6_FD_187263 | JGI IMG/M metagenome (GOLD analysis project Ga0209706, IMG submission 187263) | Freshwater sediment microbial communities from Prairie Pothole Lake near Jamestown, North Dakota, USA - PPLs Lake P8 Core (1) Depth... | ecosystem: Environmental > Aquatic >...
CCCTTGGCCCTGGAACCGGCAAAGACCCCGGCCCAGGTATCCGTGGACATGGTCGCTGGCTGGGCGCAATACTATGACCCGCTCAGCTGGGCCACGACGGTCAATCTCGCTGCGATAGACGTCGCCGCGATAGGCGCAGGAGCCGCGACACTGCAGACATGGAGCGCCATCGTGCATGCGGACCTTGGCGTGTACTACAGAGCCTACAAGAACCTCCTGAAGGAAGCATACGTCGCATGGGCTACGTACTACCATGTGGACCTCGCGGATCTGGGTGAGGCGGTCGTTGCGGATGTCACCATCGATGACGCCGCGCTGACGACCGCATCAGCCGACGTGGTCGCCCTGATAGACGGCGCAGTGCTCGCGGTCGAGAGCGGCCCGGGAGCTGAGGAGTCCCGTGGGCTCACGCTGTGGTGGGGTGTCAGGGGCGATTGGAGAACCTACTCTTTGGCCTATGCGGACGTGTCATACGCGATGGACATGGGCTGGTGGGCGTTCCTGGACGAATACAACTGAACGACGGCACACGATGCCGCGTCATTGAGGAACGAAACCCTGACAAACCTCTTCTAGCCGATTCTTGGTCGTTACTGACGCACCTATCTGACGGGCATTCTTTAATAGCGTAAGCGACATTCGAAGACGCGGGGTACTCAGCATAGTACCCAATCTGAGGGGGAGTCATATTGGAGATTAGGCGTGGTAGCCTTGTGGTGTGTACGGTCCTCGCCTTCGTTCTTCTCTTGCCCGGCGTCTCATTGGGCAAGGGCCTCGGCGCCGGAGCCGCGACCGAGTCGGACGGGACCTGGACGATTGCGCTCTATGTAGATGCGGATTGCAGCCTCGAGATGTATTGGGAAGACCCGAGCCTCCCGTACCTTCTGAACATCCCGGCCAGCGACGGACTCAACATCGTGGCCATAGTCGATTGGCTCAGCGAGGACGGGGTCGAGCGAGTCGAGATATCCGGCGGGTCTTGCGAGACCGTCGAGACCTACCCAGAGATGAACTTCGGGGACGGCGCGACGTTCCAGTGGTTCCTGACAGAGGTGAACACATACTACCCAGCTGACCATCTGGTGGTCATCCCGTGGGACCATGGCAGCGCATGGAGAGGTTTCTGTTGGGACGACACCTCTGACGGCGACTGCATAACGCTCCAGGAGATGGAGGACGCTATAGTCGGTGCCGGGGTGTACATCGACATCCTTGCGTTCGACGCATGCTCTTGCTCGAGCATAGAGATGGCCTACCAGGCCGCACAGACAGGGCTCGTCGAGCTGCTGGTGGCATCTGAGGAGCTGGTGGCTGGGGACGGATTCCCATACGACCTGATGTTCACCCCGGTCGCGCTCGACCCGTCGAGGACGCCGGACCAGGTGGCCGTCGACATGGTCGACGGATGGATAGAGGCGTATGAGCCGCTCCCGTGGGCATGGTACTGCACATTGGGCGTCATAGATGTGATGGAGATCGCGAACGGGTTGGGCGTACTGACGGACTGGGTCGCGCAGATGACCGAGGGTCTCTCAGATTACACGTACAACTATAGAATCGCACTGAGGGACAGCTACTACGTCTCGTGCGGATCTCACTACCAGGTCGATATGGTGGACCTCGCTAGGCATCTCATGGACGACCCTGAACTTGCAGATGACACCGAGCTCATGGACGCCACGCAGGCCATGATGGACCTGATCGAAGGCGCGGTAAAGTACGTGTACAACACGGACACGACCGCAGCCTGTGGAGGAGTCTCCATATACTGGGGTTCGCACAACGATGCCTGGAGGATCCATTACGAAGAGTACTGCACCGTCTCGTTTGCCGACGACAGCGGATGGGGAGAGTTCCTGGTCATGTACAACCTGTTGACCTGCGGTTGGATGCGAATCAGCAAGTGACGGGCTGAGGGCTGAACCTGCGTGCAGGTTCGCAGGTCGCAAAGACGGCATTGCAGTGGGAATCAGCGGCGGCTTGATAATCCGAGCGACGGCGCTGAAGTGGATATGAACCGGATAGACCGCACGCCCTTGACCCTCCGGATCTTCCCGAGGATCTCCCTAAGGACCGTGTTCGAGCCCCGCGCTATGAAGACCTCCATGCACTGACCCTTCTCGAGGTGCAGGTGCAGCATCATCTGGATCTCCTCATATCTGTGCTGCAGCACAGAGAGTTCGCCCCGCGGGCCCAGCTCGTCGTATACCATCGTGATTACGACTTGGTTCTCCCCCTCTGAGTCCTCCCACTCATCCTCGTCCACGACCGACCGCATCGCCTCCCTGACCGAATCGGACCTGGTCCTGAACCCCTTCGATGACGAGACCTCGTCGAATCGCTTGAGTAGATCCTGGGGCACCGATATGCTGACTATCGTCATTGCATCCGCTCCTAGAGGATGTGGAGGCGGGCCGACATTAATAATGTTGGTCCGACTTGTTAATAAGTCGGCGTCAATCAGAGCCGATGGATCTTCTTCAGCAGCCCCTCCGCATTGGCGACCAAAGCAGTCCTGACCTCGTCCGGGGTCATTCCCGCACCCATCGCCACCTTGTTCGCGAACTCCATGGTGCTCAGATCCGACGGTGAGTGCGTGTCCGTGTTTACGAGCAATTTCGCGCCCTTGAGCCTTGCGAGATGGGCGACGTGGCCATTGGTGAGCGAGTGACCCTTCCTGCATGAAACCTCGAGGTAGACCCCATTGTCTGCCGCGAGCTGGACATCTTCTTCCGATATCATCCCCGGATGGGCTAATATGTCGATTTCTGGGTTCATGACGGCCGCGTGATCTGTCCCGGGCTCGACGGGCTCCACGGGCGTCTCCCCGTGAACAATCACGATCTCAGCGCCCTTCTTCCTGGCGAGCGAGACCGCCTCATCGATGTACCTGACAGGCACATGAGTCAACTCGACCCCGGGGATTGCCTGGATGCCCCAGCTGTCAGCCTTCTCGCAGTCCCTTGCCAGCGACTGGACGATCCATTCGATGTTCGAGAACGATGCGTGGTCTGTCAGCGCTATCGCTGCGTGGTCCGAGACGGCAGCCCTCCTGATCAGCTCCATGGGGAGGAGCTCGCCATCGCTCAGCACTGTGTGCGTGTGGAAATCGCATCTCTTCGCCGTCATTTCCTTCTGCCCTCCAGTTCATTCTTGATATCATCCATCGTGATGCCCTCGTCGTACAGCAGGACCAACAGATGATACAGCAGGTCCGAGGCTTCGTACACGATCTCTTTCCGCTCCTTGTCCTTGGCGGCGATGATGACCTCTGAACTCTCCTCTCCGATCTTCTTCAGCAGCAAGTTCCTGTTGTTCATGAGCTTGCATGTGTAACTCGACTCGCATTGGGTGGCCTTGCGCTCCTCGAAGACATCCCACAGCTCTGCGAACACATCCCTCTGATGAATCGGGTCCTTTGCGAAGCACGAGTATGTGCCAGTGTGGCACGCGACCCCAGTCTGTTCGACCCGTGCGAGCATGGCGTCGCCGTCGCAGTCAGTGAGCAACTCGATCGCCTTCTGGAAGTTGCCTGAGGTCTCGCCCTTCTTCCAGATCGCGTTCCTTGATCTGCTCCAGTAGTGCATGTATCCAGTCGTCTTTGTCAGCGACAACGCCTCGTCGTTCATGTACGCCAGCATGAGCACGTTGTTGTTCCTCACGTCCTGGACTATGACAGGCATGAGGTCTTGGTTACCTGATGCGTTCAAGAGCCCCACCTCACTGGTACGCCCTTGGCCTCGAGTGCCTTCTTCACATCCGCGACCGTGTACTGGCCGAAGTGGAAGATCGATGCGGCCAGGGCCGCGTCTGCTTCGCCGTCCGTCAGAACCTCCACGATATGGTCTAGCGTCCCACATCCGCCGGAGGCTATCACAGGGACGCTCACTGACCTGACGACCGCCTTCGTCAGTCCTATGTCATACCCACTCTTCATGCCGTCCGAATCCATGCTCGTAAGGAGTATCTCCCCTGCACCAAGCTCGACCGCGGCCTTCGCCCACTCGATGGCGTCCAGGCCCGTGGGTCTCGTGCCGGAATGCGTGTAGACTTCCCATGAGTCGCCTGACCTCTTCGCGTCAATCGCGAGCACGACGCACTGGCTCCCGAAAGCGTTTGCGCATTTGGAGATCAACGATGGGTCGAGCACGGCTGCGGTGTTGATCGATGTCTTGTCCGCGCCGACATTGAGCGTCTTCCTGACATCCTCGAATGTGCGTATGCCACCTCCGACCGTGAGTGGCACGAACAGCTGCTCAGCGGTCTTCCGCACAGCCTCGTGCATCGTTCTGACGCCCGCCACAGAGGCGTTCACGTCCAGGAACACTATTTCGTCGGCCCCCTGAGCCTGATACTCCACGGCCAATGTCGGGGGGTCGCCCACCTGCCTTAGGTCCCTGAAGCACACCCCCTTCACGACGGCGCCGTCCTTGACATCGAGGCACGGGATGACCCTCTTCGTGAGCGTCATCTGCCTGACCCCCAGACCACGCTTGACTTCGTTGAGACGACGGACGAGGTCGGTTCCATTGCGACCTTGAGCGCGAGTCCGAGCGCCTTGAATGTGGCTTCCACAATGTGGTGACCGTCCTTGCCCCTCACGACCACTGTATGCACTGTCGCCCTCAGTTCCATCGCGAATGACCTGAGGAAGTGCTCGTACATGATGTCCGGGACCTCCAGGTGCGCGTACGGCCTGTCAATGAGGTCCACCGTGACCTGGACGAGGGCTTCGTCCATAGGGACAGTCGCGCTGGCAATCCTCTTGATCGTCCCCTCACCCATAGCCTGCCTATATGCCCGACCGAGGGTTATGGCGACATCCTCGATAAGGTGGTGAGCGAGGTCTCCTCGGGCGGAGATGTCCAAGTCCACGCCCGAGTACCTCGAGAGCGTCTCGACCATGTGTCTGAGGAACTCGTCGGATATCTCGACCCTGGTTTCCCCCGAACCGTCGAGTCTGAGCCTCACCTCGACCCTCGTCTCCTTCGTTTCCCTGACCAGTTCCGTCTCCCTTGCAGTCAACACGATCACCTGAACTCTCTGACGGCCTTCCTGAAATCTATACTACCAGTGTATATCGACATCCCCAACACGACGGAATCCGCACCCATGCCTCTGACGAGCTCGAGGTCGGCAAACGTGGTGATCCCGCCAGAGACTATGACGGGTTTGTGAGTGAGGCCGATGAGCCCTTTCACCAGGCTTGGGTTGATGCCCTGCAGTCTGCCCTCGACCTCGACGTTGGTGAAGAGGAAGCCCCAGATGTCGAACTGCTCGAGGTCCTTGACCACGGGTACGGTCTCTTTCCCCGAGCTCTCCTGCCAGCCCTTTATCAGAACCTGGTCAGAGGCGGAATCTATGGCCACGACGACGTCCCCCGGATACTTCGACGTGAGCTCTTTGACGAAGTCCCGGTCCTGGATTGCACGGGTCCCAACGATTACGCGCTCACAGCCTATCTCGAACAGCCTCTGGACCTTCTCCTCCGTCCTGATGCCACCACCCACCTGGACTGGGATCGCGAGGTCCCCGATGATCATCTCTATGAGCGACTCGTTGTCGCCCGTGCCGAGCGCAGAGTCCAAATCTATCACGTGGAGAAGCTCCGCGCCCTCCTCCTGCCATCGCCTGGCCACGCCGAGGACATCCTCGAGCGCGATCTTCTCCGTTCCTGGCTTGCCGCCCACGAGCTGAACGCACCTGCCGCCCTTGATGTCCAACGCTGGGATTACCTTCATGCTTAACCCTCTGCCATATTCACGAAGTTTGTGAGCAACCTCAGCCCAATCGTGCCGCTCTTCTCCGGGTGAAACTGGAAACCGCACACGCGCCCCTTTCTCACCGCTGACACGAACGGCTCACCGTAGAGCGTCTCTGCTATTCCGACTTTTTCCATGGGGTGGCACACATACGAGTTGGCGAAGTAGAATCTCGACCCTTGGGGCACGCTGTCGAACAGAGGGTCGTCCCGGAACAGAACCTCGTTCCACCCCATGTGCGGCACCCTCGGAGCTTTGAGCTTCCTCACATCACCGCGGAGCAGGCCCATACCGTCGCCCATTGACTCCTCGCTCCTGTCGAAGAGCACCTGCATGCCGAGACATATGCCTAAGACCGGCGTACCCGACTCGGCCGCCCTCCGCAGGCCGGGTATGGCGGGTCTGAGCTTATTTGCGGCAGCCCCGAAGGCCCCGACACCAGGGAAGACGATGCATTCGGCCGATTCGAGTGACGACATGTCTCCGACGACCTCGATGGACGCACCTGCGCGCTCAAGACCTTTCGATATGCTGTGAAGGTTCCCAACGCCGTAGTCCACAACGCTGACCTTCACTGTCCCACATCCTCAACGACCGTTTCCACCTCGTCCAAGAACCTATCCATCATCGTCCTCGGACCGATGGTCACCCTGATGTGGTCATCCATCATCAGGAACGAACTGCAGTCACGGACCGCAACACCCCTGCCCCTCAACGCAGTCACCATAGCGGGGCCGTTCACTGGGCACTTGGCCACCAGGAAGTTGCATTCGGATGCGTATGTGTGGAACCCGAGCGCTCTGAGCCGCCCGTCCAGATACGCCCTCTCGACCTTCATCCGCGAGACCGTCTCCCGGACCCAAGGCGTGTGATCCAGCGCTCTCGCCGCTACGGCCTCTGTGAACGAGTTCAGGCCGAAGGGTGTCCTGACCCGACGGAGCTCATCGATGACATCCCTCCTGGCGATAGCGAACCCGACCCTCAGGCCCGCAAGACCGTAAGCCTTCGAGAACGTGCGGGTGTCGATAGTGAGGGGGGCTGCCATGGCATCAGCGAGCATGTTCGATTCGCAGAAATCCGCATAGGCCTCATCCAGGATTACGACCCCTGACGATTCTGATAGCACCCGGACGACGTCGCGTCTGTCGAACAAGTTGGCGGTCGGGTTGTTCGGCTGACAAAGCGCTGTGAGCTTCGCTCGCTCAGCGAGTATCGCATCCGCGTCCATCGAGAAGTCCGGTCTGAGTGGCGTTTCGCATATCGTTGCGAGATTCACTCTAGCGTAGAATCTGTACATCCCGAACGTGGGGCTTGGAGAGCAGAACTTGTCCCCTGGATCGACGAAGCATTTCGACGCCATATCAAGGAGCTCGTCCGAGCCATTCCCTACAATGACCTCCTCTGGCGACACGCCGAACTGCGACCCGATCCTGGACCTCAGGGCATCCGAGTTCTCGCTCGGATATGCCCACAGCCGAGAGAAATCGAACTTGTCAGCGACCTCGGCTACAGCGGGATTCACACCGAACAGGTTCGCGTTATCGTTGAGGAGTACCATGTCGCGGCTCGATATCGAATAGGATGGTCGCGTGACGGTCTCGAGCGTTCTCCGCCTGAGCTCTCCAGCGGATGTCATGTCCTCACCTTCTTTCTCATGGCCGCGGCCTGCGCGTGCCCAGGAAGTCCTTCGGCGCACGACATGAGCTCGGTGGTCCTCACCAGTTTCGAGGCACCCGGGCGGGTCAACGCCTGGTATGGCACGGTCTTGAGGAAATCGTATGTGGACAGTGACGACCGCATGGAGGCCACACCCTTGGTTGGAATGATGTGGTTCGGCCCGGCACAGTAATCTCCGAACGCAACGGATGAGTACCGTCCAACGAAGACCGAGCCCGCGTTCGTGACGGCTTTGAGGACCGTCTTTGGCGAGGCCACATCAAGGACCAGGTGTTCCGGAGCATACTCGTTTGCGAACCTCATGGCCTCAGAGACGCTGTCCGCTCTGATGAAGACCGCGCCTTCCTTCGAGGACTGGTCGATGATGTCCCGCCTAGGAGCAGAGGAGGTCAGTTCGCGCAACTCGCTCTTGGCATCCACCAGTACGCGCTTCGACGTCGACACCAGTATCGCACGCGCGAGCGGGTCGTGTTCCAGCTGGGCGAGCATCTCCGCCGCCAGTATTCGGGCATCGGCCCGGTCATCAGCCACGAGAAGTACCTCCGACGGGCCGGCGAGGAAGTCTATCTCGCAGTCGTTCCTTACAAGCAGTTTCGCGGCGGTGACGAAAGCCCCTCCGGGACCGACTATCTTCTTCACTGGACGGATTGTCTCAGTGCCATAGGCCATGGCCGCAATGGACTGAGCCCCTCCGACAGAATACACCTCATCGACACCGCATAGGTCAGCCGCTGCGAGGACCGCGTCCCCAATCACACCGTCCCTTGCAGGAGTGCACATCACGATCTCATCCACGCCCGCTGCGCGCGCGGGCACGCAAGCCATGAGCACGGATGACGCATAGCTCGCGGTCCCACCTGGCACATAGATGCCGACCCTATCCAGTGGGACCACCTTCTGCCCGAATACCCCGATATCGTCCCTGAACTCGAACGGTTCGAGCCTTTGGAAGGAGTGGAACCGCTCTATGCGTTCCTTGCAGACAGCCATGGCACGCATGAGTCCTTTGGGCACGCGTGTCCTGGCGGCCTTGATGTCAATCGACGGTACGCGAAGGCTCTCTCCGACGAAGGAATCGTACTCCTGAGCGCAGGCAAGGAGCGCCTGGTCGCCACCCTCTCTAACCCTATTGACAATCGTGCGCGCGACAATCAGTGGCCCGGAGAGGTCCATGTCACCCCTGGAAAGGAGCCGCGACCGGTCACCTTTGGACAGGCTCTTCAAATCGCAGGTCAACATGTCACAGAACCATCCTGTCGATTGGCATCACGAGTATCCCCGTGGCCCCGATGCTCTTGAGCATCGCGATGACGCCGTTCACTTCGTCTTCGTTCGTGACAGCGTGGATGGCCACTAGGTCTTCCCTGCCCATGATGGTCATGACCGTAGGACCTGACACGCCAGGAACGAGAGTGTTGAGATTCTGGAGCCTGTCCTTGGGGACATTCGCCATGATGTATCGCTTCTTCGAGGCGTTCATGACACTCTCGAACGCGCTCGTGACCTCGTCGATCCTGAGGCGTTTGTCTTCCATCGACTTCGGGTTGGCAATCAGGACCGCCACCGATTCGAGCACCGATCCGACCTCCCTGAGGTGGTTCAGCTTGAGGGTCGAGCCCGTCTCAGTCAGGTCCACAATCACGTCCGCGAGGCCGATCCTAGGGGCAATCTCCGTGGCCCCCGACACCTCCGCAGGCGTGACCTTCTTCCCGAGCTTTCCGAAGAACTCCGTCGTGAGGTTCGGAAATGAGGTCGCGACCGCACAGCCGTCGGGAACCTCAGAGGCGTTCCTTACGCTCGACTCCTCTGGTACTGCCACAACCAGCCGGCACCTGCCGAAATCCAGGTCCATCAGCCGTTCGACATTCCTTCTGGTCTCCAGGACGAGGTCGAGGCCAGTCATACCCAGGTCAGCGGCGCCCATCTCGACGAACTCTGGTATGTCCTGAGCTCTAGCCATCAGGACCTGGTACCTGCCCTTGCCGAACTCAGCCAGCAGCGTCCGGCTGTTGGAGTCCGGGACGGGGAACCCGATCCGGTTCATGAGCTTCGCGGCACTGCTGTTCAATCTTCCCTTGTTCGGTAGCGCTATCCTGAGCGTGCTCACTGTATCATCTCCCTGCACGACGCCATCCTGGATACCCTAGCCATCGGGCTGGGATAACCGGAGATGACGAAGAAAGGCCCGGCGCACTGGCTGGTCCATGTGTGTTCACACGTGAAGACAACCAAACACGACTTGATTGACAGCCATGTACTTGCGCCTCGAGCAGGCCAGCAAAAACCACCACGGTATATAGTTGTTGTGTCCCGGGGGCGACTCCCAGAAACCACAAATGTACACCCCAGAAGAGTGCCCGAACCGTCGTAGAACAAATGCCCAGACCCTGCGGAGGATGTCCACCAGGTGGATTACAGCGGCCCGTCAGGTCGGATATAGCGCGCCCAGAACCATCACCACGACAGAAGCGGTGATACACATGGCGACGACGAACCACGGGTTGATCTTGAGGGCCTTCTCGTCCTCTGAGTCGAAGTACCGGATGAGACCGGCCGCGGAGTGGAAACCCTCGCCCTTCTTGTTCTTCGCCATAGGCTTCGGGGAAGCCTATTGAAGGTCTACGTATATAAGCCTTTACGGCTCTGGCGAGGCGGGATTCCTGTGATTCTCAAGCATCATCCCATAAGGAAAAGCATTATATAACCTGCAAGATAATTGACAGAATCCCATCTGGCTGGACGCGGTCGCAGCGTGACTACTTCTAGGTGGGTGCATCCGGGAGCCCATGTTTGAGAGGAAGGATTCGGAGGTTGTACGATAGCTACAGTGTTCCTTGTCGATGATGAGAAATTCATCGTCGACCTCTACAGAGACATCCTCGAAGCGAACGGCCACACTGTTGTGGATGTCGCTTCGGACGGCGAGGAGGCCGTGAGGAAGTACAGGGACATGAAAGAGAAGCCAGTCGTCATCATCATGGACCAAAGGATGCCGATCAAGGACGGCGTGAGCGCCACGCAGGAGATCCTCCAGATGGACCCAGAGGCGTTGATATTCTTCGGCAGCGCGGACCTTCACATAGAGAAGGAGGCGTTGGCAGCGGGCGCAAGGGGATTTCTGCTGAAGCCCTTCAGGATAGAAGAGCTTCTCGCGGCCATCGCTGAGGCCGAGGGAGAGAAGAGTTAGCAGGTCCTGCGGCATCGGCCGCAAGTCCTGACCGAGAGTGGTTCTGCATGAGCTTGAGAGGGAGCGAGAGAGAGGATTTGGCCCGGTCCGGGGCCCGCTTACGTTTAAGTAGGCCCTTCGGATATGAGAACGCACCCAATGAGGGGGATGCCTGATGGCAGAGCAGGAGAGCGACCTGAGGGCCCTGATGAGGAGCAAGTTGGAGGCCCTGAAGAAGAGAGGACTCGACCCTTATCAGAAGTATGACTACAAGCGCACGCACGACACATCGTCGATAAAGAGCGAGTTCGCGGACATAGGGTCCGAGAAGAGCCAGAAGGAAATATCCACCGCAGGCAGGGTCATGGCCGTGCGCGTCCACGGCAAGGCGGGTTTCGCCGACCTCGTGGACAGGAACGGCAAAGTGCAGATCTACGTGAAACTCGACGAGGTGGGCCAGGAGACCTGGGCCACATTCTCATCGCTCGACCGGGGCGACATAATCGGTGTACAAGGCACCGTCTTCAGGACGAAGATGGGTGAGATCACTGTCGCGGTCAAGAAGATGGATGTCCTATCCAAGGCCCTGATACCGTTCCCCGAGAAGTTCCACGGGCTACAGGACGTGCAGACGAGATATCGGCAGAGGTATCTAGACCTCGCCATGAACGACGACGTGAGGAAGAGGTTCGTGGACAGGAGCAGGATGGTCGCGTTCATGAGGGACTGGCTGAACAGGCGCGACTTTCTGGAGGTGGAGACACCGATACTCCAGCCGCTGTACGGCGGCGCCCTGGCCAGGCCGTTCGTCACGCACCACAACTATCTCGACATGGACCTGTACCTCAGGATAGCCCCGGAACTGTACCACAAGAGGTGCATCGTCGGAAACCTGGAGAAGGTGTACGAGATCGGGAAGAACTTCAGGAACGAGGACATCGACGCGCAGCACTATCCCGAATACACTTCACTGGAGCTGTACGAAGCCTACGTGGACTACGAGGTCATCATGGACCTCACTGAGAGCCTACTGTACGACACCGCGATGCACATCGTCGGGTCTGACAAGATCAAGTACGGTACCAAGACCCTTGACTTCTCGAGACCGTGGAGAAGGGTCTCGATGCACGACGCCATCAAGGAGTACACCGGCCTGGACATATCATCCCTCAAGACCGTCGAGGAGGCGAAGGCCGCAGCTACGAGGCTGGGCGTCCGGGACATCGAGGACTGCAGTGGGATGGGGAAGGTCGTGTCCGAGATCTTCGACCAGAAGGCGCAACCCAACCTCATCAATCCGACGTTCGTGATAGACCATCCGGTCGAGGTATCACCTCTGGCCAAGAGGAAGCGCGGCAACCCTGACCTGGTCGAAAGGTTCGAACTGTTCATCAACGGCTGGGAGTTCGCGAACGCGTTCTCCGAGCTGAACGATCCTGAGGAGCAGGAGCAGAGGTTCCGGGAGCAGGACAGGCTCCGCTCGGAAGGAGACGACGAGGCCCACCCGATAGACCTGGACTACATCAGGGCGCTGGAGTGTGGGCTGCCACCGACCGGCGGCCTGGGCATCGGCATCGACAGGTTCGCGATGATACTCACGGATGCGCCCTCGATCAAGGAAGTGCTGCTGTTCCCGCACATGAAGCCCGAGACCGTGTAGAGGGCGACTCGATGGCAGTGAACGACATCGAGCTGCGACACATCGAGAAGGGGCAGCTGGACGGCCTTGTGGACGCGCAGAACGAGATATTCTCGGACTACATAGTCCCGATGAAATCCAGCAGAGCATTCTTCATCGATTTCGTCCAGTCAGTTGGCGGCAACATCGCGAACGTAATCGTAGCCATGGATGGCGGCAGAATCGTGGGATACGCTAATCCAGTCGTGGACGGTGGAGAGGCCTGGATCGGTGGCGTCGGTGTCGTGCCCGGGCACCGGGGCAGAGGGATTGGAGAGAGACTCATGCTAGCCGCCGAGGATTTCTCAAGAAGGCAGGGCGCAGAGACATCCATACTCGAGGTCATCCAAGGGAACATCAGGGCACACGAGCTCTACAGGCGGTTGGGCTACGAGGATGTGAGGACCTACGTCTGCGCCGAGGGGAAGCCGATGCAGTTCGCCGGATACGGGGTGAGACCCAGGAAAACCACCTCGGTCGATGAACTCGTCAAGACCCATGAAGAAGCGTACGCTGGCACTTGCTGGCAGCGGAGGAAGGTACATGGGCTCATAGCCTCGGCGAAGAGCTCCGAGTGCTACATTGTGGAAGGGGGATTCGTCCTCGTCAGGAAGGTCGATGCGACGGGATACATCCCGTATCTCGGTGTCGCGCCCTCGCGGAGGGGCGATGGGATAGGGACCTCGCTCGCAAAGTTCGCCCTCAACAGACTCTACGAACTCGGCGCATTCAAGATAGCGATCTACAACCTCAACGAGGAGCCCTCTGTGCTGAGAATGCTCGACAAGTTCGATTTCGCAGTCACGATGAAACAAATCGAGATGAGGAAGAACCTCAAGTGACTGCAATCCTAGACGCACATCTCTGAGCGCGAAGAAGGCTGCCAAGGGGTTTCGAGAAAGCGTTTGCGGCCGGTCACGCCCTGCACTGAGCGTACTTCTCGTCCGCTTCCCACTTCTTGGTGACCCAGTCCTGGAGCGTCTTGATATCCTCTTCGGTCATGTGCCTGAACCGTCCCTGGGGTTTCAGGTACTCCGCGACAGGCGTCATCTTCGGCTTCCTGTTGATAGTGACCTTGCCATTCTCGCACTCGTACAATGTCCACATGCCAGTATCCACCGCGAGCTTGCATATCTCGATGGTCTTCGCAGTGTCGTGCCTCCATCCTGTGGGGCATGGGCTGAAGATCTGGATGTACCGGAAGCCTTTGATCTTCTTGGCCTTCTCGAATTTATTGATGAAGTCCTGGATGTGTCCGACTGAAGCGGTGGCGACATAGGGCACGTTGTGGGCCATCATGATCTGCGGCATGTCCTTCTTGAAGTTGGCCTTGCCCGACTTGACCTTCCCGACCGGAGTGGTGGTTGTCCAGGCGCCGAACGGCGTGGAACCAGACCTCTGTATGCCCGTGTTCATGTACGCTTCGTTGTCATACATGACATAAAGGATGTCCTCGTTCCTCTCAGCAGCGCCGGACAGTGCCTGGAGTCCTATGTCCGCAGTGCCGCCGTCCCCCGCGATGCCCATGACGAGCGTGTCCTGCTTGCCCCGTGCCTTGAGAGCTCTGGACATGCCAGTGGCGCATGCGGCCGTGTTCTCGAACGCCACGTGGTGGAAAGGCACCTTCCACGCTATGTTCGGGTAAGTAGCACCGAATATGAGCATGCAGCAGGCAGGGTTGACGACTACCGTGTTCTTCCCCAGTATCTTCATCAGGTTCCTCACTGCAATCGCGCCCCCGCAGCCAGCACAGGCCGTGTGGCCTCGGGTGAACATCTCCTCGTCCGGCATCTCCTTGAGCTTCACTGCTCCACCCCCCTGGTGTTCAGCCATGTCACTTCGCGCCTGGGCTTCCCGGTCCTTGCGGCCTCGAGCAGGCGCTCGTATATCAAACGGATATCCGCCAGAGTGACGTCGTTACCTCCCAGGCCTCCGATGAAGTCCATGGTCGGGACATCGAGCCCGTACGCCGCGTTCCTGAACTCTATGAAGGACGGCCCGGCCACTCCATACGACACGGCCCTGTCGAACACGCCGACAGCCTTGACCTTCTCGGCAATGGCGCGGAGTTGCTTGGCCGGATAGGGCCGCCAGAACCTCTGCTTCACAAGACCGACCTTCTTGCCCTCTGCGCGCATGTCATCAACGACCTCGTGGGCGGTCGAGCTGACCGTTCCCAGTGTTATGAGCACGACATCCGCATCATCACACATGTACGGGTCGATCATGCCGCCATAGTCCCTACCGAACTGCCTGGCGAACTGTTTGTTGACCTCTTCGATGACAGGCGGGGCGTCCCGGAGGGCCTTGTCGAGCTGCCATCTGCACTCCATCATGTACTCGGGAGGCACGAACACGCCGACCGACTTGACGTCGTTCGTGTCGAGGATGGGGCTCGGCGGGCTGTACTTGGGCAGGAACTTGTCGGCGTCCTCCGCGCACATCAGATCGACTGGCTCGACCGTGTGCGATAGGATGAACGCATCCAGGCCCACGCTCATGGGGAGCGCGACGCGCTTGTCCTCTGCGATCTTGAATGCCTGCAGCACCATGTCCTGGACCTCCTGGTTGTGGTCGCAGAAGACCTGCAACCATCCTGAGTCCCTTTCAGGCATGATGTCGCTGTGCTCGACCCATATGTTGATCGGAGCCGCGATGGCCCTGTTGACGACCGCCATCACGACCGGCAGCCTGAGGCCGCTCGCGATAGGGAGTATCTCATGCATGAGGGCGAGTCCCTGCGAAGATGTGGCCGTGAACGTGCGGACGCCCGAGGCGCTCGCGGACACGCACGCGCTCATGGCGGAGTGTTCGCTCTCAACCTCGATGTACTCGCAATCGAGTTCACCATTGTTGACGAACTCTGACAAGTGCTCGACTATGAATGTCTGAGGCGTGATAGGGTATGCTGCAATCGTCTTGACCCTGCTCCTCATCGCCCCATATGCCGCCGCGTAGTTGCCGGTGACGACTTTCTGGACCATCTTCTCACCTCACCATCTTGATGGCGTCGACGGGGCACTCGTTGGCGCATATCCCGCAACCCTTGCAGTACTCCATGTCGAACTCCATGTGGTCACCCTTTCTGTAGATGCAACCCTCTGGGCAGTAGAACCAGCAGAAGTTGCACATCGTGCACTTCTCCTTGTCGTACTCCGGTCTGAACACTTTCCAGGTGCCTGTCTTGTTCACTATGAACGACCCTGGACCGACCATGCCAGCTGCCGTCTCCTTCGTGACCCCCGCGGCACCCATAGGAAGCTCGTTGACATCGGGGAGCCACTTCTTCGGCTTTGTCAGAGGGCGCTTGCCGCGCGAGTTGCCCACGACAGTCTTATCGTAAGCCGCTTTGGCGGCCAGCGCGTTCTTCTCGCCGATCTTAGGGCCCAGCCTGTCGCCGAAGATCTGCATGATGCCCTTCTCGATGGACTCGATCTTGACCATGCCAGTGGCCTTGGCCAGGGCACCAAGTATGGACGAGTTCGTCGCGGGCTGCTTGAGTATCTCGAGGGCGACAGATGTCGCGTCGACGGTAGCCACCTTGACATCCTTGCCGACGTCGACCTCGTCCGGCCTCTTCGAGGTGTTGACGATGACGATGCCGCCCTCCTTCAGGCCGTCCACGACGTTGACGACGTCGATGAGCGACTCGTCAAGGACCACGACCACGTCGGGTTCGTAGACCTGAGTCTTGCGGTAAATCCTCTTGCTGTCGATCCTCGTGAACGCCAGCACAGGGGCGCCTCGCCTCTCGGCCCCGAAGAACGGGAAGGCGGTCGCGTAACCACCCTCCTGGTGTGCAGCGCTCGCAAGTGCTTGTGCAGCCATGACCGCGCCTTGTCCGCCGCGGCCGTGGAAACGTACCTCGTGCATCCTGAAGCCTCGCAGTGTTTTGTATGGGTGGGTCTTTTTTAAGGCTTTCTGAGCAACCCCCTGTCTTTCCGGTCATTTGAGCATCCAGAAAGCCCCTTCGAATGAGGGCCTACCTCCCGATGAACAGTCTCGAACATCGTTTCCTGCGGTGTCCGTGCCGTCGAATGTCAACTGCAGCCCGTCAAGTCATCCCAAACGTTTTTCCGCAGGGTGAGTGATTTGGCGGTCGGATGGTCAAGAAACAAGCGGATGGGATCACTCTCAGAGTGGCGCGGGCACACCACCAGTCCGAGGTCGGCCTAGGGAGGGCGAGAATCGACTCCTTCACGAGGAAGGAGTTGGGCGCCGACGTGGGCGAGATAATCGAGATTGCTGGTAGCAAGAAGACCGCGGCGAAGGTCTTCAGGGCAGCCCACGAGGACGAGGGTAAGGGAATCATCAGGATAGATGGAATGATAAGAGGGAACGCGGGGGTGTCCATCGGCGAGAACATCGTCGTCCGGAAAGCGGAGGCGCAGGTGGCCCAGAAGGTCATCGTAGCCCCCAAGATACCCGCAGGGAAGAGGGTCCGGTTCGGCCAGGGTGTCGAGGGACTCTTCAAGAAAGGGCTCCTGAACAGGGCGCTCGTCAAGGGTGACGAGATCATCATCCCGAACATAGCCCTCATGGGGGGATTCCTCCCATTTGTAGTGGCCTCGACGACCCCAAATGGCATCGTCCAGGTATCAGAACTCACTGAACTGACTGTGAAGACCGAGCCTATCGAGGTCACCGAACTCGCCAGACCCTCGGTCACGTACGAGGACATCGGAGGGCTCGAGGGCGAGCTGCAGAGGATCAGGGAGATGATCGAGCTGCCGCTGAAGCATCCCGAGATATTCACACGCCTGGGTATAGACCCGCCAAAGGGCGTCCTGCTGTACGGTCCTCCCGGAACTGGCAAGACGCTCATAGCCAGGGCGGTCGCCAACGAGGCAGGTGCCAACTTCTTCTCGATCCAGGGTCCTGAGATCATGTCCAAGTTCTACGGCCAGAGCGAGGAGAAGCTCAGGGAGATATTCACTGACGCCGAGAAGAACGCTCCATCCGTGATATTCATAGACGAGTTGGACTCCATCGCGCCAAAGAGGGACGAGGTGCACGGCGAGGTCGAGAGGAGGGTCGTCGCACAGCTGCTCACGCTCATGGATGGGCTAACGACGAGGGGTAACGTCATAGTCATAGCCGCGACAAACAGGGAGGACGCCATAGACCCTGCGCTGAGGAGGCCAGGGAGGTTCGACAGGGAGATCGAGATAGGCGTCCCGACGGTGAGCGGCCGCCAGGAGATCTTCGAGATACACACAAGGGGGATGCCTCTGGCCGAGGACATAGCCGTGGAGAAGATAGCCGGGGCCACGCATGGCTTCGTAGGAGCCGACCTGGCTGCGCTGGCGCGGGAAGCCGCCATGCGGGCGCTCAGGAGGTACCTGCCCGACATCGACCTCGGACAGCCCATCCCTGCGGAACTCCTTGAGAAGATGAGGGTCACGGCGGCAGATTTCTCGGATGCGCTCAAGGAGATTGAACCGAGCGCGATGAGGGAGGTCCTCATCGAGATACCCACGACATCGTGGGACGATGTCGGCGGGCTCGATCACATCAAGAAGGACCTGCATGAGGCGATTGAGATGCCGATTGATGACCCTGAGTCATTCGAGCGGCTGGGCATCCGACCCCCGAAGGGGGTCTTGCTCTTCGGCCCCCCCGGGACAGGCAAGACTCTCATTGCGAGGGCCATCGCGAACGTCTCCAAGGCCAACTTCATATCGATCAAAGGCCCGGAGGTCATGTCCAAGTGGGTCGGTGAGAGCGAGAAAGCCGTCAGAATGATATTCAAGAAGGCGAAGCAGGTCGCGCCCTGCATCGTGTTCCTGGACGAGATTGACGCAATCGCCCCGAGGAGGGGCGGGCACCACGATTCCGGGGCCACGGAGAGGATCGTCAACCAACTCCTCACATCGATGGACGGGCTCGAAGGCATGGAGAATGTCTTCGTGATAGCCGCGACGAACCGACCAGACATCGTCGACCCCGCCCTGCTGAGACCTGGCAGGTTCGACAAGCTACTCTTGATACCGGTGCCCGACAGGGCTAGCAGGCTCAAGATACTCGAGGTCCACACGCGGAAAATGCCCCTGGAAGGCGTGGACATCGGCCCGCTGGCCGATCGGCTGGAGGGATACGTCGGCGCCGACATCGAGAACGTCTGCCGCGAGGCTGGCCTGAGCGCCCTGAGACAGAACAAGAAGGCCACGAAGGTCACCATGGAGCACTTCGAGCGCGCGCTCGCGAAGGTGAGGCCATCGACGGACAAGGAGACCATGAGATACTACGAGTCTCAGGCCCAGGAACTCAAGACCGCAACGTCTAAGAAGAGCAAAGATGATAACGCCCTCGGCTACTACAGATAGCCTGGAGATGGGATGTCAATGCGCAAGTTCATCACCGAGCTAAAGGGCAAAACCGTGATGACCAATGATGGCCAGATACTCGGAATGATTGAGAATTTCTTGATCGACACGAAGTCGGGCGAGCTGCAGAACGTCTTGGTCATACCGGCGGAGGAGGTCGAGCCGAGGCTGTTCAAGACCGACGCCCAGGGAAGGCTCGTGCTGCCCTTCAGCGAGATGAAGGCTGTCCGTGACGTCGTCGTCATGAACATTGCCTGACGGTCTGCGCCCGAACCATCGGATTGTCCGATAGGCACAGCGGATGCTCCGCTCACTTCTTCAGCAGCTGCTTCCTCGCCCTGACTATCCTGTTGATGAGCTCGGTCTTCGTGCCCCTTGGGCTGATATCGAGCGCCTCGCAAATCGCCTCTAGCTCGGACTTCCTGTTCCTCCTAAGGTTCTGGAGAGTGAGCTCGGCGAGTTTCACCGACGACGGCCCCTTCCCTCCCACGACCTCCATCTTCGGCGGGGCTTCCGGGCCCGACTGCGGCGCTGGGTCCTTCGCAACGGGCTTGATGGACTCCGCCCTCTTCAGGTTCGACGCGGCGTCCTTGAACTGAGGGGACAGTCTGAGCGCCTCTCGGAACGATGCCTGGGACTCCTCGATCCTGCCCATCCTGAGCAACACGATCCCTCTGCTGTTGAACGCTTCTGCCGTCTCACCGAGCTTCAGCGACTGCTCGAACGACATGAGAGCCTCGGGGAGCGAGTCAAGAGTGAGTTGGGTGAAGCCTTTGTTGCTGGCCGCGACGGTCGTCGGGGATATCACCAGGGACTCCTCGAAGCATGCGATCGCCTCCCGCATCCTATCCATCCTGTAGAGCACGCAACCCCGGTTGTTCCAGGCGGCGGCGTTCGCCTTCATGAGCTTGATCGCCCGGTCGAATTCCATGCTCGCGGACTCTAGGTCGCCCTTTCTGAACAGGACGACGCCATGGTTGTTGTGGGCCTCGGAGGGGTCAAGAGACATCGACTCCGCGCGTTCGAACGACTCCGCGGCGCCGTCGAGGTCCTCAGCCTCGACCTTCAGAAGGCCTCTGTAGTTGACCAGTGTCGACAGGCTGTCGGCCGCTATCGCGTTCTCGACATCCTCGACCGCTCGCGGATAGTCCTTCCTCCGCCTCGCCGTGAATGACGCCATGACAAGACCCTGCCAGCCAGCCCCGGATGTCCTCAGGGTGTCTCCGACCTCGTGGGCACGATCCCACTCCTTCGAGTCCGTCAGCGCGGTCTGGAGGTTGACCAGGGCCGGCACGTACGACGGGTCGGCAGCGACCGCGTGGTCGTACGATTTGACTGCGGCCTCGACCTTGCCCTGCTTGTACAGCACATTCCCCGCAGCCGTCAGAAGAGGGGCGTTCTCGCCCTCCAACCTTAGCGACTTGCCCAGGAAATCGAACGCCTCGTCGAACCGGCCGAGCAGCATGAGGAGCTCGGCCCTGTCGCCGTACAGCTCCTCGGCAATCTCCTCGACCTTCTGCTCCTGCTCCCTGGTGACGACATCCTCGGCCATCACGGGGGCCGGGGGAGCGGGTGGTGGCGGCACCTCCATCGCAGCCTCTGGGGCTGGTTGCTGGAAGATGTCCTCGACGATCCTCGGCACCTCGGCGAACCTGTCGGCCACCTTCTTGGACTCCTCATCCAGCGCCTTCCTGGCCTCGATGAAGTCAGGGTCGAGCCTGAGGGCCTGCTCGAAGGACGCCTTGGCCTGCATGGGCCTCTTGAGCTTCCTGAGGACCATCCCGCGCAGGTGCCAGCCCTTCGGATACTCTGGCCTGAAGCCAGTGACCTGGGTGAATGCTTCGAGCGCATCATCGTAGCGTGAGAGCTCGTAGAGCAGGTTGCCCTTGTTCATCCAAGCCTCGACATAGTCGTGCTTGAGTTCGATCGCCCTATTGTACGACTCCAGCGCCTCAGTGCCGCGCCCCATGGCGTGCAACGTTGCGCCCTTGTTGTTGTGGACCTTCTCCAGCCGGTAGTTGATCTTGAGGACCCTGTCGTATGTCTCCAACGCGTCGGGATACCGACCGAGTCTGTGGAGTGTCGAGCCCCTGTTTATCAGCGCCTTCTGCATCAACGGGTTGTAGAACAGTGCGCGGTCGTAGCACATGATCTCCTCGGTGAACCTGCCCAAGGCGTAGAAGCAGTTCCCGAGCGAGAACCATGTCTCGTCGCTCTCTGGGAGGAGTTCGAGAGCGCGCTTGTAGCACTCGAGCGCCTGCTCATGGTACCCCATTTCGTCAAGTGTGTTGCCTTTCAGCCGCCACGAGACATCGTAGGTCTCGTCGAGGAATATCGCCAGGTCGAAGGCTTCGAGAGCACGCATATGGTCTTTGGCAGCCAGTGCTTCGTATCCTGCCCTCATCGCATCCTCCAGCTTTCCGCCGGCGACCTTCGTCCGCTCGGGCTCCAACACGACCTCGGCCTTCTTCGTGTCAACGAATTCGACGACCACCTTGTCGAGGTCGAACCTGCGGAGGAGAGCAGCCAGCTTCACGCCGTCCGCATAGCCGATGGACCGTTCCTTGAGGAGCCCCTCACCATCGGGAGCGATACCGCTGACGGTGAACACGAGGGCGTTGTCCGCCCCGGTCTTCTCCATGTACGAGACGAGGCTCTCGATGTCAGTCTTCTCGACCGGTTCGTCCCTCCTCGAGAAGAAGACGGTGTACTTCTTCCCATCCGGCCTGTGCTCGCAGTCCGCGATTATGAAAGTGCCCCTGGGCCTGCTTCGGAGAATCTTGAGCTCAAGGTATCCCAGCACCTTATCAGTGATGGAACAGAACTCCTGGTCCGGTAGCGATTTCAGGGACCGTAGGATGCGCTCGTCTGAACGCTCGCTCAAGATCTTGTCAAGTTCGACCATCAGCGTCCATCCTCCTCGATGATGGCCTTGAGCCACTTCGCCGCGTCTCTGTTGTTCGGGTCGAGCCTGACAGCCTCCTCGAGGCACTTTCTCGCCTCATCGGGCATGCCGATGGCATTCAGGGAAATGCCCTTCCGCCCAAGGGCATAGGAATCATCCTGGTCCAGCTCGAGGAACTTATCGTAGGCCTCGATGGCGCGCCTGTGCTTCTCCTTCTCGAAGAGCAGGTCCGCCTTCAGCAGCCATGCGTCCTTGTCGCGCGGGGCGAGCAGGTTGTACTTGTCCATGCATTGGATCGCAGCGCCCCACCTGCCCAGCTTGTGCATGGCCTTCGCCTTTCCCAGCCATGCGCGCGGGTTGCTCCCGCTGAGCTGAAGCACCCGTGAGAAGCTCTCATCCGCGCCGCTGACCTTGTCGTTGCCAAGCAACAGTTCGCCCATGGAAAGCCACGCGTCGATGTATGACGGGTCGAGGGTAACTGCCTTCGAGTAGTACTGCACGGCCGCGCCCCACTTGCCCTCCTTGTCAGCGACCTTGCCACGCCAGTACCACGCATGGCTGTCCTCCCGGTTCTTCTCATAGAACGTGTGGATTGCAGATGAAGCTCTGGGGATGTCGCATGTGGCGACCAGGGATTCGACCAGGACCAGCTGCGCATCCTTTGAGTTCGGGTCCTCTTTCAGTATGTGTTCCGCCATCTGGATCGCGGAGTCGAAGTTGCCCGACTTGAGCGCCTCCTTTGCCAGTTCAATCGGGTATGAGATTGTCTCGGTGACCTCGGGCTCCTTCGCCGGATGGGGAGGTGGTGGCGCGTGCTTGATGTGCGGGATTGATGCCTCCGCCGAAGCCTTCTTGATCTCACATATGAGCTCGGAGACCTTCTGGTCGAGATCCGGCGTCTTCGCCATCGCCCTCTGGCGCTCGGCCATCGATGCCTCATCGGCCCTTCCCATGTCCCTTAGAGCGGATATGATGCGGTCGTGGGCATCGAGATACTTGGGGTCGAGCGTGAGGGCGCGGTTGAAACACTCAACTGACTCCGCCAGCATACCCATGCCCTGGAGTACGCGCCCCTTGAGGACCCAGAGTCTCGGAGTGTCTGCCGCCGCGAGCGCCTCGTCGATCCTGGCCATAGCCTCCATCCTGTTCCCCAGTTCGAGATGGGCCTTCGCGAGATACTCGATCAAGCCCTGGTCTCCCGGAAAATGGGCGAGCGCCTTGGAGAGGTGCGCTTCGGCCAACGGCCAGTCGTGGGCGTCACTTCCGAACACACCGAGATTGTATTCCGCTATTGACCTCAGGTCGTCCGTCTCAGGCACACTCGAAAGGTATTCCCCGGCCCTGCGGTAGAACTCCTCGCGCTTCTTCGCGGACCAGGTCTTGGGCGATGTCCTGAGCAGTATGCCGTGGTATGCATACCAGTATATCATACCCATGCGCAGGCACAGGTCGCTCATGATCTGACCCTGATACATCCCCTTGAGTGCGTTGACCTTATGCACGATGGTCGAGATTGCGACTGCGGAGTCGTCGTTAAGTAGTATGATTGGCCGGTCGAACTTGAGTGGGACGCCGAGGTGACATAGTATCGTGTTGCACCTCTCGTAGAATGGCCTGGCATCCTCCTCCCTCATCGCTGAGACGACTGCGTCGTTCACTGCCTTTTCGATGTCAGAGGATCCCACCAACACCGTACCGGATCCGGAGTTCGGACCAATCACGATTGTCGCGGACCCCTCCGCGCGCAGCCTCTTGAAGACGCTCTGGCCTATGAGCGATGGGTTGAGGAAGAACCGAGGGTCCTCGATAGACACATCGGCGCATGATTCACAGAGCAGGGCACCATCCTCCGTCATGATGCCGCACTTGAGACAGGCCAAACAGTACCTCCTTTCCAGACTGTCATGCGATAAAGGTTCTACTCATATAATCATAGCGTCGGGTCATCTGCCACGGAGCGGCTTGGCCATGTAACATCCCCTGCGCTCGTACCCGAGGGCCCTGTAGTATCCCCGCACACCGACACCACTGGTTATCCTCAGCTCCGAACGACCGTCCTCCGCGGCGAGCGCCTCACACTCTGCCAGCAGCCGCTCGCCGTATCCCCGATGCTGCCAATTCTGTCCTGGAGCGTCATCTATCGGGACCATCTGGCCGTACACGTGCAATTCCCTCAAGAGCGCGTGTGTGGCCTCCTGACATGCAGGGAACCTGAGCCGCGCGTAGCCCACGATTGGGCCGGAGGCGCCGAACTCGAACGAAACGAAGACCTCTTTGCCGCCAGAGGCATCATAGGAGATTGTCCTCATCGTCGGTTCCACGTCCCCACTGGAGGCGACGACGTGCCTGTGGCCGACCTCGCGGCACCTGATGCACCTGCATTCCACCCCGTCTTCGGCCATCCTGTCCGCCACGAGTTCCCTCAAGTGACCTTTCCTGATGCCAGCCTCGATCAGGCCAGCAGGGATGTCCCTTTGTATCCTGAGTATGCGGACCCATGGAGGGACGAGTGATTTCATTTCCGCGACCAGGGGAACGCCGTCCTCCTCTGACAGGGGTGTATATTCACCTCTCATCCACATCTGATAGAGCTCTGTGCCCTTGACGACCAGCGTGGGATAGAGTTTGAGCATGTCCGGCCGGAACCTTGGGTCGTCGAACAGCTGCGCGAATGACCGGAGGTCCTTCTCCCTGGTACTTCCCGGAAGCCCAGGCATCATGTGGTAGCAGACCTTCAGCCCGGCGTCCTTCGCCCGCATCGTGGCGTCCACGACATCCACGACATGGTGCCCACGTTTGACTCCGTCGAGGACCTCGTCGTCCAGTATCTGGACACCGAACTCGACCTTGGTCGCGCCGAACGCCATGGACCGGTCAATCTGATGGACGCCGAACCAGTCGGGTCTCGTCTCGACCGTGAGCCCAACACACCTGGACGGGGCAGTCTCGTTCATCGAGTGAGCGGACTCGATATCCTCGGAGTCCCGCCCGTTCATCGCGTCGAAGCAACGCTTCACGAACCACTCCTGATACTCTTCTGGCCTGGACGTGAAAGTCCCGCCCATGACGATCAGGTCCACCTTGTCGGTCCTGTGACCAATCGCCCTCAACTGCACCAGCCGGGATGCGGTCTGCCTGTGAGGGTCGAAGTCGTTCATCGTCGCCCTGAGCGCGGCAGGCTCCCGGCCAGTGTACGACTGTGGGCTGTTGTTCGTCACGCCACCTGGGCAATACGAGCAACGACCGTGAGGACATTCGTACGGGCTCGTCATGACGGCAACAGGGGCGACCCCGCTGATCGTCCTCACAGGCTTGTTCCTGAGGAGCGGTTCGACGACTTCACGCAGTTCCTCTGGCACTTCCGCCAGAATGGCGTAATTGGTAGGCACTCTGGATAGTCCGTGCCTCTTGCACAGCCGAGCCTTGAGCCTCAGCACGTCGTCCCTGGTCTTGACCTCGCCCGACACTATGGCCTGGACCAATTCGTCAGTGTAACCCACGGTCAGCTCCTAGAAATCAGTCCCGATATCTAGTTATCGGCGCCAGACGGCCATCACTGGTAGACTAGCGCGTCGTAGAAGTCCTCTGGTTCGTCACCGGTCTTCGGCCTCTTCCCCTTTGGAGCGACGCTCACATCGGACATGAGGAGCCGGACATATGTCTTGTCGCTCAGCGGTTCGAGAGTGATGACGCCCTTGACCACCATAGACTTCAGGGCGCGTTCGAGGGTGTCCTCCCTCATCCGCATCTCGTCCTTCAGTTCCTCCACGGTGACCGGGTACCAGTCCTGCAGGATCTTGAGTATCTTCATCTCGATGGGGTTGAGTTTGACGATCATGTCTCCCCTGGATCATCCGAAGTAGACAGCGTTGCCATCCTTCTCCTTCTGTTCCTCCTCCTTCTCTGCCTTGAGGACGTCGATGGATATGATCATGTGCGAGGGTATGAGCCGCAGGAACCTCTCCTTGCTATCACTGGTCGATAGCTCCACTTCCATGACGATGGCAGTGTCGTGGGCGACTGCTGCGTATCCCTTGAACAAGCCTATGGTCTCCAGCGGTTTGTCCCTTGACTCCAGGCTCCTCACCCTGTAGAGCGAACCGGGAGTCAGCACTATAGCATCATCTTTTCTTGGCATGTTTCTCACCTTTCTTGGAGGCCAGTTCCTGCAGGTGGTCCACCGTCTTACGGTAGTTCTCCATCGCGACCTGGACGTGCGCCTCCGTGAAGTTCCAGGCCTTGCTCAGGTTGCCGTACCTGATCCTGTATCCCTTCTTCTTCGCCCCATCAGGCTGTTCGACGTTCATCTCCTCGAGGAGGTCGAACCCCTTGAGCTTGTTGATGTGCCTGTACACCGTCGCCTTCGTGGTGCCCAGGGAGGTCGCCAGATCTTCCACGACCCATGCCTTATCCATCCTTGCCAGGAAGTGTCCCACCATGAGCTTGTATGGGACGCTGTCCCTGATGTCCGTGACATCAGTCTTCGGACCGTAGCCCTTTGGAAAATAACCGACCTGGTTCAGGAACAGTATGGCGACCTCGTCAATGTCGGTCAGCGGCGTCAGAGGCGTGTTGCTGACCACATTTAGCTCGAAGCTCATAGTTTATGGAAAGGGATGGAGATTAGTTAAGCATTATGCTCGACCAGCGGTTCCGAGCGCAGTCACGACGACGAGCACGACCCCAATGCACACGCCCCCGATGTGAATGCACAGAGCCACGATGCCGGCCAACATGGGTACCATCCCAGTGACCGCCGCCGTCGCCACATAGATGGCCAGGAACAACAGGACATGTTTGACCGACAGGGTGAACCCAGTCCCCTCTTGGCTCGTTTCCGCCACATGACCATCGACGTGGACGGCGTTCGTCTTCAATTCCCTCCACAGCAACGCAAAGGCCGCTGCGTACAGCAGGAGGACGGCTGCGTGGCCGACTGGGCCTGGCAGGTTCTCCGGGAGCAGGATGGCCGTCATCACCGCATAGAATATCAGCAACAGTGCCAAGAGCAGCGAGAACTGCCTGCGGTTCGGAAGGAGGTCGTCTATCGTGTACCGTACACCGTCCCCTGTCGAGCCGAAGAGATGCATCATGGCGAACAGCAGGAGCCCGCTGGACCCGACGGATGCAATCGAGATGAGCGGGCCGAGAGACGAAGCAGCCTGGAGCATGCCGAAGACGACCCCGAGGATGATCAGGGTCCTGACGACGTTCTGTCCGTCGAACCTCGCTCTGACCTTGGCTGGAAGGGAGCGGAACACCTTCCTTGACCTCGTGCAGTATGTCTCGACGACCGCCAAGGGTATGATGAATGCGAAGAAGTTGTGGTACCACAGCACGAGGATCATCGTCTGGATGACCGCAACCTCGGCGACATGTACCGTGGTGACGAACTCCCAATAAGGGTCCCATATGACCTTGGTGATGTAGGCCTCGTAGAGGCCGAATATGATGCCAGCGATGAACAGGGCACCCAGCGTGACCCTGCGGCCGCGGATGACGACCGTGCCCAGGACCAGTATGTGGAGCGTGTAGAGCGGGACGACCACAAGTATCGAGAACGGGACGAAGAACGGGAACGGCTGCGAGCCCACGGTGACCTCGGCAAAGAAGACGGAGGACATGCCAAGGATGATCCAGAACCAAACCTTCCGGCCCAGCGAAGGCCCTTCCTCGACCATCAGATGCCCTGATGTCGAAGCAGCGTGGCCGGCTTTCTACGTTCCGGTCAGCGGGTCAGTCGAGGGACAGCTCCTTCTCTCTGGCCTTCTCGAACTCCTCATCGAGTTCCGCAAGGACCCTGCCCCTAACGGCGATGAATTCCGCGCTCGTGCGGTCCCTTGGCCGAGGCAGCGACACTGGTATGATCTCCCTTACCGTCCCCGGCCTCGCCGTCATGACCACGATCCTGTCCGCGAGGAAGACCGCTTCGTCAACTGAATGCGTAACGAAAAGGACGGTCTTCTTGGTTGCCGACCATATTCTCAGCAGTTCTTTCTGCATCAGGTTGCGCGTCTGAGCGTCGAGCGAACCAAATGGCTCATCCATGAGGAGGACCGTTGGCTCGTTCGCAAGCGCCCTGGCGATGCCCACCCGCTGCCTCATCCCACCGGACAACTCGTCTGGGTGCGCGTCCTCAAAGCCCTTCAGGCCGACGAGGTCTATCAGGTCCGACGACATCTCGTGCCGCGACTTCTCGGAGACTCCCCTGATTTCGAGCCCGAACTCGATGTTCCTCCGCACGGTACGCCACGGGAACAGCGCGAACTCCTGGAACACCATACCCCTCTCAGGACCTGCAGACTCCACCTTCTTACCGTGGACCAGGACCGCGCCAGCCGTGGCCGGCTCCAGGCCGGCGATTATCCTCAGGACTGTCGTCTTGCCGCACCCCGATGGTCCCAAGAGACAGACGAACTCACCGTCTGCGACGTCGATGGACATGCCCTCGAGAGCCACGATGCGGCGCTTGCCCGTGGTGAACACCTTCGAGAGGCTGCGGGCCTCGATGCAGGCGCTCATCGCATCCCCATCCATCTCGATACCCTCTTCTCGAATATCTCCGCGACGCCCGTTGTCAGGATGCTGAGCAGGCCTATCACCAGCATAGTCGCGTATGTGAATTCGTACCTTCCGTAATCAGCCGAGAGCCAGACGTAGTATCCGACCCCGGTCCCACCCTGGATCGGCATCATCTCGGCTGCGACAATGCACATCCAACCGACCCCGAGGCCAACCTTGATGCCGGTCATTAGATAGGGCACTATTGTCGGAATCACGACCTTCGTGAAAACCGCGCCTCTCCTCGCCCCGAGCGTCCTCGCCGCATCAATCAGCTTCTGATCGACGCTCTTGACACCGAATATGACGTTGATCAGGATCGGGAAGAAGACCCCGACGAACACGATGCCGATCGGCCCCCAGAAGCTCTTGAACACCATCAGAAAGACGGGGACCCAGGCGAGAGGTGGTATGGGCCTGAACATCTCCACGAGCGGCCTGCCCATCGCCTCGACGGACCTGAACGTCCCCATGGCGAGCCCCACCGGAAGTGCGACGGCCAGGGCGAGCAGGAACCCCCAGAACACGCGCATCAAGCTCGATGCGATCATATCGCCCATCCGGGTATAATCGAGGCCAGGTACCGGTTCCATGAACGAACTCACGAACGCCTCTGCCACCGACTTCGGGCCGGGGACGTAGACCGATAGGTCGCTTCCTGAATCGGAGAGGTACTGCGAGACGAGCGCCCAGAAGACCACGAACAATATGACCGCTACCAGGCCCAGTACGATACTGTACCAGTTGGCTGAGACCGCGTCCTTGACCCTTGCCATGAGAGCGGAGTTCCAGGACATCGCATTCACCAATGACTTGTCCTGAGATAGAGGTTTGGGGGCCTCACGCCTTCACAAACGGGATTCCGACCCTGTCCAGGGCGACCCTCAACAGCAGGTGCTGGATGGTCGTCTCCCCGGGCGTGGCCACGGTCCTGCCGACCAGGTCTTCCAGCGTGTATATGTCGCTGTCGACATGTACAACGATTCCGCTACCCTCACTGTTGGCCTGCGCGATGATCCGGACAGGTATGCCCAGGTTCGCATGCTTCTGAATCGCTGGCGGAGCACCCAGGTATCCTATGTCCACGCTGCCTTGGTTGAACGCATCCATTACGGCGCCTCCATTGGCATACGGAGGCAACGGGTCGACATTCAATCCATATGTCTCGAACAGGTCCTTCTCCCCTCCGCCCACGGTCTTGTTCTGCGCGACGAACTGCGCCAATTGATGGAGGTCGCCCGAGAGGTATCCGAGCCGTATGGCGTCCTCATCCGCCGCATTGAGGATGGTCGCGCTCGGCTCAACCGTCTGGGCCATCGTCAGGAACGACTCGTCGACGTACGCATCGATGAACTCGCTGACATCAGCATAGCCCAGACCTGTCAACGTCTCATTGGTGATGATATCGGAGTCCACATACATGTCAGTGAACTGCTTGAGCGATGAGAGGAAGCTCTCGTTCATCTCGTATCCGAATTCGACGTGCCCGAGAGCCTCCTCGACGACTGCCGCGCTACGCATTGTGAACTCCTCGGACATCTCAATCAGGAGGCTGTAGTTCGCACCCTCTGGGTTCGCAAGCGCATCCGCCATCCAGCGGTTCGCCTCGATGTGGGCTTTCAGGAACCGCGCCGTCAGGTCCTCACCATTCGGACCATCCAGGAAATCGTCCCAGACAGTCACGACGCAACACGGGTGGTTGGGCATGATCTCGTTCGTCCACATGATCACACGCCCCGTCCCAGCGACCACCGATGAGGACACGTAGGGCTCCCATGCGATGTACGCATCTGACTGGTTCGAAGCGAGCCAGCCATCCATGAGATTTGGGGCCATGGTCACATAGCCGACACTGTCGTCATCGGCGCCCCCGCCCAGGTAGAGCGCTGTGGCGACACCTGCAAGGACGATTGCGGCTGCGACTACGACTGCGAACACAAGGATTCTCTTCTCCATATGACTCCCCTACGGGAACGTCATTCCGCGGCGGCGTATTAAATTCTTTGCAGATTCGTGCCACCTGAATGATACAATTGTATAAATATGTCCGCAGTTATTTGCACATATCGGAAACATGAAAGACGCATCTAGGAAAGTCATCGCAGGCGCTATGAAGTCCGACGAGGCGTTCAAAGCCGCTCTCGGTGAAGCGCTAGAGGAACTAGGCATGACCGTGCAGGATCTCGCGAAGAAGGCGGGAGTCTCGCCTAGCACACTATACAAGATCACCAACGAGAACAGGTCACCCAGCCTAGGGATACTCCGGAGGATCGTGAGCGCCCTGAGGGAGGCCGAGGGACTCAGGTCGGGCAACTTCATAGCGGTCGTGGCTGCGCGACACGTGCTGAACGAAGTGGAGGAACGCTCGGTATCGATAGGTGACACGAACGTGCGCGTGCGAGAGTATCCCGCATCGACAATCGAGGATGCGATCGTCGCGGCGATAAGGGCGGAGAGGGATGGGGCCGTCGCGGTCGTGTGCGCACCCATAGTGAGTGCGACCATCGAGCGCGTCGTAGACCTTCCAATCGCCACCATAATGCCCAGGGACAGTGTCACCGAGGCGATCAGGTTGGCTGCCAGGAAGTCTGAGAGTTAGAGCACCCGCTCCTTCCGCACTTCGAGCCCAAGATTGACGGCGACCATCTCGCCGTTGGCGACCTGATCGATATCGCCCGCGTATCCCTGGATGGTCTCCTGGAACAGCGTCACGATTCCGGGGCACCTTGATACACTCAGGCCGTAGTACCACGCATTCTTCTCCTCAGCGTAACCTCGGTATCCGAACAAGGTCCGGCCATCGGATACCAAGAGGATGACAGCCGAGTAATCGTGCCTGTGCACATCCTCGCGGATCAGGGATCTCAGAGCGTCCCCCAGGTCATTCTTCTCGTCATGTCGGTCCAGAAGGGCCATGAACAGTCTTTCGCTGTCCGTCTGTCCCTTGGCCTTCCTCTTCGTCTCAGGGTGGAACGACTTCACGGTGCCGTTGTGCGCGAACACGATCCCGTCCATGATGAAAGGATGTGTGTTTTGCAGCGATATTGATCCTTCAGAACCGCGCCTCGCGTGGGCGATCACAATGCCCGGGCCCACCAAGGAGGCGACATCGTGGAGGGCGGAGTCGTACGACGGATCCATGTGCATCGGCCGCTCGCTACGGCCCATGTACCGCGGCGACCCTGCCCTGAAAGATGCGATCCCCCAGCCGTCCCTGTGGCCAGGCAGTTGGTCCCCCTGTTCTGGAACTCGCCCGACCTCGGCCACATGCTGAAGGTCCCTGAACGCATCGATGCTCGGCCGTTCCCTGAAGACGGCGCCAACCATCCTGCACATGATACTACCTCAGAGAATCTTGGGTTCGACCACGACTTCGCAGTTCATGGAGTTTGTCACGAGACACCTCTTCTTCGTCGCGTCGATGGCCTTCTGGAGGTTCTCAGTTCTTGCACCTTCAGCGAGCCGCATCTCGGGATATAGATTGATCCTGACGAACTTCCTGAAACCGTCGACCGTTTGGAGGTCCGCAACGGCCTTACATCTGTAGTCGAGCAAGCTCATGCCTAGTCCTTGGGCCACAGATCTGAATACTATCTGGAAACACATGTTCGCCGAGCCTACGAATGCGTCCTCAGGGGTCATCAGGCCCTTCGCTCCACCGAACTCAACAGGTGGCGAGTAGTCCAGTGACATGCCGTTCTGGCACTCCATCCTGGCAGGATAGGCGTCGCCGTACGATACTGTCGAAACGAAATCCATGCGTATCGGGCATGCAACACGCGCTACTGATTTTACTCTTTCCCAGTAACATGGCTGGCGCTGTTGAGCATGGTTGAAAAAAAGGGGGGAAGTGGGGGATTATGTGGTTTAATCGTGAATCACTGCAGGTGTTTCTTCACCTGTGATTCGAGCATCGGGCGCGGAAGGGCGCCCACGGACTTGTCGACGAGCTTGCCACCCTTGAAGTACAGCAGCGTCGGGATGCTCATGATCCTGAACTTGCTGGCCGTCTCGATGCACTCATCAGTGTTGAGCTTCGCGAAGACGACCTTGCCCTTGTAGTCCTTGGCCATCGCATCCACGGTGGGGCCCAGCATCCTGCATGGGCCGCACCACGGGGCCCAGCAATCAACGACCACCAGAGGGTATTTGTTCACTGTCGCGTCGAAGTCGGAATCGGTCACCACGACCGGCGAATCGGGGTATCCATTGCCCCCAGAGGGGGTCGGGCCTGCCACCTTCATCATCTCCTGCATCTTTCTCTGTCGTATCTCATCGAGCTCGGACATCTGTTCCACCGGAAATGCACGATTGTGCCTTTCTTACGCATTACCGTACACGGCCTCCATACTTAATCATTGTGTCGAACCTGTTCGCTCCCGATGCGTCCCTTGGCCCAAGACGTAGTCTTGGAGGACGAGATGCTGGACTGGACAAACTATTTAAAGACAGGATTGCGATACGGTCGCAGGGATGCCGGATGCTCACAGAAGCTTCTGATATGATTGGTCTGCAGGTCTACACGAACCAGGGCACCTACCTTGGGAACATCTCCAACTTGGTCGTCGAAGTCGACGAGAACAAGGTCCAAGGGCTGTTCATAAGTGGCACGAACCCACTACTGGTGGAAGGATCTAAGTCCGTCAACGTGCCGTTCAGATGGATCGGGTCCATTGGGGACATCGTGATACTCAAGTACTTCCCGAAGCGCGTGGCCCTGAAGAGAGGATCTAAGCCGAAGGCCGAGAAGAAGGAAGCATAGGGCGAAGGATTTATCGTCAACACCGCCCTCAAGTCGCTCGTGCCTGGACCGATAGTCGATCAGTCATGCTACATCGCCCCAGAGGCAATCATAGTCGGTGACGTTGTCATCGAGAAGGGATGCAGCGTCTGGCCCTACGCCGTCATCCGAGGAGACCTGTCCTCGGTCAGGATAGGTGAGGGGTCGAGCGTGCAGGAGCACTGCCAGATACACGGGAATCCTGGCAAGCCGACGATCGTGGGGAGGAACGTGTCCATAGGCCATGGCGCAATCATCCATGCGGCGAGGATCGGGGACTACGTCATCGTGGGCATGAACTCCTCGGTCCTGGACGACGCCGAGGTCGGGACCGGCTCCGTGATAGGCGCGAACGCTCTCGTCAAGTCCGGCATGAAGGTCCCTCCTGGCAGCCTCGTGGTCGGCGTCCCCGCCAAGGTCGTCAAGGAGAACGACCCTACACTCCTGGAGGCCGCCCGAAGGAACGCGGAGGAGTATCACAAGCTAAGGGACGCGCACAGGCGCGGGGACTATCCCCGGTACCGTCACAAGACCTGATGTCTCGACAGGGTACATGACCTGATATCCCTGGACCGGCTCCTCGTCAAGGGTCGAAGTCGCAGAGGGGCGAAATGACGTTCAGGGTATCGTATCGACATCGCACCTGCAGGCCTCCGAGAGCGCCTTGTGGAGTCTGAGCACCCGTGCAGCTGGTTCGTCCATCCCCTTCCGGATCAGCTGAGAGACCACCTGACCGACAGGGATCCTCTTCGTGCCGGAAAGAAGGTTGTCGGCATGGGCCACGACCATCTCCTCGAGCGTCCGCGGCGTGTAATCCTTCTCTGGCAGGCCCAACCGCTTCGCCTCGGCCTTGGATATCCCCCCGCCGATGTGCCTCTCGATGACCTTCACCAACGCTTGGGGCAGCTTCAGGCTCGATGCGATCTTCGCGCCCTCGACCGCATGGTCTACCCCGTGGGTCCTGCACCGGCCGATGTCGTGAAGGAGCGCGCCCGCCTCGACGAGCTCCTGGTCCGCTCCGCACCTCTTGGCGATCCGCACGGAGAGCTGAGCGACTGCCCTGCAATGCGCCACGACAGCTTCCTCGCAGCCGCTCTTCGAGAGAATCGTCATGCACTCATCAGCGCTCGGAACCTTCACTGGCCTCGCCGTTCCGTCCGTCAATTACTGTCTTCCCCCTGGGGTTAGGTATGATCTTCATCCGGCCTTCAATGTCGCGTTCGACGGCCTTGCCACCCTTGAGCCGGTCCAGGAATATCGCAAGGGCGGCGACCTCGGAGTGCGGCTGGTTGCCGACCGATATGTTTCTGTGGGCGAGGTCGTAGACCTCCCTCGGGACCTTCTCGGCCCCCACGACGACCATCAAATCGTCATCCGGGACGGTCGGGAGCGCCTGCGAGAGGCTCTCGCCGTACATCGTCAGATGTACCACGGTGCCGTTCCAGGACCTGATGGCCTTGCGCCAGTCGACCCCGGTCTTGACGACGAAGCCACCGCCGAACCTGTCGACCACGCCGCGGACCGAACGCTCGAGCGAAAGGTCCTTCGTGGAAACCCAGACCTCGTCCGCCCCTAGTGCCCTGGCCGTCAGCGCGACGTGCGTAGTGACCCTCTGGTCCCTGTCTGGGCGATGGCCGAGCCTCAGCACGACTATCATGTCCGCTCCTCGGAGGCGCTAGTGCGACTCCTTCACACGCTCGATCCTGTGACCTCTGTAGTCGAGCTTGGTGCTTCTCTTCACCAGGCTCTTGAGCATCGTGAACGTCACGCCCAGTATCTCGGCCACATCGCCCGCGAACTTGCCCTGGGCCCCGACGAGGTCGACTATCTGCTTCTCGACCTTGGAGAAATCCTTCTCCTCCATGACCGCAGCCGCGAGGACGTCGCTGATCTCGTACACTGGCCACGAGGCGTTTATGTGGAATGATGTATAATACGTGTGGTAGGCCTTCTCAGGCTGCTGCGTCTCGGAGGTCTGCCACCTCGTCTCGACGAGCTTCATCTTCTCGAAGAACAGAAGGGCGTCCTTGCCTGCCGGCCCGAACTGCTTCTCAATGTCCTTCACCGTGTGCCATTCGAGGGTGACTAGTTTCAGTACCTCCCTCTTGACCTTGGTGTCCACCGCCCGGAACATGGGAACGAGCTCAGCCGGTTCGGTGATGACCTTGATCCTAGTCATGGACGGCCCCTATCTGAATCTGGGATATAAAAGGCTAATTGGAGTCGAAACGTAGGTTCGCCGGGATATCTGGCATGACCGCACAACGGTGGCAAGGCACACATCTGTCGCGCGGGGGAAACGACCCTTGAGAGGGGTGAGGTTTAAGTACGATGACCCGCTTCGGACGGACCTAGAGCGTGCTCATAATGATGGCGAAGGACCTAAAGGACAAGTCGAAGGTCGACGAGCTCACAGTCACCATCGTCGAGAAGGGCGAGCCCAGGGAATGGAAGTCCAACTGGAGCGGTGCGGGCGGACGTGTCTGCGACGCGACAGGCGAGGACGAGAGCGGGGAGACAGTCAACCTCACCCTCTGGAACGACGACATAGAGAAAGTCCAGGTGAGCTCGAAGATCAAGATCACGAACGGCTGGGTCTCATCTTTCAAGAACAAGCTGCAGGTCAGTGCGGGCAAGTACGGGAAGCTCGAAGTACTCTGAGACCCCGACGCCCCGTGTCAGAAGGAGAAGAACTCCATCATCAGACACGGCAGCACTATCATGAGGAAGTCGTCGTCGATGTAGCGTATTTTCTCTCGCTCGGCGATTACGGCTGTCGTGGCGCCAATGACGCTCACCAGGGCGACCGACAGCACCGACATCGTGCCCCACAGATACAGAACTGGAACGGCAACGGCTACGTAGACCATGACAGGGACGACTATGGTGACAGCCGACCGCGGCCTCACCCTCCTGAGCTCCCCGGCTAGCGGGTCCACGATGGCCCAACCGATTATCGCCGCAGTGGCGACGTCCTCCCTGAACAGCCACAGGGCGGCCGTGACCCCTGCAGCGGCCCACACGAAGGAGGCGATCTGGTTCCGCTCATGGGGCCTCAGCCCGAAGAAGGTCCATCCCTTGAGCAGGCGGACGCTCTCGACGAGCGAGACGCAGAAGATGAAGCCGATGAGAAGGACCCACCTATCGAAGCCTAGCACCGGGAGCTCCGTCGGCAGCAGGTAGTAGGCGGGGGCTAGCGCCATGAGACAGTGCAAGCACCTCCTGAACAACACAGCCCGGTCCATTGTCTCGCCTCGCACCGCTGACCTCGAACGGTCAGGGGTTGAGATAATCTTTGCTCAGGCGTCGAAGGAGGTCTTACCCCACTTGGACTCGATGCCCCTGTACAGGATGAGCGACGCGACGGACATCGAGGATAACACCAGGGCGAGTCCCAGTAGCGCGATTGCCCAGTTCGTCGACAGGCTGAAAGAGAGTATCGCGAGGCACACATCCGGCAGGAAGGACATGATGCTGAACTTCGCCAGTATGTTCGTATCGAACAGGAACGTGTTTGTTCTCAGGCCCGTCAGGTATGCGAGGACGAGCACCATGTAGAGCGATGTGACGAACATCACGATGAGCGCGAGCCACAGATGCTGCACCTCGCCGTTCACGAGCGCGATCCCGACGACGAAGAAGGCCGATATGCCGAGGGTGAGGGCGAGGAACACCGCGATCCTGACCTTGATGAGCTGCGGGACGGTGACGGGGATGAGGGAGTAGTACTCCGCCAGGTCGATGTTGTTCAGCCAGCTGTACATCATCACGCCGACGAACCCCACCATGGCGGCGTAGAACACTGTGTTGAAGCCCACTGGTATCGCGAGGCCGTAGTTGACGAACCAGGCCGTGAATGAAAGGAAGAGGAGAGGGAGGACGAACGAGAAGGACATCTTGGCTATCGTGCCGCTCCTCCTGAGGTCCACGAACTCCTTGGCCACGAGCGCCCTCTTGATGCCTGTGAGCCAGTGCATCTTCGCATAGTATGCGGGAAGCTTGTTCGCATACGACTGGGAGGATATGCTGATCCTCACCTCGACGAGAGCATATGCGATCGCGGTCATGGACGCGATCGCGGCCAGTGAGACCGCTGCATAGACGGCCGCGGCAGGACCATCGACGGGGAACGGGCGCAGGTTCATCTGCATGCCCAAGGACGGCATGATCGCATCGAGGGGGATGAGGGCGAACGCGCCGTGCAGCACGAAGAGCGCAACCACGCCAGCTGTGAACGCGCCGAACCAACGCAGATCCCGTATGTACATGACCGATGCAAGGAAGCTCATCGAGAGGCCCAGCATGAAAGTCATGAGTATGGATGAGAAGAAAATCCCGATGCTCCCGTAGGAATAGCCCACAATCGGGGCCGCGAGCAGCAGGCCGCCGGTCGCAGGGACGAGCAACAGAACGACATAGAAGAGCGCATCCCTGATGTATATCCCCAGGAACGTGGTCTTGAAGGAGATCGGGAGGATGTACGGCATCGCGACGAGGTAGTTGTTCCTCCCGTAGCGTCTCTCGAGGTACTGTCGGCCCATCAGGCCGAACGTGCCCACACTGAGGCCGTATATGAACGCCGAGAGATGGGCGAACTCGGTCATCTGCTTCAGGGACACCGTCTCGAGCGTGCGCTCCAGGGTTAGGGCGACGACGGTCGCGATGAAGAACACGAAGACCGGGAACGTGAGGAACCGTTCCTGCCCGGAGTAGGACGCGTGGCTCCTGAACTCCTCCTTCATCATCAGCGTCAGGAGGGTCTTCGTAACAGACCGCCTCCGATAGCCCGCATGAACACGCGCTCAAGGTCCTCGCCCCCCTGGACCAGGTCCTCCTTGCGACCTTGGAGGGCGACCTTGCCCAAGTTCACTATCGCGAGCTTGTTGCACAATCTCTCGGAGATCTCGAGTATGTGGGAGGCCATGAACACGGTGCCACCCTTCGCGACGTACTCCTCAAGGTACTCCCTGAGGAGCTTCTGGTAGATCGGGTCGAGGTTGATGAACGGCTCGTCCATGAACAGGAGCTTGGGCTCGTGGATGAACGCCGAGGCGAGCATGAGTTTCTGACGCATGCCCTTCGACATGTCCTTGCAAATCGTGCCCTTCTTGCCTTCCAGGTCGAAGAACGTGAGCCACTTGTCTATCCTGTCGTCGAGGCTATCGATACCGCGTACCTTGCCGACGAAATACATATATTCGTAGGCCGTGAGATATGTCGGCGGGCTCTCGACCTCTGGCACTATCCCCACGAGCTCCTTGACCCTGAGCGGCTCCTTGACCACGTCGACATCGAGCACGCGCACCGAACCGGAGGTCGGCTCGAGCTGGCCTGTCATGATCCTTATGAGCGTGGTCTTGCCCGCCCCGTTCGGGCCGAAGAATCCATAGAAGTCCCCTGTCTCGACCTTGATGCTGACACGGTCGAGAGCCTTCATCCCGCCGAAATCCATGATGACATCGGTCGCTTCTATCGCTGCCATTGTGCCGCAGTTATCCCATAGTGGTTATTTCAAACGTGTCCCGTCAGCTACAAGCGCGGTTGTTCTTACTAGCTGGTTTAAAGCATACAAATGCTATCATGTAGCACGACAATCTCTGTCTGATTGCCCAGGAAGGTGTTGAGATGAAGGGAAGGACGGGCAAGTCGGTCCTGACGAGCAAGATCGAAGCCGAGATAGACCTCCTCCAGAGGCACGTGGCCATGCTGAAGGCCATCATGGACAACGAGCCGATAGGCATCATACGCCTGGCGGAGATGCTCGACTATCCTCAGCACAAGGTCCGGTACTCCTTGAGGATACTGGAGCAGGAAGGGCTGATAGAGCCGTCCCCAGACGGCGCTGTCACGACTGACAAGATCCAGGACTTCCTGGACCATCTGAAGGAGATATTGGAGACCATGAGTTCCACGGTCAATGAGCTGCGGGAGTCGATCGAGTAAGGACCGGCCCCGACCCATCGTTTTTAGTTCTGGCACAAGACCGCGCAGGGCAAAAGGCTTATTAAACCGGTCAGGTTAACTGCGCGTGCGACACCCGCCATGCCGTCGTAGCTCAGTCGGTAGAGCGTCCGCCTGTTAAGCGGAAGGTCAGCGGTTCGAACCCGCTCGACGGCGCCATCATTCTATGCTTGCGATAGCACCTGGCCTTTAGCGGCCGACTCGTAAGACCGCGCCCTCCCGATGAGCATCAGCGAGAACACGGCGAACCCGATGCTCACGACCGACATGCCGAGCATCCCGTTGAACACCTCGTGGATCGGCCCCAGGAGGATGAACAGCAGGATGAGGCCGACAGCGAAGTACGCCTTGTGCACCGAGTTGCCGGTCGCGCCAAGCTTGTGCTGCAGGAGAAGCAAAGACCCGGCGCTCATCACCATGAGCACGAGGATGGCGAGGGGGAACGGCAATGGTTCCGGGGCGCTCGAGGCAAAGATGAAGCTGCCTGTGAGCGTCAGGAATCCGAGGGCGAGGAACCTCGTCGGACCCCACGAGGGCATGTGGTGCCTCGCGCTGACAATGTCCTTGGGAACGCGCCTGGCCAGCTGGATCAGGAGATAGACGATGACGAAACAGAGCGAATACTGTATCAGCGGCGGGACGTAGTCCTGGATGGATACGAAGAGGAACGCGCACAAGGCGATGTCTATCGCGAACAAGTAACCCACCAGCCTGAACTGCCTCTTGGTGAGGATAGGCTCGTTCCTCAGCCGGGGATACCAAAGCCCGAGCATCAGGATGGGGAGCGAGATGCTGATCATCGAATGGAAGATCGTCAGCCATACGGACCATACCCAGTTGACCTCGAAGAGCCTTCCGTACTCTCCCAGAGCCCCCAGGTCCACCCATGCAGGGTCGAAGAAGCTCTTGACGGCTATGCCCTCCTCGATGACGCCATACGCCGCCCCCAGGATTATGACCGTCGCCCAGCCCTTGTCCCATCTGATTGTCAGCTCCCGGACGAGGAGGGCACCCCCGCCATACATGGGAATCAGGAACAAGAAGCCGAGTCCGAAGATGAACTCGAGGGGCGGGGAAGAACCGGAGAGCATCTCCGCCATGATCGGGGAGAGGAGAGCTAGGAACCATGCTGCTTTCCCCTTCTCCGTCACAAGGCCCATATGCGTGTGAATCGGATATAAGCTTCAGGACCGCCAGTCCCGCACCCAGGTCGCGGACCGTCCGAGGACAAGGCTTATAGGAACCTCTCGTCTGTACCATTGCCACAGCCGAGCACCTCACGCAAGGGGCGTATCTGGATGACATGGATAATGACCGCCAGCCCGGAGAAGGCCACGGGGCGGACCAAGGAAGTCTACGAGAGTATACTCGCGAAGAGAGGACACATTGCCAACGTATTCATCGCCGAAGGCATGGACCCAGAGGTCCTGTCCCACCAGGTAGACCTATATTTGGAGCTCATGATGGGCCCCGGCCCGTTATCGAGGGAGGAGCGGGAGATGATCGCGGTGGTCGTGTCGGCTGCAAACAAGTCCCCGTATGGGACCATACATCATTCCGAGGCGCTGGAACAGGTCGAGAAGGACCCCGACGCGCTCGAGAAGGTGCTCAAGGAGTTTGCGAGCAAGCACGCATCGCCGAGGACCAAGGCACTACTCGCATACGGGGCGAAGCTCACCCTCGACCCGAGGGGCGTCACTGAGGTTGACATCAAGGACATGAAGGACGCGGGCCTCACGGACGCGGAGATCCTCAGGGCGAACCTTGTAGCGAGCTACTTCAACTTCCTGAACAGGGTGACCCTCGGCCTCGGAGTCCAGGTCGAGAAAGGGAAGTCGAGGACGTACAGATACTGACTGGTGGACCGCCAGCCCTCTGCACCCTGGGACGGAAATCATAATAAGACGCCGGACATTTAGGATGAATCGCGCGGGCCCGTAGCTTAGTCCGGCGGAGCGATTGGCTCATAAGGGAACTTGTTCCCTGAGTGACCAGTTGGTCATCGGTTCAAATCCGATCGGGCCCACTCTCTCACTCTGACTGTGTCAGCGTGAGCGGACCTTGAGCGAGTTCAGAGCTCCCTCATCGGCTTGTTGCAGCACACGAGTATGCCCACGCCCTCCTTGGTGACCTTGCACTCCTGGCCGCAGATGTCGCAGTGGTACGTCTTGCCCATCTTACCCTTGACCATTGTCCTCACCTCCTGTCGGCCGCTGGGCATCGCAAGGACGCAGAATAAAGATTGTGCCTTTCAGACCTGCATGGACTCGGACGGAGCATTCAGTTACGACTGTCAACACGATTCTCGTCATAGGCATCCTGATGCAGATGATGGAACATGAACGGGTCGATGTGATAGGTCCGATCAACAGAACCAGATTGCACCTCATCCGGAATGAGCATCCCGGAATCAATCGCGAGCGAAAAGTGTAATGCCGGAATATGCTCTTCGGCCTGATTGGGGATAAGAGTGAGAAGACCGAAGAAGACCGTTCAGAGGAGACCTAGCACCGCCAGACTATTCGAAGCGACCGAGATACAGGAGTACGACATTCGCCCAGACGGGGGAAAGGCGGTCTGCTCGATCAATACGGGCGACAACTGGGAGCTCGCCACCCTGGACCTGAAGACGGGGAAGACCAGGAGGTTCCTCAGCGGCAAACAGTCGCTCATGTCGCCGACCTACTCCCCCTGCAGTCCAATCATCGCGTATCAGGCGGACTTCGAGGGCAATGAGGATCATGACATATTCACAGTTTCTACCGATGGCAGGAAGCACGGCAGGGTAACAAAGGACCAGGCGGACAACCAGGACCCACGATTCTCTCCAGACGGATCGAAAATCGCATTCATATCGAACAGGGACGGGGATATCGAGAACCTGTTCGTCTCCGACCTGGGAAGCGGCTCCGTCTCGAAACTGTCCAACGAGGAGCTGCCCGTGCGTACCCTGGCCTGGTCTCCTGATGGCTCGATGATCGCCTTCGGGACGGGCATAGGGGACGAGGACTACATCTCGGTCGCGGATGTGAGGAAGGGAAAGGCCAAGCGGGTGCTCTCGAAGAGGGATATCGAATACGGTGCCTATGGCGGCTCCGGGTCGATGCCGTCACCGTGGTCTCCTGATGGCAAGCGCATGCTGTTCACCTCGAACGAGAACGACCAGTTCGACATCGGCGAGCTCGACCTGACCACCAAGAAGACCAGAATGCTTGTGAGGTCCAAGAACGAGAAACTCAGTCCGCAGTGGTCGCCCGACGGGTCGCGCCTCGCGTATCTCGAGATAGAGGACCCTGATGTGGTCCTGAAGGTGAAGGAGGGACGGACGACGACCGTGCTGTCCCCTCGAGATGGTTCTACGAGGTCCGCCCAGTGGCTCCCAGACGGCGGTGGCATGGTGATGATCAACGGTTCGTCAGTCAGGCCCGAGGAGGTGCTGGTGTCGCGGGGCCTGAGGCTTGCGAAGGTCACCTCATTCCAGAAGAGGGCTTTCCCTCGAGGATGGCTCGTCGGACCGCGGGTCGTCAGGTATCGGTCTGTTGACGGAAGGAAGATACCAGCAATACTGTTCGAGCCCAAGCACAGGAGCCGCAGGGCAGGCATAGTCATGCCCCATGGCGGTCCTGAGATGCAGAGCATCAACAGTTGGGACCAGATCATCCAGATGCTCGTGATGAAAGGGTTCCATGTGATCGAGCCCAACTACAGGGGTTCGACCGGCTACGGCAGGAAGTTCCTCCACCTCCACGACAGGGACATGGGCGGGGGCGACTTGATGGACACCATCTTCGCAGGGAACTATCTCGTGGAGAAAGGAATGGTCGACGGGGACAGGCTCGGGATATGGGGGGTCAGCTACGGAGGATACTTGAGCATGATGGCACTCACAAAGGCTCCAGACATGTGGGCGGCGGGCGTGTCCATCGTGGGGTTCTTCGACTGGGAGACCGAGATGGCCACGGAGAGGGGTTTCCTCAAGGCCTATGACCTCAGGAAGATGGGCGACCCTGAGAAGGACAGGGAATTCCTCAGAGAGCGGTCTCCGGCGTACTTCCTCGACAGGCTGGACGCGCCGCTCATGATGACCGCGTCCGCGAGAGATGTACGTTGTCCGCCAACGGAATCGAGGGCGGTCGTCCAGAAGCTGAAGAGCATGGGCAAGCGGTTCGAGTACCACGAGTACCCAGACGAAGGACACTGGCCTAGGAAGCGAAAGAACCTGATGGACCTGTACGCTAGGACGACGAGGTTCCTGGATGAGAACATCCCAGGGTGACCTTCACGCCCTCTTGTAGTACGGGTTGGTGAGGTCCTCAAAACAGGACAACGCGGCGGCGGCTCCTCCGTGGACCGCCGCCACGATCTGCCTGATGCCGCCCGACACATCTCCCGCGGCGTACACATACGGGACATTGGTCCTGAAGGTCTTGTCCACGACGACGAAGCCACCCTGGTCCATCTCCAGACCGAGTTCGAGCGCGAGCTGGTTGCTTGGCACCTCACCGACGGCAACGAACACGCCGTTCACCAGTCTCGTCTCGACCGTGCCGGTCCTCGTGTTCCTCAGCTTGACCGCGGTCACCTCGTCCGCTCCGACGATCTCATCCACGACCGTCTCGAACAGGACGGGTATCTTCCTCTCGGCGACGCTCTCCTGGAGGTGCTTGTCCGCCCTGAACGAGTCACGTCGATGGACAATCGAGACCTTGCACTCGATGGAGTGCAAATACAGCGCATCCGTGAGCGCTGTGTTGCCGCCTCCGACCACGATTGCCTCGCGTTTCTTGTAGAAGAAACCGTCGCAGGTCGCGCAGTAGCTCACGCCACGTCCAGTCATCCCGGCTTCACCCTTGACACCCAGCTTCCGGTGTGTGGAACCAGTGGTGAGTATGAGCGCGCGAGAGAAGTACTTCCCAGCCCCGGAAGACACCTCGAACCTCTCCCCGCCCTTGACCCGGACGATCTCCTCGCCTTCCCTGATGTCAACATACCGCCGGGCGTGTTCGGCCATATGGTCCATCAGTTTCATGCCGGGGATCTCTGGGAATCCCGGATAGTTCTCGATCATCGGGCTCGTGAGGACTTGACCTCCAGGGACACCCTTCTCCAGGACGAGGCAGCTCAGTCCCGCTCGGCGCGCATATATGCCAGCTGCGAGACCGGCCGGTCCGGCACCGATGATGAGCACATCGAACTCCGTAGCGCCGTCATCCCCCTGACTCGAGGAGATTCCATCAATCGTCATCGACCGACTGAATCACATGATGGTTATTTGACGCTTGCCCGTAAGACGTGCGACCGTGGACATCACGGCTCATACGTTAGCGTTGACCCGATAAAAAGATGAAATAGTGAATCTAGCCTTTCAGTGGAACGATAGTCGACGCGGCGCAGGCAAGACTGCTGCGGCGGCGCATAATCACATCCAGGCGCGTTCGTACATGGATACTGAGACGATCACTGCATTCCTCGCGATAGGATCAATCATATTCCTTGGGTTCTTCGGGAACTTGATATTTACAAGATTCAGGATCCCCGACGTACTGATACTCGTAGCGCTGGGGATAATCATAGGACCTGACATCCTGGGCGAACGTTTCCACCTGGTCACCTACGATGCGCTGGCTGCAATTGACAACTTCAAAGGACTCTTCCTATCTGCGGCTCTCGTCGTAATCCTGTTCGATGCTGGCCTGAGTCTGGACATCCGGTCGGTCTTCGAATCCATGAGACTTACTGTATTCATGTCGCTTGCGGCATTCCTGGGGTCGTTCATCTGCGTCGGGGTCGTGCTCCACCTTGTGATGGGCATGGACATCCTCCTCGGTCTCACTCTAGGCGCCATAGTGGGCGGAACTAGCGGGGCAATCGTGATCCCGATTGTATCGAAGATGCGCATCCGTCCCCAGACCAAGGCGATGCTGATAAGCGAGAGCATCGTGACCGACGTGCTCGTAATCGTCGTGGCCCTCACGATGCTTACAGTGATCCTGACGGGAGAACTTGAGCTGCTGGCAGTATCCAAAGACCTTGCCAGCAAGTTCCTGGTCGGTGGAATCGTCGGTGCCCTAGTGGGTGTTGGCTGGCTCTTTGTGCTACAGAGGATGCAGAACCAGCCACTGAGTTACATGATCACTATCGCGGCACTCTTCATCGTCGCAGGCGCTGTAGAATTGCCCCCTATCAGTAGCTCTGGTGCGGTCGCCGCTCTGACATTTGGGCTCGCAATCGGCAACAAGCAATTCGTGAAGAGAAGACTGCCCTCCTTGGCCCTGTCAACAACATCCAACCCTCAGATACAACAGTTCCACTCTGAAATCACATTCTTCGTGAGGACATTCTTCTTCGTGTATCTCGGCCTGTTCTTCAGAATCGGCACGTTCACGGAAGTCCACCTAATCGCGGGTCTGCTTGTGATAAGCATGGTTGTCCTTGTAAGGTGGATCACATCCATGACCGCGTGGCGCCTTGGAGACCTCAGCATCGAAGATGCTGAAACGGTCTTTGCCAGTATGCCGCGGGGATTGGCCGCAGCCGTGCTCGCAACCTTGCCCGCAGTGATGCTATCAGAGGGGGTTAGCACTTGGTCTGACGATTTGGGACTGCTGTTCTTGAACACAACCCTGATCGTCATAGTTGGCACCACGCTCCTCACGACCATCCTCAGTTTCGCAACGGAGAAGGGAATCGACAGAAGACAGAGGCGCGACCTGAGGAAACGTCTGGTGGGACGTTGACTCGGCTCAGAGCCTTGTGATGACTTCCTCTGTGAACCTGCGCGTGCCCACGAGATGTGAGGCACTGGTCGGTAGCGCGGCATCCCTGGTCACAATCCTCTCCCCAAGCGTCTTCTCGATCGCACAGACGATTGTCCCCGCGACACGCTCGAAGCCAAGGTTCTGAAGCATCATCGCCCCTGACAGTATGAGAGCACAGGGATTCGCGACGTCATTGCCTGCGTACTTGGGAGCCGTGCCATGGACAGGCTCGAAGACCGCGACATCATCACCAAGGTTAGCGCCTGGTGCAAATCCTAGCCCACCAACTTGTGCAGCACATGCGTCTGCAAGATAGTCTCCATTCAGATTGGGTGTCGCGAGCACAGAATACTCAGATGGGCGGGTCAGGACTTGCTGGAACATATTGTCCGCTATTCTGTCGTTGATCAAGATCTTACCATCAGTGATTGGTCCTATCAGCTCGGATTCGATGACGGTCTGCCCCGAGAACTCCTCTTCAGCTACCTCGTAGCCCCAGTCCCTGAACGCACCCTCTGTGAACTTCATGATGTTGCCCTTATGGACAAGAGTCACCACTTTCCGCTCGTGAGAGATCGCGTGTCTAATCGCCGCCGTGACGAGCCTCTTGGTAGCGCGCTCAGAGATGGGTTTCAGACCAATGCCTGTGTCCTCGGTGAGTTCGATTGCAAAGGCGTCTCTGAGGAAATTCCTCAACTTCCTCGCCTCGTCTGACCCATGCTTCCACTCAAGACCCTTGTAGACGTCCTCGGTGTTTTCTCTGAATATGACCAGGTCAACACTCGCAGGATACCTTACTGGCGATGGAACGCCCTCGAAGTATCTCACCGGCCTGACTGATGCGTAAAGGTCTAGCATCTGCCTCAGTGCCACGTTCAAGCTCCTGATTCCGCCTCCCACAGGAGTTGAGAGCGGCCCCTTCAGAGCCACCCCGGCGCGCCTTATTGTCTCGACCGTCTCTTTTGGCAACCACTCGCCGTCAGACTTGAACGACGATTCTCCCGCCGCGAGTTCACGCCAGAGTATCGAATGGCCGTTGTCGTCCGTCTTGATGAGTGCCGCATCCACAACACGCCTGGCTGAGTCCATAACCTCCGGGCCGATGCCATCTCCAGGGACGAACGGCACCTCGATTGTCCTTGCACCCAGAGGCGTACTCACACCCCCTCAGTCAAGCGCGAACCCCCCATGTTTCTTGAGGTGTTCAACCAGACCGCCATCTTCCAGCAGGACGCACATGATACGCGGGATTGGTGCAGTTGTGACCTTGACTGCTCTAGCCGGACAGGTGACCTCACCATGGGTGAGGTCGATGACCAGACCGTCCCCCGCGGAGATCCAGTCGGTATCACACTGCAACAACGGGAGCCCGACGTTGAACGAGCTCCTGTAGAAGATGCGCGCATATGACTTGGCCAGGACAGCGGACACTCCAGCGGCCTTCAAGGCCCTTGGAGCCTGCTCTCTGCTCGACCCGCAACCGAAGTTCCTGCCAGCGACGATGAAATCCCCAGGACTCACCCTCGCCGCGAACCCAGGGTCGATATCTTCCATCACGTGCTTCGCGAGATCGGACATCTCGTCGATCTTGAATTTGTACCGGCCGGAGATAATGTAGTCTGTGTTGATGTCGTCGTTCGGCTCGAACCTGTGAACGCTCCCCTTCAAGAGACTGACCATGGCTTACACCTCCCGTGGGTCCGTAATCTCACCCGTAACAGCAGATGCAGCCGCCGTCTCAGGGGATACGAGGAATATGCTGACATCCATGTTGTTGCCCATCCGGCCTCTGAAGTTCCTGTTCGCCGTGGACACGACGTTCTCCCCATCTGCGGGGATACCGGCGTGAGTCCCGACGCACGGTCCGCATCCGGGTGGCATGACGACAGCGCCAGACCTGACGAGTCCTGATATCAGACCGGCATCAATGGCCTTGAGCAACACGTCCTTCGACGCTGGAGCGACTATCATCCGAACACCCTTCTTCACACGGCGGCCGCGCATGACCTTCGCCACGGACTCGAGGTCGCTCAGGCGGCCATTGGTGCATGTTCCGACGAAGACCTGATCGACCTTCGTTCCTCCGAGGTCCGAGACATCGCGCACGCGGTCCACCTGATGCGGGACTGAGACCTTGGGGACGATATCCGAGAGATCGAAGTCCAGGTTCTTCTCATACACTGCATCACGGTCGCTCACAACACCCGGCCCTGGGACAAATCCTCTGGACGAATACCAGTCACGCGTCGCCTGGTCACACGGGAACGGGCAGAACTTGGCACCCATCTCGACTGCCATGTTCGCAACAGTCATGCGGCCGTCCATCGACAGCGACAGGAGTCCGTCGCCGACATACTCAATGGATTTGTATGTCGCTCCGTCGGCACCGACCTTGCCTATAACATCCAGGACGAGGTCTTTCGCACTCACGAACGGGGAGAACGCGCCTCGCAATTCGATTCGATAAGACTCAGGCACCCTGAACCACAGCTTTCCAGTGAATGTCGCTGCAGCCACGTCGGCCGACCCGAGGCCTGTCGAACATGCATTCAGAGCGCCGTAAGTGCAGGTGTGTGAATCTGCCCCTACCACGAGGTCTCCTGGGAGGACCTTGCCGCTCTCCGGGACGACCTGATGACACACGCCCTCGCCGATGTCGTGAAGCGGGACGGCTTTGGACCTCGCGAAGGACCTTATCCGTTCATGTATCCTGGACACATTGGCCGAAGGACTGGGTGAGCTGTGGTCGATGACCAGTGCCATGCCACGCCTGGTACCGGGCGCTTCGAAACCGAGGGACTCCAATTCCCTCATCATCATCGTCGAGGTGCCGTCCTGCGCCATGCAGAAATCAACGGAGGCGACGACGATGTCCCCGGCCGAGCAGTCGGATCCCGAGTGATTGCCCAGCACCTTCTCGGCAATTGTCTTTCCCATTCTGCATCTCCCCCTTCAGCCACCCCATGAGATGTTGGCATCCACCGCGGCCAGCTTCTTCTCGGACTGGCTGACACGGCTTGAACGACCAGCGTCTCCGACGAGCCTCGAATATATCTGGATGAACTCCGCGTCTGTGACATCCCTCTTGGCCATCTCGCCAGCGTCGCTGATCTCTCGCCTGAGTGTCTCGATCGCCTCGGGGGGCGCAACGAGCCCGAGCTGGTCCAGTTTGTGCCTTATCGATGCTTTCCCCGAGTGCTTCCCGAGTGATATCCTGCGAGACATGCCCAGCATCGCGGGGTCGAACGCTTCGTACATCTGAGGATCTTTGAGAATGCCATCCACGTGTATGCCCGACTTGTGGGTGAACATGTTCCCGCCGACGATTGGATAGTTGAGTGGTATCTCGAGCCCGGACGCCTTCTCCACGCGTTTGCAGAGGGGGATTATGTGTTCCGTCCGGTACTTCTGCACGCCATAGTGGGCGCGCAGATTCATCACCAGGACCTCGAGGGGCACGTTCCCCGCGCGCTCGCCAAGGCCGTTCACAGTCGTGGACAGCCACAGTGTACGGTCCCGGAAGGAGGCAGCGGCTTCGCACGCGGCGAGGGCGTTTGCCACCGCCAGACCGAAGTCGTTGTGCGCGTGGAACTCGACGTCGATGTCGACGTTGGACATGATCTTCGCGACCAGGGACGACGATGCGGCCGGTGTGAGTATGCCCACGGTGTCGCATATCCGGAACCTGTCCCCTCCGGCATCCTTGCCCACCCTCGCGAACTCGACGAGGTAGTCCGAATCGCTCCTCGTCGCGTCACCTGCGTTGAAGCAGACATATACTCCGTGGCCCTTGGCGAACTCGACGCAGTCGACCAGTCGCTCGAGCTGTTCCTCTCTCGTCATCTTGAGTTTGTTTGCGAGGGCGATGTCAGATGTGTCCGTTGACACGGACACGGCGTCGACACCGTGCGATATCGAGTCTTCGATGTCGGTCTTCACCATCCTGTTCCAACCCATGATGGACGTTTCTTTCAAACGGGAACTCAACCTCTTTGCGCAATCCCTGTCGCTGTCGTTGTAGGTGGCGAATGTCTCGACCTGCTCAACCCCGAGCATCTCGAGACCGACGGCGATCTCGACCTTCTCATCGCATGTGAATGAGATGCCTGGCATCTGTTCGCCGTCCCTGCAGGTCGTGTCGACCAACTTGAGGCTTCCGAGCCTGGGCGCGATGGCACCGGGCTTCGTCCCTTCCTCGGCGAGGGCACGATCTGTCGAACATGCAGAGGCATCCTTCCATGTTGTTCCCTTGTGGCGCAATTCCATCACCATCCGCGTGCGGCGACCAAGCGGCACGACCCGTGCTGCCTCCGAAGTCGCCTGTCACACGACGGGGGGAATCCGCGAATATCCGTATTTATCATTGTGCCTATAATACGACATTATTATGGCTAAGTGCCGAAATTGTTGCCCACTATAATGGTCAAATGACCTGTGAACACCATAATTAGTGTGCGATTGCCCTCCGATATGAACTCTGCCCCCGAATGGCGACGCATGGCTCACACTGATTGGATTGACATCGCGCCATATGGCCACGGGCGGCTCTCTGTCCCGTCAGCTCCTCGCAAAGACCTCTTTCCCGGGGAAGACCGCGCGCCTTCCCAGTTCCTCCTCTATCCTGAGGAGCCGGTTATACTTGGCCGTGCGCTCGCCCCTCGACGGGGCGCCGGTCTTGATCTGGCCCGCATTCGTGGCGACACTCACATCGCTTATCGTGGTGTCCTCCGTCTCACCCGACCTGTGGGAGACCACGCATGCGTACCCTGACCTGGCCGAGAAACGCATCGTGTCCAAGGTCTCCGTCAGAGTACCTATCTGGTTGACCTTGACGAGGACGGCGTTCGCAATTCCCTGGCGAACCCCCTCCTCCAGTATCCTCCTGTTCGTGACGAACACGTCGTCCCCGACGAGCTGCACTTTGCGCCCGAGCCTGGAAGTGATGGTCTTCCACCCTGCCCAGTCCTCCTCGGACATCGGGTCCTCGATGGAGGCGACCGGGTACGACTTGCACAGGTCCGCGTACATATCGATCATCTCCTCCGGGGTCAGCTGCTCCATCGTGCTCTTCTTGAAGACGTACGCTGTGCCATCGAAGAACTCGCTCGCGGCCGCGTCCATGGCCAGGAAGACGTCCCTCCCTGGCCTGAGCCCTACCTCCTCGGCTGCGGCGATGATGAGTTCGAGGGCCTGCTGCGTCGACCCGAGCCTGGGTGCGAACCCGCCCTCATCTCCGACCGCTGTGCTCAATTTCTGCGTCTTCAGCAGTGCCTTCAAGGAGTGGAACACCTCCGATCCGCGTCTCAGGGATTCGCTGAAGCTCTTTCCCATGGGGACGACCATGAACTCCTGGAGGTCGAGGTTGTTATCGGCGTGCGCGCCGCCATTGAGTATGTTCATCATCGGCACCGGCAGGGTCCTGGCCTTCGGCCCGCCAAGGTATCTATAGAGAGGTACGCCCTCGGCGGCGGCCGCCGCGTGCGCCACGGCCAGGGATACGCCGAGGACCGCATTGGCCCCGAGCCGGGACTTGTTGTCAGTACCATCGATTCTCAGCAGGAGCGTGTCCACCTTCGACTGCTCCGACGGGTCCATGCCCTTGAGCTTGGGAGCAATCGTCTTGTTGACGTTCCGGACGGCACTCTGGACGCCTTTGCCCATGAACCGAGAGCTGTCCCCGTCCCTGAGCTCGACGGCCTCCTTCGTACCAGTGGACGCTCCGGAGGGCACTGCGGCCCGACCCACCATGCCGTTGGACAGTGTCACATCGACCTCGACAGTCGGGTTGCCCCTGGAGTCGAGGATCTCCCGTGCCTTCACAGCAGCGATCTTCGCCATTCTTATCAAGACAATGAACAACGAATCACGATAAATACCGATTGGATGAACGCCATGGGACGGTGACGTTCTTCCTTCTCGGGCGGGTTCCGGAAAGGTTTATTTACGACGCCTCCAGCTGACCACGTGCAGATGAACGAGTTCGCGCACCTGGACCCCCGACTGAACGAGTTCCTCAGGGGCCAAGGGATCGTCGAGCCGACGGAACCGCAGAGAAAGGCGATACCAGCCATCCTGTCGAGCGAGCACCTTCTTCTGGTCGCGCCCACGGGCATAGGCAAGACGGAAGCGGCCATGTTGCCAATCCTCACGCTGCTGGCCAAGGAGAAGGGACCTGGAATCAAGTGCTTGTACGTAACCCCGCTCAGGGCGCTCAACAGGGACCTGCTCAAACGACTCAAGGAGATGGGCAACACTGTCGGCGTCAAGGTGGCGGTCAGGCATGGAGACACCCCGCAGTCGGAGAGGACGGCGCAGTCGAAGTCGCCACCCGATGTCATGATCACCACACCTGAAACGCTCCAATTGCTGTTCACAGGCCGCAACCTGCGAAGACATCTGGCTAACGTGCGGCATGTCGTGATCGACGAGATACACGAACTCGCGGAGGACGAGCGCGGAGCGCAGCTCGCGGTGGGACTCGAGAGGCTCGTCGGAATCGCAGGGGAGTTCCAGCGGATTGGGCTCTCGGCCACTGTGGGCTCGATCAACGAGGTCTCGGGGTTCCTCGCGGGCATGGGAAGAGATGTTGTCGACCTGAAGGTGTCCGCAGCCAAGGAGATGGCGATATCGGTCGAGAGCCCCCGGATCGGCGACGACGATAAGGCCTTGGCCACGCGCCTCCAGACGGACGAGAAGCATGTCGCGGCGATGAGGAGATGCCGAGGACTCATAGACGGGCACAACTCAACGCTGTTCTTCGTGAACACGAGGGACTACGCGGAGGCGCTGGGCGTCAGGTACCATCTGTGGGACGAAGACTTCAGCATCGGCGTGCACCACGGTTCCCTGTCCAAGGACATCAGGGTGCAGATGGAAGACGATTTCAAGGAGCAGAGGCTCAAGGCCTTGATCTGCACGTCATCGCTCGAACTCGGTATCGATGTCGGTTCTGCGGACTTCACGATCCAGTTCAACTCGCCCCGGCAGGTCACGAGGCTCATACAGCGCATTGGCAGGGCGGGCCACAAGCACTACGAGACCTCCACAGGGATCGTCATCACGACGACTCCAGCGGAGACCGCGGAAAGCCTTGTGATAGCTCGAAGGGCCATGCTCGAGGAACTCGAGCGCTACCGCATACGCCAGAACCCGCTGGGAGTGCTCGCGAACCAACTCGTTGCCATGACCCTCACGGAGCCGAAGGTGGACAAGGATTGGGCTTACTCGGTCATCAGGAGGAGCTACCCGTTCAGAAGCCTCCTGAAGGCGGACTTCGACGAGGTGCTGAGGCTCCTCGCTGAACTGCACATACTGTGGAACGATGAGATGACCTTCAGGAAGAAGACGAACGGAATGAGGCACTTCTTCGACAACATATCGATGATCCCAGACGAGAGGACCTACAGGATACGCGAGGTGTCCTCAAGGAAGGTGATAGGGACTCTCGATGAGAGCTTCGTCGCATCGTATGCGGAGCCATACGCCACATTCGTGGCCCGTGGGAGGACCTGGCGCGTCATAGAGGTCAGCGAGGACGAGGTCATGGTCGAACAGGTCCGGGAGATTGGCGCGACGCCCTCCTGGATAGGTGAGGAGATACCGGTCCCGTACGAGGTGGCGCAGGAGGTCGGCGCCATGCGCAGGCTGCTCCCGATGGACCTCTATCCTGCTGACGAGACGACGAAGAAGGAGGTCGTGGACTGGGTCGCGCGTCAGAAGGACCTGCCACTGCCCACGGACAAGCTCGTGACCGTGGAACAGGGCGATGGGGTCATAGTCATCAACTGCTGCTTCGGGAGCAGAGTCAACGAGACCTTGGCGAAACTCATCACGACGCTCCTGGCCGCCAGGTTCGGGGAGAGTATCGGTGTGCACACGGAGCCTTACTCTATCGTGCTCGAGGTGCCCAGGGGGCTCAGGGTCGATGATGTCCTCCGGACGATCAAGGAGACCGACACCACGGGCCTGCACCAGCTCATGAGGCTCATCGTGCGCAACTCCTCAGACCTCCGCTGGCAGTTCGTCCATGTGGCGAAGAAGTTCGGGGCGGTGCGGAAGGACGCCGACTACAAGATGCTGAACGTCTCGAAGCTGATCGACGTATTCGAGCACTCGCCCATATTCGAGGAGGCGGTCTCCAAGACGCTCTGGGAGAACATGGACGTGGAAGGTACCACCGCCGTACTGAAGAGGATACAGGAAGGCACCATAGAACTGAGGACCGGCAAGCTCTCCCCGATGGGCGCAGAGGCGATAGGTGACAGGCGCGAGCTCGTCCAGCCGCAGAGGGCGGACAAGACCGTGCTGCTGGCGCTCAGGGACCGGCTGGCGTCCGAGGACATCGTCCTCGTGTGCATGAACTGCAGGAGCCAGCGTAGGACGACCGTGGGAGCGCTCCCTGAAAGGGTGAAGTGCGCGAAGTGCGGCGGGGTGCTCGTCGCGGCTCTGCAACCCTACGCGAAGAAGGACTTCGATGTACTGCGGAAGGGTGCCTCGGACGAGGAGGGGAGGCGGGCGCTCAAGAGGATATACAAGAACGCGAACCTGGTGATGGCCCACGGCAGGAAAGCAGCCATAGCTATGGTCGGCAGGGGAGTGGGCGCGGACACCGCAGCGAGGATACTCGCCCGTTACCACCTAGAGGACGACGAGTTCCTCAGGGATATACTCGCGGCCGAGATCACATACGCCAGGACGAAGAGGTTCTGGGACTAGCGCCTCGGCGGGCGGAAGCCCAGGCCTATCACATAGACCTCCGAGCTCGATTCCCTGGAGGCCCTCGGATGGTTCGTATGGTGCTCCTCGAACCTGCGCCTCACGCTGTCAGTGAACGACTTGCCTAGGTCGCCCGAGAACATCTTGGCGACGAAATCGCCGCCAGGCTTCAGGACCTTGACGGCGAATACGAGCGCGTGCTCACACAGCTCGACAGAGCGTGCGTGGTCGTATGTGTAGTTGCCGCTGATGTTCGGGGACATGTCCGACAACACGACATCCGCCCCCTCTGGGGCCAGCTCGAGGATGCGTTCGGCGACCGACTCGTCCCTGATGTCCCCCCTGATGATTGTAACACCCTCGATCGGCGCGACCCGCTCGATGTCGACAGCTAAGACCTTGGAGCCAGGACCCGCCAGCTCAACAGCCACCTGGGACCAGCCGCCAGGAGAGGCGCCCAGGTCGACCACCGTGTCGCCGGCCTCGATGAGGGCGAACCTGAAATCGAGTTGCTTCAGCTTGTACGACGCCCTGCTCCGATAGTGCTCCCGCTTGGCCTTCCGGTAGTAGAAGTCCTTCCTGTGCTGCGATCGCCAAGCCTTGGTCACGGAGAAGGGATACCCGCAGGGCGGATTTATCATTATGCAGGCGGATGGCAAAAGGTATAGGCACAATAGGCAATCGCCCAGACCGAGGCTGGTACAGGATGCCGAAAGGTATGACCTACGCGGAGGCGGGAGTGGACATAGACAGGAAGTCTCAGAGCATCTCGGCCCTCGTCGAGCACCTCAAGTTCAAGAGGAAGGGCTTCGGAAAACCACTGGACCTGCCAGGACACTTCGCTGGCCTCATAGACTTGGGGGACGTCGCACTCACCCTATGCACTGACGGCGTCGGGACCAAGTTACTTATCGCGGACGAGATGAAGAAGTGGGACACCGTGGGAATAGACTGCATCGCCATGAACGTGAACGACACGATATGTGTCGGGGCGGAGCCCATCGCGTTCGTGGATTACATCGCGACCGACGAGCCTGACGAGAAGAAGTCGGCGGAGGTCGGTAAGGGCCTCGATGTCGGCGCGAGGCTTTCTAACATGACCATAGTCGGAGGAGAGATCGCGGTCCTGCCGGAGCTGGTTAAGGGCTTCGACCTCGCGGGGACGTGCCTCGGAGTCGTCGACAAGGACAGGATTGTGACCGGCCAGCGGGTCAAACCAGGAGATGCCATCGTGGCGTTGCCCAGTTCGGGTGTTCACTCGAACGGACTGACGCTCGCGAGGAAGATCATCGAGAAGGCGGGGGTCGGCTACAAGAAGAAGGTGAAGGGCCTGCAGAGACCAATGGGCTTGGAGCTCCTCGAGCCGACGACGATCTACGTCAAGCAGGTGCTGGGGATACTGGACAGGCACGAGGTGCACGGCATGGCGAACATCACCGGCGGAGGCTTGAGGAACCTTATCAGGCTCAAGAAGGGCGTCGGGTTCGAGATCGACGACCCGATGAGGCCAAATGCCATATTCACCGTGCTCCAGGAACTCGGCGACGTATCTGACCAAGAGATGTATCAGACTTACAACATGGGGATGGGATACTGCCTCATCGTCCCCGAACGCGAGGCTGATGGCTGCGTCAGAAAGGCCGGCAAGGGAGCGAAGGTCGTGGGACGCGTCGTGAAGAAGGATGGCGTGAGAGTGCCTTCTCTAGACCTCGCGTACAAAGTCTACTAGTCACTTCCCAAGCAGGGAACCTATGACTGCGCCCAGGGCCGTGCACGTCTCGAGTGACATGCCCCGGGTCGTGATGTCGAGGTGTTTTCCAGCGATCTCGAACATGTCCTTCGGGAGCCCGTGAGGACCGAGGCCGAACACCAAGAGCACTGACTTGCCCGACCGGAGAACAGACCGGACATCCTCGGGATTGACCGACTTACCCTTCGCGGGTTTCCTGGTCGTGACAATCGCCTCACCGAGCTGTGGCGGGAACCCCTTCTTGGGGAAATCGAACGCCGAGAACCTCCCCTTCTCTGAGAGTTCGATGAGGTACCCGCCATCCTCGCCAATCGTCGTCGTGGTCGAGACCCATCTGGCAATCTCCGCGGGCGTGGACAGGTCCTTGTCGTAGGGGAAGCCGAATGTCGCGAGGTTGCAGTCAAAGGCGAGCGCCAGCGGCCCGGCCCTCGCGAGAACGCGTCTATGGGCCTCGCGGAACTTCACGGGATCGTAGGAGTTGTACAGTCCAATCGTGACTCTGCCGGGCATGTGACAACCGCTCACGACCGCATGGCCCTCAAGATATTAGTAACAGGATGGGGCCGGAGACTACGGAGACGCGTTCCTTGGCCTCGCGCATATGGCGTATTCGTCCCCGTCGAAGAACACGTCCTCGTCGGGGTTCAGATCCTGCAGCTCCTTGATCTTGTCCAGGACCTCCCTTAGGCTGAGTTCGGAGCCGTCTTTCTTTATCTTGACGAGGATCTTCTTCTGCACGCCGGACACCTGCTCTCGATAAGGAGCTAGACAGAGGTTCCTATGGAAAATCTGGATATAAATACGTTTACAGGAGGCATAGCCACACATGTGCGGGCACGTGTGAGCGCGCAGGCACTACTGCGCGCGTATCAGCCCTTCGGCGCGAACACGGGGTCGCTGGTCTTCCGAGCCGCTTCACGGGCGCCCGACCGAGCCGACTCACTCAGCTTGCCTAGCTGACGGATCTTCTTCTCGAACGTGTCGACGAATTTGGGGAGCACCTTGTAGATCGGGAGGAGCATCGGGACAAACGCCACGCGCTCCTTGCCGATCCCAAGCTGGTCGAGTTCTGGCCAGAGAGCCTTGAGACGCTCCTCGACTATGTGTGCGATCTCGCCCCCCTCCTCGTCGGAGAGCATGATGCCATCCGCTCCGTCCGCGAACGCGGATAGGACCTCCTTCCTCGCGAACCTAGCAGCGGACGGCAGCCGCATGATCCTGATGGCCGGGGGATACTCCAGCCTGGCGGTGCCAGCGGAGTCCGCAGCTACATACGCGAGCACATCGCCAAACACGCCAAGGATGCGCACATCATCCGATGGCTCTGACAGCAAACCCTCGACCGCTGCCGCCACCTGCTGGTCAGTGTAGTGCGCGAGGTCGAAGACCTTGACTGGGCATTCGGAGACGCATGCACCGCACCCGATGCAGGCGATCTGGTCCACCTGGGGCAGGTCGCCGACGGTGATAGCCTTCACGGGGCAGACCACCTCACACGCCATGCACTTGATGCACCTGGTGGCGTCCACTATCTGCGCCTTGACAGGGTCCAGGAGCATCCTCCCGGACCCGAGGAACTCAATCACGTGCGCGGCCGTGCTCCGGCCGTCCACGACGCTGTCACGTACATCCTTTGGCCCCAATGCCGCCCCCGCCGCGAACACACCACTCCTGTGCGAGGAGACCGGGTCGAGCTTGGGATGTCTCTCCGAGACGAATCCATCCTCACCTAGAGGAACCTTGAGCACCTTCGCGAGCGCGTCCGTGCCAACGGACGGGACCATGGCCGTGCACAGCACGACAGTGTCGAACTCGTTCTCGATGATCTCACCAAGGGTCACGTCCTCCGCCCGGACCAATATCCCAGCGCCGCCCTTCTGGATGTCGGAGACCTTGCCGTGGATGTAGTTGACACCGAACTCCTCCATCGAACGGACGTAGAATTCCTCGAAGCCTCTTCCGGCGGACCTGATATCGATATAGTACACGTAGACCTGCATGTACGGGAAGGTCTTGCGAAGAATGACCGCCTGCTTGATCGCGTAGTTGCAGCAGATCTTGCTGCAGTAAGGCATGCCGACCTTCCTCGTCCTCGAGCCGGCGCACAGGACATAAGCGACCTTCTTCACCCTGTTCCCGTCCGCCTTCCTCTTCAAGACCATGCCCGCGCCGCACTCGTTTATCATCAGCCTCTCCATCTGGGTCGCCGTTATGACATCCGGGAGAGATGTGTCGTATTCGTGCAACCGCGTGACGTCGAACAGGTCGAACCCAGTGGCAACGATGATGGCGCCGACATCTAGGTCCTCGAGCCTATCCGGCTCATCCATGTTGATCGCCTTGGCGGCGCAGACCTTGAGGCATGCACCGCACTCCTTGCAGTTCTCGAAGTCCACCACGTACGAAGCCGGGACCGCCTGCGGGAACGGCTTGAATATCGCCTTTCGCTCGTAAAGGCACTCTTCGAACTCGTTGGGGACCTTCACCGGGCAGACCTTCTCGCACTTGGCGCACCCGATGCATTTCTTCGGGTCCACGCCCCTCGGGGCGACCTTCACCCTGACCTTGTAGTTCCCTGGGGAGCCTTCGACGGAGATCACCTCCGCCCTCGTGTAGAGCGTGACATTAGGGTGAGAGGCGACCTCCACCATCCTGGGGCTCAGGATGCACGGGGCACAGTCCAGGGTGGGGAATGTCTTGCTCAGTTGGGCCATCCTGCCACCGATCGAGGCGCTCCTCTCGACCATGTGCACTTTGTACCCGGAATTTGCGAGCTGCAGAGATGCGGATATGCCAGCGATCCCACCGCCGATGACGAGAGCGTCCTTCGACATAGGTATTTCGACCGGGGCCAGCTCCTCCAGGAGCTCCGCCCGCCTGACACCGCCTCTGACGAGGTCCTTGGCCTTCCTGGTCGCCTCAGTCTTGTCCTTGTGCACCCAAGAGCATTGCTCCCTCAGGTTGACCATCTCAAGCACATAAGGATTGAGTCCGGCATCCTGCAGTGTCTTCCTGAAGGTCCTCTCATGCATCTTCGGAGAGCACGACGCGACGACGACCTTGGTGAGGCCCAGCGCCTTTATGTCCTCGGCGATCTGGTTCTGGCCAGGTTCGGAACATGTATAGATGTTGTCTCTGCTGACAACCACTCCCTCCATGGATCGAGCGTACTCTGCCACGGCCTTGCAATCGACCGTGCCCGCGATGTTCGTCCCGCAGTGGCAGATGTACACCCCTATGCGTTCGTCCTTCGCCTTCTTCTTGTCCTCGGGCATCTTGACGAGTGGAATCGGCTCGGTGGTTATTGGTGCTTTGGGTCAATGGATGCTAGGTCGGGGCAGAGGTCACCCGACGACCATGGTCGATCAATGACAGAGGGATGGGTCACGGCCGCGCCGAGCGTTCCAGAGGCACTGGCGGCGATTCCGTTGTCACGCAACTATATATATGCCGGCCAGGTTATTTAGAAACGCTGAGAGGACGTGCCTGGCCCTGAGCGGCAACTGAGCGCGACCCGGGACAGCGCCCCCCCAAGAAATCCAAGGCTTTGTGACCATCCAGAAGGAGAGGCAGGATGCCGAAGAAGGAACCGACGGAGAATGTGAAGTGTCCGCAGTGCGGGCACGAGTCGCCACCGGACTCCCAGGTGTGCACCAACTGCTCGGCGCCGTTGTCCGGACAGCCAACGCCCACCGAGAGCCTCGGAGTGGAGGAACTCATGTCGGTCCCTGGAATCGGCGATGCGAAGGCACATGTTTTGTACAAGGCCGGTTACAGGACAGTGAACGACCTGCAGCAGGCGAACCCGAACGAGCTGGCGGGAGTCAAGGGGATTGGGGACAAACTGGCGGCGAAGATCATCGAAGGGGCACAATCCGTGTCCAAACCGAAGGACGAAGAGCTCGCGAGTTGGCTCTCGGGAGAGGGGGACGGTCTATCATCATGGCTCTCCGGGCGCGAGGGGGAGGCGAAGCAGACGGCGGAGAGCGCGAGCCCCGAACCGATCCACGACGATGTCCTCGCCAAGTGGCTATCAGGTACCGAGGACGGGTTGGATTCCTGGCTTACCGAGACGCCGACCGGACGCGCCGACCAGAAGGCCGTCGCGCACCCTCAAGAGATACTCAAGCGCGAGGCTGAGCTGATAGAACTGCGCGAATCCATGAGGGACCTGCTCAAGAGATACGAGGGGGAGGGGTTCGACCCAGGTGCGGTCGTCGAGGAACTCGCAAAGGCGAGGGCCGAGGTCGAGGCCGAGAAGACCCGTAGGAAACAGCTCGAGGAAGAGCTGGAGAACGTGAAACGAGGCAGTATCGCAGTCATCAAATTCATCAAGAAACAGCAGGGGGGCGGGGCAGAGGCCGGGAACATCGCGGACCAGCTGGCGACGGAAATGTCCATCAGGGAGAACCTCGAGCTCAAGGTCATGGAGCTCGAGACCATGGTCGCCGGCCTGAGAGACAAGGCGGAGAAGAACATCTCAGCGATGCCACCTGACGCACAGGAGCTGAAGAAGCAGGAACTCGAGCTGACCGAGAAGAAGGCCAAGGTCGACGCCCTCGAGCACCAGCTCAGAGCGAAAGAGGAAGCGCTCAAGGAAGGATTCATATCCTACACCCAGCCGCCAACGGGGTCAGCCGCATCCTTGGAGCAGGTCGAGGCGACGGCCGCGAAAGAGAAACAGATGATGGACGAGATCTATGCGCTCCAGGCCAGGCTGTCGCAATCGGACATGGACCTGAAGCACATGGAAGAGAGGATGAAGATCGCGGAGAGCGGCAAGATGGGCATGGACCCTGACCTAGTCAAGAAGTTGGACCATGTCCAGAGCATCGAGAAGTCGGTCGGCATACGCGAGCAGGAGATCGAGCGACTGAGGGAGGAGCTCCGCATAAGAGAGGACGAGATGACCAAGCTGAAGGAACCTCTCGCGTACAAGGAACAGGAGATGAACAGGCGCGAAGACGACCTGATGTACAGGGAGAGGCTGCTCCAGGAAGAGCTCAAGAGGGTCTCCCAGCAGAAGGCCGAGTTCGGGTCAACTGACGAGGTCGTGCTCAAGAAGAGGCTCGAAGAGCTCCAGGTCGAGGTCAACCAGAAGGAGGAGGAGATCAGAAACAAGGAGAAGTACCTCTCGATGAAGGAGGAGGAGCTCAGGGCCAGGGAACAGGGACTCATAGGAGAGGAGATAGAGAAGCGCGAGCAGGACAGGCTCATCGAGCTCAAGCAGGAGAAGGTCAAGACTGGCACGGCCAGGCTGGACGACCTGCTCCTGGGTGGCATCCCGTTCGGGTCGAACGTGCTCATATACGGCCCTCCGTTCACCGGCAAGGAGGTCCTCATGAACGTGTTCATAGCCGACGGGTTGAAGAAGGGCGTGCCCGCCATCTGGGTCATTACGGAGAAGTCGCCCAAGGAGATCAGGGACGAGATGATGTTCGTCATCTCGGGCTACGAGGAGTACGAGAAGCGCGGACTGGTCAAGTACATAGATACCTACTCGAGAAGCATGGGTGATGAGTCGCAGGACCCGTATACAGAGTATGTCGAAGCGCCCACGGACTACGAATCCATACAGAAAGCCATCGAGACGGCGGCGAAGGACTTCAAGTCGAAGAACGAATACTACAGGCTGGGGTTCAGGTCCATATCGACGCTCATAGCGTATCTGGACCCGAACACGGCATTCAGGTTCCTGAGCCCGGTCGTGGGCAGGAGGAAGAGAGACAAAGCGGTCTCGATGTATACCATCGAGAAGGGCGTTCACGGCGAACAGGAGATCCAGATGCTCGGTTCCCTCATGGATGGTATGATCGAGTTCAAGATCGAGAACCTGAACACCTTCATCAGCATCAAGGGCATCTCCGAGGTCCAGTCCCGCGCGTTCATCAGATACTCCGCGACGAAGTCCGGCCTCAACATCGGGTCCTTCTCGCTGGACCACATCAGATGATGGGCTTCACGCGACTTCCATCGAGGACTTGTGGTCCTTCGCCTGGTCCCTCGCCTTCGGCATCTTCATGTCCTTCTTCATCGCGATCTGGGGAGGAGGCAGCGGCGGCGGGAGGCCGAGGTCGCGCGCGACGACGACGGATGCGGGCATGCAGTTCGCAAATATCGCTCCCAGGATCGGGTTGAAGACCTCCGGGGGGAGCTCCTTCTTGTTGGCCCACTGCGATGCGACCGCCTTCGCGTCGCCGTCCCAGACGACCTTCCCCTCGATCTTTATCAGCCCGACGCCGACGTAGCTGACCGTGAAAGTGAAATCGATCAGCGCGTCCTTCTCGGACAGCGCGGAAATGCTGGTGACCGAGGTGTTGTGATCGACCCTCAACTGCGGAGGACGCTCCCCCAGCTTCGCGAACCTCTTCGCATCCATTGAGACGAGTTCGAAAGACTTGATGGGCATGATACATCCCTCTCCGGGACTCGAAGCATGTGCACCGACATGAAGCTATTCCATGAACCAGCGCGACTGGGCAGTGGAAGAACCGAGTGCCGTGGGCCGGACTTGAACCAGCGACTTCAAGATCTTCAGTCTTGCACTCTCCCAGCTGAGTTACCACGGCAGTCAGGCGGGAATGGGCAGTTAGGCTGAACTCGGTATTAAACCTTCCTTGGTCGTCAGAGCGGTTGTGCCCTCGACCTCGGGACGACGGACATATCGATGACCTGTCGCGGGCTCGTTCCGCGACCAGGACCGCACCACCATCTGGCATGGTCCGTGGCACGTGTATTCGGGACGATAGCAAAGACGACACCTTTAAATACGTACCAGACCCTGATTAGGTTGCTTCAGAAACCCTCTTCGGTGGTAGGATGGATTTGTTAAATCTGCGAGTCCGCTATTGTAGAAACTCTGCGGTTGGAAGGATCAAGAAGTCACCGAAGTGGGACGATGAGGGCGTCGCCGCGACGATAGGTACGATCATGTCGCTCCTCGTGTTCCTCACGTTCATGGGGATGTTCACGAATCAGTTCGTCCCTGTATGGATGAACGACAACGAGAGCACGCATATGGCCAATGCGATCACGCAAATGATCGGGTTCAAGGCGGACATCGATGGCCTCGTAGCTGACTACGCCAACAGCCTACTGGCGCCTGCCCCCATTGTGGCGCCGATAACCCTCCATGCATCTGGAATCCCCATATTCGCAGAACCCACGGCAGGCATACTCAAGTTCACCCACGAGACCACATATGCGATGCCGGCCCTGAACGTCACATATGTCGATGATGATTACACGCTGAGCCCGACGACTGGCGGACACGCAGGCGGGTATGTTTACCTTTACTCTCCCAACAGATACTACGTCGAGCAGTATCTCATATACGAAGCTGGCGCAGTGATACTGAATCAGACGGACGGGGAGTTCATAATCTCTGGCCCGCAGTTCTCCGTCAGTGACGTGTCGGGCAGCAGGGTCGTGAAACTCACACAGGTGTCCCTGTACGGTCCGAACAAAACCGTGGGCGGCACCGGGACCAAGAGCATCAACGCCGAGATGATGTACGCGGACACAACGACATTCCGAGCCGATGCTGGAGCCGACCTGACCATATCCATACTTACGCCGCACGGCACCGCGTGGGAATCATACTTCAACCGCGCACTGAACTCATCTCTGGCGGGCCTCACCTGGACGAGCAATCCACTGACCACTGACTACTCGATTTCCTCCGACGCTTACCCGTATGTGTACTATGGACGGACCATCAGCTACTATGTCGTGACTATACAAATCATGGACGTCCACGTGTTCGACCACACTCATGCGACCATCCAGATGTCGTTAGGCGAGGTGTCGTTGTAGGAGGTGATGAAACTGGCCGAAGCGGAACCCCAGACCAAGCACGACGTATCCTTCAGGGGACCGAAACAGCCCTTGGGCTCGAAGATCTGGCGCGGGTACATCAGCGCCCTGAGCAGACTCAGGTCCGAACCCATGAAGAAGAAGCAGGCGAAGGGGGCCGAAGCCAGGCGCCGCCAGTGGAAACACGGCAAGGGTTCGCCGTACACAGAGGTGCCGCCCATCACCGACACGAACGTCCAGGAGATGGCGTTCTACAGCGTCGTCGAGCCATTCAGTTACATCAGGATCACTTACAACAACGCCGTCAGCGACTATCTCATGACAGTCATCGAGCCCAAGCTCACCGAGTTCGAGCAGGAGCTGCTCGACAAGATCAAATCGACCTTCGAGATGACACTCGACTACGAATGGGAGAAGCTCGATGTCATGGACAAGAAGACCTACCTCGAGAAGAGCGTCGACAGCTACATCAGGTCCAGAGGAATAAGGCTCGAGCCCATCTCCGAGGACAAGATCAAGTACTATATCTCGAGGGACTTCGTCGGGTACGGGCCTATCGACACGCTCATACGAGACCCACATGTCGAGGATGTTTCGTGCGACGGTGTCGACATACCGCTGTTCTTATTCCACAGCAAATTCGAATCCATCAAGACCAGCATCGTGTTCAACGACGAGGACGACCTCAACTCGTTCGTCATATCCCTGGGACAGAGGTGCGGCAAGCAGCTCTCAGTGTCGAACCCCATCCTGGACGGAACGACCCCGGAGGGGCACAGGGTCCAGGCGACATATGCCAGGGAGGTCACGACCAGGGGCGCGTCTTTCACAATCAGACGGTTCAAGGAGAAGCCGTTCACGCCTGTCGAATTGATCAAGTACGGCACCGCATCGCCCGAGATAGTTGCCTACTTGTGGCTCAGCGTCGAGCACGGTGAATCCGCTATCATCGCGGGTGGAACGGCCAGCGGCAAGACTGCGACGCTGAACGCGATGGCACTCTTCATCCCACCTGGCGCAAAGGTCGTCACGATGGAGGACACGAGGGAGATCAACCTCCCGCACGAGAACTGGATACCTGGCGCGACCAGGTCTGGCTCTGGCGAGCGAGGACCTGATGGCAAGGCCGCAGGAGAAATAGACATGTACGACCTCGTGAGGGCTGCGTTGAGACAGAGGCCAAACTACATCATCGTGGGTGAGGTCAGAGGCAAGGAGACCTACACGATGTTCCAGGCCATGGCCACCGGCCACACGACTTACTCGACGATGCACGCCGACTCCGTCAAAGGCATGGTCAACAGGCTCGAGAACCCGCCCATCAACTGCCCCAGGATACTGCTGACCGCCCTGAGGAACGTGATCATCCAGACACACGCGAGGGTCGGAATGGACATGGTCAGGAGGATCAAGCAGCTGATCGAGATAGTCGGCTTCGAGCCCGAGACGAACGAACTCATCAGCAACACGGTCTATGAATGGGACCAGGCCACTGACAAGTTCATCTTCAAGGGTCACAGCTTCTTGTTCGACAAGATCATGGAGATGAAGAACCTCACGCACGAGGAGTTGCTCCAGGAATTCGAGAGGCGGGTGGACATTATCAAGTACATGGTCTCCAAGGACATATCCGACCACCAGGAGATCTGGGACCTCATTCGGTCATATTACAAGGACCCGATGGCGGCATCGGAGAAGGCCAGGAAGGAGCTGCATATGGCACCGCCCCCGGTCGCGGCCAAATTATCGACAGGGGGTGTTGCACCTGCCTGATGTATCGGATGTCTTCAAGAGGGTCGAGGTCAAGAAGTCCGACTATCTCCGGACCATGGGCGCACACAAGGACGACATCGGTCCGCACGGGGTCAGACTGTCGAAAGGCGCGATACCGGACTATGTCAAGTTGACCCCGTTCCAGGACTTCTCGTGGCGGATCATGGGCAGATATGCCACCGAGAAGATGACAGGAAACCAGCTCCTCGAGGAGAACCTGATGAAGGCCCACATGAAGATCCGGGCGGAGGAGTACTACGCGTCCGTCATCATGTCCACCATCATAGCCGCCATCATCGGGGTCGTGATAGCAGTTGGAGTCGGCGTGATCCTGTTCGGATTGCTCGGTGTCGGCCTCATCCTCAGATTGCTCGTATCCGTCGTGGCAATCATGATTCTTCCCGTGATGGCGTACGCCATCACGTCAGGTTCACCGGCCTCCAAGGCGAAAGGCAGAGGGAGGGACATCGACAAGAGGATCGCCGCCGCCATGAGCTTCATATCCGCAATGGCCTCGGCGGATGTCAACATCGATGTGATATTCAAGGAACTGTCGAGGCAGAAGGCGTATGGCGAGATCGCGGCCGAGGCGGCTTGGATCACGAGGGACACTGAACTCCTTGGCTCGGACATACTCACGGCTATCAAGAAGGCCGCGAAGAGGTCACCATCGGCGAAGTTCCAGGAGTTCCTCCAGGGTGTCATCACGACATCCACATCTGGCGGGCAGCTGAAGCCGTACTTCCTCCTCAAGGCAGATGAGTTCCAGAAGGAGAACAAACTCGCGATGAAGTCCCAGATGGAGACCCTTGGGATGTTGGCTGAGTCGTTCGTCACGGTCGTCGTGGCGTTCCCCCTGTTCCTTGTGCTCATCATGGCGATCATGGCCATCGTAGGGGGCGGCGACTCGGACATGATGGTCCTGCTCCTCTACATGGTGGTCGGCCTTATGATCCCAATCTCCCAGTTCGGGTTCATCTTCGTCATATGGAACATGTCCAAGGAGAGTGCTATGTGATGACTGCGACGAAGACGCTCTCCCATGCAGAGCAGCAAAGGGCGGTCAAGAGGATACTGGCCACTGAGAAGGCCGACAGGACGAAGGTCATAGTGAGTGTCTCACTCACGCTCGCGGGCGTGTTCGGGTTCATGGGGTTCATAGATGCCATAGGCAGCCTCAACCTGCCCTTCGAACCTGTTGACTACATGATATTCGCCCTACTGGCAATGCTGGGTCCGTACGGGTTCTACGCCTCCACGAAGGAGAGGAACATAAGGGAGATCGAGAGGAGGCTGCCTGACTTCCTCAGGGACGTCGCAGAGGCCGGCAGGTTCGGCATGACACTCGCAGACTCCATCGTCGTCGCCGCCACCGGGAGGTACGGCAGGCTCACGCCCGAGATCAAGAAGATGTCCGCTCAGATAGAGTGGGGCGTGCCGGCGTCCGAAGCGATACGACTGTTCTCGGAGCGGGTGAAGACACCTCTGGTCGTCAGGATGACTTCGATCATCCGGAAGGCCAACGACGCCGGCGGAAACGTCGCGGACGTGCTCACAATGGTATCGCACGACGCTAAGGAGACGATTCTGACCCAGGAGGAGAGGAACGTGACCATGTCCACATACGTCATGGTCGTGTACATATCCTTCTTCGTGTTCATCGCGACCATCCTGATCCTCAACATGCAGTTCCTTCCGAAGATGGAAGAGGCGGGCACGACGGTGAATGATGCCGCGAAGGAGATGGGGCTCACCGAGATACCTGGCGTCAACATCAAGGTGGCTGTGATCGACCAGGTGGCGTTCGTGTTCCTCCTGGCGGTGGTTGTCCACGCCGTAGGCGATGGGCTGCTCGCGGGCGTCATCTCGCAGGGCAGCATATCCATCGGGATGAGGCACAGCTTCATCATGCTGCTGACCGGGTTCATAATGCTGAGGATATTGTTTGCGTGATCAAGATGACCGAGACAGAGCAGGCCAAGATACAGACCACGGCCGAGCCGACCGTCCCTGTCGCCCCCGAGGCGGAGCAGGAGAAAGCCAAGAGCGGAGGCGTACGCGCTGCGTACTTCGGCGTGCTCATGAAACTCAAGCCGAGGCCCACCAGGATCACCGTCTCCAAGAACGAAGCGAAGGTGGACTTCAGCCTGATCACCGAGATACCGAAGATAGCCGAGGCGAACATCGACGAAGTCGAGATGAGCCCCGTCAAACAGAACTACTCCTACGTCAGGATAAGATATGACAACAGGGCGAACGAATACACCTACGAGGTCATCGAGCCGAAACTGACCGATGACGAATCCGACGTCCTCGAGCTCCTGAAGGAGACACTGGTCGGCTCGGTCGATAAGATGTCTGAGGCGGAGCACTCCGAGAAGGAGAAGTACCTCAGGAGGATCGTGGACGAGCTCATGAACAAGCTAGGCTTGACTCTCCACCCCATCTCAAAGGAGAAGGTGGTGTACTTCGTCCTCAGGGACTTCCTCGGATACGGCACCATTGACGTCATGATGAACGACCCGAACGTCGAGGACTGCTCGTGCGACGGTGTTGACGTCCCCCTGTACATCTATCACAGGAAGTACGGCTCGATTAGATCCAACCTGAGATTCCAGAAGGAGAGCGTGCTCGATGGATTCGTCGTATGGCTTGCCCAGAAGTGCGGAAAGCACATCTCCGTTGCGAGCCCGCTGCTGGACGCCACGATCCCCGATGGTTCCAGGCTGCAGGCCACCCTCGGAAAGCACGTTACCAAGAAGGGTTCGTCCTTCACAATCAGACGGTTCAAGGAGAACCCGTTCACGCCCCTGGACCTTCTCAAGTTCAAGACCATGAGCACCGAGATGATGGCCTATCTGTGGATAGGCATCGAGCATGGCCAGTCGATGCTGGTGTGCGGAGGCACTGCCAGCGGCAAGACGACGACTCTGAACGCCGTCCTTCTGTTCATACCGCCCCAGATGAAGATCGTCTCGATAGAGGACACCAGGGAACTCAACCTACCGCACGAGAACTGGGTCCCAGGCCTGACCAGGGAAGGGTTCGGGGGCAAGAGCGCCGTGACCGGCAGGGCGGCGGGCGAGATAGACATGTTCGACCTCCTGACCGCGGCGATGAGGCAGAGGCCCCAGTACCTGATGGTCGGTGAGGTCAGAGGCAAGGAGGCCTACGTCGTCTTCCAGGCCATGGCCACGGGCAAGACATGCTATTCCACGTTCCACGCAGAGGACGTTCAGGCGATGGTCCACAGGATGGAGAACGACCCGATCAACCTCCCCAGGGCGCTCATAACCGCGCTGAACATGGTGCTCCTGCAGGCGCAGGTCAAGGTCGGCACGAAGATGACCAGGAGGGTCAAGTCCCTCACTGAGATTGTGGGCATCGACCCTGAGACGAACGAGCTCATAACCAACTCCGTGTACACCTGGAACCCGGCCGATGACACTTTCAACTACAGCGGCCACAGCTACGTCTACGAGAAGGTCAGGATGGCCAGGAACTGGTCGCCCAGGGAGATGGAGAGGGAGATCAAGAGGCGCGTGGACATCCTCGAGTACATGAAGAAGGTCGGGATGGACAACCACAGGCGCGTCGCCACGATCATCTCGGCATACTACAAGGACCCTGACAAGGTGATGAAAGAGGTCAGGGCGAAACTCGCCGAGACGGGCTGATCATTTCTTCTGACCACAGGTCCGGGAACATCCCGTGACCCATATCCATCTGGTCGATTGTGCCGGCGGAGCGCTGGCGTTTCCGCCACGAGTCGCATTTTCAGAGAAGCAAAGGATGGTGAAGAAGTTTAGGGGTTTGTTCGGATGGGCGGCAGGCTCACTGCTGCTCCTCGTTGTTCTCAGTGCCCTCGCCGCCAGACCCGTCCCTCGAGATAGGCGTCTTGATGATCTTCTTGGGCACGACCTTCCTATCGATCGGCCGCCTTATGACCATCTTCGGGGCGGCCTGTGGCGGTTGGCCTGACTCCACCGGTGGCTGCGCTTGCGACACGACCAGTGAAGGAGCTGGTTCCGCTCCTGCGCTCGGCGGGGACGGTGGCATCTGTCCCCCTTCAGGGGGACCCTTGGCGGCCCCGAACACTGTGCCGCACTTGCTGCACACAGTGGCCTCCTTCGGATTCAGAGTGCCGCAGACAGGACAGGCAATCGGGCCTTCCTTGCGCTTCTCCTCCTCCTTCGCGAGCCAGTCGTCGAAGCTGATGTATGTCGGCTGGGTGACCCACCACTCCTCGAACTTCTTGTCGCTGAACTTCTTGCCCAGCTCCGCCTTCGCCAGTTCGCGGTACTTGGAGACCATCTCGTCGTATTCCTTCCTCATATTCTCGAGGTAGTCCTCCTCGCCAATCTCCTCACCGACGAACTTGACGCCGCAGTTCGGACATTCGGAAGACTCAGAGGGCACCCATGCTCCGCACTCCGAGCACTTCATCGTACCCACTTCGAATTCTACACCGCACTTCGGGCATCTCTTGCTCGCTGCCGGTATGAACTCGCCGCACTCGCCGCACTCCACGAGCTTACCAAGCCCATACACATATGTGTACGCCGTGAAGCCGATGACGACCGCAGCTATAGCGCCTATCACCACGATCCAGACCAACAGCGGTATGCCTCCACCAGAGACGGTACCGTGTATCTCAATAGACTCTGCTTCGCTTTCGCCAAGACCTGTGACCATACACACTATCGAATACGTACCGCTCTCTATCTCCGGCGGTATCCCCAGAGAGAACGATGCGGTTCCTTCAGCTGTGGTGTACACATCATCCGCTGTCGCTATGACAGTGCTGCCGGATCTCAGTTGAACGGACACACCACGCAACAGCGGGACCGGGGTCTCGGTGCCTGCGTACTTGATGATGACGTCGACTACAATGGTGTCCTCGGCTTCGTACTCTGTCGCCAACCCGGACACTTCATAGTCGACCTCCAGCTGCTCGATCACGAAGTCGAATTCCATGTAGTTGTTCGTCTCATTCTTCTCCGTGTAGAGGTGTTCACTGTCTGCCATCACGTATAACGAATACGTATCACCGTCCGTGATGTTGATAAGGAAATTAGCGCGCGCATCGCGCGACATCCTTGGTTCGACACTGATGTTCACAATCGCGATTGGGGTGTCGGGGTAGAGCGACATCCCGAACTCGATGCTGACATTGCCCGGATTCGTTCCGCCAAGGTTGTAGATGTTAGCCACGATTGTGACGGTCCGGCCATAGACAGGATTTGTGGTGTTATCCACGCCGTACAAGACGTATACGTCCTCGATGCTGACCTTGTAATCTTCCCTGATATCGAGGACTGTCAAGGTCGCCGACTCATTATTGTTCGCATACGTTGTCTCGGCAACCAACAGAGCGGGGTTCGCTGCAATCTGGAAGTCGAACTCGGTGGTGTCCGTTACTGTCGGGACATGGTAAGCGAACTCCAAGAGGTATGTGTCCTCCTGCTCCATCACCGCAGTGATTGTCTCGTAGAACGGCTCTACTGTGGCTCCATAGGACACCGTCATGCGCACGGTGAAATCTGATATCGGCGCTTCACCATGGTTCGTCATGACTGACCTGACCACGATATCCTCTCCACCCGCAATGCTCGTCACCGCCTCAGCCAGGCCAGCAGGATAGAATTCCAGCGGACCTACACCGAGGTCAGCGTAGTTCAGAGCATCGACGACAATGGATGCATTGTTATTGGCGAATGTCCTCTCATCGAACACTGCACCGTCATTGACAACGACCCAGAGCGTGTGTTCGCCAATGGTATCGGGAGTCCACAACACTGAGACATCCTCGAAGCTGCCAGCGGATACCACGTCTGTCGAATAGGTGTCTATGAATTCAGCAGTCTCCAACACCTCGCCGACGTAGAAGTCAACGGTTACGTTGTCAGCCTGCACCTCTCCATTGTTCCAGACGCGCACGATGATTGCGCACTCAGTGTCGAGCACGACATCCGGCGGATCTACCCAGAACTCATCGGACGAAACCGCAAGGTCGGGGAGCATCACTGACGATATCGTTAGAACTGCGAATGTCGCGTTCTCCGTCAGAGGCGCAGTGTAAGGAAGCACGCTGACGCTCACTTCCTCGTCAGATACATGCTCGACCCCGTCGCTCCAGTAGGATGCATTGACCCTGTACTGACCAACATACGTCGAGCCCGTAGATGTGAGCACGGTACCGAGGGACTTCAATCTTGCAATCCCTGATGAATCCGTTGTAGAACTAGTCCAGAAGGTCTCGTTGACGTAGAACCTCGCGTATACATTCGCACCCTCGAGTGGATAGTCCCCACCATCGAAGATGACTATGTGGATCCATCTGTATATGAATGCCATCGCGCTGTCCAGCACGATTATCGACGGAGCGCTGGTGTTCGTAATCTCGCAAACCGTGCTTCCAGACAATTCTGGAGACTGGTAGAGCAGGGAATCGAATATCGCGATGTGCGCTTCCGAATCCCAAGACGTGGTAATCGATCCGTCGGCAGAGACGCCGTTGAGCACAATCTCGGCGTCATCCATGGCCACAATACTGACCCCGATAAGATACGAGTTCGTGATCTCGAGAGTCCCGGAGCCCTTCACAATGATATTCACGGGAAGGTCACTGACTATCTGGGAGTCTTCGACCACGAAGTTCGCTGTCCCATCAACGTATATAGTGCGTTCATTGGGGTAGGCCTGCACCACGCGGAACACCGCGTTTCTGAGCGTCAGAGTGCCATCGGAGGCAACAATCACGTCACCTGCGTGATAATACTCCATATTCTCAATCAACAGGTCCGGAGGAACGACGAGCCATCTCGCAGTGTCCGGGCTCTCAGCAGAGATGCCCTCAACGTCGACCGTCATCTCGAACTCCTGATCGTCCAATGTCATCGCTGGATAGGCGGGGAACGAGAAGGTCTCGGTCGAACTGTATATATCGACACCAACTGTCGTGGATCCGGTGATTTCAAATGATCCGACATAGCCTGATTCACCGAATGTAACAATGTCGGTAAGGAAGGGTATCTGTGCGACTCCATCAGACTTCGTGATGAATATTGACTCCACGGTTTCTCCCATATAGTCCAGGACTTCAGCCGGCGGGGTACTAGACGGCCCAGTCGGAGTGTAATACACAAGTGGTTCGCCCTCGAGTTCCAATGATCCCGTGAACACGGCATCTATTTCCGCATCAGGGATGGGGACACCATATTCGTCGCCCACTGTCACGCTCAACCATCTGTAGATGTATGCATCCGAATCTACAGTGGTAGATATTGAATACGCCCTTGCGGACAACTCACCGGAATACGGTTTGAAGTGACAACCATAGAGGTATGCATTCGATAATCCATTCAAAACGAGCATGTTGTGCGAATACCAGTCAGCAAAGGACTCCACTGGCCCAAAGTCCACATCGATGTAGCTATCGACCGCCAAGAGCGTGGAATGGTCGCTCACTGTCAAGTTGCTGGCAATATTCAAATCGGTTTCGAATTCCGGCATATCGGTTATGGACGAATCGAACATCATCAGCGTCGCGTCGTTAACCATAATAGCAGGACCGTCATCGGCGGAATCCATCGTTACGTCTGTAGATCCGCCAATGTACTGAACCAGATCCTCGTCAGGTATCTGTTCGATGGAACTGTTATAGAGTATCAGTTCGCCCCCATTCTGGATGTAGATGAACCCGGGGAAACTCAATATGGATGCATCTGTAGCCATGACAGTCCCGCCATCCGTGACCGTGAGCGTCAGGAATGGCCACGGATCAATCTGGTTCAGGTAGGATGTCAGCACACCGTGTTCTAGGGTGAGCGTCCCACTGCCACTAACCGTTACATGCCGTGGGTTCCCCACAGTACTAATAACCATCAGGGCTCCGTTCCTCACAATCAATTCGCCGCCAGAGACCTCCACGTCACCGTCTACAGGTTGCTCGATGTTCTCTATCGTGTAAGTACCACTGGTAATGGTTAAATCACCTATTGGCACCTGCGCCGCCGACGGGGGAGGCGAGGCTACGATATACAGTCCTGCGAAGGCAGACAGCACAAACGACACCAAGATCAACGCGCTCAGAGATCTGTTGGCCAGAATAGGGCCAGCTCTGTGTTCCATAAGTTCACCCACCCAGAAGCTGGGTATTGCGTAGCAAAGTAAGCAGTTGAGCTATATAAAAAGGTATTTGCCACGTTCTCATACTGAAGAAGGTTCTGTCGAACGCCTGGCTAGACCATCTTTCTCTTCACAATCTTCTTCACGAACACCTGCGGCTTCTTCTGCTCCTCCGCGACGTCCTTCGGGGCAGGTTCCGAGACCTCTCCTCGGCGCCTCAGGTCAGCGCCACATGCGTAGCACATGATAGCATCCTTGCTGACCATCGTCCCACAACCCTGGCAGGCGACCTCCTCCTCTTCCGCCGCACGGGGCTGCTCGACGGGCGCCTCGGTCTCCTCGACGGTCGGTTCCTCGCGGAGCTGGTAGCCGCATGAGTAGCACATCACCGCGTCCTTGCTGATGACAGTGCCGCACTTCGGGCAAGCCATCTCGTCCTCGCCCATGACGCGCACATCCTCGGCATCCTCAGGTTTCGCTGACGTAGGCGCAGCCATGACCGCGGTCTGCCTCTGCAGGACCATCTTCGCGTCCTCGGACAGCCTCTCCCTGTCCTTCCTGAGGTCATCCTCCTCCTCCGCGAAAGACCGCTCCCTAGATATAAGGGCGTCCCGCCTCGACACGACCTGCTCCATGAGCTTCTGGACATCCTCCTCGGACATCTTGAGCTGCTCTTCGCGGTCAAGAAGGGATTTCCGCTTGTCCGTCACCTCCGCCTGGAGCCTCGAGCATTCCTCGAGCGACTTCTGAGCAGCGCTCTCGCGCGCCTCCGCTGTCGCGACCGCCGCCTTCGCACGCTCATCCATCTTGGAGACCTCGGCCTCCTTGGCCTTGAGCTTGTCAGCATGGTCCTGGGCCGCCTCTTCGCGGCCCTTGACCTCGGCCTCCTTGGTCTCGATGGACGACTCCTTCTGCCTCAGGCCGTCCTCCTTCTCCCTCAGACGCTCCTCGAGGGAGTCGAGCTCTGTCTTGCGCTTCTGGAGCTCGTCCTTCTCTGCCTGGAGCTCGCGCCCCTTCTTCTGGACCTCTGCCTCCTGGGCCTTCAGTCGCTTGATCGCATCCTCGATTATCTGGGAGATGGTCTGGTCTTCTGTCATCGTACTCACATCTGCTTTCGGACCTGGTATTCGGATGATACTCATCGACGATTGTAACGGATTCCCGTCGTGCAATCACATAATGCGTGGAGCCGTACTAATACTGTTCACTTTCAACATAGCGGCCGATGCGTCATGTGCTGAGCAATGGGCCAAGGACGGTCATGCCGCTCTTGGCGACCTCGATCGCGTGCTTCTCCATGCTATGCTCGGAGGCCCTCATCTTCTCCACCTGGAGGTACCTGACGAGCTTCCCCCTCTGTCTGTCCAGGCCGAGCATGACGATGCCGTCCGCGAGGAACCCCTCGTTCCCCAGCAGCTGCGACTCGCCGGAGAGGGAGCGTTCCATGATGATGAATGTGACAAGGTTGTTGTCCCTGAGCATCTTGAAGAAATAGAACATCTTCTTCCTCATCTCGGCCGACTCTGACATCAATGAGTACAGCGCGCCGAGCGAGTCAATGACCAATATGGAGAACTTGTCCCCGTGGGTCCGCCGGAACCTCTGTATCATCTTCTCTATGAACAACACGTAGTCAGTTTGGGCGGAATCGCCTATGACCTCGTCAATCTGGTCTATCTCCCTGAGATCGGTCATGTCGGAGATCTGCATCTTCGCGGAGAGTTTCACGCCCATGCTCTCCATGTTGTGCATGTGGCTCTCGGCGGTCTCCTCGAGGGTGGCGTACAGGCCGAACTCGTTCTTGTCCCTGAGGTAGCTGGACATGAGAGAATAGCAGAAGCTCGTCTTCATGGAACCAGGTGGGCCGGTGACCAGGATGACCTTCGGCCTCTCGATGTCGTTCTTGAACACCTTATCCAGTCCTGGAATGGAATCTCTAAACAAGTCAAAGACCTCCTCGACGGGTGTTCGCTTCCGCCTGATTTCAAAGGGATGTGCATTAATAAAGGTTTGTGGGTCGTTATCATGAGTGAGACGGTGGCCAGGAGGGGTCGGGCTCACTCATCGCCTTCGCCTGGCCCGTCCTCGTCGCTCCCCTCATCCTCGGCCTCATCTATCTCCCCGTTCTCGTTCGGCTGATGGGTGACCGTCATCCCTGTCTCGATCATGCGTGCCTCCTCCGCCTGGGGCACGAGTCTCGCGATCGCGACCGCGCGGTCCTTGTCCCTGAGCTTCATGAGCCTGACACCCATGCTCGCACGGCCCACGAGCCTGATGCCGTTCACGGGCATGCGTATGACCATGCCCCGGACGCTCGTGACTATTATCTCGTCTCCGTCGCTCACTGGCATGACCTTGACGACATCCCCGTTCCTGTCGACGGTCCTGATCGTGATGACGCCCTTGCCGCCACGCTTGATCTTCCTGTAGTCACCCACGAGGGACCGCTTGCCGTAGCCCTTCTCCGTGACTGAGAGAAGAACGTCCTTGGGGTCGACTATGGCCATGCTGACGACCTCGTCCCCCTTCCTCAGGCGGATGCCGCGCACACCATATGTCGCGCGGCCAGTGGACCGCACATCCGTCTCGCTGAACCTGGCTGCGAACCCCTTCGTGGTCGCGAGCACGACCTCTCTCGTGCCGTCCGTGAGGGCCGTGTCGACGACCTCGTCCCCCTCCTCGAGCCTTATCGCGATGATCCCGTTCTGGCGCACGTGGGAGTAGGCGTCGAGCCTGGTCTTCTTGATCAGGCCCTTCCTCGTGGAGAACACCAGGTACATGTCACCCTCGAAGTGCTTGACCGGTATCTTGCTCATGACCTTCTCGTCCTCCTCGAGGTGCTCGAGGAGGTTGACGATGGGCTTGCCCTTTGCGTGCCTGCCCCCGACCGGTATCTTGTAGGCCTTGAGCCAGTACGCGCGCCCCTTGTTGGTGAAATACATGACGTAGTCGTGGGAGCACGTGACGAACATGTCGACTATGTAGTCCTCCTCCTTGGTCTCCATGCCGATGAGGCCCACGCCGCCCCTGTTCTGCGCCTCGTATGTGTCGAGCGACACCCTCTTGATGTAGCCAGTCTGGCTCGTCATGATGAGCACGTTCTCCACTGGTATGAGGTCCTCGATGTCCATGTCCATCGCGTTGGCCTCGATCCTGGTGCGTCTGGCGTCTCCGTACTTGTCCTTTACCGCCAATGCCTCGGACTTGATGATGCCGAGTATCTTCTTCTCGTCCTTCAGGATGGTGCGGTAATCGGAGATGAGCTTCGTGACCTGCTCGTGCTCCTCCCGGACGGCCTGCATCTCCATGCCCGTCAGCCTCTGCAACTGCATCTCGAGTATGGCCTTGGTCTGCTCCTCAGAGAGCATGTACTTGGACATGAGGCCGGCCCTGGCCTCTTCGCGCGTCTTGGCCTTCCTGATGAGCCTGATGACATCGTCCAGGTGATCGAGCGCGACGAGCAGCCCCTCCAGTATGTGGGCCCTCTTCTCCGCCTGCCTCAGCCGGTACTCGGTGCGTCTCTTGACCACGTCGAACCTGTGCTCGATGTGGTACTCGAGCATCTCCTTCAGGGACAGCACCCTCGGCTGGTTGTTCACCAAGGCGAGGTTGATGATGCCGAAGGTGGTCTGAAGCTGCGTGTGCGCAAACAGCTGGTTGAGGACCACTTCATCGATCGCGTCGCGCTTGAGCTCTATGAGTATCCTGAGTCCATCCTTGTCGGATTCATCCCTGAGGTCGCTGATGCCGTCGATCCTCTTCGTCTTGACGAGCTCCGCGATCTCTTCCATCAGGGTGCTCTTGTTGACCATGTACGGTATCTCAGTGACGAGGATCTGCGCCCGACCAGTGTCCTCGTCGTGCTCTATCGTCGCGAGGGCGCGGACGCGAATCCTGCCCTTGCCCTGGGCGTAGGCCTCGTGTATCCCCTGGGCGCCGTAGATGATCCCGCCTGTCGGGAAGTCCGGGCCCTTGATGACCTCGACCAGGTCCTTGAGGTCGACGTCCCGGCCCTGGACCTGCCTGTCGATCATGAGCGTGATGGCGTCAACGACCTCGCCAAGGTTGTGCGGGGGTATGTTCGTGGCCATGCCGACAGCTATGCCTGACGAGCCGTTCACGAGCAGGTTGGGGAGCTTGGCCGGCAGGACGAGCGGTTCCTTGAGCGAACCGTCGAAATTGTCCGCGAAGTCGACCGTCTCCTCGTCGACGTCCTGGAGCATCTCCGAGGCAATGGTCGAGAGCCTGCACTCCGTGTACCTCATCGCGGCTGCCCTGTCGCCGTCAATGCTGCCGAAGTTGCCCTGGCCGTCGATCAACTGGTAGCGCATCGAGAAGTCCTGGGCCATGCGGACGATCGTGTCGTAGATGGCGGTGTCGCCGTGGGGGTGGTACTTGCCCAGCACCTCACCGACCACCCTGGCGGACTTCTTCTGCGGCCGGTTGTGCACGAGACCCATCTCGTTCATGGCGAACAGGATGCGCCTGTGGACGGGCTTCAGCCCGTCACTCACGTCAGGCAGGGCGCGGCCTACGATGACGCTCATGGCGTAGTCTATGTATGACTTCTTCATCTCCGTCTCGATCGGCCGCAACACGAGCTTCGCGGCGATCCTCTGTTCGGGCTTCGGATCATCTGCCATGGCCGATCACCTATACGTCCAGGACCTCCACCTCTTTCGCGTGGTCCTGGATGAACCTTCTCCTCGGCTCGACGGCGTCGCCCATGAGGACATCGAAAAGGATGTCCGCCTCGACGGCGTCCTCGATCGTGACCTTCTTCATTATGCGCGTCTCCATGCTCATCGTCGTATCCCTGAGCTGGTCCGCGTTCATCTCGCCCAGGCCCTTGTACCTCTGGATCTCGGTGCCCTGGCCCATCGCCAGAACCGTCTCCGAGAGCTCCTTGTCCGAGAACACGTATGTCTCGGTCTTGCCTTTCTTCACCCTGTACAACGGCGGTTGGGCGATGTACACGTAGCCCGCCCGGATGAGCGGCTCCATGTGCCTGTAGAAGAACGTCAGTAGGAGCGTGCGGATGTGGGCGCCGTCCACGTCCGCATCCGTCATGATGCATATCCTGTGATACCTGGCCTTGGTGATGTCGAACTCGGAGTCGAAGCCCGTCCCCAGAGCCGTGAGGATGGTCCTGATCTCCGCATTCTTGAGCATCTTGTCGAGGCGCGCCTTCTCCACGTTGAGGATCTTGCCCCTGAGCGGGAGGATCGCCTGGAACGTGCGGTCCCTAGCCTGCTTGGCGCTTCCTCCGGCGGAGTCGCCCTCGACCAGGAACAGCTCGCACTTGGACGGATCCTTCTCAGAGCAGTCGGCCAGCTTGCCCGGGAGGTTCCCGATGTCCAGCAGGCCCTTGCGTCTGGTCAGCTCCCTCGCCTTCCTCGCTGCCTCCCTGGCCTGAGACGCCAGCACGGCCTTGCTGATGCACGCCTGAGCGACCTTCGGGTTCTCCTCGAGGAACTCGAACAGCTTCTCGCTGACCGAGCTCTCGACAACGCCCCTGATCTCGCTGTTGCCCAGCTTGGTCTTCGTCTGGCCCTCGAACTGCGGCTCCGGGAGCCTGACGCTTATCACCGCCGTGAGGCCCTCTCTGGCGTCCTCGCCCGCCAGCGTGTCGCCGTTCGGCTTCAGGAACCCGTACTTCTTCGCATAGTCGTTGATGGTCCTGGTGAGCGCGGACCGGAAACCGACCATGTGGGTGCCGCCCTCGATGGTGTTGATGTTGTTGGCGAACGTGTGTATGTTCTCGGAGTAGCTGTCGGTGTACTGCATCGCCAGCTCGACAGTGACGGCGTCCCTCTCCACGTTGAGGTAGATGGGCTTCTCGTGCAGGCAGGCCTTGCTCCTGTTGATGTACTGCACGAACTCGACGATCCCGCCATCGAATTTGTATGTGTTCGATTGGGACGACTTCGGTTCTGATATGGAGAGCTTCAGGCCCTTGTTCAGGAACGCGATCTCCCTGAACCTGTTCGAGAGCGTCTCGTAGCTGAGGTCGACGGTCTCGAATATCTGAACGTCCGGCTTGAACGAGACGATGGTGCCAGTGTCCGTGGCTTCCCCTATGACCTGGACCGTGCCCGCAGGGACCCCCCGGGCGTAGCGCTGGAAGTGGACCTTGCCCTTCCTCTTGACCCTGACCTCGAGCCATTCGGATAGGGCGTTGACGACGCTCAGGCCGACGCCGTGGAGACCTCCCGAGACCTTGTACGTCTTCCTGTCGAACTTGCCGCCCGAGTGGAGCTTCGTGAGGACGAGGTCGAGCGTGTCCTCCTTGTACTTCTTGTGAGCGCCGACCGGGATGCCCCTGCCATCGTCCTCGACCGTGACGCTGCCGTCATCGTTCAGGACCACGTTGATCGCCGTGCAGAAACCGGCCATGGCCTCGTCGATGCTGTTGTCCACGACCTCGTAGACGAGGTGGTGGAGGCCATAGACGTCCGTGCTGCCGATATACATGCTCGGCCTCTTTCGAACGGCCTCCAAACCCTCGAGGACCTGAATCCTCTCCGTGTCATACGCACTGTCATCCGTTGACTTGTCCATGAGATCCTTGTCTCCATGAGGCGGGCTCGCAAGCCCATGATTCACTAACGCATCCCATCCGCCTTTACGGCGCTTTTTCGGGTGTGTTTCCTCTTTAATGGAACCGGCATATATAAAATCTTTGAGAATACCATCTGGCTACCCCTGAAAACACCCCTCGGTTTCCACTGGACCTTTTCGCCGATTTTGCGGCCCCGATTCCATAGGAAATGTCGGCATATGACGATTGAGTGCCTGAGCCCCTTCCGCGCGGCGACTCCGATGCCAACATGGTACGCCTCACGCCGAGTCGGACGGCGGCCGCGCCCTTCCCCCGGCCAGACATCCCGCGGAGGTGCAGTCTGCGTGGTCGCTCAATCAAAGGCTTTATACTGTCGAGGCATTTAGTATCGAAGGTATCTGATGGCAGGGAAGAGGAACAAGGGTTTTCCAGTGGAAATCAAGGGGGTCTCGAAAGCCGAAGGTGTCGAGCCAGACAAGCTCATGAAGCTCGTCAAGGCAGGCAAGGTCGTAATACCTTCGAACCCCCGACACAAACGCCTCACCCATGTCGGCATAGGCGAGGGGCTGAGGGTCAAGGTCAACGCGAACATAGGGACCTCCAGGGACCACGTCGATGTCGACGAGGAGATCGAGAAGGTGAAGGTGGCCGTCCGTTTCGGGGCGGATGCAATCATGGACCTGAGCACGGGCGGGGACCTGCGGGCCATAAGGAGACGTGTCATCTCCGAGTGCCGCATGCCGATCGGCACAGTGCCCATCTACGAGGCGCTCTGCAAGACCGCTGGCAAGGGAGGAGTCCGGGCACTCGCCTCTGACGACATGTTCAAAGCCATTGAGACCCAGGCCAAGGATGGCGTGGACTTCATGACCGTCCATTGCGGGGTCACTACCAACACCGCCGCATCCCTCATGAGGCATAAGAGAGTCACCGGTGTCGTCTCCCGTGGCGGGGCCATACTCGTGGCGTGGATGCGCGACCACGGGCAGGAGAACCCGTTGTACAAGGACTATGACCACCTCCTGGACCTCGCAAAGGAGTATGGGTTCGCCCTGAGCCTCGGCGATGGGCTCAGGCCTGGGTGCACCGCCGACGCGACCGACGTCCCCCAACTGCACGAGCTGATCGTGCTCGGGAAGCTCGTCGAGAGGGCGAGGAAGGCCGGCGTGCAGGCGATGGTGGAAGGACCAGGGCATGTACCTATGAACCAGATCGAGGCGAACGTGCGCATAGAGAAGACCGTCTGCAAGGGCGCGCCGTTCTATGTCCTCGGGCCGCTGGTATGCGATGTCGCGGCGGGATACGACCACATCACCGGCGCGATCGGCGGGGCAATTGCCGCATACCACGGCGCTGACTTCCTCTGCTATGTGACACCTTCTGAACACCTGTCCCTCCCCACGGCCGAGGATGTGAGGCAGGGCGTCATCGCCAGCAGGATCGCTGCCCACGCCGCCGACCTCGCGAGAGGGAGGGGGACGCAGTGGGACAGACGCATGTCAGAGGCACGGAAGGCCTTCGACTGGGAGACCATGTTCGAGCTCTCCCTCGACCCTGAGAGGGCGAAAGCCCTGAGGGACCGCAGGAGGTCGAAGAGCCCCAATGTGTGCTCGATGTGTGGGGACCTCTGCGCGATGAAGATGGTCGACCGGATGCTCTCTGAATGACGCTCAGAAATTGATCCCGATCGGCAGGCGTACGAACACGCCTACGAGCAGGGACACTATGCCGGCGGCAACCGCCGCCAAGACCGCACAGAGGGCCGAGGCACCAGTCGTCAGATCATTGGCCATGCCGACCGCCTTGCTCACGACCCACAGGAGCCACACTATGCCCGCGACTGCGACAGCCAGCATGATGGCACCGTAGACGATGGCCCTCTCCATCTCGGTGTCGGACCAGTGCTGCACGCGGTCCAGGTTCAACCCCTCGAACCCTGCGGTGAAAACCGCCAGCAGGGTGATGGTCAGCAGGACGAACCACGGGTAACAGTACGATACGAGGGTGATAGTGGAGCCCTTGTCGCCCCGGGCCCCGAACACCTCGTGTGAGGCCATTGATGCCACGATCCCGAACACGAGCAACGATATGACGGACACAATCGTGCCCGCGACCCCCTGCAGGGCGAACCCCAGCGCGTCCGAGGCACTGTAGCCTATCACTTCGGCCATGCTCTCAGTCACAATCACGCTGACGATGTTCGACAGCACGGCGAAGACTATGACGATGATGAGGGCGTGCTTCAGGTCCGAGCACGAATACAGGCGCGATAGCGCCTTCGTCGGGGAATAGGCGACCCGGAGCACCTCGCCGAGGCAGAACCGAGGGGACTCCTTCGGCCTGGAGTACAACCATGCGTACAGGCTCCTGCGCACGTGCGTCTGCCCTGGCTCGATGAAGCCCTGCGGGGGTAACTGCTGCACCGAGCCCGGCGGAACATCCTGAATGATGGATGCACCGCAACGAGGGCACGTCGCGACGCCCTTGGCGCCCCCTTGGACATGCAGATACCCTGAGGTCAGGAGTCCGCACGACGGACACCTGATGCTGTTCGCGAAGACCACTGACCCTGCAGACATGCGCCAGCCCATCGACTACTCTGCATATTATTATTGTTCTGAGAACGGAAGGTGGAGCCACTGGAGGGTCTCGAACCCCCGGCCTGCGGTTTACGAAACCGCCGCTCTCTAGCGGCGCGTGCGAAAACGCACGCGCAACCGCTGAGCTACAGTGGCGCCTAGGCAGGTTGGGAAGATGGTTTCTCTAGTTAAGCCTTTTGACAATGGACCGCAACACGCCGGATGTTCCAGGCATCCGGTGAAAGGACAAGGGTTTTTAGGCTTCGACCGTATTCACAACACAGACCCAGATATGGCCACGGACCTCCGTATACCAGAGGGCATCGTAGTGCGAACGGCCAAGGGCGGCCCTGATTCCCTAAAGGGCATCCTGGCCGACCTGAAGCAGTACAGCTTCACGGGATACCTCAAGGTCACGCTCGAGAAGCCGTTCATGACCTCCACTGGATACATCGTCGTCGAACAGGGCACGCCCGTGATGGCGATCTACGAGTTCGAGAAGTCTAAGCCCAGGGAGCTCAGGAGGATCTACACGGGCGAGAAGTCGCTCAGGTTCATACTGGAGGACTCGCAGGACAAGGCCTCCAACATCGAGTTGCACAGTCGCGTCCCGAGGGAGGAGTTCGAGAGACGCTTCCCCGACTCGTACATAGCCAGCACCCCCACGCAGAAACCCCCTGTGAGGAAGCTCGCAGAGGAACCCGAGGTCGATGACGAGGTCGACCCCAACATCGAGAGGATCGAGGATTGGCGTAGGAAAGGGTTCAAGGTAGACACGCTGGAGGAGGCTCGCAGGAAGGGGCCACAGGCGGCCTCGACGGAGTTCGCGGCGTTCGAACGCGACGCGCAGAAGCTGAAGCAGTTCGAGACCATACTGAACAACTTCCCGGTGATGGGTCTTGAGCAGGAGATAGCCGAGATAAGGACCAAGCTAGACGACAGGACCAGGATCGCTGAGATCGAATCCGACGTCGAGTTCCTCCAGGAGAAGATCAGACGCAAGATCCAGAAGAGGAAGGACGAGGAGGACTCGATCAAGCAGGAGCTCGAGAAGAAGCGGCGGGATGAGAAGGCCGCCGACGTCTACGACCTCATACTCAAGTATCAGACCGTCCCTGAGACCGGGGAAGCTCCGAAGGAGGCACAGAAGTGCCCCAAGTGCGGCAGCGACCTTGACGAGTCGGGTCTATGCCCCAAGTGCCCTGCGGGGCCCGAGGAAGTCCCGAAATTCTCGAAGCCCCTCATGTCCGAGCTGAGATTCGACGGTTTCGTCATGGGGCCCGGCTCGAAGTTCGCGGCCGCCACCGCGGTGGCTGTCGCGGAGAACCCAGGGAAGACATACAACCCACTGTTGATATTCGGGGGATCCGGCCTGGGGAAGACGCATCTGCTGTCCGCGATAGGCAACCACATGCTCAAGAAGGACCCTGGGCTCAGCGTCGTGTACGTGCCCTCCGACAAGCTCGTGGACGCCGTGGAGCAGTGCGGCACCGCTGACGGACTGAGGCGGCTGAGGGACGCCCTGAACCAGGCAAACCCTCTCCTCCTGGACGACATGCAGTTCCTGGCCGCGAACGAGCGGGCGCAGGGTGAGATGGTCCACGTCATCGACAGGATGATAGAGTCAGGGAGGCAGGTCGTCCTCGCGAGCGACCGATTGCCGACGCAGATACCTGGTTTCAACGACAGACTCAACGCGCGCATCCAGAAAGGCCTCACAGTGGACCTCCAGCCACCGGACATGGAGACCCGGATCAAGATATTGAGACTCAAGGCGCAGGACAAGAAACTCAAGCTCAGTGACGAGATCCTGGAGTACATAGCCGAGAGGGTCACACTCAACGTCAGGGAACTCGAGAGCACGTTGAACAAGATCATCGCCTTCTCGAGCATCATGAAGATGGATGTCGACCTCAACCTGGTCTCCGACATACTCAAACCGATGGCGCCGGTCCAGGAAACCAGGAAGGAGATCATGAAGGAGGTCAAGGTCATGCCCGGCCACTGCTACCTCATCGAGGAGGAGAAACCCATGTACAGCAACGTGCTCCTCGGTAGGATGATGGTCGAGGGGTACCGGGGACTGGTGATCACGCGCATGAACCCGAGCAGGATCAAGGACGAGTTCAAGGAGGTGCCGCAGATCCTGTGGCTCACGGACAAGCAGAGCTCGGTCGAGAACACCGTCCCGCCTTCGCTCGAGATGATCATCCACAAGATCCAGGAGTTCATGTCCGGCGAGGGTGGCGGTATGATCGTCCTCGACGGCATACAGTACCTCGCGAGCAACACCAATTTCGACGCGGTGCTCAGGTTCCTCAGGAGCCTGGTCGATGAGGTATCAGAGTCACAATGCGTCTTCGCCGTGTCCCTGTCCCCTCAGACGATGAAGGAGCAGGAGACATCCATACTCGAGAGGGAGATGGAGGTCCTGAACCTCACATGACCTTCCGTATCTGTTCCTTGAACTGCGTCATCTCCCTGAGGGCCTGCTGGTAATCTCCGGCCTTCATCAGGGTCCTCACGGACTTCAGTATCGTTATCATCGGGGTCGTGTTGACGTTCTTCATCTTGGCCTCGATCAACTGGCTCTTGGCCGCATGCATCTCCTCGTTTATCCTGTCGGGGATGGCCCTGTAGAGCCTGTCGGTGGCCTGCTTGACCATCATCTCGACCCTGTCGAAGTCGTTCTCTTCGAACGCCTTGTTGGCCTCGATGAGGGCCGTCCTGGCCTCCTTCGTGTCCAGTATCAGGGTCTCGCAGTCGGCCACGAGCGACTTCAGCGCGGCGGTCCTGTTCTTCGCCTCCTTGTACCGGCCTGTGATCGGGAGCAGCTCGTTCGAAGCCTTGTCGACATACACGAACGCCGCCTCGGCGTCCCCGGCAACCCTGGCGCGCTCGATCTCACCTATGTATGTGAGGGCGCGAGAAACATCCCCTCCCAGGTCCTTGGCCACACCTGTCTCCTCCCTGAGCTGCGTGATGGCGGACGCGAGATGGTCGTCTATCTTGCGCATCAGTATCGTCCTGGACCTGTTGACGAACTCCAGCGCCTTCTCGAGCTGGCGGTCCCGGCCAGCCTCGGCGGCCTCGTCGATGAGCCGCTTGCTCTCGGAGATGTCGATGTCCTTCTCGTTAGCGAGCGTGAGTATCGGTTTCATCTCGGCAACCATGCGCGCTAGGTCCTTGCCCCTGTCCTTGATGTCGGCCCTGGCAGGTTCTGGCCTGGCCGGGGTCAGGGGCGGCGCCTGGACGCGCGTCTCCGGTTCTGGCTCCGGGATCCTTTCCGGTTTCTCTGGCGTTGACGCGAGGCCTGGGATCATCTCACTGATCGGCTCGGTCGTCTCCGAGTCCTTCTTGCGCTTCTTGAACCATCCGAACCCGCCGCGACCCTTCTTCCCCACGGGCTCCTCAGCAGGAGCAGGTTCCGGCTCAGCCTCATGGACCTCAGCAGGCTCCGGTGCCTGTGCCCTAGCCGGCTTCGCCGGGGACTCTACTTCGGAAATGGGTGCTTCGATCTCCATCTGAGCATGAACTGGCAGCTCCTGAGCGGCGGCCTCCTCCTCCGATTCCACGAACATCGCCCCGCAGCCGGGGCAGGTCGTTGAGTCGATGTTGACAAGGGTGTTGCAGGCCGGGCACTGGAACATCTCCGCGCCCTCCTCCGCGAACATGACACCGCAACCAGGACATGAACTCGCATGCACCTCGACCTTCGCTCCGCATTCGGGGCAGGCGAAGTACTCATGAGCATCGGTCTCCGCGGGCGTCACTGCCGCTGAAGGCACCTCATCTTTGGCTATGGGTTCAATCTTCTCCTCGATCACTGGCTCCGGCTCGGAGACAAGTGAGGCTGCCGTCGGGGCAGGTTCATCGACATGCCTCGGCTCCGGAGCAGCTTCGCGCATCGGCATGGGCCTAGGCGGCGCCGACAACACCTCCCTTACGCGCGAATCTATCGACGGCTTCGGTGTCGGAGTGGGAGCCGCTGGCTGAGTGGGCTCCGGCTTCTCGATATCCATATCGAATATGGTCAGGTCAGTGCCGCAGAAGCTGCACTTCCTCGAACCTGGCTGCAGTGGAGAATCGCAGATGGGGCAAAGCTTCTCCCCGCTAGAACCTGGCAAATCGCAGGGCCTCCTTATTCATTCTTGTCGCAGTTTACGGTATGCCTGGATAAATAGTTAACCGTTTTGATTCACCGAGATGATAACGACTAGGCTGGCTCTGGGCGCAAAGCGTCAGTAGACGGGAGAAACGTATTTCCCGATGATTTGCGTTCTTGTCGGCCAGGGTTCATCATGGAGATCGAATCGGTCAGGGTGGAATTCCCTGAGGACGCCAACGTGATCATAGGTCAGAGTCATTTCATCAAGACCGTGGAGGACATCTACGAGGCAGTCGTTGGCACGGTGCCGCAGGCCAAGTTCGGAGTCGCATTCTGCGAAGCTTCCGGACCATGCCTCATCAGGGTCGACGGCAACGACGAGGACCTGAAGATGGCCGCCACGGACAATGCACGAAGAATAGGCGCCGGACACACCTTCGTCCTCGTGGTCCGCAACGCCTATCCTATCAACATCCTCAACAGGGTCAAGGACGTCCAGGAGGTGTGTGGCATCTTCTGCGCCACCGCGAACCCGCTGGATGTCATTGTCGCGGTCAACGAAAGAGGCAGAGGCATCGTCGGCGTCATAGATGGAGAGAGACCCAAGGGCGTGGAGGGTGAGAGCGACGTCGCGGACCGGAAGGCGATGTTGAGGAAGTTCGGTTACAAGAGATGAACCGGAAGAAGGGGCACATGAGCGTGAGACTCCGGATACGGCGCCTGGACCTCGACCAGACTCTAGGTTGTGGACAGACATTCCGATGGAGAGGAACGGGCCCTGGGACTTGGACGGGACCGATGGGCGATTGCTCAGTCACACTGAGCAGGGAGGGTCAGTGGCTTCACGCAGACTCCGTTCCCGAGAGACCGGATCTTGGACTGCGTGTATCGACCTACCTCAGGATCGACGATGACATCCATAGTATCCATGCCGAGCTGTCCAAGGACCCCGTCATGGCCAGAGGGTTGGGGGCAGTCGAGGGACTCAGACTCGTCAAGATGGATGAGTGGGAGTGCCTGATCAGCTACGTCCTGGCCACTTTCGCGAACATACCCAGGATCACCAAGATGATAGACCGGGTCGCTTCTAGGTTCGGCGACCCCATCTCAGACGCGATGAACTCGTTCCCGACCATAGGCCAGCTCGGGACCGCATCAGTCGGCGAGTTGAAGTCCTGCGGCCTCGGATACCGGGCAGAATATGTGTCCGGGATATGTCGCCTGATAGATGCCGACAGAATCGAGGAGATGAGGCGGATGTCCGACGAGGACCTGAGGACGGCGCTGCTGGAATTGCCAGGTGTGGGGAACAAGGTCGCGGACTGCGTCTCGCTCTTCGGTTTCGGGAGGCTCGGGGCGTTCCCCATCGATGTGTGGGTCGAGCGGGCGCTCGCGCGGCTGTACGATGCGCGCGGGTCATACGATGCGCTCAGGGGTTTCGCAACCAGGCGTTTCGGCGGGCACGCGGGATATGCGCAGGAGTACCTGTTCTACAACGAGCGGGTACTGTCTGGAAGCGGCGGGTGCGTCTTCACGCGCCTGGGTGGCTCTTCCGGTAGAACTCCATGATCTCCCATTCAGATATTGAGCCCTCATCATCCTCTGAGATCGCAAGGCCGAGCCTGCGCGCATGGGCGGCAATCATATCCCTGCAGCCTTCCTCACCCACGACATCCGATATCGAGAGGCCGTCCTTCCTGAGCCTCCCGTCGAATGAGCCTATCATCCGCGACCCCGCGAAGACCGCGTACCTCCCGGTGTCGGGAAGGATGTCCCTGTACGCCGCCCTGAGGAATGTCGTGAGGCTATCCGATGGGGACAGGACCACGCCCGCACGAGCGTGAGCGTGTCCAAGCCTGTCGAACGCCTCCTTCGACGCCCAGTGGATGATGTTGGAACCGCGCAGGAGGTGGCCCTTCACTAGGAAGCCGTCGGCCTCTAGGCGCCTCAGACATGCCCTGACTTCACGCATCGCCAGGTCTCCACTCAGCAGGAAGGCGAGCGTCTCCGCGGTCATGACGCCGAAGGACTCGAACATCCTCCTGACCACACGGTCCCACGCGGTCTGGCGGGACATGCGCGTCCTCCTCGCACCCACATACGCGTTGGTGGCGTCGAGGAACACCTCAGATGACAGGTACAGCGACTTCGCGGCCTCGAGCGTCTCCTTGGGGCCCAGGGGCGAGATCGTCAGAAGTCTGTTCCTGCCGATCGGCTGCTGGTCCTTGATCACCCTCAGAACCAGCCTCTCCTCGTCTGTTCTCTCGCCTGCCCTGGCGGCTCTGTACACGGCCGCCTCCTCTTCGCGGCAGAATCCTGACCGATCAGGCACTAGATGGCCCCTGACGAGGTGGCCGCGCTTCCTCATGCGCTCGATCGGTTCGAAACGCTCGACCCTGATCAGCGCCTCCGAGTCGTTCCTCAACCCCCCGAGCAGGCCGATGACTGCATCCATGTCTTCGAGTCTCTCCCTCTCCTCGAGGTGCTGGAGCGAGAAAACGGCATCGATCAGCTCCGAGCGCTCGAAGCATTCGGGGACCACCGAACCCCTGACGAGCATGCCGTTCGATTCGAAGTAGCCGTGCGACTGGAACACTTTCAGATGCTCTGGTCCGAGGGCACCGACATCGACCCCGAAGACGCCCTTGACCCTGAGCACATCGGCGTTCTGCGAGGCGTAGAACACCATGACCCTGTCGAGAGCGTCGAGGAACGGCCCCAGCAGGGAGCGGTCCTCGAGCACGACCTCCCTCACCTCCAGGGCGCCCGCCATGAGCCACTTCTCGACCATGCCGACGACCTGGCCCCTGTGAACGACCGGGAACATCCAGCCCTCGCCGTACCTGGCCGTGACGGCTGCCCACTTGTCGCTCAGGAATGGATCGTACAGTGAGATTATGCGGACCGAATCGTCGACACCGTGGGGCGCCTCGACCACCTTCAGGTCCTCTGGGAGCAGGAACATCTCTGTCCTCTCGAGGCCAACCGAAACGACCTTCGCCCGGACCTTCCCGAGGAGCTTCCTGGCGATATCGGGTTCGACATCGAGATACAGGGCGGCCTGCATCAGAGTGACCGGACCGGACCCGCGCAGGTACCTGACCAGGACATGCTCGAACGCGCCCTCATGCACCGGCGCCACCTCGCACGGGGCGTAGACGTTCCTGGAGGCCCACGCCTCACCGCCGTCGTACAACCTTATCAGATACCCCTTCCGGTCGAGCGAGTCGAAGTGCTCACGCATCGCGTCATGAGGGAACTTGACCGCCTCGGATATCTCCTGGTAAGTGCCGGTCTCGAGCTTCTCGAGGGCGGACAATATGCTGTTCTCGAACCTGTTCAGCCGCTCTCTCCGGAACGCGCCGAGATAGTAGGCGACGTCCTCGGCCAGGATGTATCTGAGTCGTCCCCTCAGGAACCGCCCGAGAAGCAACTCACCGCTAGACCTCAGCGAGTTGAACTCCTCCATCGAGAAACGGCGCACGCGCTGGAAGACGTCGTACGCCATGCCAGCCTCCCCGACCTTCTCGAAATACTCACGGACAGAGGCGGCCTGAGAGAACTGTTTCCGCTCGAGGTACGTCCTGACCTGTTCCCTGTCCAGCGCGTTCGCGCCCTTCGACTTCAGCTTGATGTAGTCCTTGGCCAGGATGTACTGCTGGTGCTCGCCCACCACGAATCTGCCGGAGACGACAGCCTCCCTGGACACCAGGCCCTCCAGGGACTCGGACACTTCCTGTTCCGATAGACCGACCTCGTACGCGAGGTCCTCGACCGCGAGCGGGGCGTGGAACGACAGGTGCCTGACGACCGCATCTTGGACGCAGTCATGTCTGGCGAGTTCGGGCACGGGGGCTGCGGTGTACGAGAATCGCTCCGCTTTCATCGAGCACCTGAAGACCATGTTGGCAATCTCCAGCCGCTTCAATGCCTCCCTGACATCCTCCTTCGGGACAGCCAAGGACTTCGTGATCTCATCCTGGTCCATGCCGTCGCCTGACAGGATAGCGATGACCGATGCCTCCAGAGGGGATGGCGAGTGGGCTCTTGTGTGCAGGCAACGGTACATAGGCCAATCCTCGGACGACACATAGACGTCCTCACCTACCCAGACGGACCTGACCTTGCCCTCGCGGAGGAGTTCGGAGGCCCATGTTCTGACCGTGTCGAATGGTTGGTCGGAATGGGAGAATACGTTCTCCCCCTTCTCCCTGAATATGTTCATCGGCCCTGCCTCTCGCAGCAGGGCGAGCAGGCCCTGTTTCGAGGATATGCGCGGGAATTTGCGTTCGAAGTACTCGGTCACCGCGTCTTGGTCGAACTGGTACTCGGACAAGGCCTCGTCGCCCATGACGCGCGCGAGCACCTTCCTGTGCATCTCCCGAAGGAGCATGCTACGGTCTTCCATGAGCACTATGTCCGAAACGCCTACGAGTATCACGTTGTGCGCGAGCGGGGAGGGCACTCCGGAGAACGGGATGTATTCGACCCTCCTTGCACCCGACTCGATGGTCGTGAGCACACCCTGCGCGTTCTCCAGGTCCATGACATCCGTCAGTATCTCGGAGTATGTCTCCGACATGACGGGGAAGTCCGAGAGTTCGTGGAGCGCGTCCAGAAGCCTCCTGGACCGGAGTTGCTGCCGCGCCACCGACAGCTCACGGCCCTTGTAGTTCCTGAGGACCATGAAACTCCTCGTGGCAGTATGTCTGAACCGCTGGTGGAACAGCTCAGAGTCCTTCACCGCGGACCTCAGGATACGTTCGATGTCGCCAGAGGCCACGAGCCGTTCCATCCCCTCCAGTTCGAACCTCTTCGTGGCTGTGAGCATGAAGCTGTCGTCCGTGACGCTTATGTTGACATTGCATCCGAGCTTGCTCGACAGGGCGTGGGCGAACGCCCGGCTGAGGGCGTCGTTCACCCTGCGGCCGAACGGGAAGTGGAAGATCGCGTGCCTGACACCGGACGCGTCCACATATCCTTCGATGACGAGCCGCTCATCCGTCGGGAGCTTGGCCACGAGCTTCTGCTCCTTGAAGTAGCTCACGATGGTGTTGGCAGACCCTTCATCGACGTTGAATTCCTCCATGAGCCAGGAGGATATCTCCTTGTCCGGCACCGTGCCGAGCCGCTCATCCATCTCCTTCCTGAACCGACCTATGAGGACGGACAGGTCGAAGCTCCGCGGGAGCATCTCACCTGTCCACGACGGCACGGTCGGCCTACGCCCGCTGGCGCTCTTCACGAAAGCCTTCGTGCCCTTCGTCCTGACGAACTCGTAGCTCCTCCCACCCAGAACGAATATGTCCCCAGTGGACAGGCGTTCGACGAACTTCTCCGAGAGCGAGCCTAATGGAGCGCCCCTCTCGGAGTACACTTTGTAGTCCGCCTCCTCAGGTATCGTGCCCTGGTTGAGGTAGTAGATCATGCGGGACCCGCGACGCTTCCCGAAGGTCCCGACCTTGTCGTCGTACCATATCTTCGAGTACACTCCCTCGAACTCGTCCTTGCCCCCGAGGTACCTGAGCACACTGAGGAGGTGCGACCTGGCCAGGTCCCTGTAGCAATAGGAGCGTCTCAGAAGCTCGAAGGCCTCGTCGACGGTCCAAGGTCTCTCAATTGACATGCCCACGACGACCTGGGCCAGAACGTCCAGGGAGTCCTTCGGTATCGTGACCCTGTCGATCATCTTCCTGTGGGCCGCCCGGCACAACACGGCGCATTCGACCAGGTCGTCGTTCTCGAACACCAGGATGCGGCCCTTTGATGTTCCCCCGTACTGATGGCCTGCCCGACCGATCCTCTGCAGGCCTTTCGCGACTGATTTCGGGGAACCGATCTGGACCACGAGGTCGATGTGACCGATATCTATCCCGAGCTCGAGCGATGTGGAGGATACGACCGCGTTCAGTGTGCCCGCCCTGAGCTGGTCTTCGACCTCGAACCTCGTGTCCCTGCTGAGGCTGCCGTGGTGTGCCCCTATCCTCTCCAGCCCCCTTTCCCTCAGCTTGTATACGACGCTCTCGGTCCCGCTCCTCGTGTTGGTGAACACCAATGTGGTCTTGTGCTCGTCGACCATCTCCTTGAGATGGTCGTACATCTTCGAGTTCACGACCTCGAATGAGAGAGCGGTCATGTCCTTGGCGGGGCAGAGCACCTGCAGGTCGAGGGCGCGCTGCGCGAAGACCTCGACGACCTTGACGTCCCTGGGCTTGCCATCCTCGAGACCCACGAGGAACTCTGCCACATCCTCGAGCGGGGCGACCGTGGCAGAAAGCCCGACCCTGACGAAGTCCTTGCCACAGATGCCCCGGAGTCGTTCCAACGCGACTGAAAGGGCAACGCCCCGCTTCGAGTCGCATATCTCATGGACCTCATCCAGGATCACATACTCGACCTTCTCGAATTTCTTGCTGAACACAGGGGTGCTCAGCACGAGCGAGAGCGATTCCGGCGTTGTGATGAATATGTGGGGTGGGGAACGCAGCTGCCTCTGCCTCTCGGAGGGCAGCGTGTCCCCTGTCCTCACGGCTACCCTGACTTCAGGAGGTTCGGTGCCCCGCCCCTCGAACTCGGCCGATATCTCCCTGAGAGGCCTGAGCAGGTTCTCGTTGATGTCGTTCGCCAGGGCCTTGAGGGGGGAGACGTAGACCGCGTATATCCTGTCCTCCAGCTCATCCCGTTCATCCAGGAGGATGAGCTCGTTGAGTATCGACATGAAGGCCGTAAGCGTCTTGCCTGAGCCAGTGGGGGAGGAGACCAGGACACTCTGTTTGGCATGGATGATCGGCACGGCCAAGGCCTGGGCCTCTGTCACGGTCCCGAACTTGGCCTTGAACCACCCCGCCACGACGGGGTGCATCAGTCCCAGGACATCTTCCGTTCTCAGCCTGTTAGTAACACTCTCTATCATGCCAGTCAGACCGTCGATTCATCTTCGTTATCAGGTCCGTGTACTAATACGTTGTTAGCAGGGCCGATGAATCAAGTTCGAATCTCCAGGCACGGCAAACGTATTTATCGAGACGAGGTGATTGTTGCTGACTGAGAACGGGACATGGCCAGGGACTCGATGTTGTCAATCCGATTGGCGTCGCTGTTAATCGTGTCATTCATGCTCGCCTCCGCAATCGCATTCCTCCAGCCGATGACCGAAGAAGAACCTCTTGTAGCAGGCATCATGCAAACTGAAGACACGGGGGCGATATCCGCCTTCGTGACGGACGATGTCGGGCGATTCATCGTGGGCGCGGCCGTCACTATCGTAGGCACGAATCTGACATATACGAATGAGACGGGCTATGCACTCATAGAGCATTTACCGACAGATCTCAACTGGACACACTACACTGTATATGCGAGCAAGGAGGGTTACTACTCGTCCGCAGTTGTCGACGTGACCGTCTCCCCAGGGAACATCACGAATGTGACATTGGAAATCATGGGAGGGACATTGTACGGGATCGTGCAGGATGCCCTCGGGCCAGTATTCGGGGCTAACGTCTCGATACTGTCGCTAGGATATTCCGACACGACGAACGTCGACGGGGTGTATTCAATCGAAGGCGTGCCAGGTGACCGAACGCATTTCGTGAAGGTTTCCGCGCCTGGATACGACAATCAGACAGACGATATCTTCATGGACACAGGTGGATTCGAGATACTGAACTTCCTCTTGGTCTCGCAGACCGGGACAATCTTGGGGACCGTGCGGCATGCGAGCACCGACGAGGGGCTATTCAACGTATCCGTCTCGGTCAGGGTCGGCACCGTTACTCTGACTACAATGACCGAACCGGACGGGACATACGACATTTCCAGCCTGCCATCAGGGACGTACACGGTCACAGCCACGTTGACGGGATTTGAGTCAGCATCTTTGTCCGGCATCGTGGTCTTGAGTGGTGGGATCACCGAGAACGTTGACTTCCTGCTCGTGGAGAAGCCGACGAAACTGTACGGCATCGTGCGCTCAGGCACTTTCCTGGTGCCCGGAGTGCTAATCACAGTCATCGGTGCAGACTTGTTCACAAACACATCCATCGACGGCGAATACGAGATCACCAACATCACCGTTGGGACTTACGACGTCATGGCGTCACTCGAGGGGTACGTTCCCATGACCATCACGGGTGTGATAATCCAGAGGGGTGGAGAGGTGGTGGCAAACTTCAACCTGCAGAGCATACCCGGGTCGTCCCTGTCCGGACTCGTGCTGTCGAGCAGGTCCAATTCACCGCTGTCCGGGGTCGAGGTCGTCGTGCTCGGCCTGGCTACTCAGAGAAGCACTATCACCAACATATACGGACAGTTCGAGGTCACGGGGCTCATTGGCGGCAACTACACGGTCAGGTTCGTGCTGAACGGATACCAGCCCAAGGAATTAGAGCTGATCAACGTGGCCATGGAGGGCGAGACCACATTGGAACAGGTGATGCTCGAACCCATATCGGAGAGCTTCGGAGGGTTCATCTTCGGCTTCGACCTGGCGCACTCGATGATGATACTGGCGCTCTTCCTCACCATAATCATACTCGCACTCGCGGTCATGCTCAGGATCCGGACCTTCGAATCGCCTGAGAAAGCGCCGGCGGTGTACGACCAGGACGAACCGCAGGAGGACGAGGTGGCGATCGGGCACGAGAGGCGTGAGGAGCCCGCGCGTGAGAAGGATAGACCGAAGAGGAAAGAGAAGAAGAGGAAGTGACCGGGCACTGCCCGGTGTTTATGACTTGAGGCCGAGCTTCTGGCGGACCTTGACCTCGTTCTCCTTGACCTTGACCCCGACATCGGCGAACAGGTTGTTGCCGTGGGCGTCAATGGCGACCGTCAGAGGGCCGAAGTTGTCGGCCTCCATGATCCATATCGCCTCAGGCATTCCGAGCTCGTACCACTCCACGCCCTTGACATCCTTGACCCCTTTGGCTGCCAGGACCGCCGCTCCGCCAGTGATGGCCAGGTAGACGCACCCGAACTTCTTCATCGCGTCGACCGTGGGCTGGGACATCCCGCCCTTGCCTATGATCGCTCCCGGCCTGAACTTCTCTATGAACTGCGGCTCGAGCGAGTTCATCCTCGAGGACGTGGTCGGCCCGGCCGCAACTACCTCCCACTTCTCCCCGACCTTCCTCATGATGGGGCCGCAGTGGAACAGGGCCGAGCCCTTGAAGTCGACAGGGACCTTCTTTCCCTTCTCCGCGTAATCGAGCGCGTGTATGTGGACCTCGTCCCTGCCGGTGTAGACGATGCCATCCAGATAGACCGTCTCCCCGGCCTTGAGCGATCTCGCATCCGACTCCGACAACGGTGTCTTCAATCTCTTGGCCATCGTCATCACCCCTCATGTGTCGGGAACTCGAGTTTCCCGTCCTTGTGTATCCTCACGGTGCCTCTCCTGCCCGCCCAGCACTGGACGTTGATGGCGACGGGCAGGCTCGCCGTGTGGCAGTATGCGTACTCTATGTTCAGTCCCAGCATCGTGGTCTTGCCTCCGAGGCCCATCGGGCCGATGCCGAGCATGTTCATTGCCTCGAGCAGCTCTGTCTCGAGCTTCGCGATCTCAGGGTCCTTGTGCCTCTGGTCGATCGGCCTCAACAGAGCCTCCTTGGCCAGCTTCATGGATATGTCCGCAGACCCGCCTATCCCCAGGCCTATGATGGTCGGCGGGCACGGGTTGCTGCCCGCCCTCAGGACCGTGCTCAGGGCGAACTCCTTGATCCCCTTGACGCCGGCGCTCGGTGTCAGCATGGCCAGCTGACTCATGTTCTCCGAGCCAGCTCCCTTGGTCATGACAGTGATCTCGATGTGGTCCTTGTCCCACACCTTCCAGTTGATGTAAGGCATCCTGTCGCCGACGTTGTCCCCCGGGTTCTTCCTTGTTATTGGGTGGACCGCGTTCGGCCTGAGGGGGACCTCCTTCGTCGCCCTCCGGACACCCTCGACTATGCCCTTCTCCACATCGACCCTGCAATCCCTCGGCAGGCTCACGTAGAATATCGTCACGCCCGTGTCCTGACACATGGGGGTTGTGGTCTTCTTGGCAAGCTCTATGTTGTCCACGATCGCCTTCAGCTGCATCTTCGGGACCTCGTCCGTCTCGTTGGCGTATGCCTTCAGGATGGCGCTCTCGACATCCTTGGGCAGCCTGACGACCGTCCTGCGGAGCAACTCGACGACTGCGTTCTGAACACCTTTCTCGTCGACCATGAATGCCGCCTCTGTCCGGGGTAGGCGGAGTTAGAATTAATGTCTTTTTATCGATCGCAGCGCTTCCAGTACGACTACCAGCTGTCGCTGAGCACGTATACGCCGAGCCTCGTCTTCGCGAGGCGTATCTGATCCCCTTTCCGCACATATCCCTGGGGCTTCCTGAGATCCAAGGGGGTCATGCTCTCCGGGTCGAGGACCTGGACATCGACATCCGTCTCCATCAGCACGACCGCGTGTGATATCTCGGACGCTGGCCTCGAGACCTTGAAATCAGAGGCCTCCTTCATCTTGAGCGGCCTGCTGTTCCCCGTCCTGAGGTCCACGGCATGCACGCTGCCCTTGGACATGCTCCGTATGAGATAGTCCCTGGATTCGTATTCCACGATGTCACCAGGGCCGAACCCCGGGAGCCTCACCAGGTACGTCATGCGGGACAGTTCCTCTCCCGCGCGCTTGCCCCAGAGGCTCGACGACTCCTTGTACTCAGCGCACCTGGTATCCTGGAGCTCCCTCGCTATGGACCTGGCGGCCTTGGCCGTGCTGAAGTAGAAATCGAGCCCGCCCCTGACGCGCTCGGTCCTGCTGATGAACACGGACCTGCTGCCCTTCCTGAGGGCGTCGGTCCTGGACCGGACGAACGACTCTATCTCCTCTTCAGACTCGCCCTCCCTCTCACGGCCAGACGTGCGGACCTGGACCGTAGCCTCGTAGTACGACCCCATCATCTTGGAGCATTCCTTGCACGAGCCGCGCTTCATCCTCACGACGGTGCTGAGGCTCCTGTCGAACTCGAGCCCGTGCGTGGTCAGCCTGACATCCACGGACGCGAGCATGTTCCTGGGGTCCCTCTCCTCCAGCCGGACCTTGAGGTCGATCAGCTTTGCGCCGTCCGGCAGCTCGAGCGAACTCCTGAGCACAGTCTCGATGCCCTCGCCGACGGATCCGATGTCCTGCCAATCCTCGCCGACCTCCATCGACGAGCAGTGGGTGCACAGCACGAGGTCCACGTGGTCCGGGAGCCTGGCCCACACGTGCCTCTTCGCGTAGCACTCCGGGCATATGGATCCGATGAGCTCCTGCCCCTCGACTCCGCACTCGACACAGAACACCTAGATCATCCTCATCATCTGCGCGTGGGGGACGCCCCCGATCGTGATAACGCAGGCCCGGTCCACGAACCCGTTCTCGACCGCTATGTCCACGGTACGCTTGCCCGAGAGGTTGGCGACCGTTGCCAGCTTCAACCAGTTCACGAGCGCCTCCTCATCCATGTCCTCCCCGTGATAGAAGGATTCGGACACATCGAGCACGAGCCCGTCCGACCTGAAGGTCTTGCCAACGATGTCGGGGTCGCATGCAGCCACGAGCCTCTCGCGCCCCTGCGTGTAGACCTTGATGCAAATCATCCGATGCGCTCCTCCGTCGCGAGCTTGTAGTAGCCTGGCTGCGGGGAATAGACCTCTCCCGCATCGCTGAGCCTCTTCAGCAGCGCGCGGACCCGCTCCTCGGGTATGTTCTCGGAGCCCGCCTTCTGGACTAGCTCCTCCATGCTCACGCCCCTGCGCTCGTCCGAGAGCTGCTGCACGAGGCTCTTGAGCACGTATATCTGCTCTCTCTGGCTCCGGCTCGTGCCTGTCGCGATGAGGTCTATGTCCCTCTTGCCGCCCTCGCTCGCGACCTTGCCCAGATAGTACTCCACGATCTTGATCGCCCGGTCGGAGTCCTCGGCATTCACGACCGGGTGGAGCCTGGACCGCGCGCTCGCCTCGGACATGCGTATGAGCGCCTCGAGCTGCCTCGCGGTGATCGGGACCGAGGCTTCGTCCCCCTCGCCGAGTTTTCGGATGGATACGTAGTAGCTTTCGAGCGTCTTCATCGCATCATCGCTCATGATGGGTATCGTCCGCTTGCTGTACGCCACGTACTTCCTGAGGAAGTCGCGGTCCATGGCGGGCACGAGGGCCTTGCTCTCGTTCATGATGTCATCGGCGTCCAGTTCCGCGGGTATGCTATCGCGTGACTCGTGCTGCATGACCTCGCCACGCCTGTGCGCCTTGAGTATGTGCGACGCGATGTTGCGGTCGTGTACCGAGTCCGGCCGGTCTGTCATCGTGAATATCGCATCGAACCTGGACAGGAGCGCTGGCGGGAGGTCGATCTGCTCCGCGACGCTCCTGTTCTCGTCGAAGCGGCCGTACTTCGGGTTCGCCGCGCCGAGGACCGCGCACCTTGACTGCAGCGTCGCGGTGATGCCGGCCTTAGCGATGGATATGGTGCCCTGCTCGAGGCTCTCGTGGATGCTCGAGCGGTCCTGGTCCGTCATCTTGTCAAGCTCGTCGATGCATGCCAGGCCCTTGTCGGCGAGCACGAGCGCACCCGCCTCAAGGGTCCAGCGCCCCTCGCCGAACTCGTCCTTGACCGCCGCGGCAGTCAGGCCCGCAGCCGACGATGACTTGCCCGATGTGTAAATGCCCCTCGGGGCCAGCATGGCCATGTACCTCAGTATCTGAGACTTCGCGGTGCCTGGGTCCCCAATCATCGCGATGTGGATGTCACCCCTGATCCTGGTCCCGTCATCCATGAGCTTGGGCACGCCCCCGAACAGCTGGAGGGCGAGCGCCTCCTTCTCTTGGCTGTAGCCGAATATCGTGGGCGAGATAGAGGCCACGATCCTCTCGAGAGCGTCGGTGGACCCCGCGAACTCGCGTATCCTGACCTCGTCCTCGGGCGTGATGACGATCTCCTCGTACTCATGCTCCTCGTACTCGACCGAGTTCACGTCCATGTTGATGTCGAACAGCGTGGACTTGACGGTCGTACCCTTCTGATGGCTCCTGAGTATGCCGTTGATGATGACCCTGTCGCCAGGGGACACCTTGCCCGATAGGTCGTCCTCGATGAATCCCGTGAGCCTCTCAGGCTGCGAGCCGCCCCTCAGCCCCTCCGGAGGCTCCTGTATCTCTATCTTCTGCGTGTCCACGAAAGTGGATGGGTCCGTGAGCAGCCTGAACTTGGTCGAGCCTGGACCCCTGCCGCAGCCCCCGTCGTCCTTGGAGCACTCGAGCGGCTCGTGGTACTGCATCCCCTCCTGCTCGACTGACATCATGTGGCCGCACCTGGCGCATTCGAACTCCGCCACGGTGACCCTGGGCCTCACCTCGGTCGCCTTCCTCACAAGGCCTTCGACCGAGACGAACGTGCCCAGGTGCTTCGCCCTGAGCTTGCGTATCTCGACCCTCGAGTCGCGTGGCAGGCCCTTGATCCTGAAGTGTATAATCGGGTTCGTGAGCGCGTGGGACACCATGTGCTTCACGGCGTCCTCGGCCGCCGTCATCGACTGCGCGGGGTTCCCGAGCAGGTAGTTGGCCAGGTCCGGGTCGAACTTCTCGATGGCCGAGAACTCCACGTACATGCTCCTGACATCTGGGTACAGGTCGGCGATGGCCGACACTTGGTGCCTCTGGTCCTCGGACCCCAGGAACTCCTCCCAGACAGCTATCAGGTCCTCGGGCGTGTACTCCTTTGGCGTTACTCGTCCCCCCGGTGTTCTTCGATGATGGGCCCTCCGTCCGAAGTCTTGGAGAAGGGACTACGGGTATGACCGTGCTATACAAAATGGTTTGTCAGTCTTAACCTTGCCTGTACAATCAGCCTACGCCTAGGAGCTCGTTCTGTATCCTCACGACCTCGGCGCTGTCCTTGGCGGCCGCATAGAGGTCCAGTGCCTCCCTGTTCATGGGTAAGAACGACGGACCCCACTTGAACCTCGCCATGATGCGCTCGGCCTGCTCCCGCTCCCCCAATATGTACAATGTCGCCGCGAAGGCCTCCGCGGTACTGAGCCTCTGCGCCTTGCCGAAGTTGGTCGGGTTCGTCGGCACCACGAACGGCAAGGCCCTGTGCCTAAGCCCCGCCCTGATCCTGGGGAACTCGGTCAATCTGTTCCACGAGCAGTCGAGGGCTAGGAGGCCGTACCTCTGAGCGACCTCCCTGTCCTCCGCGGATATCGACTTCTCCGAAGATGGGTCGAGTATGATAGCGCCCCTGGGGACCCTGCGGATAGATGCAGCCTTGGCCTCCCCGAACCTGACCATGCGGGCGGCGGTGCACTTCCTGGGGTCGTCCTCGTGGGCCATGATGATGTAGATGCGTACAGGCGGCATCGGGACGTACAGCAGCGGATGTACTATTTCATGGATGCACCTGGCCGACGCGGGCGCCCCAGGTGGGAAAAGGGTTCTTAAGGGCTCGATGGATATACGATGACGCCACGATGACGAAGACATTGACGCTGACTCTGTGATGAGAGACGGGCGATCGGAGTGGCTGCCCCTCGCGTCGGGACCGAGGTCCCCGAGGGGCTTCGACGGGAGTGACCACGATGGTGACAGGGTTCGACTATCTAAGCCAGGACAAGATGCTGCAGGAGCACTGGCTCAAGCGGTTCGCCGCGGTGGTGATCGACTTCGCGATAGTCTACACACCGATATGGCTCGTAGGGACAGTCCTCGGGTACCCGTACATGTTCCCGGGGTTCTTCTCAGGCGTGGCGCTCTTCACCTATGCATTCCTGTTCGAGTCCGCGATCGGCGGGACCGTGGGGAAGATGGTCGTGCACCTGAAGGCCGTCCCGTTGCACGGGACCATGGCACCGTCCCAGGCCCTGATCAGGAACGTGTCGAAGGTCTTCCCCCTGTTCCTGTTCCTTGATTGGCTGGTGGGAATGGCAGTCGACACCAAGGACCCGAGACAGAAATGGCTGGACCAGGTCGCCCACACATCGGTCATAAGGTCCGACCATACTGGCGGGACATGAGGGTCAGGGAAGGCTCCAGAGCCATCCGCGCCGTTCTTGGGAGACATCTCCGCGTATCAGGCCCTTGGCCTTCATCTTGGTCAGGAAGAGGACAGTCTGGTCTGGGCACCTGCGTCGGCCATTGGCGGCCTCCTGCTCGATTTCCATCGTGGTCATCGGGCCCCTCTCCGTGAGGAGTCTGACCACGTACGCCTCCGCCTCCGCGACGCCCATTACATGCGGGCTCCTACCCACGCCCTTCATCAGCGTATGATGGGCTCGCCCGGATAATTAGATTGCCTGCCTGGCTGACGCTACCAGGTGAGAGAAATGAGAAACGAGTAAGGGGTTTTATGGCTCAAGCCACGGTCGGGTTATGACTACCCGGAGAACGTCGCCTCTGCCATGTTGCCATCAGTCGGCTCGTAGATGGCAGTGAAGACGTAGTCCACGCTCGCCGAGAACGACGTTGCCGTCAGCTTGATGTTGTCGCCCTGGTCGGCCTTGCCGTTACCCGACAGGTCCTGGATCGTGAAGCTCACGTCAAGCGAGCCGATTGTCACGTCCTGCATGACCTGTGTGTCGCCCAATCCGCCGCTAAGCATGGCCGCAGTCAGGTTGGACCAGCCACCCGAGTTCGTCCCGTCGCTGATCAGGAACGATATGTCTTCCCAGGCGATGTCCTCGTTGACCGCGCCGAACGTCAGCTTCACACCGCTAGTGATCGTTGTGTCACTAAGGGTTGTGCTCGGCGTGCTAGACGTGTCCGTGCCGAACCCCAGTACCATCACGTACAGCACTGCGGCCAACACGACCGTGATCGCCACCATCAGGATGGTCGCGATGACGGGGGACACGGCTTCATTGTCCTTCCGGACTGTCCAAATCTTCTTCATGTTATGTCCTCCTGCGAACCTTTCGGCCCGCGTGGGGATTATTACGGCTGAACTCGGCTTATATAGCTTTCCGGGTCATTATCAACTTCGAGCGTTCACGGCATCGGCTCATGCCGAAGTCCGACATCTGGACATGTCGCAGGTTCTTAAGCCACAAGAAGACTTAGTCTTCTTAGTAAAGGTATACGAATGGAAAACGTCGCTTTTCGCCGAATTAACGCCGTTTCGTGAAACGGTGTTATCACGCCTCAGCAGGTCCTGATACCGCTCTGGTCGAAGGCGCAGGGCAGTATGCCCACGAGGCCGGGCCTGTTGCGGACCTTCTGCACCACGATGTACTTCTTGAACTCCTGCCCGATCTTCTCCCGGTCGAGCTCGAATATGACGTCGGCGAGGTCCTCGATGCTGCTCTGGATGCGGGACGCGTGCACACCCTTCAGCATCGTCATGAGCGTGAGGCTCTCGGAGTGCTGCGTGTGCGCCTTGATGGTCCTCATGGCCATCAGGACCTCCGCACTGTCGTAGTTCTCGAGGAAGAAGTCGAGCGAGTTGATTATCACCCTGAACGGCGGCGTCAGCTTGGATATCTCGTAAGACAGGAACGTGAGGAAGTTCTCCTCCCTCGGGCTCTCCTTGTCCTTGGATCTCCTGATGTCGCTCAGGGTTATGCCCTCCTGTCGGAACCGGCTGATCTCGAGCTTCTTGGCGAGTACGCCCTCGTAGTACTTCGTGCCTATGTTGACTATGTTGATGTCCGTCCTCCACCCGTGCTCGCGCATGATGTTGAGGACGTCCTCGTCCCTCTCGGTGGACGTGAAGTACGTGACCGGCTCCTGACCAGTGGAGGCGAACTGCTTCGCGAAGAACTCAGTCCCTGAACCAGGCCCGCCCACTATCAGTACCGTGGAGCCTTTCAGCACGCCCCCGCCCAGATGGTCGTCCAACGCGGGCACGCCCATGCTCGTGAGCTTCATCTCACTCCTCCTTCGCCGCGCGTATGCCCGAGTCGCATACGAGGTTGACCATGTTCGCGATCTCCGGGGTCGAGTGCTCCTCGACGGAGAGTATGATCGTGTATGCGTCCTTTATCCTCAGGCCTGAGACCAGGATGTGCAGGAACTCGGATAGTATCCAGTTGTTGTTGTGTATCGCGAGGGAGTTTATCGAATCGATCACCACGAGTTTCTCCTTGGACTGGGAGCGCCTCATGAGGTACTCCACCTTGAGCATGATGTTCTCTAGCATGGTCGGGCTCTCGACCAGGGACGCGCGCTCGTCCTTCTGGGCGGCCTCGGTGCCCATCATGATGTGGGATATGCAGTCGACGAAGTACACCTTGGATGTGTCTATGTCCAGAGCAGCCATGATGCGCTTGATCGCCTCGAACGATATCGTCGCGGTCACGTAGATGGTGTCCATGTCGCGCTTGCCCGCGTACATGTCCAGCACCCCACGCATGACGTCGAGGTAGTTATCGACACTCATCTGGAGGGACACTGCCGAACCCGGCGTCAGCTCGTTCAGCTGCCTCGCGACGTTCCCCGCAGTCCTGGTGTCGGTCATGTGGCCGAGCTCCCTCCTTTGAGCAGAGGCACGAGCAGCACGCCCATCGGCGTGAGGTCGAGCACGTACTTCGCCCGGCTGTGCATCGTGCCCCGCATCTTGATCACCTGGAGCGTCCTGAGCAGGTCTCCCCTGCGCTCCATGTTCGCCATGAGCACGATGCCGTCGGAGATCGCCTCCTCCACCCCGAAGGTAGAGTACGCAGATGACTGGGCCGCGATCTCGCTCACGAGGACCGATGTGCAGTTCAGATCCGATAGCGTCTTGCTCAGCTTGAGTATGAAGTCCCTGATCTTCTCCGGTGTCTTGAGCTTATAGCACACGGAGGTGATGGAGTCCATCACCAGCCGCCTGATGCTGAGCTCCTTCGCGAGGTTGCCGATGGCCGCCACCAGGAGATCTATCTCCTCCATGGTCAGCTCGGCCTTGGTCATGCCCAGGCGCTCGTACATGGCGGGCAGGTCGACGAACACGAGCTTCCCAGACTTGATCAGGTCACGGTCGAAGAACTTGTACGGGATGATGTTCGCGAGGAGCTTCTCTGAGTTCTCAGTGACGCTGATGAACAGGGAGTTCTCCCCGGCCACGGCGCCGTGTATCAGGAACTCCAGCGCAAGGGAGGTCTTCCCCGTCCCGCAGCTGCCAGTCAACAGGACCGTGTTGTCCCGCGGTATGCCCCCATACAGTATCGTGTCTAGGCCGTCAATGCCTGTGACACATCTTTCGCGCTCGCCTGTTCTCGGGGGCATCAACCCTTGAGAATGCGGTGGACCGCATATTATTGTTTCTTAGGGCGCGCGGGCCTCGCACACGCGCGTGCATACGACACGTTTTTATCAAGGCAGGTGGGTCTTTGGCATCGATGGAACCTGTACTTCAGGTCGCACTGGACCTCGTCCACGGAGACCGTGCGCTGCAGATAGCCAGTGAGGCGGTTGCAGGAGGCGCTGAGTGGATAGAGGCCGGGACCCCGCTCATCAAGAGCGAGGGGGTCGAGATAGTCAGGAGACTCAAGAAGGCCTTCCCGGACAGGACCATAGTCGCGGACATGAAGACCATCGACGTCGGGGGAGCAGAGGTCGAGATCGCCGCCAAGTCTGGCGCGGATATCGTTGTCGTGCTCGGCCTGTCCTCTGACCCTACGATAACCGAGGCGGTCCTGAGCGCTAGACAGTACGGGGCCAAGGTCATGGTCGACCTGTTCAACGTGAAGGACAAGGCCGCCCGGGCCAAGGAGGCCGAGGGGATGGGGGCAGCGTATGTCTGCGTCCATGTCGGCGTCGACGAGCAGATGGTCGGCGGGTCGCCCCTGGCCGAGCTGAAGGGTGTCGCGGACGCGGTCGGGATCCCTGTCGCGGCGGCCGGAGGCATCAACAGCGAGTCCGCAGCCGACGTGCTTGCGGCTGGGGCATCCATAGTCATCGTGGGCGGTGCCATCATCAAGGCCAAGGACGTGACCTCTGCCACGAAGGATGTCTTGACAGCCATGGCCGAGCGGAGGAAGGTCCACACTGAGCTGTTCAAGAAGTACTCCGTCGATGATTTAAAGGAGGCTTTCTCTAAGGTCTCCTCGCCCAACGTGACCGATGCGCAACACAAAACAGGCGCGATGAAGGGCATCCTGCCCAGGATAGGCCGGAACGTGAAGATGGTCGGGCGGGCCCTGACTGTACAGACGGTCAACGGCGACTGGGCCAAGTCGGTCGAGGCGATCGACAGGGCCTCGAAGGGAGATGTCATAGTCATAGACGCCTGCGGCGGCGAGATCGCCGTCTGGGGCGAACTCGCATCCTGGAGCTGCAGGACCAAAGGGGTCGCCGGCGTTGTGATAGACGGCGCGGCCAGGGACATAGACGGCATCATGGACATGGGGTTCCCGTGCTTCTCGAGGCACATCGCCTCGAATGCGGGTGAACCCAAGGGCTACGGTGGCATCGGCCATGAGATCGTCTGCGGAGGCGTGACCGTCCGGACAGGCGACTGGGTCATCGGCGACGAGAGCGGCGTGGTCGTGGTGCCTCAGGAGCACGCGCTCGAGGTGGCGAACAGGGCCATAGATGTCATGGAGCGGGAGAACCGGTTGCGAGAGGAGATACAGAGAGGCGGCACCCTCTCCGGCGTTCTGAAGCTTGAGAAATGGGAGAAGGTCGGCTGAGCGGTCAGCCGATGTAGCCGGTCTCCTCAGCGAGTTCTTCCAGCCTCCGAATCCTGGCCTTCATCGGCGGGTGGGTCATGAACAGCGTCACGAACCCGCCGCCCCTGAACGGGTTCACGATGAACAGCGACGATGTGGCCGGGTTGCCCCGCTCAATCGGCCTGCGCCTGTTGCCCTCTTCTAGCTTGGCGAGCGCGCGGGCAAGCGCCCTCGGCCTCTGGATCATGAGCGCACCCTCCCTGTCCGCCTTGTACTCCCTGTTCCTGGATATCGCGAGTTGCAGGAGCAGGGCCGCGATCGGCGCAGTGATGGCCACTATGAGCAGCATGGCGGCGTTGTTGTTCCCCCTGCCCCGGCCGAACATCGCATTCCACCAGAACATCCTCGCGGCGAACGATATCGCGCCAGCGATGGTCGCCGCAACGGACATTACGAGTATGTCCCTGTTCTTCACATGGGCCATCTCGTGGGCCAGGACGCCCTCGAGTTCGTCGTCCGATAGGAGCGGGAGTATGCCCTCGGTCACGGCCACGACTGCCTTGTTCTTGTTCCTACCGGTCGCGAAGGCGTTCGGGTTCTGGCTCGGCACGATGGCGACCCTCGGCATGGGCAGGTCGCCCTTGAAGCATATCTTCTTGACTATGTTGTAGACCCTGGGGGCCTCGGCCTCCGAGACTATCTTGGCCTTGTAGGACCACAGGACGATCTTGTCGCTCAGGAAGTAGCTTATGATGTTCATCATGGCGGCGAACATCAGGAAGACGAGCGCCCCCGTCATCCAGTCCCCGAGAAAGTAGCCGCCTATCAGGTAGCCTATCCCGACGAACAGCAATGTGAGGGCTGCGAACAGCCCTAGCGTGCGCAAAGTCGAATGCATGACGTCCCTCTCTCCCGAACGCATCCAAGCGTGATAGCGATAAGAACGTTTCGACGTGAACCCGACCCCCCGACGACGAAAGTAGTACGACCGCGCATCAGTCAGGCTGGTCGGTGACGTATATCTTTATTGGGGATGATTGCTTACCACCGTTTGGGGGCGCAAGCCTAGGATCCCCATCACAATCTGACAAGGTGTTCATCATGGAGACGTCGGACGACAAGCTCGAGAGAAGGCTGTACAGCCACGACCTCGCACCGCTCCCGAAGGAGATGGACATGATCTTCAAGACCATGCCCGACCAGGTCATCAGGCCTGGATACACCGAGGAGGTGGCCCAGATGGTCAGGAAGGCCATTGCGACCAACAAGCCCATCGTGCCCAGGGGCGCAGGCACCTGGGGCCTCGGAGGCTCCGTCCCGGTGAAGGGAGGATATGTCCTCGACATGACCGCGATGAACAAGATCCTCTCGATAGACGAGAAGAACCTGACCGTCACGGTCCAGCCGGGCATCACATGGAAGGCGCTCTCCGATGCGCTCGACGCGAAGGGGCTCTTCCTGCCATGCTACCCCAGCAGCGCCCCGTCCGCGACCATCGGTGGATGGATAGGCACCGGGGGCACTGGCATAGGGGCGTACAAGTACGGCACCGCGGGGGACCTGGTCAGGGACCTCGAGGTCGTGCTTCCCACGGGTGTCATAATCCACACCGGGGACAAGCGCGTCCCAGCGAACGGCGGAGGACCGAACCTTAACTGGCTGTTCGTAGGTTCTGAGGGGATTCTCGGCGTCATCACGGAGGTCACGCTCGCCATCCTGCCGAGGCCGGAGGAGACGAGGTTCGTGAGTTATTCCTTCGAGGGGCTTTCGAAGTTCGCGCCCGCGCTCAGGAAGATCGTCAGAAGCAACGTGACCCCGATGCACATGATGTTCGGGGACAGGCTGCACTTCGATTACCTCAGGGGACTGGGCAAGCACGCCCCGGACGTGGGCTGCATGATCACGATGTCGCTCACCGGCTCCAAGGCCTCGGTGGACCTCGAGGAGAAGACGCTCGACGAGATAGTCACCGCGACCGGCGGGGCGAAGATGCCGAAGGAGGTCGCTGAGCACGAGTGGTCCGAGAGGAGCTACGAGTTCCGGGTCAGAGAGATGGGTGTCGGGGCCATACCAGGCGAGATCCTGGTGCCGATCGAGTCCCTCGAGAAGGTCCTGGCCGACATGGACAAGCTCGTGAAGGGCATGAAGCTCAAGGCGCCTACCATCGGGACCATAGCGGACAACAACACCGTCATGCTGATGCCATACTACCTCACGGAGGAGCACAACTTCTGGCGCTCGACCGCGGCCATGGGCTTCGGCAAGAAGCTCGGGGACATCGCGTTCGAGAACGGCGGCAGGCCCGTTGGCCTGGGAATATTTTTCGCCGCGAACCTGTCGAAGTACCGGGGCAAGGACGGCGCTGAGCTCATCCGGAGCATCAAGAAGACGATGGACCCGTACGGGATCATGAACCCTGGGAAACTGGTCGAGACCGGCACCAGATGGGGCATATCGATGCCCGCGTTCCTGATGAACTTCGGCATGAACATGATGGCCGGCATGAAGCGGCTGATGCCCAGGGACAAGATGGGCGAGAGGGAGCTGTCGAAGCTCAAGAAGTGAGACGATAGACGTTTTCGCCCGCTGGTGTCCGGCCGCGTGGCATTACTTGCCCAGCGACGGCATCGACTGCTTCACGTAGTGGGATAGAAGAGTGCCGACTGTGCCGCCAATGGCCACCTGAGCGATGTTCGTCGGGATCTCAGCAATTGCCGCGCCGAGGCCGAAGTCCAGGAGCAGCCACTCCGAAAGGAAGTACGTGGTGATCATGCACGCGCCTCCGCAGATGATGCCGAGAGCGTAGGCCCATGGCTTCCCCCCCTTCAGGCGGCCAATCGTGCCCGCCACGAGACCTTCCGCACCCTTGGCCACGAGGGTCGTGGGAGCGAACATACCGAACCCGATCAGGAGGTCCGCGGCGGCGGAACCGACACCGCCACATATCGCACCAGCCCTCCAGCCGAATGTGAATGCGGAGAAGAACACCATCGCCTCTCCCAGGTTGAAGTAGCCTCTGGTCGGGGGGAACGGGATGACAGTAAAGCACGTGATTGAGGCAGTCAGCGCGATGAGCACGCCGTACAGAGCGACTGTCCTGGGAGACACGAACTTCGAGTCTCCGCCACTGAGTATCCTCGGCTTCTCCTTCACTACATCTCGCTGCTCGTCTTCCGCCACGCCAACCGAGACCACATGGCAGGGATATACATTAAACCTCACTTGTGGCGCTGTCGAACATGGCATCAGGATTACGAATTCAGATCTGAACACCATATATGTACTTCGCCAGCGCCGGGAGGAGGAGTATCAGGACGACTACTGTCAGGGCGATGTAGTCCGACGCCCTCATGCGTATCTCTCTCAGATATGTGCGGCTGCTGAATGCGCCGTACGCTCGGGACTGCAGGGTGAGAGCGAGGGTGTCTGCCGTCCTCAGAGCGTAGACTATCGTGGGCACGAGGATCGACACGTAGTTCCTGGACCTCCGCAGGATGGATCCTTTGTCGAGCTCGAGCGCGCGAGCCCTCTGGGCGTCCTTGATGGATTCGATTGTCAGGCCGAAGGTCGGGATGAACCTGAACGATATCGCCAGCGCCAGGCCGTAGTCGAACCTCAGGCCGAGCTTGACCAGCGCGCGGACCAGGTCACGCTGCGATGTCGTGAACATGAGGATGTACCACACGGTCGCGAAGCAGCCGACCCTGACAGCAGAGGTCGCGCCGCGCCACACGGCTGGCTCTGTTATATCCAGCGGTCCGACGGAGAAGAGTATGGGGGTCCCGGACCTGTCGAAGAGCGGCCACAGCATGGTGATCAGAATCATGAACCTGATTACGAACTTCAGGGCGAAGAACGCCTTGCCGTAGCTTGACCTAGCGAGGACGAGCAGCAGAAGGATGAAACACAGGAGTACGACAAGGTACAGGAGTTCGGCGAGGATGAATGCGAGGACGCTTATCAAAACGACCGCGAGCAGCTTCACGCGAGGGTCGAGCCTGTGGAGGAAGGTATCCTTCTCGGAATACATGTCCAGGAACCCAGTCATGGGTCATCACCTCTTGTCAGTTCGAAGACCAGCTCCTGCGGCGTGAGGATGTCATTCGATACGCCGATCTGAGATAGTCTATGGGCAAGCTGTGTGACCGGAGGCGGCAGCAATTTGCTGCGCTTGAGCAGACCTAGGTCCGAGAACGCCCCCCGCGTGTCCGAGTCAAGGACGATCCGCCCATCCATCATGACCACGACCCTGTTGGCATGCTCGGCGACGAGTTTCATCTCGTGCGTGATCAGCACTATGGTCGTGCCTTCGTCGTTCAACTTCCGTATGATGACCATCAACTCGTCTGCTTCGCGAGCGTCCAGCCCAGTGGTCGGTTCGTCCAAGACCAGCACCTGAGGCTCCATGGCGATGACTGACGCGATGGACACTCTCCGACGGAGCCCGAGGGTGAGCGACAGCGGAGGACGCTCCCTGACATCGGATAGGTTCATGACCTCGATCGCTCGGTCCGCGCGCCTCCTTACCTCCTGTTCCTCCAAGCCAATGTTCGCTGGACCGAAAGACACCTCATCGTAGACGGTTCGGCAGAACAACTGGTGATCTGGGTTCTGGAACACGTACCCGACGATGCGGGCGAGCTCGGCCACCGTCCTCGTGGAAGCTTGTACGCCCATCACCAGCACCTGCCCTCCTGTCGGCCTCAGGAGACCGTTCAAGTGCTTCGCCAGTGTTGTCTTCCCTGAGCCATTGCCACCGACGACCGCAAGGTACTCCCCCTCGTCAATCACGAGTGTGACGCCTTTGAGTGCTTCCACACCGGACTCATATGTGAACTTGGCATCGCGAAGGAATATCACACGGTCTTCGCTATCCGCATCTGGGCGCGGAATCAGGGACTCGCCCCCTTGGAGTGGCGGTGAGTGTTGATGGCTATTTCGGCGAAGGCCTCATCGACGGTCAGGAACCGCAACGGCGCCGCCTTTCTGCGGGCGTTGATTAGTGATGCGACCTCTGCCATCTGAGGGGGGGAGATGCCGGCAGTCCTGAGCGCCCCAGGGTCCGCAAGCATATCGCGCGGGGGACCTGATGCGGTCACGCGCCCGTCTGCCATGAGCACGAACCTGTCCGAGTATTCGGCGAGGGCCTCAGCGTCGCGCTCCATGACGATGACGGTCATCCCGTGCTTCGCCTTCAGGTCGCTCAAGATCGAGTACAGTTCGATCCTGCCCATCGGATCCAGCGCATACGCGGGCTCGTCAAGGACCAACATGGAGGGCTTCATCGAGAGCGCGGCTGCGATTGCGAGCCTCTGCTTCTGACCGCCTGAGAGCGTGAATGGCGACCGGTCGTTGAGGCCTTTGAGTCCGACGAGGGCAAGCGCCCATTCGACCCTCTCGGCGATCTCGTCCCGTGGCACCGCGAGGTTCTCCGGCCCGAACGCCACCTCCTCCTCCGCACTCATGCAGAAGAGCTGACTCTCTGGTTCCTGGAACACCATTCCGACAAGGGTCGAGAGCTGTGAGACCGTATATTTCGAGGCGGGATGCTCGAACACCTCCACCGATCCCTCGAACTCGCCCTTGATGGACTTGGGCACAAGCCCGTTCGCCAGGAGGGAGAGAGTAGTCTTGCCGGCTCCGTTCGGTCCCAAGACCGTCACGAACTCACCCTGACGCACTTCCAGGGACGGGATGTCCAGCGCCCACTCTGACATCCCCGGATACCTGAACCTGACATCCTTCAATGTGAGCGCCTGCATCCGTTATCCTGGCCTCGGCGCTCAATCGGATGGTTCTCTATTAAACCTTCGTGGGAGGCGGCCCGGCCCGAGGGAAAACGATGTCAGCTGGGATAGAAAAGAGCCTCTTTGCCCTTGCGCACCACCCTGACCCGCCCCTTCTTGGACAGGGATGCGATGGCCTTCGTGGCCTGCTCCGTCGGCAGCCTGCTGCCCCTTATGAGCTGGCCCCTCGTCGAACCGTTCGGTCTCAGGGTGTTTATAATCCTCTGCTCCGCCTCGTCCTCCGACTCCGCCGAGAGCACTTTGACTTGCTTCCTCACGGGCGGCGCAGGCGGTGGCACCAGCTTGTATATCTCGACCTGGTCCCTCTTCTCCGTCATGGTGCTGCCAGCCGAGATGAGCCTCCCGAGACAGAGCGTGACCTGATCCTCAGAATATCCCGTCAGGGACATGATGTCCTGGAGCGACTTGCCCTGCTCATCCAGGAGCGACAACACCTCGCCGTCGATCAGGTTCTCAGGGCGCTTATCCTTCACGACCGAGAGCCGGTCCAGATGGGTCTTGAGGAAGTCCTTGCTTAGTTCCTTGAACCGATCCATATCTTCGTCGAGCAGGCGCTCGAGTTCCTCGACGTCGAGTCCGAGCTCGCGCCATCTGTCCAGTTTGGCCCGGTACAGTTTCTTCTTGAGCTCTGTGGCCTTCTGATCGACGATTGGCGTGACGTGGTTCCTCTTACCGTCGCCAGTGTCCTCGACGTCGGTCCTGGTCGTGACGCTGTACCTGACACTCGAGCCCCTGAGGGCGTGGTGAACATCCTCGAGCTTGTCGAACAGCCGCTCGTCGTCTCCGAGGTCCATTTCGAAATCGAAGTCGCCGACCAGAGGCGTGGCGCCTATCTGCCTCATGCGCTCCACCACCTCCTTTGGAGATTCGCCCTCGCTGCTCAGTTCAACCTTGATGAAGGTCTTGATCATCGTTATTCCCTTGGCTGGCGGCGTCATAGTCCTCGGGGTTCTTTATTGTTATTGATTCGGGAGTGCATGCAGCCTCCGGGGCACGTGAGAGCTTAATATACTGGTCACTCGGATGACACTGGCGCATGCCTTCCGACGCCTCTATGAGATTCGTAATGAGCATGTTCGCCAAGCACTATCGGGAGGTATCTCTATCGATGCCCGACCGGTTCGCGAGGCGCGAGTTCGGGTTCATGTTCTTCGACAGGAGTTTCGTGATGAGGCATCTCTCGTTCCCCACGAGGGCGTCACTCAAGAAGTACCTCGTGGAGCAAGTGCCCGCGCACGCATACTATTCGTGCGCGTACTACGAGAAACCGGATGCGCCCACGATGTCCGAGAAGAAGTGGCTCGGTGCGGACCTCATATTCGACCTCGACGCGGACCATGTCGAGGGCACGAAAGGGCTGTCTTACGAGAAGATGTTGGAACGCGTCAAGGAGGAGGTCGTCCGGCTCATCGATGAGTTCCTCCTCAGGGACCTCGGCTTCGATGAGGACGGCCTCAAGGTGGCATTCTCAGGAGGAAGGGGGTACCACGTGCACATCAACGACCCGCGAGTGATGAGGCTTTCGAGCCACGAGAGACGGGAGATCGTGGATTACGTCACCGGAACAGATCTGGACATCGACTGGGTATTCCCATCCACCGCCTTCGAAGCCAGGAAGTTCAAGGACCGGGTCGGCATGGAGTACCGCAGGACGATGCCCAGGTTGGAGGACGGCGGGTGGAGGAGCAGGATCAGGAGGGGGATAGACGACCTCCTCGCTGAGCTTGAAGCGCTCGATGAGGCCGAGGCGGTCATGAGGATCTCCGAGGCGCTCACATCCCCGGACAAGGAGACCGGCGAGAAGACCGTCGAGGGGATGTATTCCGACCTGTTCAAAGGCACCGACGGGAAGAGGGGCGTGGACCGGATGCGCTCGGACAGCACATTCGAGGTCTTCTCACAAAAGAGGTACGGGGATGCGTTCATGAGACTCGTGGACATGCGCGTCAAGGGCCGGATGAAGGGCGAGACGGACGAGCCCGTGACCTCGGACATCAAGAGACTGATCAGGCTGCCGAGTTCGCTTCATGGCAAGACTGGGTTCAAGGTCATACCGATGAAGAGAGACGACCTCGACGAGTTCGACCCGTTCGTGTCGGCCGTGTCCGATTCGTTCGGGGCAGATGAGGTCTCGGTCATATGCGAGAAGGCCGTAGATGTGAAGTTGAAAGACGAGGTCTTCTCGTTGGACGAGGGCAGGAACGATGTGCCCGAATTCGTTGCCGTTTACCTCCTGTGCCGAAAGCTGGCGTCTTTTGATTCCAAATGAGAAAACTATTAATTCAGTCGGGGGCATCTTAAGCCGCAATGCCACTGTCGAAGAAGGTGCTGGAGGACTCCGTCCGGCTGGGGAGCATCCGCAGGATCAAGACGATGTTGTACATTGTGCAGGTCGTCATGTTGGTCGCACTCGCTTTCTTCCTAGTGTTCGTGATCGGGGACGCGACAGTGACGCCGAACCTCTACCTTCCGCTGGATCAGTTCATCGCGGTCATGGTCCTGCTCCTGCTCGTGGTCTGTGTCGAGTGTTCATTCTTCAGGATGATGGAGATAAGGTTCGCCCGGAGCTCCAGCGCGAGGCATCTGATGGCCAAGAACTCCATAACCAGGTCGATACTTCTCGCACTGATCAGCGCCGTCGTGACCATCATTCTGATGGTGCAGCCGATTCTCGCAGTCGTTGAGGACGCCTCCCAGAGGACCGTGACGACGTCCAGCTCTGAGGACTTCACTTTCTGGTCCAGGGACCCTCTCGCGCTCCAGAGGGTGTCGGAATTGCGCGCGTCATCCTCTCAGACGATCGAGGTCTACCTGGTAGAGGATTCCGTGTACCAACAATATGATGGCGAGATAGGCGACATGTTCTTCATGAGGCTCAACAGGGACGATTACGAGCTCGTTGATACCTTGACGATCCCGGTCCCGATCCTGGACCATGCGCTCGTGCACGTGGTCATCAACGACTTGCCGTCTCCCGGGGCGTCCGTGACGATAGACGTCGTCAAGGACACGTCTGAGACCATCACAGGCATCGTGTCTGTTCTCTCCCTCGCATTCGTCGTCACGAACATCGCTTGGATCGCGTACCTCATCCCGATCGAGAGGAAGTACTCCCAAGGATCGATCTACAAGTGAGAGGATGTCACCCGAGGGCGCAGCAGATATCCTTCTTCGCGATCGTGTAACCGAGGGTCGACACCATCTTGACAGTCTCTGTAGATGGCAGGACTATGCCGTCCAGGCCAGCGAGGACCGCTTCGGGCTCCCATGCCCGGTCGCGCCTTGAGCGCATGCAGCCCAACAGGAGACGCGTGTGCGGCAGGATGGACCTCGCGCTCCTGATGACCGATACTATGTCCTTCCCGTTCGGAGGTGGACATGATTCGTACGCGGTGCCCTTGGTGGGTATGAACGATATGAGGACCAGAGTCGCGGGTGATATCGGTTCGAGCAGCCTCAGAGCGGACATCTCGCCTCCGAGCGTTCCGCTCCTGAGGCCTATGCAGAGGTGCGGTGCAACGACAGGTGCTCCGGAATCCATGAGACCTTTGACGACAGCTACATAGTCCTTCGCCTTGGCATCGATGCCAAGGACCTCCTTTACAGTCTCATCATCGCCGTAGATGTCGACAGAGAACGCATCGATGCCAGAGTCCACCAAGTCCCCCAACCCTTCTGGCGGGGTCAGGCCGATGTGGGCGTTGATCCTCAGCGTAGTCGTGGCCTTGATCTCCTTGATGGCGGGGACGAACCTCTCAAGACGCACTCTGCCCGTTCCATCGGAGCCACCGCTCAGGAGGAAACCCTCACCGCCGGCTTTGGACAGAGCGCGCGCGAACGAAAGCAGCTCTTCGGGGTCGGTCGCGGGGACCATACCCTCAAGGTATCTGCCTGAGCAGTGCTTGCAGCTCAGGGAGCATGATCGGCCCGTCGTGGACACCGACGGGAACTGCTTTCCAGGGTAGTAACAGTCGAGGACCCTGTTCATGGCACATATCCAGTGCCAGGGCAGGTAATGAACGTTGCGAGCATGCGCGGACCGGCCAGGCAAAAGCTTTATCTGAGGCCCCTTCTCTAGGGCCCCTGCTGGTCAGCATGAAAGCGTTCGAAGTCAAGGGACAATACCGACTATCTCCGCGCGAGTGGCAACCGTTCGCGATAGAGGTTGCATCGCTGGACGAGAAGGCAGCCTTGGAGAAGTCGCTCGCGCTCATTGGAAGCAGACACAAGGTGAAGCGCAAGTTCGTGAAGATAGAGGGTGTGAAATCAATCAAACTCGAAGAGGTCACCGACCACGCGGTCAAGTACCTGTTGGAGGCAAAGAAGTGACCGATGAAACCGCCCTGAGGGAGAACATGATGAGGCTTGAGACGGCCAAAGCACAGCTAGAGGGCTTGTCCAAGCAACAGGAGCTCATCCAACTCGCGATCGAGGAGCACGTCAAAGCGAGGGAGACGGTCAAGAGCCTCGCCAAGAGCGCACCTGGGGACGAGCTGATGATCCCGGTCGGGGCGGATTCATACATATATGCCAAGGCCACGGACAGAAAGGAAGTGGTCATAGGCGTCGGCTCCGATGTATCCATACAGAGGAACGCGGAGGAGGCGGAGAAGATACTCGACACGAGGGTCGAGGAACTCGCCCAGGCGTTCCAGAAGGTGGCAGAGATGGCTGCGCAGACCGAAGGGGCCATCCAGGAGCTGTCTGAGAGGGTCCAGAAGCAGTACGAGCAGGTTCAGTCGGGCCAGATGGCCTGAGGTCTCGACATGTTCAAAGCTCTCAGGGAGAAGTTCTCAGCGGCATCGAGCGCGGTCAAGAGCCGATCCATCGAGGACATCTCTGAGGTCGCTGGCGAAACCGGAAGGCGCCTGAGGGAGAGTGTTCTCGAGGATGTCCTTCACGATCTTCAGATGGGGCTGCTCGAAGCAGATGTGGCCCTACCGGTCGCAGAGGAGCTCACGCAGAAGGTCCGCGAGTCCCTCGCAGGAAAGAGGATCGACAAGAACTTCAAGATAGACGAGGCCATCCAGCTCGCCTTCAGGGCGGCGGTGAAACAGGTCCTCGATGAGCAGAAGTTCTCCCTGAAGGACGCGATCGATTCGAAGAACTCCACCTATGTCATCATGTTCGTCGGGATAAACGGCACGGGCAAGACGACAGTAATAGCCAAGCTCGCCGACAGACTGCAGAAGAACGGTTACACGGTCGTGCTCGCAGCGGCCGACACATTCAGGGCGGGTGCAATCGAGCAGCTCACGATACATGCCGACAGACTCGGATGTAAGATCATCAAGCATCAGGCGGGAGGCGACCCTGCAGCCGTGGCCTACGACGCAGTCGAACACGCAAAGGCCAGGAAGAAGGGCGTTGTCCTGATAGACACGGCCGGCAGGATGCAGACCAACACGAACCTCATGGACGAGATGAAGAAGATCAAGAAGGTGGCGAAACCGGACCTCGTGGTCTTCGTCGGGGACTCGCTCGCTGGCTCTGATGCCGTTGAGCAGGCCCGCAGGTTCCATGAAGCCGTTGGGATAGACGCGGTCGTACTGACGAAGATAGACGCCGACGCGAAGGGTGGCGCCGCGCTCTCGATCGCCAAGACGGTCGGCAGACCCATCGCCTATGTCAGCTACGGCCAGGAGTACGACGAATTCGGGAGATTCGACTCCGACTGGATGGTCTCGCGCATCTTCGGGGACAGGCAGAAAGGGAACGCGAAGGACTTCTAAGCGTGCCTGACACCGTCGCCCGCGAACAGAAGGGCGTAGACCTTCGTGTCTCCCACCAGATTGTCGATTATGCAGTACTCGTTGGCGTCGTGTGCGACACTCGCTACACTCGCCCAAACGACCGCGTCGATGCCCGCTCGCCTGAACGGCGCAGCGCATGTCCCGCCGCCGATGCCTGTTGGCTTGGCGACGACGGCCCTCGTGAGCGCGATCGACTCGGACAGCCTCCGGACAACATCCGAATCGAGCGGCGTCCTCGGAGCGGCATCGGCCCTCTGAAGGAACGACATAGTGATCTGGGCACCTGCGGTTCGAGCGGTCTCATCGGCGACCGCCCTCAGGTCCGCCATGATCTCGTCCAGTGGATAATCTGGAAGGACCCTGAAATCGAACGCGAACCGCTGTCTGCCTGGCACAGTGTTCACGTTCGGGCCGTTGGATTCGCATTTCGTCGGCTCGAACGTGCTGTACGGCGGGTCGAAAAGGCTGTCGCGGGCGGCGTACTTCTCTCTCAGTCTCGAGACGGCGGCGAGCATGAACTTGGCGGCGACCTCGAGTGCGTTCACACCCTTGTCCGGGGTGCTAGCATGGGTCTGCTTCCCCATGACCTCGACATCTATCCACGCGATGCTCTTCTCCACGACCTCCAGTTCCGAGCCGTCGAGTGATCCGTGGTCCGGCACGACGACCAGATCTCCCTTCTTGAACAGACCTTTGCTAATCAGGAAATCGATGCCGTGGACATTGCCGTGCTCCTCGTCCGCCACCATCACCAGGCCGATATCCAGCTCCGGCACGATGCCTGACCTCACGAGCGTGGCCAGTCCGCACAACGACGCCATCAGCTCTTGGCCGTTGTCCTCCGATCCGCGTCCATATATCCGTCCATCCTTAACGGTCGGCTCGTATGGCGGCGTTGCCCATGCGGACAGATCGCCCTCGGGGACTGTATCCATGTGAGAGACGACCCAGAGCCGCTTCGCGGTTCTTCCCTTGACACGTATGAGTATGTTCGGTCTCTTGCCCGACGGGACGTTCGGGTCCGATGATTCGAGGACCTCGATATCCGTCAGGCCGAGCCGCTTCGCCAATGCGACGATGTGTATCGCTCGGTCGTGTTCGCCCTCGCCTCCGCTCTCTGGGCCGACGGCTTTCACACGCAGCAACGAGCAGAAGTCCTCGACCATCCTGTCCCGTTGAGATTCCACGGCATCCATTAGCTCGGTCGCGTCCAATCTGATCAATCCTGTCCCGGTGCGTCGCGTATATGCGCGCCGTGCTAAGTGTCTTCCGGGGCTCACTTCTCGACGAGCATCGCAACGGCGTTCCCGCCGCCCAGGCAAAGAGTGGCCAAGCCCCTCTTCGCGCCCCGGGCGTCCATGGCGTAGATGAGCGTCGTGAGGACCCTCGCGCCGCTACAGCCAATCGGGTGGCCCAGAGCTACCGCGCCACCGTTGACATTGAACTTGTCGTCCGGGATCTTGAGCGTCCTCTGGACGGCTATCGATGCCGTGGAGAAGGCCTCGTTGTGCTCGAACAGGTCGATGTCCCCGATCGTGACGGAGTTGCGCTCCATGAGCTTCTTTGCTGCGTCGATTGGGGCCTCCATCAACAGTTCGGGCTTCGTCCCCGTCGTGACATAGTCCACAATCCTGACGAGCGGGTTGATGCCTTTCGCACGTGCGAGCTCTGAGTCCATCACTACGAGGGCGGATGCGCCATCGTTGATGCTAGACGAGTTGCCTGCCGTGAGTATTCCATCGTTCCTGAAAACCGGCTTGAGCTTGGCCAGCGACTCGAGGTTCGTGTCCTCTCTCGGGCCCTCGTCGGTCACGAACTTCACCGGCCCCTTCTTGGACGGTATCTCGACAGGCACTATCTCCTTGTCGAACGCCCCCGACTTGATTGCGGCCAAGGCGCGCTGGTGGCTCCTGAACGAGAACGCATCCGCGTCCTTCCTAGTCACATTGTGCCTCTGAGCGACTATCTCACCCGTGTTGCCCATGTGGAAGTTGTTGAAGATGTCCCAGAGGCCGTCCCTGACCATGGAATCCACCATCTGGGAGTCGAACATCTTGTATCCGAACCTCGCCTTCTCGAGGAGATACGGGGCGCTTGACATGTTCTCCATGCCCCCGGCGACGACGACCTTCTCCTTCCCTGCGATGATCGCATCCGAAGCCAGCATGACGGCCTTCATGCCCGAGCCGCAGACCTTGTTTATCGTGAGCGCGGACACAGTATCGGGTAGTCCGCCCCACAGCGCAGCCTGCCTCGCAGGGTTCTGGCCGAGCCCTGCGGGGAGCACGTTCCCCATTATGCATTCCTCGACATCCCCTGGCGGGACGCCGGCCCTCCTGATCGCCTCACTCACGACGATCGCACCGAGCTTGGTCGCAGGCATGTCCTTGAGACCGCCACCGAACTTGCCGACAGCCGTCCTTGTGGCGCTCACGATCACAGGTTGACCCATCACAAATCACACCCATAGCACCCCGTCGACCGGGGTGCTGGACTCTGTCGCGATGATTCCCCTGAGCGTATTTATAATTTGTTGATGTTACCCCTCGGCAATCGCCGTAATGGCTTGTGGAGATGGCGCCTGGACGAAACAGGGGGTTCATACCATCCCGGAGATACCGAACGGATTACTGGCTCGATGACCGCTGCGGATGCGGGCGCACGCGCCCCACAGACCTTGCACCTGTAGCCCTGACCGGAGCCCATGGACCCCATGCGCTTCCCGCACGCGTTGCACTCGGGGTTGGCCGTCTTGCGTGCATGCGACGACAGGCTCACCACTTGCAGCTTCTCTACGTTCAATGATCTCGGGGAGGACCTGACGGACCCGTATGCAACTACCTTATCCCCTGGGAGGAGCGCGCGGGCGGCGTCCCTCATCCCCCGAGACTGCTCGTAGAAGGCGGCGTCTATCTCAACATCGTCCTTGAGCCTCACGATCACGTGGCCGCCAGGGATTGTCGTGGGAGGAGAGGACACCGTCCCGTTGACCTTCGCCGAGTCACCCGGCCCGAGTTCGCTCACCCTGCGACGCATCATGTGGTCCTCGGTCCCTTGATTCGACATATACATGAGCCATTTATGCGGACGTTCCCCGCGGATCATATCCTTCGCGGACATCAGCTCACGCGGGGAATCTCCTCTGATGCCGAACAGGACGGGGCACGGCGAGCCAGGAGCGATGGCTATGTGACCGTTCTCGGGGTCGTAGTTGTTGAAGGTCCTGCGGGTCTCTCGATCCATCTCGATGACGCTCTCTAGGTCGATGACCCTGGGCGTACCGACCTTGTCGGGGGACCTGTAGGCAATCACTTCCCAGGTCCTGTCCCGAGGCCTCCAGGCCATGGCGGCGGAGGCGCCTATGACGCCACGTCCACCTTTGAACTTGCGCCAATGTATGCCGCGAGTCGCCAACTCGGATTCCACGTCCTTCAACGGGACGACTTCGCGGACCGCCCGCCAGTACAAGGTCGGCGAGGGGCGAACGATGCCTGATACGACACCGGGGTTCGTCGTATGGCACTCGAACCGGGCGTGCCTCTCCACCACCGCAGAAGCCCTGTCGAGCAACTCCATGGGGTCGACCGGGCGGCCGGACCTGTACCACTTGATGTCTCCGTGCTCGAGGTGCCCGCAGGGCCTACCGCGCCCCTCACCATGGCCCAAGGGGAGGCATACCGCTGCATTGCCGCGCGTCTTCCAGGGGACATTGGGGTTGAGGCGGACGAGCCTTGGCCACCCGAGCAGGTCCAAGTCGGCGAGTTCCTCGAGCACCAGTGTGGTCAGATACGTGGTGCACATGCCGTCCGGCGAGTCGGTGTCATCGAACGCGAGCATCGTGGCGGGCACGGAGAAGTCCAACGCGGCCTGCCCTGAAAAGCTTGTTGTCATCCGACGAGCGCAAGGGCGCTGACATCGAGCATGAGAGTCATGGTGGCTCGGTCAAGGATGGGCGTGCAATCTACGAGCACGTTTCCTTCCAGAGGTGCCACGCCTTCATCCAGCAACATCATGATGCTACACTCTCCACCCGGATCACGTAGTCTGAGGACGCCGGTGGCGCCTGGCTCGGATATGCCCTCGATGGAGATCCTGTCCCCCTCGAACAGGTACCACGCAGCGCTGAGCAGGTCGACTGTCAGTATCTGCTCTGATTGATGAATGATGCGCACGTCGCTGTATCGACAGTACACAACGGGGACGCCGTCATCGAACACGCACTCACCTGAAATCCTCAGCTGATCCCCGATGGACACTGCGTCACTTGGAGGAGGTCCTGCACCTGCGGTGCAGACGACCTTCACCGTCGGTTCTCCCGACTCGTCCGCAATCACAATCACCTCGGACCCGGAGTCGTAAGTCTTGAGAGATGCTAGGACCCCGGACACCGTGAGGGCTGAATCGTCATCCAGTCTCCATAGCTCCGATACTGTCACCGAGGGCGGGAGAGACGAGGATGCGAGCAGGACCATCGAGGACAGAAGGCCGATTACGAGAATCGCACATATTCTTTCATCGAGAATGCGCATGATGACGGCCAGCCGATTCTGAGGAGATATCCCGAGCGGTTGCATGCAGCCTTCTTAGAGAATCATTTTAAGAGGAGTTCGGGTTATCGGTCCCAAGGGTGAATCGGTTGCCGAAGGGATTCATGACAGAGTACAGATTGGAGCTGAGCGGCATGTTCGTGGTGCTCTTCAGCTTCGTGACTATCATCGGGGTTGTAGGAGTGTTCCTCGAGGACGACCTCCCATCCTACCTCGCACCCTTGAAGGACCTGACGGAGCCCATCGGCTCGTGGGCATCCTGGTTGTTCGTAATCGGCCCCCTTGGCCTCGTAGTGGGGATATGGTGGCTGTATGACTACGTCAAGAAAACGAAGAAACTCAAGGAGCTGACCAAGACCCCGAGCAAGGCCAAGTTCGTGAGGAACCTGGACGACATCGAATATCTGGCGTGGTCCTTGCCGCAGAGGTTCGAAGACGAGGTATTACAGAAGAAGAAGGATTTTGGCATCTAGTGCGAGAGGGCCCCCTACGTTTCCAATGGACGCTCGGGAGTGTCTCCGCCTTCTCGGACAGTATCCTGTAGGAATTCTGCGCCAGCGGCCAAGAGCCAATTCCTGACCTTGTCTGCATCGACAGGATTACACCAGATGTCGGCTCGTAGTTGATCGTTTTCGATGTGATGAGATACTTCCGCTACGTTGTGTAACTTAGACATAAGACTATAGCTAGCATCAGTCAAAGGAAGAAGAATCTCAAATCCTTGAGTGTGACCTTGAACGTCTGAGATACGATCTCTAATCAGATTCAATCCATATCCAGATACGGATGATGACATCACGATCTCTCTCGGACTCACTAGTGTTCGAACCAGGCGCTCTACGTGGAGAGATCTCTCAGATGATATCTTGTCCACTTTCGTCCCGACCACGAGCATGTGTCCGTTCCCCACACGTGGGAGCAAGATGTCGAGAGACGTCCACAGCTTCGTCCTTATCGAGTCATCATCTTCACTCGCATCGTATGTAAGGAGGATGAGGTCAGCGAAGAACACTTCTTCTAGAGTCGATTTGAAAGCGTCTATGAAATCTGGAGGAAGATCTTTGATGAAACCTACAGTATCGATTGCCAGTACCTTCCCCTTCACCCCCTTCACCCGTCTCGTGGTTGTGGAGAGAGATGAGAACAGCTGAGAGCTCACTTCTACTTCAGAGGAGCACAGAGCATTCATCAATGCAGACTTCCCGGCATTAGTGTAGCCTGCCAGAGACACTAACGTGAAACCCTCCTCGTGCCTCCTTATCCTCTTCACTTCTCTGTTCTTAGACACTTCTTCCAGTCTGGATTCTATCTTTTTCATGTGCGTCTTCGCATGTTCGTAGTATACGTCTGTGGCATATGCGCCACCAGCGAGGAAACCCGGCCTCTCACCACTCTTCGCTTTGTGAACCCATTCTCTCAGGAATGGCTGTTCGTATCTCAATCTGGCTAGCTGCACCTGTGCGATGGCTTCAGGAGTATACGCATGTTCCGAGAAGATCTTGAGTATGACCCCGGGTCTATCTACGCATTCCTTCTGAAACTTCATTTCGAGAAAGTGGTGTTGAGATGGTTTGAGCTGGTCGTTCACTACAATCATGTCCGGATCAATCGTCTTAACTTCTTCTGATATCTCTTCGATCTTCCCCGGACCGAAGTAGCTCGTAGGATGTGGGATCTTCTTCTGCACGAACTGTTTGACTACCTTGATCTGTAACGTATCCAACAAGGAGATGATTTCTCCAACGTCGGTCGACCGTGAAATCACTACTGCCTTCATTCAATCAACTTCAGTATAGGCATTCATTAGCAATTATGGGTTCCGTTGACGGTTTTCGACAAGAAACAGGGGTTGCATGAGCGCATATTCCGATGGAACTATGCCCCAGCAGATGATTGCCCGCAGCCTGCAACAGGCTCCACACGAAATGAAGGGGGGCCCCATGCGCAATGCACGCATCTGCGGAGTGAATGTAGATGGATCGAAGCACTCGAAAACGGTTATTGCTGGCTAATGCGAATCCCGAAAATTCCAGGCCTGCGGAAAAAATGGATTTCTCGGATAATATTAACGCTTAAGTACGGTGCCTGTCATTCCCCAATTCCCACCGTTTCAAGTGGATTCCGAGAGCGGCTTCCACAGGAAGCGCCGGGGAGGGGAAAGGCCTTTTCGCCTTGCGGGGAGTGCTAGATGCAAGATACCATCTTCCAACAATATATCAGAACGAAGTCCGTCTTCAAAGGCGACAGGGATGTGCTCAGACCATCGTACATACCCGACGTGCTGCCCCACCGGGAGGAACAGATCAACCAGCTCGCGTCGGTGCTGGTTTCCGCGCTCGAGGGTCAACGCCCTTCAAACGTGCTTCTGTTCGGGAAGACCGGCACAGGCAAGACGGCCACGATTAAGTACATAGGCAAAGAAATCGAGCGCGCGCGCTCCGATATACGCAACGTCAATTTCCTATACATGAACTGCGAAATCGTGGACACGCAATACGGCGTGCTCCAGAACATAGGAAACATGTTCATCGAAGACTTCGACCAGAGAATCCCGTTCACGGGCTGGAGCACCGAGCGGGTCTACAACATACTCAGGGAGAAGATCGACGAGGAGCGACGGGTCATCGTCATCGCCCTGGACGAGATCGACAAGCTGGTCTCGAAGAGCGGGGACGATGTCCTCTACCATCTCTGCAGGATCAACGATGACCTGAAGAACGCAAAGGTCAGCGTGATCGGCATATCTAACGATCTGAAGTTCACTGAGTTCCTGGACCCACGGGTGAAGAGTTCCCTCAGCGAGGAGAAGATGGTGTTCCCGCCGTACAACGCGGAGCAGCTGAGGGACATTCTTGGTCAGCGCGCTGCCCTGGCGTTCGAGAACAAATCGCTCGAACCATCCGTCATACCGCTTTGCGCCGCTCTCGCCGCGCAGGAGCACGGGGATGCCAGGAGGGCGCTGGATCTTCTCAGGGTAGCCGCGGAGATAGCCGAGAGGAACCACATGCCTGTGGTGAATGACTCAGATGTGGTCAAGGCGAAGAACAAGATTGAGCTGGACTGCGTCACTGAAGCCATCAGAACGCTCCCACTGCAGTCGAAGATGATACTCATGGGCGTGCTCCTGACTGAGGAACGCGGGCTGGGCAAGCTGACCACCGGCGACCTATACGAGACATACAAGGAGCTGTGCGGATGCACCACCACTACGGTCCTGACCCAGCGGAGGGTGACCGACTTGGTCTCCGAACTGGACATGCTCGGACTGGTGCATGCGCGGGTCAAGTCCTTCGGGAGGGGTGGTAGGACGAAGGAAATCGAATTGAGCGTCCCGTCCATGGAGGCGAAGAGGGTCATCGAGGAGGACGAGACACTGGGGCAGCTGAAGAACTACAAGCTCAGGTTCCAGACCACACTCATGTGATCAGCCCGTATTGCCAGGCGCCTGCGGCGGCTCTGGAGGCTGTTGCGCCACAGGCTCGGCTTCCGGCGGAGGAGGTACCATCCTCTGCTCCGCCTCGTACTCGCGCATCGCCGCCTCGCGTTTCCTCGCAATCTTCTTCCTGATCTTGAATGTGACGACCACATCGATCAGGATGGGCCCTATGACGATGAACGCGAGGCTGATCCACAGGTTCCTGACGCTGTTCTCAGGTGCGTCGCTCCCGAGGGAATCGGTGAACCAGAGCTTCAGCAGGCCGAACCAAGGTATCTCACCTCTGGCCTTGCCCACGATCCACGAGACCTTCACTGGCGTACTCCTTTGCGACAGGGACTGATCCACGTTGTCGTTGTGGTCGCCCTTCGTGATGAATCCACTCTCCACCACGAGCCGGCCCGTGTCTATCGTCACCGTCTCGGACTGGAAGCCGACGTCGAATATTCTCAGAACGCTGGTCAGATGGTCCCATGTGTCTGATGGGTCTGATGTGGACCATTTGCTGTCGTCTATGTCTCTAAGCGACTCGGCCCTGAAGCTGTTCCCGTCGGCGTTCGCCTCGAGGTATATGATTGCCCGGTGGATGATCGGGGTGCCAATCTCGTTCCCGTTGACTTTGTAGATGATGACGTCCCCATAGTCATCGTACGTACGATGCCCCGAGGCATAACCATCCATATACGTCTCGACATCAGAGTCGGAATCGACGGATTTGACAAGAACAAGGTCGCCAGTGTCGATGACGCCTACGTAGCTCACATTGTCTTCGCTGTGCATCATGCTGTCGGATTCGACCACGACGAGCGGAGGCCAGAGGCCCGTGTAAGCGTACATCGCGAGCAGGATGCTCGCGACGAAGATGAGTGCGATGCCGGCATCACGTAGGAACAGCAGGGCTGGCGTGAGCTTCTTCTTGGTGTCCCGACTGCCCGTCTCGCTAGACACGACGCAGACAGCGAAGGATAGGTATAAAATGAATATGGTATTGCGCAATGACTGCCACGCCATCCCGACACCGTTTGGTGGAATCTTGAATACTCGAAACGCCATCCTATCTCAGGCTGGCGGTCTAGCATGCTGAAGGTCACGTTCGTATGCGTACACAACTCATGTAGGAGTCAGATGGCGGAAGCCTTCGCAAAGCAACTTGCATCTGATGTCATCGAACCAGGTAGCGGCGGTACATCCTTGGCAGATGAAATAGACCCGATGGCTGTTCTCGTGATGTCGGAGAAGGGCATCGACATGACGGGGGCGAGGCCGAAGTTGGCTACGGAGCAAATGCTCAGCGCCTCGGACCTGATAGTGCATATGGGCTGCGGTTCGGAGGCGACGTGCCCGTTCGTGCCCGGCGTGCCGTCGGAGAACTGGGGCGTTGACGACCCAAAAGGGGGAGACATCGATGCCTACAGACGGGTTAGGGATATCGTCGAGGGCAAGGTTCGTGAGTTGGCGGACAGGGCTCGGGCTGGGCGAATATCATCAGAGACAATAGAATTGAGAATGGAAGGAGTTTGACCTGGGTCCTACGGCTGCCGCTCCCGCTCAGCTGCAGGTGCAGTTGGCTGCGGGGCAGTCGCTGACTACATCGTAGTCGTACGAGTAGTTGTAGTCATAGTTGAACTCGTGGGGCGTCTGCGTCGTCTCGCCGCCGAA
>Ga0209706_10000006_pt1 | contig 119425 bp, 117 predicted proteins | sample PPLLaktember2015_6_FD_187263 | JGI IMG/M metagenome (GOLD analysis project Ga0209706, IMG submission 187263) | Freshwater sediment microbial communities from Prairie Pothole Lake near Jamestown, North Dakota, USA - PPLs Lake P8 Core (1) Depth... | ecosystem: Environmental > Aquatic >...
ACTCATCCCGCTTGTGGGCGCATTCGTCACGCTCGGCCTGGGCAGGTTTGGCAAGCATGCCCGCGTGGTCGCGCTCGCGTTCTCGGCCGTGGCGTTCGTGCTCTCACTCGTCATGACGTACGAATTCGTAACGGATCCGACCTCCGAGGCCACGGGATACCACAACGGCTACCAGTTCTACGAGGAGTACGCGTGGTCGGATGCCCTGGGCGTGAGTTACATCGTCGGGATAGACGGCATCAGCCTGCCGTTGTTCGTCCTGACGACCCTGCTCTGCATGCTCGCCATACTGTTCTCGTGGGACACGGAGAAGCGTCAGAAGGAGTACTTCGGCCTGATGCTCATCCTCGAGGTGGGCGTCCTGGGCGTGTTCGTCTCCCTGGACTACTTCATGTTCTACGTGTTCTGGGAGGTCGTCCTGATACCGATGTATTTCATGATCGGCATCTGGGGCGGTCCGAAGAAGGACTACGCCGCAATCAAGTTCTTCATCTACACGCATGTCGCGAGCCTCGCGCTCCTGGTCTCCATAATGGCGATGTACTTCGAGGCCGGGCTCCAGACGTTCAGCATGGAGGCCATCGCTGCGGAGAGCGTCGGGTTCGCGAAGGGCGTCCAGGTGGCGATATTCGCCGCGATGTTCTTCGGGTTCGGCGTGAAACTGCCCATGGTCCCGTTCCACACATGGCTGCCGGACGCGCATGTGGAGGCGCCCACGGCAGGGTCCGTCCTCCTTGCTGGCCTGCTACTCAAGATGGGCGGCTACGGCATCATACGGGTCGCGATACCTTCGCTGCCGGAGGGTGCGAGCGAGCTCTCGATCCTCATGGCCGTGATCGGCGTCGTCAGCATAGTCTACGGCGCGATGCTGTGCCTCGCGCAGAAGGACCTGAAGAAGATGGTCGCATACTCCTCCATCAGTCACATGGGCTTCGTCCTCCTGGGCTTCGCCACCCTGAGCCAGGTGGGCATCGTCGCGGGCGTGTTCCAGATGTTCGCCCACGGACTCGTCACCGCAGTCCTGTTCATGATGTGCGGCGTGATGCAGCATAAGTGCGGCACCAGGCTCATACCCATGCTGGGCGGGCTGTCCAAGCGCATGCCCATAGCCGCTACCCTCATGACCACGGGTTTCCTCGCGTCCCTCGGCCTCCCTGGCCTGGTCAGCTTCGCAGCCGAGTTCATGGTGTTGTACGCGACCTTCGTCGAGTGGTCCATGTGGGTGTTCGTGCCGATCGTCGCGGTCGCCGTGACCGCTGCCTACTACCTGTGGGCGCTGCAGAGGTCTATGTTCGGCCCGATGACGGACAGGATCGACACGTCCCATCTGAAGGACATGGACTGGTTCGAGTACGTCCCCGTCGCCGCTCTCATGGCTCTCATCGCCGTGTTCGGTGTCTTCCCTGGTTTGATATTCTCGAGGATCGACTCCGCGGTGGAGATCGTGATGAGACTATTCGGAGGTGGATGAGTTGACCGTGTCTAACCTACTGGAACCGTTCATGCCGCAGCTCATCCTCGTGCTGTTCGCCCTCCTGCTGCCGGCCCTTGACTACCTGTTCAAGGACAAGCGGCTCCTGGCCATCGCAACCCTGATGCCTCTCGTGGGAGTGGCGGTCGCGGTCGTCGCTTGGATGTTCTTCGACGCATGGACCCCACCTGCGAGCAGCATCCCACTGGTCGAGATAGACCTGTTCTCCGGATTGTTCACGCTCGTGTTCCTGGCGGTCGGGATAATCGTGGTCCTGACATCCGCGGACTTCGTACGCAAGGACAGGAACCAGGGCGAGTATTACGCGCTCATACTCCTGGTGGTCACGGGCATGACCCTGGTGGCCGAGGCGACGGACCTGTTCGTGATATTCGTGGGCCTCGAGATCGCCGGGATATCGTCGTTCGCCCTCTCGGGCTTCAGGAAGAGGGAGAAGAGGTCGGCCGAGGCGGCGACCAAGTACTTCATCGTAGGTGGGTTCTCGTCGGCGCTCACGCTCTTCGCGATATCCCTGTTCTACGGTGTCGCCGGGACTACGAGCATATCCGCGCTCGGACCCGCCATCGAGGGTGCGTTCTCGTCCTTCGAGGGCTCGGACTCCGTCGCGATGCTGGCGACCGTCCTCGTGCTCGCAGGCTTCGGGTTCAAGGTCGCCGCGGTGCCGTTCCACATGTGGGCACCGGATGTGTACGAGGGTGCCCCGACGCCCATATCCGGCCTCCTGGCCGCGGCGTCGAAGAAGATGGGCTTCGCGGCGTTCTTCAAGGTGTTCCTGATAGGCCTCGTGGTCACCAAGACCGACTGGGAGGTCGCCATCGCCCTCATCGCGATCATCACGATGACCGTGGGCAACCTTATAGCCGTCTCTCAGACGAACATCAAGAGGATGCTCGCATACTCCTCAATCGCCCAGGCGGGGTACCTGCTGATAGCACTCCCGGTGGGCACCCAGTACGCTGTCGCCGGCGCGATGTTCCATATCATGACACACGCCTTCATGAAGTCGGGCGCGTTCATGGTGGTCGCAGGCATGGGGGCCGCCGCCATAGGGGAGAAGCTGGAGGACTTCAAGGGCCTGGGGAAGCGCTCGCCGTTCCTCGCCTTGGCCATGGCGTTGTTCCTGCTGTCCCTCGCTGGGATTCCGCCCCTCGCGGGCTTCGCGAGCAAGTTCGTCCTGTTCTCGTCTGCGGTCTACGGCTCGATCGACCCCGGCCCTGGATGGCTCATATGGCTCGCGGTCGCAGCCGTCCTGAACAGCGCGCTGTCACTGTACTACTACGCGCGCGTCATCAAGTACATGTACATGGACTCGGGGAGCGAGGAGAAGGTCAAGGTGCCGCGCTGGACCATGGCCGCGATACTCATAGCGCTATTCATGACCGTGTTCCTGGGCGTGTTCTTCGACGCGACCGTGGATGTGTGCCTCAGGGCGGCCGAGGCATTCCCTGATCTTCCATTGGGGCAGTGACTGTCACAGGAACCCGGCGGCTATCAGCCCTGCCGATAAGAGCAGCCCGACCGTCAGGTGCACCTGCACGGTCATCGCCTGCGCGGGCACGAGCTCGCGCACGCTCCCGTACTTCTCGAGGACGATCCTGACGGCCTTATATGCGGTCGCCGCGGGCATGAGAGCCACGAGCGACCAGACCGGCAGGATACCGACGGTCCACAGGACGACGACCGTCGCGAAGGTCGTCACCATCAGGCCCGCGTACCAATACGAGGCCTTCTGGAGGCCCATCCTGACGACCCAGTGGTTCTTGCCCACGCTCCCGTCCGCCTCCCTGTCCGGGAACTGGTTTATGAAGAGCACGAGACCGATGAGGAACGCGACCGGAAGGCCCGCCAGGAACGCAGCGATGCTGAACTCCCCCGTCTGCACGAGATACGCCCCCTCCACGATGAGCGGGCCGAAGCCAAGCCCTACGGCGAACTCCCCAATGCCCATTGCGGCCAGGTTCAGGCTAGGCGAGGTGTAGAAGTACCCGAGGCAAATGCCCAACATCCCGAGGGGGAAGATCCAGTACGATACGGCGTATGCAAGGTACAGCCCTATGGCCGCGCACATCCCGAAGAAGGCGATTGCGCCCCAGTAGACCTCCTTCGGCTTCAGGACGCCGGTGATGAGGAACGGGCTGCCACCGTTGAACGGTGTCCTGTTCTTGTTCACCATGTCCGTCCCGTTCTTGAAGTCGAAGTAGTCGTTGATCACGTTCGTGCCTGCATGCGCGAACACAACGCCCACCAGCGTGAGTATGAACAGCAGCGGGTCGAAATCCCCCACGGACTCCCAAGCTATCGCCGCTCCGAGCAGCGTGGGCACAACGGCCGCGGTGAAGAACGGTGCCCTCAGCTCGGCCAGCCAAACCTTGAGTTTCGAAGGTGTCGGATCCGTCATTCTATCGGCCCTTCACTGCGGGACGGTGGATATAAAACATGCGCACGTCACGGCCTGTCGTTCGCGTGTGTCGGACCCGTACTGGCTCATTGCTGTGTTTCGAGCCAGAAACCATCAGGATTAAGTAGCGATTGGGTTATATGCGAGATTCGATGACCACGACCCCATGGGATTTTGGCGTCAACGAGGAGCTCAGGATGGTCGACGAGAAGCTCCGGGATATGGTCACATCCGAAGAGCGGACGCTCACTGACGCTTCTCTGCACGTGATAAGCGCGGGGGGCAAGAGGCTCAGGCCCACGGTCACGCTGCTCTCATACAAATGTCTCGGGGGCGAGGACACGCAGAGGATTGTGGACATCGCCGCGGCGTTCGAACTCATTCACTCGGCTACACTTATTCACGACGACATCAACGATGGAGGACTCGCTCGCAGGGGCAGGGAGACCGTGTACAAGAAGTACGGGCTCCACAGCGCGATAGTCACGGGCGACTTCCTGTTCGTGAAGGCGTTCTCGCTCGGGGGCATGTATGACAAGATGGTCGTGCAGACCACCGCGGACGCGTGCGCCCGACTCGCCGAGGGCGAGGTCCTGCAGAACAGGTTCAGACACACGAACGAGATGACCGTCGATACGTATGTGAAGGTCATGGAGAGGAAGACCGCTGAGCCCATACGCGCGGGCGCGATGATAGGTGCGTACCTGGCCGGCGGCACGATGGACATCGTCTCGGGCCTCGGAGCGTACGGCCTGAACCTCGGGATCGCGTTCCAGGTCATAGACGACATACTGGATTTCACAGGGGACGAGAAGAGGACGGGGAAACCCGTCGGCATGGACCTCAAGGAAGGGTACCTGACACTCCCGTCACTGCTCGCGGTCAAGAGCTCCGAGAAGGCCAAGAAGGAGATACTGGAGCTGGTAAGGCAGGAGACCCCGTCTCCAGAATCGGTGAGGAGATGCGTCTCCATGGTCATCGACTCAGGTGCTGTCGAGAAGGCGAAAGGCATGGGTGAATACTATGCCCTCGAGGCGCTCCAGCACATAGGTTCCCTCCCGGATACCGAATACAGCCGGTCCTTGAGGGACCTCGTCGGCAAGGTGCTCAACAGAGACTCGTAGGCGATGTACATGATGGATCACACAGGCATGTCCGAGAGGCGCTGGGACGAGGTCATCGGCGCCATCGAGGAGCTCGCGCCAGACTACGACAGGATCAACTCGCTCATCACGTTCGGCATGGCCGACAAGTGGCGCAAAGAGGTCGCGTCCAAGGCCGGCCCCGACGATGTCGTCCTCGAGATAGGCTCCGGCCCGGGCTCGTTCGCCAAGAGGCTCGACTCGAAGCAGGTATACTGTCTTGAGCCTTCCAGGTCCCTGGCCGAGTTCTCCAGGAGCGTCGTTGACGGGGACAGGACAACCCTCCTGCAGGGCCTGGGCGAGAGGATACCGCTCGCCGAGGGCTCCGTGGACAAGGTGTTCTGCGTGTTCTCGTTCAGGGACTTCCTCGACAAGCCCGCCGGGGTGTCCGAGATCCTCAGGGTGCTCAAGGATGGCGGGCAGGCTTTCATCGTGGATGTCGCGAAGCCACCGCCGGGCCCGTGGGCCAAGCTCATCGAGATGCATGTCAGGCACGTCGTCCCGAGACTCGCGCGCGTGGCCGTCACGCCAGCCACCTACCACCGCCTCGAGCGCGACCCGTACCGGACCTTCGTCGATACGTACGAGGCCTTCGGGTTCACGAACGTGTACGAGGACCTCCTCAGGAGGAAGGGCTTCGAGCAGGTCGGGACGGAGTTCCTGAAGCTCAAGGGCGCCACGATGACCAGGGGGAGCAAGCCTTGGAAGTCGACGTCCTCGTAGTCGGTGCCGGCCCAGCTGGAAGCACGACCGCCAGGTTCTGTGCGGGCGAAGGCATCGATGTCCTCATGATCGACCGGCGGAAGGAGATAGGCTACCCCGTCCAGTGCGGGGAGCTCTTGCCCCACGTGGGTGAGATGCACACGATCTTCCCTGCGGGGGAGATGCTCGAGGAGCTTTTCACGGTGCCTTCCCAAGTCGTCCAGGGCGAGAGCGAGCACGTGGACCTCGTGTCCCCGGGCGGCAGGACATACAGGTGCGATTTCAGGTCCCACATATTGGACCGACGTTCGTTCGACAAGTACCTCGCGAAGCTGGCGGTCGACGCCGGCGCGAGGCTCGAGACCGGAGTCTCGTTCCTGGGACTCAGGGACGGCGTCGCCGAGACGACCATGGGTCCGGTCAGGGCCAGGGTCGTCGTGGGTGCCGATGGCCCTAACTCGAGGACGGCCAGGGAGGCTGGGCTGGAGAACCCTGCCCTGCGATATCCCGCGGTCACTTGTCAGGCGAAGGGCGAGTTCGACCCCGCGGTCAAGATGTTCTTCGGCAGCGTGGCCCCCGGTGGCTACGCGTGGACCATACCGAAGTGCGGCGGGGCGAATGTGGGCCTCGGGTTCGACCCAAAGGTCTTCAAGGGGAGCCCGAGGGAGGCGTTCGACATCTTCGTGAGGAAGCTGGGATGCGAGTGCGAGGACGTGACCATGGGGATAGTACCGATGTCAGGCCCGGTGCCGTCCACAGTACGAGGGAACGTGCTCCTTGTGGGCGATGCGGCGGGTCAGACCATGGCCACGAACGGTGGTGGCATCCCGACGGCGATGATTGCGGGCAGGATCGCGGGGAGGACCATCAGGGAGTATCTGGATGGGTCTGGCAGGCTCGAGGAGTACGAGGCACGCTGGAGGAAGGTCATGCTCGCGCCCCTCATGACATCCGTCCGTACCAGGAGGATGGCGGATGTGGTGTTCGGCAGCGACTGGTTGCTGGGCGCCTCGATGCTCGTGCTCGGGAGACGGGGCCTGGACAGGGTGATCAGGTGCCAGCGCCCGTTCATATGACCGCTGGTCTCAGAGGACGCACTTGAACGAAGACCGATCATGCGGAAGCGTTCTACTGCCGCGCGAGGACCCTCTTCCTGCGCATCTTCGTGGGCCTGCCGCAGACATCGCACTCCTTCACGTCCGGTGCCAGCACCTTACCGCATCCCGTGCACTTCGCCTCCCATTCGAGGACCTTGGTGATACCCTTCTGGTCGAAGCCCTTGTAAGGGACTCCGAGCACGGTCGCCAGGTTCTGGATCGAGTAATCGTCGGTGAGCAGTTGGTACCCTAGCTCCAATGCCAGCGCCAGTATCTCCTTGTCGGTATCGGACAGCCTCGTCGAATCCCCGGTCCTCTGCGCCTCGCTCTCGACCTTCGAGAGCGACCGCTTGGAAGGGGACGAGATCCTGATCCTGGTCGCAAGGAGCAGCTCCAGCCTCTGGGCCATGCCCTCTCTCTCGAGCTCCCTGACCACGCCCGGGGATATCACCAGCTCGTATCCGTCAGGCAGGTCCTTCCCGTAGTACAGGACCGATGTGTCTAGCACGAACCCTTTCATGTCATGGCCTCACTCGAGCTCGACTGCCCCGGCGGCCTCATCGTCCGCCAGGGCCTCGATGTCGACCTTCGCCTCCTCTTCGAGCGCGGAGCCGAGGTTGCTGTATGTGGACGGTTTCTTCGGCGCGATCGTGCAGCACAGCCCGGGCAGGGTGGATATCTCGTAAGTGCCTATCTCCTTCGCGATGCGCTCGATCTCGACCTTGTCGAGGCCTATGAGCGGTCTCAGGACAGGCAGGGCCGTCGCCCTCTCCTCCACGAGTATGTTCGCGAGGGTCTGCGATGCGACCTGTCCCATCGATTCCCCTGTGATGATCGCGCCCGCGCCATATCTGCGTGCGAGCCTCTCCGCGACCCTGAACATCGTCCTCCTGCACAGGACGCACTGCATGTTGCTCCTGCAGTTCTTCGCGACTTCGGTCTGAGTCGTGCCATGGGGCACCAGTACCTTCCCGAGCTTACGTCCCGCAGCGCGGTCTAGCTGTTCCATGAGCTTCTTGGCTTTGTCAACCTCCGCGTCGCTCGTGAACGGCCGGTTGTCGAAGTGAACGAGGATGATGTCCACGCCCTGCCTGGCCATCATGTATGCGGCCACGGGGGAGTCTATCCCTCCTGAGAGGAGCACGAGACCCTTCAACTGGTCACCTCCGGGCCTTGCGACCGAGTTCCTCTCCCCGACCGCAGCACGCACACTTGGGGTTCTTCCTGACCTTGATCTTCTGTATTTCCTGGTTCCACACGTCCAGGACCATCAGCTCGGGTGTCGTTTCTTTGTCCATCATGACCTTGAATGCCTCCGTGACCTGCACGGACGCGACGATGCTGGGCAGGGTGTTGATGATCCCCACGGTGTTGCAGGTGGGGAGCTCCCCGGGCCGGGGCGGGTTGGGGAAGACGCACCTAAGGCATGGACCGTCCTCGACTACGACCATGACCATCCCGCTGATGCCGACAGCCCCGCCGTAGACCCACGGGATGCCGAGCCTCACGGACGCATCGTTGACCAGATACCTCGTCTCCATGTTGTCGGTGGCGTCGATGACAACCGTCGCACTGCCGATGAGTCTCTCCACGTTCGCCTTGCTGACGTCCGCGACAACCCCCTTGATCGCTATCTCAGAGTTGATCTTCCTGAGCCGCTCCTCGGCGGCCTCCGCCTTCGGCCTTCTGACGTCGTCCTCGTGGAACATGGTCTGCCGCTGCAGGTTCGTGAGCTCGACGACGTCCCTGTCAACCACGGTCACATTGCCGACGCCAGCCCTTACTAGGAGCGATAAAGAGTGCGTGCCGAGGGCGCCACAGCCGATGACCACGGCCCGGGCCTTTGCGAGTTTCTTCTGTCCAGAGGGACCTATCTCGGGCAGTAGGACCTGCCGCGAGTACCTGCTCTCCTTCAACATCGTTGAAATGACCATGGCGGTATTAAATGGCTCCCAGGACGCCGTTCACCTGAACCTGTAGGCCATGGTGAAGCGGTCCCTGAACGCCTTGACCCGCTTCTTGACCTGCTTGCCCTTGGCGGCTTCGATGAACATGTCCGCCAGTTCGGGCAGGTCCTTCTCCTTGACCCCGAGCCTGGTTATCTCCGAGGTCCCGAGCCTCCCCACTGAGTCTGTAAGCAGGTTGCTCTTCTCGAGCCTGATGGACATCTCGTTGATGTCCAGCCCGAACCGGTCCTTCATCGCCTTCTGGTCGATGTGGAGCTGATGCGACTCCGAGAACCCGAGTTCCTTGAACATGATCGGGAACCCTCTCTCGTCGAGCTCCTTCCCGAGCCTCTTCGAGTTCCTGATGACCTGCTTGGCGTAGGCCGGCCCGAACCGCTTCATCTCGAGCATCGCCTGTCCGAGCGCCGCCACCCTGTTCCAGTGGACGTTGTCCACGAACCTCCAGGTGAGGTTCTTCCTTACCTCGGAGTCCAGCGCCTTGCTGTCGGTGAGTATGATGCCCCCCTGCGGTCCGAACAGGCTCTTGTGCGTCGAGCCATAAAGGATGTCCGCGCCCTCCTTGAGCGGCTTCTGGAACTCCCCGCCCGATATCAGGCCCATGACATGGGAACCGTCGTATACGAGCTTCGAGCCCGCCTGCCTGCAGGCGTCCCTGATGGGGCCCATGTCGTAGGGAAATAGTATGAACGACGCGCCCAGGATGACCAGACTGGGCTTCTTCTTTCGTATCATGGCGACGGTCGCGTCCGTGTCCAAGTTTTGCCTGGACGCATCGAACGGCAGCGTCCCGGCGGTGAGGCCCAGTATGTCCGGGAGGTAGGGCTGAGCGTAGCCGTCGTATCCCCCGTTCTCGGGAGGAATGGCGTACACCGAACCCCCCTTCCTGGTCGTTGAGGCGATGGTTATCATGGCCGCGATGTGGCCCCCCATCGGCTGGACGCAAGAGTACTTCGACCCGTAGACCTCGCACGCGGCCCTCTCGCACGACCTCTCCACCTCGGTCGTCAGCCTCGTGCCCCTGTAGGCGTTGTCGATGTACATGCCCCCCATGTCGGCTTCGATCGGGAGCGTGTAGCGGTGTCCGAAGTCGGACGACAGCAGGGCCCTCAGCTGCGGGCTCGCCATGTTCTCAGAAGGCAGGAGATTGACGGATTCCTCGAGCCTCCAGCGCTCCTGCTGCCTCATCATGTCGAGAAAGTGGCTGCTCTTCATATATCCAAGCCCCTGTGAGGAAGGCGTCTTCGCGAGGACCGTCAATTGTAGAGGTTGAACTTGTTGTCAGTGCCTGAGAAGGGCATGAAGTCCTGCTCGTCCTCCTCCACGTCGTCCTCCATGACGACGTTGACCAGGACGTTGACGATCTCCCTCAGTTCCCTCAGGTCCTCCCTCAGCTTCGCTATCTCCGCAACGAGCTCCTGTTCATCTTTGGTCAATCGCTGCCTCCCCTTCCTGTAGACTCAATCTCTGAACGAGGATTTAGGCCTTTGTCTTCGACGGGTCGTAGTCCCTGTAGTCATCGGCCAGCTTGCGCGTCTCCTTGCGCTCGCAGCGCTTGCACCACAAGTCCCTTCCTCTCCTTTCGAGGGGAGACCTGCACACCGTGCACAGCGCCCTGATGACCCCGAAGTGCGGTCCCGTGGTGGACAGTTGGACCGACGGGTCCGCCTGTATGACCTGGGCCCGGATGAGGTCCCCTGACCTTAGCAGGTCGCCCGCGTCCTCGACGTACGAGGACGCGATCTTCGACACATGGACCGAAGCGAGCGTCTCGCTCGATACCGGCCTCGTCCTGCCCTCCTGGGCCACGACAGAGCATATCGCCATGGCGGGCCTGGTGTCTGTGACCTCGGCCAGGACGGTGTCCCCTTCCATCAGGACGACCGGTGGGTTGTCCAAGATGACTTTCGCAGTCTTCTCCCTAGCATCGAGATCGAGCTCGCCGACGGCACTGGCGTATATCTTGCCCTCGGACTCGTATGTGCCCTCTCCCGACATGTACTCTTCAGCAATGGCCACCTCGTCTCCAGGCAGCACTCTTCGGCCGGTTCTTGCCAGACCAATCACCTATCTCTCAAGCTTTAACAGAACGACTGAAATCGTCTCGCTAGCCTTTCTGTGGAACTCGAACGCATATGGAATCTCGAATTTATACCTTTTTATAGCCTCGGACCTGCCCCCGAGGGCCCTGACCATGCCCCCGACGAACTCCTGGGTGCCTTCATTGTGTATAGAATAGGTCACAGGGGCCAAAGACAGCGCCTTCTCGATGAACGCCCTGTCCGCGTGCCGGGTCTGCGCCCCGAAGGGCGGGTTCTGGAGGACGGTGTCGAAGGTCCCCGAGAGGGACGACACGTCGCCTTCGAGCAGTTCGATCTCGACGCCGAGCATGCCCGCGTTCGCCCTGGCGACCCTGACCGCGCCCGGGTCCACATCGATCCCGACTGCCCGGTCTGCCCCCATGAGCTTCGCTCCTATGCAGAACACGCCGTTGCCGCACCCCAGGTCGGCCACGGCCCTGCCGTGGATGTCCCCCGCGGTGAAAGCCTCCCAGAGCACATCCGACGCCACCGTCGCCGGCGTCTCATACTGCTCGAGCCTGGCCGAGCGCGTCTCGAGAGGCCTGAGCTTCTGAAGCGTTATCTCGAGCCTCTTCCTCCTCATCTGCATATGTGGCAAGGCAGTCACGGCACCTGTCGGCCTCACTTCGCCTCGTCTATCATCTTCCAGCGCCTGAGCTTGTTGACCTCGGACACATCCCTGCCGTGCACGTCCCTCTCGACATCGGACAGGTACTCTATCGCCGTCAGGAGGCTGTCCTTGGTCGGCTTGCCTATGTTGACCTTGGCCCGACCGAACTCTCGGTCGATGAGGTCCATGGCCCTGGCGGTGTCGCCGTACTGCTCGCAGAAGTCACTCACGATCTCGTCCACCGCCTGGGCGAGCGAGCCGCCTTCGAAAAGGGTCTTCTTCTCGACGAAGTCCCCTGATATCATCATCTCGCCGATCTTGCGGAACCCCTCCTCGACGTTCTCGCCCGTCTTCGCGCTGCACATGATGACCGGCATCTCGGCCTTCCTGCCGATGTCGGCAAGGCTCGCGGCCGTGGCCGAGTCCTTTCCCGCCATATCGATCTTGTTGCCCACGAAGACTATCGGGACGGTCCCCAGTATGTCCAAGACCTCGGAGAGCCAGAAGTCTTCTATGGCCTTGACTGTCTCGGGTCTGGTGAGGTCGCAGACGAGAACGATGCCGTGGGAGCCGCTCATGCCCTGTGCCCGCATCTTCCTGTAGTCCTTCTGGCCGAGTATGTCCCATACCATGAGGGTCAGGTACACGGTCTTGTCAGGCTGCTTGTACTCGATGTCCCTCTTGCTGACCTTGGTGCCGATGGTTGCGATGTACTTGTCGTCGAAAACATCTATGACGAACCTGCGTATGAGTGAGGTCTTGCCCACGCCAGAGTCCCCGACGAGGCCTATCTTCTTGATGTACCTCTTGGATTGTATGATGCTCAGATGACCACCAGCCGAAGGAAACGGGTGTCATGTTCGGACGGTCCTGCCCGTTTCCCGGACAACCGATGATTTCGGCCGTACATAATATTTTCCGACTGTGAGATAAAAGAGAGTCAGTGGACGTCCGCCGGGTCGCGGGCACAGGACGTCATGGCTGACAGCAATGACTGGCAGCCAGGGACAATCACATGCAAAACCCTATTATCGGCGACCAACATCACCTTGACGAATAGATGGACGACGCATCAGCCAAGGCCCGCCTCCCCTCCAAGAAGGCGCTGGAAAACTACGCCAGTGCATACATGGGCGCATACATGAACGCAGTCGAGCGCGAGAAGCCAGAGCATGTGCCATCGCTCGCGCGCAACACCCCCTACAACATCGAGGTGTGCCTCATGCCCAACCATTCCTTCGTCATGCTGTTCGAACGGGGCGACAAGCAGACGATATCCGTTTACGAGAAGGACTGGAACCATGTCGAGAGCGCGGTCATGTCAGGTGTCTCGCACCTCGTGACGGTCTACGCCCACGAGGGCCCGACGGTCGCGGATGCCATCGCGAAGGGCAAGAAGGATGCAGTCAGGGACATACGCTCGCTCGAGGACTCTAGCGTCGCGAAGGCTGTCGTCCAGCTCGAGAAGATACTCGATGAGCTGACAAGCATCGAGAAGGGCAACAAGAGCGTGCTGAAGATCGCCGAGCTCCAGCTGCAGAAGCTGCAGCCGATCCGGGACGCGATCAAGAACTCGGGTCCGGAGGTCGACATGCTCAGCATGGTCGACGCTCTGAGGAACTACCCGTCCGCGCCGGTAGAGGTCAACATAGACATCAAGGAGAAGGAGCTCCTCGAGAACATGTGCCAGGAACTGGGGGACCTCTCGGACGTCATACGCAGGATAGAGTCTCAGGACCAGAGGCTCGAGTCCCTCGAGCAGGCCATCACGAAGGGCCTGACTGAGTTCAGCAAGAGCCTGGACGACAAGGTCGGGAAAGGCCTCGCGGTCGTCTTGTCGTCCTCAGATAGGAAGATAGACAAGGGCTTCTCCGAGATGCAGGGTCACATCGCCAAGCTGCAGGGCGGTGATGTGCCGCACGACCTCGAAGCGCGGCTCAAGGCCATCGAGGACGCGCTCGTAGACGTCAGGGACCGGCCAGAGGTGGCCAAGGAGATAGTCCTGGCCGTGGCGGATGTCCGCGACAATATGGGCCGGATAGGCCAGCGGATCACGAGGGTCGAGCAGTACCTCGTCGAGCTGAGCAAGCACAAGGTCGCTCCGAAGCACTGACTCATCTTTTCCAGATGCCCTTGAGGCCGAAGCAGAGTGCGGCGTTGCCATAATGGAGGATCGGGTTAGTCATCTCAGCCTTCGATACGATTGGGTTCTTCAGCAACAGGTGCCTGAGCTCCTCTGTCGTCTGGAAGTCGGGGACAGAGGTTCTGCCGTTGCCTATGGATGCAATCGCGTGGGCGTCTGAGGACGCGATCCCAGGGAGACCGAGCCTGGTTGCGAGTTCCCTCGCTCTTGCGTTGCTCCTCTTACTGCATTTGGCGTTGAACGCTTCGACAGCGTCGGCGAGGCCTATGTCCTCCGGCCTGAGGGCTCTTGATTCGGCAGGATGAGGCACAATCGCGAGTCCCCCTTGTGCGCGGATGGCGTCTATCGCATCGGCCCAGCGTCTTGTCGATATCGGCTCCTCGACGAACAGCGCGAGGAGGTCCCCTTTGTCTGTCTTGAGCTCCGCCCCGGAGACAATCAGCGGAGCGCCGTCGGATGCAGATCTGGCCTCCCTGCATCCGCTCCAGCTGTCGTGGTCCGTCACCGCGATGGCCGCGAGTCCGAGATGTCGCGCCCGCCCGACTATCTTGACCGGCTTCGACATGGAGTCAGGCGAGTGCATCGAGTGTATGTGAAGATCTACCTCCAAAGCGGGCACCTCTCTCCGGCGTAGTCTCCTCCATCGCATGAGGGACATCACGCTTCCAGTGGTCCCGTGAGCGAGTCGAGGCTATTAATTGTTGTCCAGTCGGCTCTGGCCCCATCAACTATTTGTCCGGGGATTCCCTTTGATGCCTTCGATGGTCAGGTTCGAGCACGTGGCATCAGATGGTACCGAGATCGTCTTCAGGGAGCCGGTGAAGGGCGAGGCGAGGGCGCTGATGTCGTTCATCAATTCGTTCGTGGACGAGCCCATGTCTGGCCTGCTCATCGACAGGAAGGTCTCCTTGAGGGATGAGGAGAGGTGGCTAGAGTCGCGCCTCGGCGAGATAAGGTCAAGATCCACCGTGATGCTGCTCGCGGAGCTGGACGGGCGTATAGTCGGCAGCTGCCACATGAGCCGGCTCCCCTGGAAGCACTCGCACAGGGCGGACATAGGCGTCGCGCTCAAGCCAGAACTCAGGGGGAAGGGTGTCGGGGAGGCGTTGATGAGGCGGACCATGGAACTCGGCATCAGGCGATTCCACGGTCTTGAGACGATTGAGTTGTCAGCGTTCGCATACAACGACCGCGCGCTCGCGCTGTACAAGAAACTGGGCTTCGAAGAGTGCGCCGGATCCCCCGTTCTGCGAGAGAAGGACGTATGTACTTCGACGAGGTGCTCATGCGCTTTGTCCTGTCAGGTGCGAAGCGAGGTCGGAAATCGACATACGGGCGGTGAAATCCGGTCTCGAGACCGCAGTCAGTGCAATTGGGACACGGCTGTGCGTCGGCCTATCGGCGTCCTTCGCACATTCGTCTGATTGTGGTAGGTCAGTATCCGCACTCCCGTGCGGGGTATCATTATAAATACGGACAACTGCATTTTCAGTCCGGGGAAAGAGGGACCTAGCATCCTGGGTCTTCCGTAGTCTTTTGTGACGGGCCCCCGGCTTTGCTCGGGTCGCACATTCGAAAGGAGGAGTATCGTTGGGGAGTTCTGAAAGTGAGACTAAGGAAGAGATAGCGAAGCCCGCCTCGGCGCCAGCGCGTCCCAAGAGCCGGATGATGTTGGCAGTGGTGATTGCGGTTGTGTTTATCGTTGCCGCGGTCGCTGGGGCATGGGCCTTCGGACTGATTGGCGGGGAAGATGATGAGAAAGTGCTCGTGATCGCGATGAGTTCTGATGTCCAGGCGATGGACCCTGCCAAGACCAGCGCGATGTATGGACCGCCTGGGCTGATATACGAGACCCTCATAACGAGGGACCTGAACGGTGACTACGCGGACGGGCTCGCGATTGACTGGAACCTGAACCGGGACGACCCGGACCACCCGACCTTCGAGATCGAGCTGAGGCAGGGTGTCACGTTCCACGACGGGACGCCATTCAACACGGAGGCCGTCAGGGACATCATCAACTACTACGCCCAGGATGACAGCTGGGTCCAGTACGAGTTCTGGGCCGTCTACGGCTGCGAGAACAAGACCGGATGGCCGGACGCGGGGATATGGTGCAAGGACGACTACAACATGGTCCTGAACCTGACTTGGGCGGATGTCGCTCTTGAGTTCAACCTGTCCCACCTGTACGGGTCGATGTTGTGGCCGAAGGCCCTTGAGGAGGATGGACTTGACCTCTACGGGACCGCCAACGGCCACGTGATCGGTACGGGCCCGTACATGCTGGATGAATGGATGCCGGGAGACCACATCACCCTGGTCAAGAACCCGAACTACACCTGGGGCTTCTCGTGGTACGAGAACAAGGGGCCCGCGAAGATAGACAAGATCATCTACAGGATAATCACGGACCAGAACACCAGGTTCGCCGGGTTCGAGAGCGGGGATATCGATGTGCTGCAGCAAGTGCCTCCCAGCAAGGTCCAGGAGTACATGGACGAGGATGACGTGACTGTGATCACGGAGCGCGGCCAGGGAACATACCACGTCGAGTTCAACTGCCAGAAGGACCCGTGGGACGACCCGGACCTGAGGAAGGCGTTCTGCTACGCGGTGGACAGAGAACAGATATTGAACACCGTTTGGCACGGCATCGGTGAGGAGGGCGTGAATTGTCTTGCCCCGTGGACTCCGGAGTCACAGAACGTTCCCGAGGAGTACAACTACACCTACGATGTCGACAGGGCGCTGGAGCTCTTCGAGCTCGCTGGCTTCACGGACATCGACGACGACGGGTGGCTGGAGAACGAGTCAGGGGAGCTTAGCCTGGATCTCTGGACCACCAACAAGGGTGAGGATATCCAGATGGGCGAGATCGTCCAGGCTCAGTTCGAGGATGTGGGCGTCCATGTGACACTCACGCCCTACGCTGAGACTCAGCTGAGGGACGAGGCCGCTGAGGGCAACCAGGAGGCAATCCTGTTCTGGTACTCATGGCCGAGGGCGGAGATACTTGACTGGCACTTCGGCACATGGGCCGCTGGGGGCTCCAACACCGGGTGGTATGAGGACGTTGTGTTCGACAACTATGTGACCAACTGGACGTACGCGGAGACCGAGGAGGAATTCTCGGACAACGCGACCGCGGCGCTCATAAGGTTGCAGGACCAGGGAGCCTGGTGCACTCTGATATACTGGCACCAGATATTCGCGGTCCACGACTACGTGACCTTCCAGGGCGAGCCTGGCTGGGCTGTCAACCCGCTCGGTCAGGAGCAGGTCATCAACATAGTCGACGTTGATATGGAAAACTGACGTCGCGCCAAACCCTCAAACCCTTTAACGCATTTCATCTAGGGTGCGCGTCAACGGTGCGATGGGGTGGAGCGAAGCACACGATGTACACGACTGAAATCAGACTCGAAGGGGGTGGGCTGGTTGGCTGACCTTGTCTCGTACGTCATAAGGAAGTTGATTCTTGCCATCCCAGTCATACTCCTTGCGACCCTCATCGTTTTCCTGATGCTGTATATGACAGGGGACCCGATCAACGTGCTCGCACCCCCTCACGCTTCCGTCGAGCAGATGGACGCGCTCAGGGAGAAGTACGGCCTCGACGAGCCGTTCTATGTCCAATACGGTGTCTTCCTCTGGAATCTGGTGCACGGCGACCTGGGTGTTTCTGTGGGTGCAGCCACCAGAGACCTCGAGGTCGGAGACCTGGTCGTTCAGAGACTCCCGCGAACACTTGAACTGATGGCGATAGGACTGAGCTTGTCGTATTCGATTGGGATCCCGCTCGGCATATTCTCAGCGCTGAGGCACAACTCTCTTGGCGACAGGAGCGTCATGGTATTCACTCTCCTCGCATATGCCATGCCCTCGTTCTGGCTGGGCATACTGTTCATGTGGCTGTTCGCCGTCTACCTCGGCGTGCTGCCTTTAGGGGGCACCACGGGAGGCTTTGCAAGTATCATTCTCCCGGCCATGACTCTCGGGATCGGTAACGCGGCTCTGACCACTAGGATGATGCGGTCCAGCATGCTCGAGGTGATACGTCAGGACTACATCACCCAGCTACGCTCCCGAGGCTTGCCAGAGCGGGAGATCATCTACAAGCACGCTGTCAAGAACGCTATCCTCCCCGTGATAACCGTCATCGGCCTGGACATAGGCTGGTTCGTGGCCGGTTCCGTGGTCGTCGAGACAGTGTTCTCGTGGCCCGGTATCGGGATGTTGATCACCACCTCAATCTCGAACTCGGATTTCCCAGTGGTGCGGGGATGCATACTCGTCCTCGCCCTGTTCGTCATCGCTGGCAATCTAATCGCTGACGTGCTGTATGCCTACGTGGACCCGCGGGTGAGGTTGGGATGATGCGACTGAGGAAGGGCCTGAACGACAGGCTGCTGACCTGGAAGATGGCCGGCGGAGTCAGGCAGACCATAGCGGACATCCTCGAGCGCGGCGGCAGGAACGTCATGGTCGTCCTGGGCTTCATCATCATCATGTTCATGATCCTCATAGCTTTGCTCGCGCCGGTACTGCCGATGGCAGACCCTACTGAGCTGACGGATGAGTTGCTGCTGCCCCCATCATCGGACCACTGGTTCGGCACAGACGAGAACGGGCGAGACGTATTCAGCAGGGTGGTCTGGGGAGCAAGGGTGTCTCTGCTGGTTGCGACGCTCGCGGTCCTCGTGTCGATGGTGATTGGCATAGTCCTCGGCCTGACGGCAGGCTACTTCGGCGGAAAGGTGGACTACATCATAACGGGTACGATCGACCTGTTCTGGACCTTCCCTCCGTTCCTGCTGGCCCTAGCGTTCGCCGCGGCCTTGGGTGCGGGCTTGTTCAACGTCGTCCTCGCAATCTCGATTTCTTACTGGGCCGGGTTTGCGAGGCTGATGCGGGGACAGGCACTCTCGATGAGGGAGAGACAGTTCGTGGAAGCGAGCAGGGCTCTAGGGGCGAAGCACTGGAGGATCATGTTCACCCACGTGCTCCCGAACTGCATCGCGCCGCTGATAGTGTGGGCATCGATAGGCGTCGCTGACGCGATCACAATCGAGAGCAGCCTGAGCTTCCTGGGCGTTGGCACCAAACCCCCGACGCCCAGCTGGGGTTGGATGCTTCAGAGCGGAATGCTGCACCTGAGCAGCGCTCCCTGGATATCCACGTTCCCAGGAGTGACCATGGTGTTCACCATCCTAGGGTTCAATCTCCTGGGCGACGGCCTGAGGGACGTCTTGGACCCGCGCATGAAGGGGTTGAGGAGATGAACGGCAAGACGCCTGTCCTTGAGATCAAGGGCCTGAGGACCCAGTTCTTCCTCCGCGAGGGCGTGGTCACCGCCCTGGACGGTATCGACCTCACCATATACGAGAACGAGTCTGTGGGCGTAGTGGGTGAGACGGGCTGCGGCAAGAGCATGACCGCATACTCCATCCTGAGGCTGGTGCCCCACCCCGGGAGGATAACCGCGGGGTCCATCAAGTACAAGGGCAACGAGCTCACGACGCTCGACATCGACCGCATGCGCTCCGTCCGCGGGACCAAGATATCCATGATATTCCAGGACGCCTCCACGGCCCTGGACCCTGTGTTCACGGTCGGAGATCAGCTAGGCGAGGTCATATCGCTCCACCAGGGCATATACGAGAAGGCTGCGCTTGAGAAGAAGATACAGGAGGCGCTCGAGCTCGTCCGGATTGCCGCTCCCAAGGACGTGATGAGGATGTATCCTCATGAGCTGAGCGGTGGCATGAAGCAGAGGGTGATGATATCCCTCGCGCTGTCATGCTCCCCCTCGCTGCTCATCGCGGACGAGCCCACGACCGCCCTCGATGTGACCATCCAAGGACAGATACTGAAGCTCCTCAAGGCCCTGGTCGCCAAGACCGGGAGCTCCATGATGCTCATAACCCACAACCTGGGCATAGTGGCCGAGACCTGCGACAGGATATGCGTCATGTACGCAGGCAGGATAGTCGAAGACGCGGAGACGTTCGAACTCTTCGCGAACCCGAGACATCCTTACACTGCGGGCCTGCTCATGGCCTTCCCGAGGCTGGGCGAGAAGAAGGCCGAGCTTCCTGTCATCCGAGGCACAGTGCCCGACCTCATGAACCCTTTCAAGGGCTGCCCGTTCGTGGACAGATGCGACAAGGCCACGGAGGTCTGCTCGAAGCAGAGACCGAACCGGGTCGAGGTTTCCCCAGGGCACTTCGTATCGTGTCATCTCTGGCACGGGGGTGGTTAGTCCAATGGACTCCGAGTCAGGATTCCCCAAGGGCGGCAAGCCGCTCATCGAGGTGACCGACCTCGAGAAGCTGTTCCCCGTGAGGAAGGGCGTCTTCGGCAGGGTCGTCGACTACGTGCACGCGGTGGACGGTGTGAGCCTCTCGGTGATGAGGGGTGAGACCCTTGGTCTCGTAGGGGAAAGCGGGTGCGGTAAGACGACGGTCGGCCGTGCGATACTGAGACTCGTCGAGCCCACAGGTGGCAAGGTCGTCTTCAACGGGCAGGATGTGCTCGGCCTGCCCCCCAGCCCGCTCAGGGCCATGAGGAAGAGGATGCAGATCGTGTTCCAGGACCCGTACTCCAGCCTCGACCCGAGGATGACGATCGAGCGCATCGTCGGAGAGGGCTTCGCAATCCACGGGTCGCCAAAGGGCTCCCAGGACCCGAGTGTCGCGAGGAGGGAGCGCATACACGAGCTGATCGAGCAGGTCGGGCTCTCACACGACCATCTGTCCCGGCTGCCGCACGAGTTCAGCGGAGGGCAGAGGCAGAGGATAGCGCTCGCGAGGGCGCTTGCGCTCGACCCAGATTTCATAGTCCTGGACGAACCCACATCCGCTCTGGACGTGTCGGTCCAGGCGCAGGCCCTGAACCTGCTCAAGCGCCTCCAGTCCAAGCTGGGCCTGAGCTACCTGTTCATATCCCACGACCTCTCGGTCGTGGGGCACATGGCCGACAGGATAGCGGTGATGTACCTGGGCAAGATCGTCGAGCTGGCCCCTGCCGACGTCTTCCTGAGGCACGCGCTCCATCCTTACACGCAGGCGCTGATAGCGTCGATACCCATACCCGACCCGAAGTTCAGGAAGGACAGGAAGGGTATCGAGGGCGAGGTGCCGAGCCCGACGAACCCTCCCAAGGGGTGCAGGTTCCACCCGAGGTGCACGATGGCGACACCGAGGTGCAGGGAGGAGGAGCCTATGATGGTCGAGGTCGAGCCAGGGCATTTCGTGGCCTGCCACGCCATTGTCCGGACTTAGGCGCGTTCAGGGGTTGGGCCCCGTGGTCCTGTTTCCTCCGGGACCCTTCGTCTTCCCGAGGCCGTCGGATATGTGAAGAATTGCGAGCAATGGATGTCTGAGGAGCATGCGCGGGCCTGAATACCTCATGACGACTTTCATCCGCTCTCTGTGGTCCCCATCGTAGCAGTGTATCGGGCATTTCGCGCAAGTGGGCTTGTCTTTGACAAGGGGACACTTGTCCAAGCGTCTGTGGGAGTACTCCAATAGCTCCGCGCAGCCATTGCAGAGGCCGCCTATGCTGGCGTGGTTCCCCCTGCAGTACATGTTCAGCATGACCTCGGCAGTCCGTTTCTCTCTCTGAGTTCTTCTGCCGCCGTCAACCACTCCAAACGACCCCTGTCGTCTGCTCGCAGAGTGTATCCTATCATGTAGTTTTCGATTGATACGGGCTGTTCCCAGGCGACTCCGAGGCAATGGGCCGGTCGTGGACGTCAATCAATCCCAAACAAGCACTCTCGTGGGCAGGCGAAGATGGTGTGGGCCTAACCGGATTTGAACCGGTGATCTGCGCTGTGTGAGAGCGCCGTCATAACCGCTAGACCATAGGCCCTTTGGCGACGGGCGATGTATGCTGCATTGGTTTAATATTCTTTTGGAGCGGGAATGGTCCATCGTTTTATGTATGGACGTGGATACACGGAACCGACGAACATGCGCGTCAGGACCAAACGTGGGAGAGAGGACCTCAGGGCCATATGGATGGACGGCGACTCAGTGACGGTCATCGATCAGAGGGCGCTCCCACAGAAGTTCAAGACCATCGGCATCAAGACCTATGCCGAGATGGCTGAGGCTATCTCGAACATGACTGTACGGGGCGCTCCCACGATCGGCGCCGCGGCCGCATACGGGATGGCCTTGGCATGGAAGGCGGGGGATGATCTCGACAAGGCCGCAAAGACGATCAAGGCGACCAGGCCGACCGCCCACGACCTCTTCTACGCAGTCGACTTGATGCTGTCCAAGAGGAATGATGACCTGGTCAAAGCAGCCGAGGCGTATGCCGATAGCATCGTGACCATGTGCAAGTCCATAGGCGAGCACGGTTCCACGCTCATCAAGGATGGCTCCAGAGTGCTCACACACTGCAATGCGGGCGCGCTCGCGACAGTCGACTTCGGCACGGCGCTCGCCCCGATGAGGGTCGCGCACAGGTCCGGGAGGAAGTTCTTCGTGTACGTGGACGAGACCCGGCCAAGGCTCCAGGGCGCGAAACTGACTGCCTGGGAGCTCTTGAACGAGGGCATAGACCATGCCATCATCGCCGACAACGCCGCCGGTCACTACATGAGCCGCGGACAGGTGGACTTGGTTGTTGTCGGTGCGGACCGTATTGCGTCGAACGGAGATTTCGCCAACAAGATCGGGACGTATGAGAAGGCGGTCCTCGCCAAGGAGTCTGGCGTTCCGTTCTATGTCGCTGCTCCTGTGAGCACGTTCGACTTCTCGCTCGCATCCGGGTCTGGGATCGTCATCGAAGAGCGCTCCCAGGATGAGGTCCTGCTCGTGGGCGGAAGACGCATATCGCCCGAGGGCAGCAGGGCATTGAACCCCGCTTTCGACGTGACCCCTGCCCGTTATGTCACGGGCTTCATAACGGAGAAGGGCGTGTTCCGGCCAGGGGACTTCTCGGCCTTGGTCGGAGGGCGTTGACAGGGGCTCGGTAGGCTTTTTAGCCATCTCTCGGATACAGGCACCGATGATACTGACCACGAAGTGGTTCGGCAGCTTCCTATGCGATGAGGGCAAAGTCAGGAAGGCTGCGCTGTTCCCGAAGGATCCAGCGGCTGTCGCCGAGAGGCTGGGCCGGATGGCCAGGGGTGAGGTCCTCGACGAGGAGATGTCCCTTGCGTCCTCTGCCAAGCAGGTCGCGGACCGCAGACTGGCCGAATTCGGCAGGAAGGTCAGGTTCGATTCGTCGTTCATCAAGCCAGAGGACTTCGGCTTCTCTCTCGACATGTACAGGGAAGCCACGATAATCCTGGCGAAGGATTCTGTCAAGCGGAGCATCGGCCCAGACGTGCATCTGGGACAGGCCGTCAGAGCGTACGACGACCTCGTTTTCACGGATAACATACTCTCCGAGAGGTTGAGGGAGTGGTACGGGCTGCACTTCCCGGAACTCGAAGTGATCCTCGGGGGCGAATCATATGCGAAGGCCGTCGCTGACCACGGTTCGAGGCCAGAAGTGATGTCCGCCCTGAGCCTGAAGATGGATTCGATAGGTTCGGAGATAGATCCCGCGGACCTGGAGTCCGTCAGGGTGCTCTCCGCGGCGCTCAGGGAATCCTACTCGGCCAGAGCCAAGCTCGAGACATACGTCGTGTCCAGGATGGCCCAGGTCGCGCCCAACATATCCGCCATCGCGGGCCCTGTCGTCGGGGCGAGGCTCATCATGCAGGCTGGGAGCCTGAAGAGGCTCGCGTCGATGCCGTCCAGCACGATCCAACTCCTCGGCGCCGAGAAGGCCATGTTCAGGCACCTCAAGAAGGGCAGCAAGCCCCCGAAGCACGGCATACTGTTCCAACACATGCTCGTACACATGGCCCCGGCATGGCAGCGCGGGGCCATCGCGCGCGCTCTCGCGTCCAAGATATGCATGGCCGCGAGGGCCGACCTGTATTCCAAGAGCGACATATCCGCGCTCCTGAAGGAGCAGCTCGACAAGAGGCTCTTGGAGATCAGGAAACAGCACGCGACGCCCCCCAAGAGGGGGTCTGGCACCCCGAAGAAGCGTCGCCGGTGACGGATAAGTATTTTAAATACCCAGGGATTACGGTGACGAGAAGTGGTTATCCATGGCATGGGAGCAGGCCGAGGTCAGGACCCTCAAAGAGGGTCGGTACATGAACATCGAGGAGGAGCCCTGCAAGATTCTGAGCATCTCGACCTCCAAGCCAGGGAAGCACGGTGAAGCCAAGGCGCGCATCGAGGCAGTTGGTATCTTCGACGGGAACAAGCGGTCCGTGGTCTACCCGGTCAAGCACAAGGTCCAGGTGCCCATGATCGACAAGAGACAGGCGCAGGTCACCTCTCTGATGGGGGCCGAGGTCCAGCTGATGGACCTGGAGACGTACGAGATGTTCCAGCTACCCATACCTGACGAGTTCAAGGACACCCTCAAGCCGGGCGAGGACATCATGTACATCGTCGCCATGGGCCGCAAGAAGATCATGCGGGTGTGAGGATGCCAAGCCGCGGAATGCTGAGGTTCGCGGACGCGGTTGACAGTTACGAGGATTCTGAGTTCGTTGTCCTAGGGGCGCCCTTCGACAGGACTACGACCTTCAGGAGCGGCGCGAGGTTAGCCCCGACCACCATAAGGGAGGCTTCCTCGAACTTCGAGAAGGAGCTGTTCGAGCATGGCGTCACATTTGACGACATCAAGTTCCACGACGCCGGCGACCTCTACGAGGAGGGCACCGTGGATGACATGGTCTCCTCCATCGAGGAGGAGGCCGGAAAGATCGTCAGGGACGGCAAGTTCCTCGTGACCATGGGTGGGGAGCACTCAGTGACTCCGCCTTTGGTGAAGTCCTATGGCAAGGACATATCGGTGATCACGATCGACGCGCACCTGGACTACAGGGACGAGTACCAAGGCCTTAGGAACAGCCATGCCTGCGCCCACAAGCGGATCGAGGACATCGTCGGCAAGGGTAACGTGTTCGCCTTCGGCGTGAGATCCATCTCAGGCGATGAGGACCGCGAGTCCGCTCTCTACGGGGACGCATTCAGGATACACAAAGAGGGCTGCGAAGCCGTCTTCGATGAGATGCTGAAGGAACTCAAGAGGGAGCCAGTGTACCTATCGCTCGATATAGATGGGATTGACCCCGCCTACGCGCCGGGGACGGGTACGCCTGAGCCATTCGGGCTCACGCCGTTCGACGTGCGGCATATCATCAGCCGGCTCGGGGACAGGCTCGTCGGGTTCGATGTCGTGGAGGTCTGCCCTCCGTACGACAACGGCAACACATCGATACTCGCCGCGAGGCTGATACGAGAGGTCGTGGCGGTCAAATGGAAGGCAGCGCATGCGAGGAAGGCCTGAACGTCAGCCTCGGATGAGCTCCTCGACCCTCTTCTTGTACGATTCCGCGATGTCCCTGGCCTGGTCCGGGGTCTGCGCCTCCGAGAACACTCTGAATATGGGCTCGGTCCCGGACGGTCTGACAAGGACCCAGCTCTTCCCTGAGAATATCTTGACGCCGTCGGTGGTGTCCACCCTGTCGCCCTTGGCCGTGGCCGCGAGCCTGCCCATGACATCCTGCTTCTTCTCGTCAGGGCACTTGGTCTTCGTCTTATACTGCGAATAGGACGGTATCCGGTCAAGGAGGTCGGACAGCCTCCCATGCTTGGCGACTATCTCCAACACCTTCGCGCCGGACATCGCGCCGTCCCTGCAGTATTGGAGTTCGGGGAAGATGAGGCCGCCGTTCTCCTCCCCCCCGAAGACCGCACCGCTCTCGATCATGGCGCGCGCGACTATGGGAGAGCCGACCATCGTGTACTCGACCCTCCCGCCAGCTAGCCTGACAGCGTCCTCGACGCACATGGACGAACCAACAGAGGTCACGACAAGTCCGTCCTTGTTCTCGCGGCAGGCGTAATGCGCCACGAGGGCCAGCCTCCGGTCGCCGTACATGTACCTGCCCCTGTCGTCCACGAATATCGTCCTGTCAGCGTCGCCGTCGTGCACGAAGCCGAAGTCGAACCCTCCCGCCTTGACGAGCTCCACGATGTCCTTGGTATTGTCCGGTGTGGGCTCGCTGTTGTGGCCAGGGAAGGCGCCGTTAGGGTCGGCATTGAGCGTTACGTATCTGACGCCGAGCCTCTCGAGGAGTCTCGGCGTGACGACCGACGCCGCCCCGTTGCTGCAATCAACCGCGACCCTGAGTTTGGCCTTCTTGATCGCGTCAGTGTCCACGAGGGAGATTATCGCGTCGATGTATTCCTCGACCGCTGTAGTGTATGGTCTGGTCCTTCCCACGTGTGCCCAATCGGCCCTTGTGAATGCGCAGGTATGGAAGAGGCCCTCGATCCGTTCCTCGTTCGACCGTGCCATCTCGGTCCCGTCGGGGTCGATGCATTTGATCCCGTTGAATTCAGGTGGGTTGTGGGACGCTGTGATCATGACTCCCCCTGACGCCTTGTTCGTCTTGACGGCGTACTGGAGGGTCGGGGTCGGGACGATGCCGCAGTCGAGGACATCGCAACCGGCTGCCATGAGGCCAGCGGAGCACGCGGACCTGAGCATGTCGTTGGATGTGCGCGCATCGGTGCCCATCATCACAGGTCCCTTCATGTACGAGCCTATGGCCAGACCGAGCCGTATGGCGAACTCGCAGTCCATGCCCTCGGTGTTGACAACTCCTCGCACGCCGTTCGTGCCGAACAGCCTCGGCGTCCCGGGTGCCACATTCGACTGCATCGGTTCCCGATATCCTGGTATCGAAATAAAGTTATCCTGTTTCGACGAGGCGCGTCATTCCACAGGAAACGTGGGTCAGGGGCGGTCCGAATCCGAGGTAACGACGTTTCGCGCCATCCCGTAAGGATTAATATCCCAACGAGGTATGACTGGCCAAGGGGGGCGTTCAATGGGTTTCAAGGAATGGATTATTCCCCAGGAGAAGCACTTCTTCGCGCTGCTGGACCAGCAGGCGGACGTCGTCCTCGAGGGTGCAGAGGCTCTTCTGGACATGACGAATGACTTCACCAACGTGGCCCAGAAGAGGGACAAGATCAAGGAGATCGAGCACAGAGGCGACGATCTCGTGCACACGATAGCGGAGGAGTTGAACAAGACCTTCGTCACACCCATCGACCACGACGACATGTCCAAACTGGCCTCTCGCATGGATGACATACTCGACTATGTGGAAGCGGCGGCCCATCGTATGTGGGCGTACCAGGTTAAGACCATGACTCCTGAGATGGTCAAACTCACTGAGTGTGTCCTCAGCTCCGTCAAGGAGGTCAATTGCGCAGTGAAAGACCTGAAGAATTTCAAGCACAAGAACGAGATACTCCAGCACTGCATAGAGATAAACCGATGGGAGAACGTCGGGGATGACATCACGCACGAGGCCGTCGCGAAGCTCTTCAAGGGGAACGATGTGGTCGAGCTCATCAAGCTGAAGGAGATATACGAGCACCTTGAGATGGCCACTGACAAGTGCGAGGATGTCGCCGATGTGATCAAGGATATATTCATAAAGAACTCCTAGGTGCGGCTGATGGACGTCCTCGGATTGCCTGCGCTCGCGATTGCCACCATCATCCTGACCCTGGGATTCGAATTTGTCAATGGGTTCCACGATTCGGCTAATTCCATCGCCACAGTCGTCGCGACGAAGGTACTGACCCCGGTGAAGGCCGTTGCGTGGGCCGCGATGTTCAACTTCCTGGGGATATTCATATCGGACAGGGTCGCGAGAACCATAGGCCAGGGCATAATCGACCAGGATCTGCTATGGGCATACGGTGTCCAACTCATCTTCTGCGCGGTCGTGGGTGCGATAATATGGGACCTGATCACGTGGTGGTGGGGCATACCCACGTCCAGCAGCCATGCGCTGATAGGTGGGCTCATCGGCGCCGGAGGCGCCGTCGCTGCCGTCGACGCGATCGTATGGTCTGGCACGTTGAAGACCGTCGCGTTCATCGTCATCTCTCCCGCGGTCGGGCTCGTGGCGGGTTTCGTCCTAGTGGTGCTCGTGACCCGCGTGGCACGGCATTACGCCAGGGGTACGGTGAACAAGTGGTTCAGGAAACTACAGTTGCTGTCCTCCGCGTTCTTCTCGCTCACCCATGGCACCAACGACGCTCAGAAGGGCATGGGCATCATCATGATGGTCATCTTCGTCTCCTCCGCTTCAGCGCCATCAGAGGAGTTCAGCGTGTACACGTGGGTCATGGTCGCGTGCGGACTGTCCATCGCCCTCGGGACGTTCTTCGGCGGCTGGAGGATAGTCAAGACGATGGCCTCAAGGATCACGAAGCTCGAGCCCTACCAGGGCTTCTGCGCGGAGACTGGTGGCGCGGGCGTGCTCCTCGTGACAGCGATTTTCGGCATACCAGTGAGCACGACACACACGATATCCGGGTCCATAATGGGCGTGGGCGCGACGAAGAGGTTCTCTGCGGTCAGATGGGGTCTCGGACGTAAGATCGTGGTTGCGTGGATAGTGACGATACCGGCCGCTGCGACCATATCAGGGCTTCTGTTCCTCGGCGTCCTCTGGCTGGGTTGATCGCACTATCCAGTGTCTTTGGTCTCAGGCTTTGCCCTGCTGACTATCTGTGACGACACCTCGGCACCATCAGGTATCGAGACCCCTTGGTCGATGATCGAGCCCGATATCCTGCATCTCGCACCGACCCTTACGTCTTCGTAGAGCACGGATTCCTCGACGATGGTCCTGGGCCCTATGACGCACCTGCTGGATATGTACGTGTTGGGGCCTATCGTGGCGCCAGCCACGACGGCCTCGTCCTCGACTACTGACGGCCCGACGATCTTCGCGCCCTCGGAGACGGTGTTCTTGGACACTCTCGTGTCCTGGCGCATGAGGGTCCTGAACGCGTTCAGCAGGTTCTCCCTAGTGCCGCAGTCGACCCAGTGCCCGTCGAACTGGTAGCCGTACATGCCCTTGTCGAGGAGCTTCGGGAACACTTCCCGCTCCATGGAGACGAACCCTTCACCGATGTGGTCCAGGACCTCGCGCTCGAGCGCGTACGCACCCGCGTTTATGAGGTTCGAGAAGGCATCCTCTCTCTTGGGTTTCTCCTGGAACCTCGTAATCCTCGCCTCGTCGTCGAGCTGTGCCACGCCGAAAGGTGACGGGTCGTCGACAGGCCAGAGCGATATCGATGCGATGCCTCCCTTGGCCCTGTGGAACTTGACGAACGATGCGACGTCCAGGGACGTGATGACATCGCCGTTGATGACCAGGAACTGCCCGTCTATGCAGTCCTCGACGTTCTTGACCGCGCCGCCCGTGCCCAAAGGTTCCGGCTCGTCCACGAGGGTGATCCGCCGACCTGGCGGGTGCGCCTTGAGGTATTCTTCCATCACGTCGCGCATGTACCCGATGGGGACTATGACCTCGTCCACCTCGCTCGGAATCGAGTCTATCACGTGCATGATCAGGGGTTTGCCCATGACAGGCACGAGTGGTTTCGGTATCCGATACGTGAGGGGTCTGAGCCTCGTGCCCATGCCTCCGACCAGAAGTACGGCCTTCATCTGGGGCGAGGAACGCTCTCCCCGTATAAAATCATCTTCCGCGCGGAAGGCTCCCGCTGAGTGGTCGTATCGTGGATGAGAAGGGTCTGTTGGTGCCTACTTCGGCATTATGCTGACCACGTTGTTGCCGCGGAGTATGACGGTGCCGAGCCTCTTGACCTGGTCGTTGTTGGTCTCCTCGGTGTCGTCGAGCACCATGTTCAGGTAGTCGTCGAAGCCGGTGAGGGTGCCTTCGAGGACCCTGCTGTCCTTGAGCAGGAGCGAGACCTTCTTGTTCATCGATTTCTCAAGTAGACTGAGAGGCATGACCATTTAGGATCACTTGACCTCGTCAATGCGGCCTCCTCACATAAACCTTTGTGTGGGGACGTTCCAACTGACCGTGTCTGGTCGGGCGGCTCAGTGCTTCCTCGGAGAGCTCTTCTTGGTGAGCTCGCCCTCGAGCCAGGCCTTGACCTCCGCGCGGGAGCGCGCGTCGATGCCGAACGTCTCGATGAACTTCTTGGTCGTCGTGAGCTCGTAGCTGTTCTTCCTCGGCTTGGTGCGGACCAGTCCGAGGTCCTCGAGCGATTTGACGTGTTCGTACACCTTGTTCCCTATGAGGTCGAAGAGCTTGCTCTGGAGCACCGGCTGGTAGTACGCGATGAGGGACGCCGTCTTGAGGACATCCTTCGGGATCTCCATCTCCGAGAGCCTCCACGCGTAGTCCTTGTAGTCCTTCTTGACCTGCAAGGCGTACCTGGGCCCCATCTTCGAGACCTCGATGGCCCGGTCGGAGCCGTTGTACTCCTCCGCGAGCTTGTCGAGCGCGGACCTGACGGTCCTCGCGTCCAGGCCGGATATCTGGGACAGCTCCGTGACGGTCACTGGCTTCGCCGCGGAGAACAACTCCGCCTCTATGATCCTCTCGCTCTTCACTTGACCACCGGCACGTTCTGAACCTGCACTGTCGCCAGCGCGGAAGCGTCTTCGAGTTGAACGATGTCCCACGGGACCTTCGCCTCTACGAAGATCGTCCCGAACGGCACCTGCTCCTGCCAGACCGATATCTTGCCCATCTTCGCCAGGAATAGGGCCGCGACGAACACGGTGACCCTGTCCTCCTTCCCGGACGTGTACAGGTCCCCGATCGGGATGGGGCCGTTCCCGCACCTCTGGAGCCTCTCCCACACCGACGCGATGTCATCCTCGAGGCTCTCCTTGTGGGCCTTGTCGTCGAAGTCCGGCCTCTTGTACTTCTGCATGAACTTGGCGAGTTCCTTGCGTATGTCGCTCTCCTTCTTCGCCTCGTCGAAGGCGTCCAGGAGGTCGATGAGCGTGACCGGTCTGTCGGACTTGCGCCTGACCTTCTCGTCTATGGGCATCTCCTCAGCGTACAGGAGCGCCTCGCCAGAGCCGAGCTCGAACGGGTCCACGAAGAGGTCGAAGCTCTCGGGCTCCCAACCGTCGAACATGACCTCGACCGTCTCCGGCTTCTCGGCCCTTCTCAGGGCCTGCTCGCTCTGGAGCTTCAGTATCTCCCAGGCCATGTAGACTATCTTGCCCGCGATGATGAGGTTGACCTCGTCGGCCTTCCTGATCTTCGCGAGGTACAGCTTGGAGAATTCTATCAGGTTGATGTCCCACGGGTCGAACCTCTGCTGCACGACCAGCTCGAAGACGAGGGCGACGCTCCTCTCGAAGGGGTCCTCGGACGGCATCAGCGTGCCTCTCTGGATCTCCTCCACCGTCTTGACATAGGACCCTATCCTGCTCTCGCGGTCATCCTGCGGCTCGTCGTCGATGAGTGACTTCTGGAACATCAGGTGGTTTATGACCTGTGCACAGTCCATCTCGCTTGCCATCATGTTCACGCGGCCTCCTGCGCCGGTGGCTGTTCCTCTTCTGCTGGCACGTCCGTGCCCTCGCCGATGTTGGGTTTGAAGACGACGTCCGACATGCCCTCGCGTTGCATCGTGACGCCGATGATGTGGTCCGACTCTTTCAGCGTGACCTTCCTCAGTGATATCTGCAGGAACTGGGCGTTCTTCGAGCCCCTCTTGACGGCCCGGGCGACGTTCTCCGCGTTGATGCCGTCGAGGAACATGTCCACCTCGTCGAGGAGGTAGAACGGCGACGGTTCGTGCGCCTGTATCGCGAATATGAACGAGAGCGCCGTGAGGCTCTTCTCTCCTCCAGACAGCGCCTCCATCCGGACGACTTTCTTGTCCTTCGGCCTCGCCTTGATTATGAGTCCGCCCGAGAGCGGGTCCTCCTCGTTCTCCAGCAACAGCTCCGCGTCCCCGCCGTTCGAGAGCTCGGCGAAGGTCCTCTTGAAGTTGTCATTGATGCCGCCGAATATCCTGGTGAACCCGACCTTCTTCTTGTCGTTCAGCTCTGCGACGAGCTTTGCGAGGTTCGACTTCTGCCTCTCGAGCTGGCCTATCTCGCCCTTCATCTCATCGTGGCGCGCCCTCTTCTCGTCGAACTCGTCGATGGCCTTGAGGTTCACCGCGCCGAGCGACGAGACCTTGCGCTCGCAGTCGGCGACCGTGACCCTCAGGTCCTCGGCCGATGGGAGGTCCTTCGGCAGCTGGACCGCGCTGTACTGCGCCAGGTCCGCCTCCGCCTCCTGCAGCCTCTTCTCCGCGTCGGCTATCTTGGTCGTGAGGCTCAGGACGATGTCGCAGTTCGTCTGGACCTTGCTGACGAGCTTCTCTATGCCCGCCTCGGTGTCGGTCTTCTTCTTGTAGAGCCCATCGCGCTTGGTCCTGAGGGTGTTGAGCTTGTCTCCCATGGACCGCTCCATGTTCACGAGCGCCTTGAGCTCGGTATCCTGCTGGTCATGCTTCGAGAGGCTCTCCTTGGCCTTCGCCTTCTGCTCCTGTATCTTGGTCGCAGTGCTCTCCACGCCTGCGACTAGTTCGTCCCTGCGTGCAGTCACGAGCTCGATCTGCTTCGTGATCGTCTGCATGTCTGAGCTGAGGGCCGAGACCTCGTTCGAGAGCTCGAATATCTCGCTCTCGAGCTTCTTCAACCTCTGGGATAGCTCGTGGGGCGTGGCCTCCAGGAGCTTCTTGTCCATGGCCTCCTTCTTCTTCTTGACCTTCTTGATCTCGTCGTCGAACCCGTCGACGTCCGCCTTGACCTTGTCGATGAGTCCGAGCGTCTCCGTGAGCTCGTTGCCTTTCGTCTCGAGCTCGGCCGCGATCGAGGCGACCTTCTGGTCGAACTCCTTCCTCTTCGCCTCGAGCCCGCCTATCTTGGCGCTCTCGCCGCTGTCCTTCGCGTTCGAGTCGCGTATCTGCCCCTCGAGCTCGCCTAGCCTGATCCTGAGCCCGCCGAGCTCTGTCTGGGTCTTCTCGGACTGCTCGATGGCGCTCCTGAGCTCAGCGGCCTTCTTCTCGATCTTGCCCTCGGACGCTGCCCCGAACTTGAGCATGTTCTTGTCGAGGGTCCCGCCGATCATGGCGCCGCTCGCCTCAGCGAGCTCGCCGTCGAGGGTGACGAGCCTCACGCCGCCCATGTGCTTCCTGGCCTCGCCCAGGTTCTTGACGACGACCGTGTCGCCGAACACGAACCAGAACGCGGACCTGTACTGCTCCCTGAACTTGACCAGGTCTATGGCGAAGCCCAGAGTGGAGTTGGCCGCGAGTATGGCCTTCCCTCTCGGCCTGCCGTCCAGCATCTTGTTGAGCGGTAGGAATGTGGCCCTGCCGAGCTTGTTCTTCTTCAAGTGGTCGATGCACTGGGCCGCGACCTCGTCGTTGTCGACGACTATGGACTGCATCCTGTTCCCGGCCGCGACGTTGAGTGCGACCTCGTACTCGTCGTCGACATCGGCAAGTTCCGTGACCGTGCCGTGGATCCCCTTGATGATCCCTCTGTCCCTGAGCTCCAGGAGGTTCGTTGTCGCGGTGTTGTACCCTTTCTTGACGAGGCTCACGGCCTCCGCCTCGGCCTTCATCTGGTTGTACTCCCTCGTCAGGCTCTTGACTGCGTTGTCGAGGTCTGTGTACTGCTGCAGGAGCTTCTTCTCCTTGCCTCTGAGGGAGTAGTACTCGTCCTGGAGTTTCTTGAGGTCCTTGGTGGAAGTGGATGTCTCGCTCTTCAGCTCCTTCAGGGACCAGTCAGCGTCCTTGAGCTCGAACTCGTAGGTCTTCCTGGTCTCCTCCAGGTTCGCGATGTCGAGCCTCAGCCTGGATTCGCGGTCCGCGAGCCGGTCCATCTCGAGCTTGAGCGCATGGAGTTTCTCCTCCTTCGTTGTGATAGTGACTGCGAGCTCGAGCGCTCCCTTCTGCACAGTGCTGAGCTCAGAATCGGACTTCGAGACCGCGTCCTGGTGAGACGACAGCTCGGTCCTCCGCTCCTCCAGCCCCTTGGCTTTCTCCTCGTGCTCCTTCTTGATGGGTGCAAGCTTCTCCTCAAGCGCGGTCAGGTCCTTCTGGACCGCCTTGAGGTCCTCCGACTGCGCCTTCTTGACGTCCGCGAGCGACTCGGCCATCTCGTCGGCGTTGTCCGCGGCGTCCTGGGCCCTGGCGATCTCGATCCTGAGGCTGTCGATCTTCTCCTTGATCTCCCTGGCCTCCTCGCCGCCCCTCTCGGCTATCTCGTTCTCAACGGCCGAGAGTTCCTCGGATATCTCCTTCAGGGCGGCGTCGAGGTCGGTCTTCTTCGCCTCCGCCTTCTCCTTCTCCGAGTTGAGGCTCTGGGTCTGTTCCCTCAATGATGTGATGTCCCGGTCGACGGAGTCCCTGTGCTTGCATGCGAGGGCAGCCTTCGCGAAGCTGAGCTGGTCGTGGACCTCCTTGTATTTCATCGCGCCTTCGCGGTCCTTCTCCAGTTGCTTCATCTGCTTCTTGACCTCGTCAAGGATGATCGAGAGGCGGTTGATGTTCTCCTCCGCGGCGAGCTTCTCCTTCTCTGCGTTCTGGATGTCGGCATCGAACTTGGTTATGCCAGCGATGTCGTCGAGTATGCGCCTCCTCTCGAGGTTGCTCATCTCGACTATCCTGGTGATGTCACCCTGCTGCACGAAGTTGTAGCCGTCGGCGCTTATCCTGGCGTTGGCTAGGAGACTGTCGAACTCGCCCAGCGAGGACTTCCTGTCGTTCACGTAGAAGTATGAGTAGTATCCTTCGGCCGAGTCGGAGAGCCTCACGACCCTGGTTAGCTTGACGGTGTCGGAGTCTATGGGTATGATCCTGTCCTCGTTCGTGAATATCAGGCTGACCTTGCATTCAGACGCCGGCTTCTTCTCCTTGCCCCCGTTGAATATGAGGTCAGTGAGCTTCCCCGCCCTGATGACCCTCGAGCTCTTCGGTCCGAGGACGAACAGTATGGCGTCCGCGACGTTGGACTTGCCAGCCCCATTGGGGCCCGTGATCGACGTGTAGCCCTCGAGGAGCGGTATGCGTGTCTTCCGGGCGAACGATTTGAAGTTCTCTAGCTCTATCTCCTTCAGGTGCATCGAGACCGACTCCGACCGGGAAGAGAAAACAGTCTCTTGCTGACAGCTATAGCACGCTCTGTTCTCTGCATCCCATCCCATTGAGTCCGACAGATGTCGGACGGAGAATAAAATGGGTTGGAAGGTATATAATGGTTTTTGCACCAGTAGGCCTCAAGCTCCTAGGAGGCGCTCGTACGCCTCCAGGAGCTCCCCCCTGCTCTTGGCCCAAGACATGTGCGATGCGAAGTGCTCTCTGCCCCTTCGACCCATCTCGGTTAGCCCCTTCGGATCCTGCTTCGACCTCAGGACCGCCTCTCGGAAGCGCGTCCTGTCGTACGCGACCACGATGCCGGAGCCCACCCGGCCAGTCATCTCTGCTATGTCCAGTCCCTGGGTGGTTATGTATGGCTTTGCGAGTGCCATCGAGTTCAGTATCTTGCCGGGAGTGCCGACGACGTTGTTCGGGTTCGCCGGGTCCATCATGGCGGTGACGAGGTCGGACGCTGCGGTCAGCCTCAGCGCATCATCCGTCGACACGGCGCCGACGTACTTCACTTGGGACCTGCCAGGGCTCTCCCTGACCTTCTTCTCGAGTGAGCCCTTCCCAGCCACGAGCACTGTCACGCCGTCCTCGGGTGTGAACGCATCCAGCAGGTCCTCGACAAACCTGCCTGGCTCGAGCGAGCCCAGGTACGACACCACGAATCCGGTGAGGCCGTACTTCTCGCGCACGGCCTTCGCCTCTGCGTCTGAGAGGGGAGCGATGTCCGGGCTCGTCATCACGATGCTCGGCTTCTCCGTCCGACCTTTCGAGAGCTCATGGGCCAGTGTGTCGCTGACGGTGACGACCGCGTCCGCCCTGCGCACGAGGCACGATTCAAGCATCTGCAGGGGCCCGAACATGGGCCCGACATCGTCCTTGACCATGGCCGCGTACAGTTCGTGAGCGTCGTAGAGAACTGGCTTGTCCCGGAGCCAGCCGATCATCAGACCCGCCGGGAGCGTGTCGAGGTCGTGGCTGTGGATGATGTCGAACTCCATACTCCCCGAGGTGCGGAGCGCGAAGAGCCAGTACATCGGCAGACGCATGATCATCTTGGCGACGGACCGGAACGGACACCGCGGGCCGATGCGCACGATATCGACCTCGCCATCCTTGGTCGACTCGGCGTCGCCGGTGTCCCTTGACCACGCCAGTATCGTCACCCTGTGCCCAGCGTCCGCGAGCGCCTTCGCCTCTATCCGGACCCTAGGATCGGGCCTGTACGGGTTGGCCAAGAGCATCAGTGTCGAAGCCATCCCCCAGTGATTCCTCCTCAGGGGTAATAAAGCATCTGGCCCGTCAGACCTTCACCGACTTGCCCTCTCTCATGGACTTCTTGGCGGCCTCTATGAGCTCGACCGTCCTGACGCCTATCTCGCCGCTGTTCTTCGTCTCGGTCATGGGGTCGGCGATTGACTTGACGAAGTGGATGAGCTCGTCCCTGATGGTGTTGTTCCTCTCGACGCCGAGCTTGTATGTGTACCCGCTCTCGTAGACGGTGACCTCCTGGGCCACCGCGTCTATCAAGGCCGACCTGTTCTCGCCCACGAGCATGATCTGCCTGACCTTTCTGGGCACGAGCCAGCTGATGTTCGCCATGGCGATCATGCCGTCCTTGAACTTGGAGACGACGTACGCGGTCTCCTCCCCTTCCTTGCGTCTGAAGGGCCCGCCGGCGCACATTACCTCTTCGGGCCACTGGTCAAGCAGGTAGTTCTGTATGTCGAACATGTGCGGGGCGAGGTCGAAGAGCACATCCCTGTCGGGGAATGCCTTCTCGAGGTTGACCCAGTTCATCTCCATCAGGAAGAGCTTCCCGAAGAACTTGTCCTCCTTGATGAGCCTCCTGACCTCTGCCAGGGCGCTGTTGAACCTGAATATGTGCCCGACCGAGAGCGTAAGACCTCTGCTCCTGGCGAGCGCCACCAGCTCCTTCCCTTCTTTCGATGTCAGGGTGATGGGCTTCTCGACTATCACGTGCTTCCCCGCCTCGAGGGCGTCCTTGCACGTGCCGAAGTGCGTCTGGTTCGGCGTGCACACGGCCACCGCGTGGAGGTCCTTCACGGCCAGGAGCTCCTTGTAGTCCCTGTAGCCGGCCTTCACGCCGTACCTCTCGCTCGCGAACGCGAGGTTCTTCTCGTCGAGGTCCGAGACCCCGATGACCGAGACGTTCTCGACCTTGGAGAACTCGTCCAGGATCTTCTTGCCCCAGTACCCGACACCTATGACTCCCACGTTGAACTTGGCCATATCGGTCACCTCACGCGTAGAACTCCTTGAAGCTCTCGACTACATACTTGATCTGTTCGTCCGTGATGTCCACGAACATGGGCAGTGTCAGGACCTCCTTGCAGAGCCTTTCCGTTATTGGCAGCATGCCCTCCTTGAATCCGTACATGTCCCGGTAAACGGGCTGCAGGTGGATTGGTATGTCGTAGTGCACGCCCACGCCGACGTTCTTGGACTCGAGGTGCTTCTTGAGCTCGTTCCTCTTCTTGGTCAGTATCGCATACTGATGGTACACTGGCTCGAAGTCCTTGGACGGCTTCGGAGGTAGCCTGAGGTCACCGACTCCCTCGAGCATCGAGTCGTACTTGGCAGCGACGGCCCTCCTCTTCTCGTTCCACTGCGGGAGCATCTTGAGCTGTTCGATGCCGACCGCGGCGTTCGCCGAGTTCAGTCTGGCTGTGTATCCTATGAGGTCGTGTTCGTACTGACCCTTCCTGCCACAGTGTCTGAGCCTCTTGACGAGGTCGGCTATCTTCGCGTCGTTGGTCGTGACCATGCCACCGTCCCCTCCAACGTGCATGTTCTTTGTGGGGTAGAACGAGAAGCAGCCCATGAGGCCGAGCGCCCCGGCCCTCTTCCCCTTGTATCTCGCGCCGTGGGCCTGGCATGCGTCCTCGACCACAATCGCACCGTGCTTGGCCGCTGCCTGGTTGATCTCATCCATCCTGGCGGGATGGCCGTAAAGGTGGACCGGTATGACCGCCTTGGTCCCCTTCTCGAACTTGAGTTTCGCCGGGTCGAGGTTGAAGTCGACGTAGTCCACGTCCGTGAAGACAGGTTCCCCGCCGAACACGACGAACGAGTTGGATGTGGCAACGAACGACATGGCCGGAGTGACGATCTTGTCCCCGGTCTTTACTCCCGCTGCCTGGAGTCCGAGCTGCAACGCGGCCGTCCCCGAACTCAGGGCGATGGCGTGCTCCACGCCGCACATCTTGGCGAACGCGTCCTCGAACTTGTTCACGCTCTCTCCGAGCGTGAGCCTCTCGTTCCTGAGAGCGTTCGCGGCTGCCTCTATCATCTTCTCATTCATGATGGGCTGTGCCTGTGGTACCTTCATCCGCTCTACCTCCTCTTGCCGTTCTTGCTGACCTTCTTCTTGACCTTGATGCGCTTCGCGGGGCATCCGACCACGACCGCGTTCGCTGGCACATCCTTGGTGACGACTGCGCCTGCGCCCACGAGCGCGCCCTCGCCTATTGTGATTCCGCACACGATCGTCGCGTTGGCGCCGATCGACGCACCCTTCTTCACGAGCGTGGGCGCGACCTTCCAGTCGCCGACGGCCTTCGGATGGCGATCGTTGGTGAAGCAGACATGCGGTCCGATGAAGACCTCGTCCTCGATCGTGACGCCCGTAGGTATGAATGAGAACGCCTCGACCTTGCATCTGTCGCCTATCGTGACGTCCCTCTGTATCTCGGCGTACGCGGCGATCCTGCACCCCTTGCCTATCTTGCAGCCGTACAGGTTCACGAAGTCGCGCACTATCGTGTCCTCGCCTACTACCGCGTCGTCTATCTTGTAGTACTTCGCGAGCAGCTTCATCAGGCAGACCCCTCTGGTTCGTCAGAATCCCGAGGAAGCTATAATATGTTTGGGAACCACGCTCCTAGGGCGTGCTGGAAGTCGTCGGAATGCGGGTATTTTCAGGCCGTCTTTCGCACGGAGAACCCCAGGTCCTTGGAGAGGTCAGGCCGCTCCATGCTGAGCTCGACAGTGGCCCTGATCCAATCCGCCTTGCTGCCTATGTCGAACCTGCGCCCCTTGAACCTGAGTCCGTACAGGCCCTTCTTCCTGCACAGGAGCCTCATCGCGTCCGTCAGTTGGTACTCTCCACCCATGCCGGGGCCTATCTTCTCCAGGTAAGTGAATATCTCCGGATTGAAGACGTATCTGCCTATTATCGCCAGGTCGGATGGCGCTTCCTTCGGTGAGGGCTTCTCGACAAGGTCGTCAACCTTGTACAGCTCGTCCCTGACCTTCTTGCCTTTGATGACGCCGTATCTGGACACCTTCGATTTCGGGACCCTTTCGACGCCGACTACGGAGGACTTCGTCTCCTCGAACACATCCACGAGCTGGCCTATGCACGGATGGTCGTTGACGACGATGTCGTCTCCGAGCATGACCGCGAAGGGTTCGTCCCCGATGTGCTTCTTCGCACAGAGGACCGCATGGCCCAGTCCGAGCTGCTCCTTCTGTCTGATGTAGAATATGTCGGCCATCGAGGCGATCCTCTGGACCTCTTCGAGCGCCTCTTTGTTGCCGCTGTCCCGGAGCTTGTGCTCCAGCTCGTAGGACCTGTCGAAGTGGTCCTCGATGGCCCTCTTGCCCCTTCCAGTTATCATGATGATGTCGGTCATTCCCGACGCGACGGCCTCCTCGACTACGTACTGTATCGCGGGCTTGTCGACGACCGGGAGCATCTCCTTCGGTTGCGCCTTGGTCGCTGGGAGGAACCTGATGCCCAGGCCCGCGGCTGGGATGACTACCTTCATCGTCTGAACGAACGGCTGGCAACGATTTAATGGTTTCCTGGGCTCCTCCAAAAGGGTTAATAGCGCCACAGCCGGTTCAAGGCCCGATGAGGATCTGCGTCGTAGGTGCTGGTTACGTCGGCCTAGCCACGGCAGTGATGTTCGGGAAACTGCGACACGAGGTGTCCGTCACGGACATTGACGGCGGGCGGGTCAGGACGGTCAACTCGGGGAAGGCCCCGTTCTATGAGCCGTCACTCGAGAAGGAGCTCGCGAAACTCGTGAAGGCAGGTTCCCTGGTCGCCACAACGGATACCGTGACCTCGGCAAGAGACGCGAAGTTCGTCTTCATGTGTGTCCAGACGCCGTCGATGCCGTCAGGAAGGATCGACACAAGGCCGGTGAAGAATGCCTCCAGAGATGTCGCGAAGGCACTGAGACAGTCCTCCGAGTACAAGGTCATCGTCATGAAGAGTACGGTCGTGCCAGGCACCACCGACTCGGTCGTCAGGCCGCTGCTTGAGAAGGGCTCGGGCAAGGTCGCGGGCGCCGATTTCGGACTCTGCATGAATCCGGAATTCCTCCAGGAAGGGAGCGCGCTCAAGGACAGCATGGAGCCGTCCAGGATAGTGGTCGGGTCCATGGATAAACGAGCTGGCGACTTGCTCATGAGACTCTACGCGCCCATCAAGTCCGAGAAGGTCAAGACCGACCTTCGGACCGCTGAGATGATCAAGTACGCTTCCAACGTGTTCCTTGCGACGAAGATATCGTATGCGAATGAGATCGCCGACATGTGCGTCAGGTTCGGGATCGATTCGGAGACGGTGCTTGCCGCCGCGGGAAAGGACCCGAGGATCGGGCCTCTGTTCCTCAAGCCAGGCCTTGGGTTTGGTGGGAGCTGCCTCCCGAAGGACGTCAAGGCTCTCAAGGACAGAGCGAAAGCAGATGGGTACGGCTCGAAGCTCCTCTCAGCCCTGCTTGCGATAAACGACCGCCAGCCGCTGGAGGCGATTTGGCTCCTGGAGCGTGAGATCGGGCCGTTGCAGGGCAAGCGCATTGCCGTCCTGGGCCTCGCGTTCAAGGGGGGCGTGGACGATATCCGAGAAACGCGCGCGGTGCCGCTCGTGACCGAGTTGCTCGCGAAGGGTGCGAGGGTTGTCGCGTTCGACCCGCTGGCCATGCCGAGCTTCATCAAGGCCATGCCGACGATCGAGTACGCGTCCTCGGCCCAAGAATGTCTCAATGGCGCCGACGGGTGCATCGTCCAGGCCGACTGGACGCAGTTCAGGGCCCTGGGGAGAAAGGAGTTCTCGAAGATGCGGTCCGCCGTGATAGTAGACGGAAGGAGATGCCTCGACGCGGCAAAGGTCGAGCGCGCGGGAGCGAAGTACCTGGGCATCGGATACGGGCGCGCAGAAATGGACTGACGAACGAAACCATCTGGAAAGCATAATAAGGTTCCAGCCATTTCCGAGGGCGTTGATTCGGAATGATGGTCAGCATTGTCCTGAACCTGCTCAATGAGAAGAGGCACATCAGAGACCTGCTCGACAGCCTCGTCATCCAAGAGGGACCTGTCGAGATCGTGGTCGTCGATGCGGGGAGCAGGGATGGCACGGTCGAGATCATCAGGGCCTACATGGAGAAGCATCCACAGATCAGGTTCTTCCATCATCCTGGCACCAGGGGCGAGAGCACCAACTTCGGCATCTCCGAGGCGAAGGGCGACGCCGTCGCCACCATCGGGGGAGACTGCATCGCGAACCCGTTCTGGGTCAAAGAGCTCCGGGGGTCACTCGCCAAGTCTGACATCGTGGCCGGCAAGACCATCAACATAGGGTACCACGCCTTTGAGGACCTCGAGAGGGTCGAGCTGCATCACAGGGGGTTCGATGTCTCATACCCGAGCGCGAGCATGGCATGGCGGAAGGAAGTGCTCAAGACTGTCAACGGGTTCGATGAGTGGTTCATAACCGCCGAAGACATCGACCTCAACTTCAGAGCGGTCTCCCAGGGGTTCACTCTGGGCTACAATCCTGATGCAATCGTGTATCACAGGACCAAGGGCAGTTTCAGGGGGTTCTTCAAGCAGGCTTTCTGGAACGGCTGGGGCAGGAAGCAGCTGACGATGAAGCACGGGAACCTGTGGCCCAGCTACAAGCCCCAGCGTCTGCTCGAGACATCACGGTCCTTCTGGGCGGTCGCGAGATTGGCGGTGGCGGTTCTGGGGTACCTCATGTGCAAGTTCTTTGAGCGGCCTCCCGTACGTATAATGGCCGGCGGAGGAAAGGAGCAGTCGGAGCCGCCGTCCGTCGGAGGATGACCTTGTGGCGAAGGTGTCCGTGGTCATCCCAACCATGAACGAGGAACGCAGCATCGGCCTGGTCATCGACGAAGTCAAGGCCGCGCTCGAAGGCGTCAGGCCGTATGAGATACTCGTCGTCGACACAGATTCGCGCGACAGGACAAGGGAGATCGCGGCCGGGAAGGGTGCCGTGGTCGTCGAGGAGCCCAGGCGGGGTTACGGACGCGCCTACAAGACCGGTTTCGATAAGGCCTCGGGGGATATCGTGGCGACGCTTGACGCAGACATGACATACCCCGCATCGGACATACCGAAGTTGGCTGACATGCTAGAATCCCGAGGTCTGGATTTCATCACGACGGATAGGTTCGCAGATATGGTCAAGGGCGCTATGAGCGCGAAGCACAGGCTCGGGAACAAGGTCCTGTCGCTCGCCGCCAGGGTCTTGTTCCGGGTGAAGGTGAGGGACTCCCAGAGTGGCATGTGGGTGTTCAGGCGCTCGGTTCTGAGCGGGCTCACGCTCGAGAGCGATGGCATGGCGATGTCCGAGGAGATCAAGATCGAGGCGTTCAAGAAGTCCAAAGCGGCGGAGGTGCCGATCGCCTACAGGGTGAGGGTCGGCGAGGTGAAGCTTCAGAGCTGGAAGGACGGAATGGGCAACCTGAAGTTCCTTTTCAAGAAGAGGTTCTAGGGCTCGTGCCCTCGACGTCTCACCCGGTCGGTCACATAGAGTGCTGCGACGATGGCGCACACTCCCAGGACCGCTGCGGGAATGAGGAACTGCGTCCCGCCCGGGTCTTCGGTATCCTTCACCAAACGGATGTCCAGCACGACCACGGTGCTCTGCACATATGTCCTGTTCCACGCGAGGACCTCGCCATCCGTCCCGACGACCTCGACCGTCAGGAGATCCCCGAAGGTGACATCGTCAGGGACCAGTATCTGTCCGAGGAATGTGTTCCCCCCTCTTGACAGCGTAACCGGCCCGCGGAGGGTCCAGATGCGGACGTCCAGCTCCTCGCTCACGTCCCCATCATCCGATATCACTCGCACCTGTATGTCCACGGCGCGGGTCAGCTGGATGTCTAGGCAATGGTGCGAGGTCACATTCCCTTGTGTCCAAGCGCTCGCGGAGACTGTGAGGTCGCCGGCGATGCCATCTATCACCAATGTGGGTCCGTCGGAATCGAAGCCTGCCACGAGTTGGAGACCTGCGCCGGTCTGGGAGAATGCCCATGCCGTGCACTTGTCGCAGTCCAGGTCCCAGTGCAGAGTCGCCTCGTCCAGCTCACCGTCATCGTTCGTGTCACTGTAGGTCACTTCCGGGCCAGGTTGGTTCACCGCGGCGGGCTCGTCGCTCCTGATGAGCGAGGTCGCGTTCCCCCAGCCTACGTCGGAGAACTGCAGCGACCAGTACGGTTCATCCGCCAGGTCGTTGCTGGGTGCGTAGACCGCTGCGCCCGTGTAGTTGCTCACAGTGTCGAAGTCATCTTCGAAGGGGCTCGCGTACAGCTCGAAGTCGTAGATGAGCGCGTCGTATGCCAGGAGTGTTTCGAAGGCCATATATCGCACTTCGAGCGGCAGGTCCGAGGCTGCGAGCCTCTCCAGGGCATCCCCCATGTCGAGGTACCATTCCATGAGGTCGGACGTGGCGGTCTGGAGAAGGGCATCCATCAGGGGACCTCTGTAGATGCCAGCATACCCTTCCATGGACGACGACAGGGCCTCTATGCTAACTGCGAACCCGTCCAGTGCGCCGAGGTCGAATGTCGCCATGGTCGCCGACCATGAGTCGAAGTAGAGGGTCACTCTGTGTATCTCGCAGATGTCGGCGCCCCAGTCAGCTGGGGAGACGTCTCGGTCCCTTGACAGGCTATCGAGGATGAGGTCGTACCTGAGGCCTTGAGCGGGGACGTTCATCTCGCTGCCGACATACCAGTCAGCTGCCGTGCGCAGTTCGTACATGGTTTCGATGACCCCCTCCGCACATGCGTCGGCGATGACGATGTCCAGCTTCCTCCCCATCTCATCTGTGGCGGTTTCGAGGGCGTACGCAAGGCCTGGCAGTTGCAGGACGGACAATCCGTCCTGGCAGAGACCGTACCAGCCACCACCGTGTCCCCAGAGGACGAGCGCAAACAGGTCGGCGGGATAGTTGCGAGCTGTGAATGTGACGAAGTCCATCAGAGTGTCAGGAGACGCCATGTCTGCCTCCCCATTCGTCGGGATGACCTCTCCGGAGTCGTCGATCTCTGTAGAGACGATGTCGGTGGTCTTGTCCCTCTCGATGTCCAGCAGGACGGAGTCGCCGAAGCCAAGAGGGTCGACAAGGACCACCACGTCCATCCAGTCCGTGATGTTGGCGGCTTCCATTTCGTTCAGGTCCTCCTCCCATGGAAGAACCGGCTCCGCGTCAGCCGCCATGTAGACCATTATCGTCCAAGTCGGCTCGTCCTGGCTGGCGGATGAATTCATTGAAGACAGTGGCACGGATAGGATCGAGACCGATGATAACAGAAGGACAATCACGTGCGAGTATGCGTGGTTCCGTGCCATCGGCAGCGACCTCAGCGGAGACCTGCAGCCTCAGCACAGAGCCGGACGGTCTCCCTCAGGCTTTCGACGTTCTCCCTCCTATATAGACACGCCGCGGGATGATAAGCGATGAACGCCCGCACCTTCTCGCCTCCGATGGTGATTGGGAACTCCTTCCCCACAAGGGACCTCATGTCCGAGTCACTGCCGAGCAGGGTCCTGGCGACGGTCTGGCCAAGGAGGCAGACGACCATCGGACGGATAACGCCCAGTTCGGCCTCAAGCTGTCTCGCGCATGCTTCGACCTCGTCACCCTTCGGCCTCCGGTTGCCCGGAGGACGGCACTTCACGAGATTCGTGATGTAAATCATGTTGCGGGAGAGGCCCGCGTGCTCGAGCGCAGCGTCCAGCACCTTCCCGGCACGGCCGACGAACGGAGCCCCCTTCGAGTCCTCGTCCTTCCCAGGCGCCTCGCCTATGAATACGAGCGCCGCTGAGCAGTCGCCGATACCTGGCACCACCTGCGTCCTGGTCTCGGAGAGCCTGCACCTGGTGCAGCGGAGGTCCACATCCACGCTGCTCATACGAGTTCCTTGGCCTTGAACACGGAGACCAACTCTATGCCGTTCTCGGACAGGAGCTCCTTCGCGCCTTCCTCGCGGTCGACGACGACTATCGCCTTCACGACATGGGCGCCCTTTGCCCTGAGAGCGTTCACGACCCTCATCGTGGAACCACCCGTTGTGGCAACATCCTCGACGACGACGAACTTCTCGCCCGGGACGACATCCCCCTCGATAAGCTCCTTGGTGCCGTGGTCCTTTGGCTCTTTCCTGACCATCACATAGGACCTATCGGTCTCCAGCGCGACCGCGACGGCAATCGGCACGGCGCCTAGCACCATGCCCGCGATCTTGCTGTCGCCCACGTGAGGCGCCATTGCCTTTCCTATCTCTCTCAACACCTTCGGGTCCGTGCTGGCCCTCTTGATGTTCACGAAGAAGTTGCTCTTCTTCCCGGACGCGAGCACGAACTCCCCTGTCTGTACGACCTTCAAGTCCTTGAGCATCTGCTTGAGCATCCGCGCGCCCCCTACCAGGGCACATTCTTCTTGCCCAACTTATAACCTATGATGTTCGCGGACCTGTGGAGCAGTGGGACCACGACCAGGAACATGGCGAGCCCCCAGTATCCGGTGCCATCGATGTAGTGTCCCGTGAACCAGCCAGGACTCACGATGACGACCGTGATTATCGCCCCCAGGACGAAATTGTACTGGTCCAGCCCAGGCGCCTTCTTGCCCCTATCGACCCCCAGGCGCCTCTTTATGAACGAGCCCACGCAGTCCCCGGTCATCGCCCCGAAGCTAAGGGCGGCGATTATGGCCACCGCCCACGGGAGGTCCCCATACCCGAACGCGTCCTGCTCATCGAGCATCGTGGTGACTATGATCTGGATGGAGCCTGCGCCGAACCCGGTCAGCGCCCCACCGAAGAACCCTCGCCAGGTCTTTCCGTCGCCGAGGACACGTTTGCCACGCCAGCTCCTTCCGAGGTCCATCGGGGTCCCGCCCCCGAAAAGTACTGCGGCTGAATTAGGCACGAGCGCCGGGAGCATGAGCCAAAGGCCCGCCAGTGCGGCCTCCAATGGGGACATCCGGGAGGGCATATCGCGAGGGGGGTTAATAACTGCACGTCCGCAGCTTCCCAGGCTTCAGAGCTGGAGTCCCTTCCTCCTCCGGGACGGGGGGGCATCCGGCACAGGGGCGTTAGCTCTCGAGAAGAAGTCCTCCATATCTGCGACAGGGTCCTCGGTCCTCGCGGCGTGGATCGTGTCCTTGAAGTGCACGATCCTCTTGTCGAGCACGAGCGCGACGCCTCTGTCCGTCTCACTCCTGATGAGCCTGCCTATGGCCTGCTGGAGCTTCCTGCTGGTTGGTGCCTGGATTGCATGCGACCACCCGTCCCCGAACCTGAGCTCGCAGAAGTGCTGGAGCGCCCTCTGCTTCGCAGTCGGTTTCGGGTACGGGATGCCGGCCACGATTGCGACTTCCATCTCGGAGCCCGGGAAGTCCAGTCCCTCACTGACCCTGCCTCCCGCGATGGCGTGCATCACGGCCCTGCCAGATGATGCCTTGAACCCCCTCACGGCGTCCATGAGGCCCGCCTGGTCCATCCGCCTGGTCTCGAAGAAGACGTCTCTCCCCCGGGAGGCGTCTGCCGTCTTCGAGGCTATCCGTTCCATGAGGGCGTACGAAGGGTAGAACACGATGGTGCTCCTCGGGACATGTGACAGTATGCTCGATACCCGCTCCGACATCCTGTCCAGGAGCGAATCATCTCTACTGATGTCATCGTGCTTGGTCGTGACATCGTCGGAGTACAGCACGAGCCTGTTGCCTGGCGGGAACGGGGACGGGATGTCCACGAGGCGCGAGTCGCGCGGCAGGCCTATTGAGTCCCTGTAGTCGTCCAGGGGCTTGAGCGTGCCTGACATGTGTATGCTAGCGTGGCACTCCATGAGCGGCCTGCACGCGATGGACGCGTCCAGACAGTACGCCTCGATGGACCTGACATCGCCCGACGTGACGAGTTTGATGTACTCCTCCTCGTCCAGTGTGTGCCAGAACGTGAGGAAGTTGGAGGCGCCGAACACGTAAGACCTGGGGAGGCGCCCGGAGAGCTTCTTGTTGTCCCTGACCATCTCGCCGAAGTTGGTTGCCTGTGACAGGAGACCCTTGATGCCCCTGCTTGTCTGGTGCGTGGCGAACATGAGTTCTTCCTCGACGAAGGACTGCGGTATGATCCCGTCCTCGTCGATCAGGTACTCCTCGACCGCTTTGTCCAGGATCTCCTCGACCATGCAGATGAAATCCCTGAGGCTCGTGCCCTCGACGATCTCGGGGTCCCCGTACTCCTCGACCTCCCTGTGGGCCAGCCTGAGGGTGATGTTGCTGAGGTCCGCGGATTCCAGCTCCCTCGCGTAAGACGGCAGGTTATGCGCTTCGTCCACCAGGACGACGATGTCCGAGGGGGAGGACGCCATCCAGTCGAGTAGGGCGTGCCTGATGAACTTGTCGAAGAACATGATGTAGGGGCATGTGACGATGTCGGCGGCCGGCACATGCAGCTTGCACACCTCGTACGGACACAGGTCCCGGTCCACGCAGTGGTCCACGAACTCCTCCGCTGTCGGCAGCTCGTCCCTAGCATACCGCAGCACGGGCGAGAGGTCCTCGGATATCGTCGCCGCATAGAACCTGCAGGCCTGTTCGTCCCCCTTCAGCACGCGGGCCTTCCGCTCGCTGCACACCTTGGAGAGCTCTTCCGAACTGCCCTGGCTGAGTTCCTCGTCGCTGGCAGCCAGGGGGCACATGTTCCTCCTGCCCTGGAGGGCAACCCCGAACACCTTGTGCCTCTCGGAGATCATCCGCAGCTCGAGCATGACCTGTCTCTGCTGGGAATTGGTCCTCGTGAGGTACAGTAGCTTCTTGCCCCTCGCGTGGCAGTGCTCCACGCATGCGGACAGGGCGCACACGGTCTTCCCGGTTCCAGTGCCGCTCTCGATGACCGTGTGGGCGCGAGAGTCGCACGCATGCCCGACGGCCTGCATGAGCGTATCCTGGCCCGGCCTGAGAGCATAGGGGAACAGGGGTGATGCCATCCTTCAGCTCCAGGGGACACTCTGGTCAAATGACTTTCGCTGGGTCGCGTGAAAGTAGAATCCGATCACTCGCGGGTCCAGATGTCGTCCGGTATCTCGTCGTAGACACTGGACAGCTCGCCTTCGCCGACGATGCCCCTGCTGCGGCCGGATATGAGCTCGTGGATGCGGTCCTTACGGAACATCCAGTAGTGTATGCGCCACTCGCGGCCGTCGTAGAGGGTCGTCTCCTCGCGCTCGGTGACGAGTATGCCTGCGTCCTCGAGCATGTAGAAAGCGTCCCTGTCCTCGGGCTCAAGGACATTGTCGATGATCCTCTCGCTGTATCCGAAGAAGTTCATGACATGCTGGGCCATGGCCCTGGCTTCTTCCTCGGGCATGCCCTGCTTGTCTATACTGTTCTTGATCGCCTTGGTCAGGTGCTCGACGGTCAGCGTACTGCCCGCCGGCTCGCTGTCCGACTTCTTCAGCTTGGTAATAATATTCAAAGACTCCCCTCGCCTCTTCATAACATACCAACCCAATAACACAGAACTGCGCCGACTTACAACAGAAGATTCATTTAGATTTCGCCCGTATAAATAGATTGGCGTTCAACCTCCCGACCCTTCCGGGGTCTGCGTCAGTGAGGTCTTGCTCGCCGATGGTCGAATGGACAGAATCGTACGGAGGCGGTCATGTGCTCGCGGAGTTCAGTGTCGTCCCTATTGGGAAAGGAGAGAGTGTAAGCCAGTATGTCGCAGAATGCATCAAGGTAGTTGAGGCGTCGGGGCTTCCCTACAGGCTTTGCCCGATGGGGACAGTCGTCGAGGGGGACTATGACGCTGTTATGTCTGTTGTGAGGGGATGCCACATGAGTGTCATGGGCATGGCGTCGAGGGTGATCACCACCGTGAAGATCGACGACCGCAGAGGCGTGAGGGGCATGATTGACAGGAAGATCCAGTCGGTCGAGGCGAAGTTGGGAAAAGAAGTCAAAAAATGAGGGGTTTGTGTCGGGTCAGGTTCCTCAGTAGAATGACCAGAACCCTTCCCATGTCACCAGGAGGACCGCGCCAATGACGAGCGAGGCCCTGACCCACTTCTCCATGTCCACCCTGATGAGCCCGCCGAGCATCATCGCGACGGTCAGGACGAACAGGCCGAACGCCTTCACGACCTGGCCAGCGTCCGCGCCAGCATTAGTGTCCGCGAGTCCGAAGATCATCCATCCCAGCATCAGCAGGAACAGTCCCACGACGGCCGCAATGGCCAACATGAGGTCGGAGACGAGTGGTCTCACAGATTCAATCATCGGCTTGCGTACAGGCTGGTAGACCGGTGCGTATCCCGGATACTGACCCTGCGGGGCAGGGCCCATCGGTTGTCCAGAAGCCATTTATATCCCTTCCGACCGAGATATTGGCGTCCGGTGGGTATATATTTTTCGGGATTAACTTATAAATATGTCAGAGGGATGAAGGGACATCCGTCGACTGGCGGAGTCCCTATGACTCCCATCATCTGTAAAACTCGGGACCAAGATCCCGGAGGTCTACTTCTTCTCGTCGTTCTGGCGCTTGTTCCTTACGACGACTGTGCGGCACTTCCGCACCCTTGCCACTACTGGTTTGCCGAAGTGAATCTCCAAATCGATGCACCTCACACGGTGTCTGTCGCCTTCCTCCACCCACAATTTCGGAGGTCTCGGGCTGAGCAAATCAATTGGCCTCGCCGTATATAAACTAAGCGTATTACGGTCTTATCCGGTGCGCCAGGCCCGTGGTAGCATCCGACGGCAATCATCGTATCTTCATGCTCTTGGAGTACCTTTCCGCCTTCGCCCTCACAGTATCGAGTTCGGCCCTCACATGTTCGGCATCCGCGCCGCTCGTCTTCCTCGTGACGGCAGCCGGTACCCCTGCTGCCACAGATCCTGGCGATATCTCCCTGCCTGGTGGCACGACGCTGCCGGCCGCAACTATGCTCCCCTTGCCGATGACCGCTCTGTCGAGCACGATTGCCCCTATCCCTATGAGGACCCCATCCTCCACCACACACCCGTGCAGACGCGCCCCGTGGGATATCAGACAGTCCTTGCCAATCCTGACGGGCCTGCCCTTGGGGGCCTCCAGGAACGCCATGTCCATGACCGCGGACCCCTCACCGACCTCGACCATGTCGTCGTCTGCGCGCAGGAGCGCGCAGGGCCAAACACTCGCGCGGGCGTGCAGGACGACATTACCTATCAGAAGTGCGCTCTCGTCCACATACACATCGTCGCCGATGGTGGGCATCTTGCCACCGATATTCCTGAGCGCCATCGGGGACGAATGTCCGTCAGAGCACATTATGTTAGTCGTCCACATCCCGGAACATGCGCTGCGAACGTCTTATCTATCGTGGAAGCCGTTGAGGGAAGAATCAGACAGCCTCTCCATCCCCGGAGGATAGACAGTTTGCCAGATGCCGATGACAAGAAGTCGATTCTGCTGGACACAATCAAGACGGTCACGGACCGTCTCCACGATGCGTCAGATGAGGACGAGGCCTTCCACTCCATCGCCAAGGGGCTTCGCGAGGTCTCAGGCGCCGACTACTCCGGCGTCCTGCTTCTGGATGAGGACCACGCCCACCTGAGGTTGGTCGGGATGGATGGCCCGAGGGACGTCCCCAAGGATGAGTTCGCCAACTACCGCGCGGCCATGTCCATCCAGACGGCCCTGCAGCAGGAGGTCAGGTCTAGCACTATCAAGTGGGAGACTCCGGAGCAAGCGCCCGAGGCCGCCGGGGTGATCATGAGGAAATACGGCATGGTCCAAGGGATGTTGTTCTCCCTCGTGTACCATGGGAGGCTTCTGGGTTACCTCGTGATAGGAAACCTCGATGGACGACCCCCATTCGACAAGGACACCGAAGATGCGGTCAAGATCCTCGCGGACTACGTTTCGGTTGCCGCGGACAGCGTGCGCTCGGAGTATCTGGCCAAGCGTGACCAGGAGGAGCGGCACAGGGTGCTGTCAATCGCACCGATAGGGATAATGTCGCTCGACCCGAAGGGCATCGTCCTCTCAGTGAACAAGCAGATGCTGGGCGTGTTCGAGAGGGACCGCGAGGAGGACATGGTGGGCACCAGTATCTTCGAGATCGCGGCGGTGCACAGGTCTGGAATGGACGTGCTCGTCATACAGGGCATGGAGGGCCACGCATCTGAGAAGGTGGACCTCCACTACGTCCCCAGGCAGGACAAGGCGTTCTATCTACATGTCAAGGTCACCCCACTCTTGTCAGACAAGGGTGACGTCCAGGGCGTCGTGCTCGTGGCGATGGACACGACATCCAAAGTCCGTCTCGAGAGTCAGTTGGAGCGCTCGTATGAGAAACTGACTCAGACCTATCAGGAACTGGAGCGCGTGACGAAGATGAAGAGCCAGTTCATAGACGTGGTCTCGCACGAGCTCAGGACGCCCCTGACCGTCATGAGGGGATACGTGGACCTGGTCGAGGGCGAATACGCTCCCATGCTCGACCCCAAGTTCGGCCAGAGACTCAAGATCATCAAGGCGAACACTGACAAGCTGTATGCCCTGGTGGAGAGCATGCTGGACATCAGCAGGCTGGAGAAGGGCAGTCTCGAGATACACACCGAGCCGATGAAGGTGGATACGATACTCGAGGATATGGTCAACGACCGGCTCAAGGACGCCGAGGAGAAGAAGCAGACCCTGACACTCTCGGTGGACGGTGCGATACCGATTGTGGTCGCCGACCGCCGGCGCATGCGGGATGTGTTCAACAACCTGATCGACAACGCGATCAAGTACACCGAGGAGGGCGGGAGGATACAGGTGGGGTGTCGGGACGAGGGCAGGATCGTCCATGTCTGGGTGAAGGACAACGGCATCGGCATACCCCTCGAGAACCTCGGGAGGATATTCGACAGGTTCTACATCGTCTCCAAGGACGACCTCGCCCATCAGGTCGACAGGATCGGCCTCAGCCTGCCCATAGCGAAGGGCATAGTGGAGGCGCACGGCGGGAGGCTCTGGGTCGAGAGCCAGGTGGGCAAGGGCAGCGTGTTCCACGTGGACATTCCGAAGGAGTCTCCGAAGTAGGTCGGAGAGGATTCTAATACCCGGCTACAATCTCGGACTTGTATGCCTCCTAGAGACCGGCGCAACGCAGTGATTCTCACCGCTTTCGCGAGTCTGATCTGGGGCACATCTTTCCCTGGGGTCAAGTGGGGGCTCGGATACGCGGGGAACGACATATTCTTCCTGTGGCTCAGGTTCGTCGTCGCGTCCGTCGTCACGCTCGCCATCGTGCTCCTGCTCAAGAGGTTCTCGTTCAAGGTCCTGAAGGACCCCATGATATGGCTCGTGGGGGCGTTCAACGCGGGCTCCTTCATCGCGCAGTACGTCGGCCTGACTCTGACGACCGCCTCCAAGACGGCGCTGCTGGTCGACATCAATGTCATCGCCGTGGCCATCGTTTCTTACTTCGCGTTCCGTGAGCGTCTCAACAGGATACAGACTGTGGGGATACTCGTGGGCGTAGTCGGGATAGTGTTGCTGACCGCCGATGGTGGGATGTCCTTCGGCGAGGACGAGTTCCTTGGTGACATGGTCGTGTACCTATCGGGCTGGGGCTGGGCCTTCTTCATCGTTCTGAACAAGACGCTGTTGTCGAGGTACTCCGCCATCGAGGTCAGCACCGCCGCAATCGCGACGTCCACCGTGTGGCTGGTCCTGCCCGTGGCATATCTCAATCTCACGGGCGCGGACTTCACCCTCGAGCCAATGGCATGGGCTGCGATAATCTATCTGGGTATTGCTTGCACTTCCGTAGCGACCCTGCTGTGGGCCATGGGCCTCGAAGGGGTCTCTGCGACGGCATCAGCCACCATAATGCTGCTGGAGATCGTGACAGCTCTCGTGATTTCGATACTTCTGCTGGATGAGTCGTTGAAGCAGATGGCCCTCATCGGGGCGGCCCTCGTGCTCGCGGCCATATACCTGGTCGCGTCAAGTGGTCACAAGGGCGAGGTGCCGGCTGTCAGCCATACATGACGGCGAGTCTTCTGCTTGCTCGTGCTCTGGGCCTCGCTATATCGATGCCACATAGCCCGTGATCCCGTCCAGGATCATCTGGACGGCGTACGCGGATGTTATCAGGCCCATGACCCTCGTCAGGGCCCTCGTGCCTGCGTTTCCTATGACCTTGAACACAAGGTCGACCTTCCACAGCATGAGGGTCGTTATGGACATCACGGCTACGAGCGACACAAGTACCCACATCATATCGGCAGTGCCCGTCAGGGTTATGACCACGGATATCGCGCCTGGCCCGGCGAGCATCGGCGTCCCGAGCGGCACGAACGCCACATCCTCAGGTATGTGCGGCTCCTCGTCAGGCTCCTCGGCTCCCTTGTGCCTGGACCTAGGTGTGTCTCCCTCGTACAGCATCATGACACCGATGACCAGCAGCAGGAGTCCTCCTGCTATCCTTAGCGCGTCGATGGAAACTGATAGGTAGTCGAGTATGACCTTGCCCAAGAGCGCGAACGCGACCAGGAGCGATGCGCCGAACGTGATGGCGTATTTGAGCGTCTTGGACCGCTGCTCAGGGGTCATGCTCTTAGTCAGGACTAGGTAGATTGGCATCACCCCGAACGGGTCTATGACAATGAACATGGGGATGAAGACTATGAGGAACTCGAACGCCATCGAGTCCCTCGATGCTTTGCATCTATTTCTTGCCTTTGTTGCCTCGTGGGCAAATTCTTTAGGGCATGCGGACGATGACACCGGTCGATATCATGAGGACAGAACCCGACCTCAAGGATGCCTACGCCCGGATAGACAAGGACATCACCAGGCACATCTCGCGGACTCGCCGGTTGTTGAGGCAACCGAGCTCTAGCCAGCAGGATATTGGGATCGATGAGTGCGCCGAGCTCGTGGCGAAGCTGTACGAGGAGGTCGGATGTGAGAAGGTCGAGGTCGTCCAGACGAAGGGCAACCCGGTCGTATATGGCGAGTGCAAGGGAGAATCGGACAAGACCCTCCTCGGGTACTTCATGTACGACACGATGCCATTCAACGAGCCTGGCTGGAATCACCCACCGATGGAAGCTAGGATTGTGGAGAAGCGGCTGCCCGCAGGCAAGGTCAAGGCGATCGTGAACAGGGGCACGGACAACACGAAGGGTCCGCTAGCTGCGTTCCTGAACTCGGTCGAGGCATGCAACAAGAGCATGGGCAGGCCACCAGTCAACCTGGTCCTGGTCGCCGAAGGTGAGGAGGAGCTCGGAAGCCCGAACCTCCCGCTATACGTGAAGAAGGACAAGAGGCGCCTGTCGAAGGCAGATGCCTGCTACTTCCCGTTCTTCGGCCAGGATTCTGACGGCAAGGCGAACCTGTACCTCGGGGTCAAAGGCGTCGTCTACTTCGAGCTGAAGGCATCGGGCAAGAGGTGGGGAAAAGGGCCACAGGAGTTCGCCATCCACAGTAGCCACAAAGCATGGGTCGACAGTCCTGTCTGGAGACTCATAGATGCGCTCAAGACCATGACCGACGACAACGGGAACGACATACTCATCGAAGGTTTCAGGGACAAAATCGCCCCCCCAATGGCTGAGGATAAGGAACTGACCCGGGAGCTGGCGAAGAGGTTCGATGCGAAGGCATTCAAGGATGCCATGAAGGTCAAGCGGTTCATCCTCCCGGAGGACGACCCGGAGGCTCTAGTCAAGATGTTCGTGTACGGCACGACCCTGAACATCGACGGTATATGGGGCGGGTACACGGAGAAGGGCTCGAAGACCGTGTTGCCACATGAGGCGACCTGCAAGATCGATATACGCCTCGTGCCCAACCAGGAGAAGGACGAGATGATGCCGTTGGTGAGGAAGCACTTGGACAGCCACGGCTATGGAGACATCGAGATGAAGGAGATAGACACAGGGTACGACTGTTGCCGGGCGAGTGTCAAGGAGCCCGTGGTGCAGTCGATGCTCGCCTCGTACAAGGCGTTCGGGCAGGATCCAGATATCTGGCCGACCAGTGGGGGCGCGGTGCCGTTCTATGTCTTCAACAAGATACTGGGCCTCCCGTTCACGATGAGCGGGATCGGCCACAGCGACCTAGCCCATAGCCCCAATGAGTACATGGTCGTTGAAGGGAACAAGAATGTCGCTGGCCTGGCCGAGGCCGAGAAGTTCATGGTCCATTTCATGAACGGTTTCGGTCACTCTAACTGAAGCGCGCGCTCGTACTCGCGCAAGACCGTGTCGGCGGCAGCGTCCCAAGAGAACGCCTTGACCCGCTCTCTTCCGGCTTTCCCCATCCGATCCCTCGCGTCGCCATCTCCCAGGAGTCGACATATCGCTGCGCTCAGGCCGGGCACGTCGCCTGGATCCACGAGCAGCCCCTCGACGCCGTCGGTGACGAGTTCCGGAACGCCTCCGACCTTAGTCGCTATGACGGGCTTCGAGCATGCCATCGCTTCCATTAGTGAGAGTCCCCAGCCTTCGTTCCTGGAGGGGAGGACTAGCAGATCGCAGTCCGAGTAGAGCTGCGCAAGCTCCTCATTGCTTACGGATTCCAGGAGTGTGAAATGGTCCGTGATTCCTGCTCTCTCGGCGAGGACCTTGAACCAGCCTGGCTCATCAATGCCTCGGAAGCCCGACTTGGCCACAGCGACGAGCCTCGCCTCGGGATGGTTCCTGACAACTGGCGCCATCGCCAGTACGAGGTACTCCAGCCCCTTCCTCGCCTCGAGCCCCCCGACGAATAGGACCGTTGGATTCATGGATCTCCTGGGCGGCAGATCGGAGAAATCTCCCGAGTCAAGGCCGTTGTATGTCACGATGGAGTCGTAGCCGTGTTCTTCTGCCAGCATCCGTTTCCAGTATTCGGACACTACGAACCTGTGGTCTGCGTGCGCTACGGCGCGCTTCTCGAACTCGAAGAGTCTTGGCTCAGCGAAATCGTCCACATGGTGCACTGTCCTGAACACGGGCGCTGAGATCTTGCCAGAATCCTTGATGAGCGCGAGCGCAGTGCTCCCGACGCAGTCCTGAGAGTGATACACGTCTGCGTCAGTGGGAAGTCCTCGCGCATATGCATGCACCATTCGCTCCAGGCGCACCATCACATCTGGATGCCACTCATACTTGAAAACCTGGAAAGGCACGTCCACCGGTCTGAAGTACCCTCTCGCAGCGGCCTCGTCGTCACTCCTAGCCAACGAGTACAGGGTCACATCGGCGCCCCTTCGCTTGAGCCTCTCGGCGAGCTTGAGGGCGTGTGCGACTCCGCCCCTGGCCCTTGTGCTGTATGTCAGCATCGCGACCTTCAAGCACGATCGATACTTGTGAACGCAGAGGTTGCATAACTCCTTTGCCCGGGTTAGATGGCCCGGCCGACTGCACAGTTATGGACGTGAGACACGCGCACGCATCCGAGTTTCGTCCAGTCACTTCCAGTCTGACAGCGTATCGAGGAAATGTTATTAACCCGGCGACATTTATCCCGGTACTGCAGTCAGCCGGATGGCATTCCTGGCGCCCATCGAGTTTGTATCGGGCGCATGGCTGGGACTGCATGAGTGCGCCTGCATCTGTGCGGGCAGAACGCGGAGAACGAGTATCTAGCGGGGATCTGCTTCGGGCGGGGCGAATAATGCCAAAGGGGGCCAATAGCACAGGGAAACGCAACAACGAGCTTCTGCTATGGTTCGACCAGATAGGTCTCAAGGACATCGACAAGGTCGGCGGCAAGAACGCATCCCTAGGCGAGATGCTGAGGCACCTGACCAGCAACGGCATCAGGGTCCCCGAGGGCTTCGCAATCACGACCAAGGCGTTCAGAGAGTTCGTTGCCGCGGCGAGTTTGGAGGACAAGGTCAAGAACATCCTGGACGGCATGGACCCGGACAATCCCTCGGATGTCAGTCCCAGGGGCAAGGCAGTCCGCAAGGCATTCCTCGAGGCTGAATTCTCGGACGAGATCAGGCGCGAGATAGAGTATGGCTACTGGGAACTCGGAAGGAGACTCGGGATCGAGAACCCGAGCGTTGCGATACGGTCCAGCGCGACATCCGAGGACCTCGACGGCGCGTCCTTCGCGGGTCAGCATGAGACGATACTCAACGTACGTGGCGAGACCAACGTGCTCAGGGCTATCAAGCAGTGCTTTGCGAGCCTTTTCACGGACCGAGCCATCGCGTATCGGGCACACAAAGGGTTCAGCCAGCTCGACAACGCTCTGTCCGTGGGCGTGCAGAGGATGGTCAGGAGCGACCTCGCATGCTCCGGGGTGATGTTCACACTCGACACGGAGAGCGGGTTCGCCAACGTCGTATACGTCACCGGTTCGTGGGGCCTTGGCGAGATGATCGTCCAGGGCGCCGTGAACCCGGACCAGTTCTACGTCTTCAAGCCCTCTCTGGGCAAGTTCAAGGACCCTATCATCGAGAAGAAGCTCGGCAGCAAGCAGCACAAGCTCGTGTACGCACCGAAGGGCGGCATGGCCGACGCAGAGGTGTCCGAGGTCGACAGGCAGAGGTATGTCCTGAGCGATGCGGAGACCATCCAATTAGCTGAGTGGGCGTGCATCATCGAGAACCACTACAAGAAGCCCATGGACATCGAATGGGCGAAGGACGGTCTCACGAAGGAGCTGTACATCGTCCAGGCGAGGCCAGAGACGGTCCATGCCGCCAAGAAGGAGAACGTCCTAGAGACATATGTGCTGGAGCAGCACAGCGCCGTGCTCGCAAAGGGCGACCCTGTGGGGTCGAAGATCGGCAAGGGCAAGGTCAATGTGCTGGAGAGCGCCTTCGAGATATCGGATTTCAGGAAGGGCGAGGTCCTAGTGACGGACAAGACAGACCCTGACTGGGAGCCGATCATGAGGACCGCCTCGGCCATCGTCACTGACCGAGGGGGCAGGACGTGCCACGCGGCCATCGTCTCCAGGGAGTTGGGGATCCCGTGCATCATTGGCACGGGCAACGGCACGCGCGTGCTCAGTGACGGCCAATCGGTGACTGTGGACACGTCGGAAGGAGAGGGTCGTGTGTACGACGGGGATCTCAAGTTCAGGATCGAGAGGACGAACCTCGAGTCGATGCCGAAGACGAAGACCAAGATCATGATGAACGTGGGCGTTCCAGAGCATGTGTTCAACCAAGGCCAGATACCGTGCGATGGCGTTGGGCTCGCGAGGCTCGAGTTCATCATCGCGTCCCATGTTGGCATCCACCCTCTAGCGCTTTTCGAGTTCGACAAACTCAAGGCCAGGGCGTCCGAGGACCCGAGGATAGCGAAGCTCGTGGACGACATCGACGAGCGGACCTACGGGTACGAGAAGAAGGAGGATTACTACCGTGACAAGCTCGCATGGGGTATCGGCAAGATCGCGGCCACCTTCCATCCTAGGGATGTCATAGTCAGGCTCTCGGACTTCAAGACGAACGAGTACGCGAGCCTTCTCGGGGGCTGGCTCTACGAGCCGACGGAGTCGAACCCGATGATTGGCTGGAGAGGCGCGTCGCGGTACTATGACCCCAAGTTCAAGCCCGCCTTCGGGCTCGAGTGTCAGGCGGTGAAGCAGGTCAGGGAGCAGAAGGGCCTCAAGAACATCAAGGTCATGGTGCCATTCTGCAGGACCCCTGAGGAGGGGCGCAAGGTCATCAAGACGATGGCCGAGTTCGGGCTCGAGCAGGGCAAGGACGGCCTCGAGGTCTATGTCATGTGTGAAATACCAAGCAACGTCGTCCTGGCTGACGAGTTCGCTGAGGTGTTCGACGGGTTCTCGATAGGGTCGAACGACCTCACGCAGCTGATGTTGGGCCTGGACAGGGACTCGGAACTGGTGTCTCAGCTGTACGACGAGCGGAGTCCGGCCGTCAAGAGGATGATTGCAAGCGTGATCAAGACGGTCAAGGCGAAGGGTAGGAAGATCGGGATATGTGGCCAGGCCCCGTCGGACTTCCCCGAGTTCGCTGAGTTCCTCGTCGAGTGCGGCATCGACAGCATATCGCTCAACCCGGACAGCGTCATCAAGACCCGGCTCATCGTCGCCGACACGGAGAAGAGACTCGGCCGGTGAGCCCCCAGACCTACGTTCGGCGCATGGATGCCCATGGGACTTTACGAAATGCATTATCGATATCGATAATGATAACATTTATTAGGAAATGCGCCCTTCCCATCACTAGTTATCCTCCCCCCTTTTTTCTGTATTACGGCCCCGGATGCGGGGCCATATCTGTTTCTCTAAGGCTCTTTGAGGACCTTGGTCTTCTCCGTCTCGGCGCGCTCGGCGTCCACGATCCTTCCCCACGACGTGAGCAACAGGAACGCGATCGGCAGGCTGCCCAAGGCTATGAGGAGCAGGCTCCCCTCGATGCTCCAGACCTGCGCCACGAAGCCGGCCGAGACCTCGACCGTCACCAGTATCGCGGTGAACATGACGCTGGAGATGGCCGCCACAGTAGACCTGTGGGCCGAGTCGACGCGCTTGTGGATGTAGCCTCCGACTATAGGCGATTGGAGGTCCGCGACGGCGTAGATCAGGTACTGGACCACTATCGCGGCGCTCGACCGGACCAAGAACACCACGCCCAGGGACACGAACATGGCTATGTACATCACCATGAGGGCCTTCTTCTCGCCCGCGTAGATCTCGAACCTGCTGGCCTCCCTGACCACGAATGCCCCCACAATCGAGAACGATGCGTAGAATAGGCCGATTTGGAAGTAGTCGAAACCAAGGTTCTCGCCCATGTAGATCCCTCTGAAGACCGCCATCACGTAGACGGAGACCTGGATGAGGATCTGGAACATGATCAGGATGAGGATCGCTCTGGAGCGGACCACGTGGGTGAACCCTTCCCTGAACTGCCGCACGTAGGATTCGAATTTGGTCCTCTCGACCTTGGGCTCCTTGAGCAGCACAATCGTGCTCAGCCCGACAAGCATGATGCCCGCGGAGACGATCAGGGTGATGTCCAGCCTGTCAAGGGAGTAAGCGACGTATCCTCCGATCATGTACGCTGCGCCATTGACGACGAACATGACCGCGTTCGAGTAGCCCATGATCTTGGTGAATTCCTTCTCTCTCTTCAGCTCGACCAGAGTATCGTACACATACGGCGTGTCGCCGCTGACGACGAAGCAGGCACCCAATGCCCATATCGCGTTCGATATGAGGTATTGGTTGAAGGTCGTGCTCAGGCCGAAGCCCAGGAGCCCGACGGCGAACAGGACCTCGCCCAGGAAGAGGACCACTTTCCTGCCGTACCTGTCACCGATGAGGCCTGTCGGTATCTGGAACACGATCATCGTGATCCAGAACGCCATGTCTATGACCGTGATAAGGAACAGGTCGTCTATGTTCTTGTTGGCCCAAAGCGTCCAGAACGGGCCCCACATGGCGAACGACGTGACCGCACGGTAGATGTAGAACCGTTTGATGCGGTTGTCGCCCTCACTCATGGCTGCCTGAATCGTGAAGGTGGTAAAATAACCGTTGTCACCCCGTCAGGAAAGTGACGTTGGGGTTTCGAAGGGTTTTGGTCCACTATCTGGTCCGTCAGAGCTTCTTCTGGACGCAGTTCATGCCGACCTTCGGGAGCATCTTCACGATCGGCTCCGGATCCAGCATCTCTGGCGGGAACACGCCCTTCTGGGTGATCTTCCCCTGGGCGAACAGCATCGCGCAGACCGCGAGTGGCGCGCCGACGGAATATCCGGTGGCGCTGTGTCCGTACTTCTTGTAGGTGCGCTCGTGGTTCAGCTCGGTGTACACGAAGTACCCGGCTTCCTTGCCATCCTTGACGCCTTTCACGATGGACCCGATTGCGCAGTCACCCTTGGCTTTGTGTCCGAGGGTCGACGGGTCGGGTAGGACCGCTGCCACGACGTCCCTCGGCGCGACCTTCGCGCCCTTCACATCGATCTTGTTCGGCGAGTCGAGGCCGAGCTTCCCGAGCATCTTGATGGCATCGACATACTCGTCTCCGAGGGCGATCTTGAAGTCACAGTAATCGCACCCCTTGCCGAGCACCTGACCGATGAAGGTCGGAAGAGTCTCCTGCTCTTCATGGTCCACGTTGTACACGTTGAGTTCGCCGACCGGGTCAGGGAATGGGAACTTCTCCTTGCCGCTGAATGCGGGGAGCTTCCTGTACGCCCCGTTGCCGTAGTAGGTCGCAGGCATCAGGACTTCCTCGATAAGCGTTTCAGGGGACCACAGAGGAGCGAATTCGTATCCTTCGACATAGCCGTTGTCGCCGTCTCGGACCAGTATCTCCTTGACCCTGTCGAGTTTGTCCGCGCCCAGTCTGGCGAAGACGTTGGACAACCCTGGGTCGCACCCGAGGCCCATCATGCCGGTGAGGCCTGCCTTCTTGAAAGCCCCGTCGTTCTTCATGTGCACCTGGGCCGGTGTTTCTTTCACTACACCGCCGGCTGGCGTCTTGTCGATGGCTATGTCCCAGGCCATGTCCGCATAGTTCGCCTTCGCCTTCAGGCAGGCGTCCATGATCTTGAGGTTGAACCTTGGTATGACTCCGTTCAGGACTATGTCCACGCCCTTGAACGCCTTGGCCATGCCGTCGACGTCTGATGCGTCGACCTTCTGCACCTTCACCTTGTCGTTCGAGATCTTCTTCTCCGCCCTTCTCGCCCTTTCGAGGTTGAGGTCCGCGAGAATGACCTGGTCGAACTCCTGCGAGTTCGCAAGTATCTCCGCGGTGACGGAGCCCACAGCTCCAACTCCAAGCATCATTGCCTTCATTCTTTCACATTCACCACAGGCCATCCTGGAAGACAGGAGGGCCCGCACACTCGCGATTGCTTCGACCTTATTTAATGTATGCGGGCCCGGTTAGGACCGGGTTTAAAGGGTTCGCATTAGGGTGGACGGAATTCGAAGACCGGGCGACGACTTCGAGCATTTTTCGAGAGGTGTACCCTGGTTGGGTCAGGCGAGGTCAGCGACCTTCACGGCCATCCCGCGTCTCGCTAGCTCCTCCGGCCACGGCTCTGGGTCCAGCAGCTCCGGCGTGAATGTGCCAGTCCTCGTGATGTCCCCTCGCGCGATCATCTCCACGCCTATGGCCGGGGGCACGCCGGTCTGGTACGCAGTCGCGGTGACCCCGTGCTTCTCGTAGCAATCCCTGTGCGAGGCGACGGTGTACATGTACCTCCTGACCCTCCTGCCAGCCTCCCGTCCGCGGGCTTCGACACCGACGCAACTGTGGCCCCTGACCTTGGGCCCGAGTTTAGCAGGGTCCGGGAGCAGGGCAACGAGGACGTCCTTGGGCACGACCCTGACCCCGCCGACCCTCACGGGCTTGGTGCCGAGGATGCCGATCTCGTGCAGCGTCCTCAGAGTCTGGACGAAATTCTCCCCGAGGGCGTACTTGAAATCGCACTTCCTCAACCCCTTGATGTTGACCGGGAGAGTCTCGACCTCCTCGTGGTCGACGTAGTAAGCCGGCAGCGGCCCCACCGGGTCCGGGAACTCGTAGACCTCTCCCCCGCTGAGATGTTCGAGCCTCTCGAACCTGCCGCTCCTGTACACAAGGGGTGGCAGGAGACATTCCTCGAGTAGGGTGTCGGGCGAGAAGAGGGGAGCGAAGGAGTATCCCTCGACCGTCGAATTGTCGCCGTCCCTTACAAGCAGCTCATCCACGCGGTCGAGCCTGTCCGCCAGGTGTCTCGCGAATATGTTGCTGCATCCAGGGTCGACGCCCATGCTCAGGAGCGCCGTCAGGCCCGCCTTCTTGAACGCCCCGTCGAGGGCCTGCTGCTCTCTCAACTCAGGGGCATCGGTGGCTTCCTTCGGCCCGCCGGTGGCGAGGTCCATGTAGTGGACATCGGCCTTCAGCGCCGCCTTCATGACGTTGATGTTGAGGAGCGGGATCGTGGCGTTGACCACGATGTCCACGTCCCTGAACGCGCCGACGAGGTCTTTGATGTTCTTCGCGTCGGCCCTCCTCGGCACGACCTTCTTGCTGTGCGCCCTCTTGATGAGCGCCGCCGTCTTCTCGGGCCTGATGTCGGCAGCCACGATTCGGTCGATATGCCTGCTCTGCGCGAGTTGGCGTGCGACTACGGTGCCAACGGCGCCTGCACCTAGAATGATTACATCCGTGCTTTCGAAGCCTCCAGACTTCTGTTTCCGGATGTCCTCCGGGAGCCATTAACCCTTGCCCTGACAGGAACTGCTGGATTGGGTTAAGTATCCTCTTTGACGGGGTTCATATCCCTTCAAGAACCGCTGCGTGGGCGGGCCATCTCACCCTTTGCCCGTCTTTACGGACGGGAACCGCCCCAAGTCCCTGTGCGGAAGGAACATGGCCTTTGCGAACTCCGACTGGAAGTCTTTCTGCGCTGCTAGTTCGACATACTCAACCTTCTTCGAGAGCTTTTCGGCCAGGTCCCTCACATGGGTGGATTTCAGCGCCATCCGCGCGCCGGACCCCGCGGCATTCCCCACGAAGCGGATCCTGGTCACCGGGATGTCCGGGTACATGCCGATGGTTATGGCACTCGACGCGTCGACATACGTGCCGAAGGCCCCCGCGGCGTAGACACGCTCCAGGTCCTTGCACTTCACCCCGAGCTTCCTCATCAGTGTAGAGACGCCAGTGAATATCGCCGCCTTCGCAAGCTGTATCTCCTCGATGTCGTGTTGCGCGACAGTGATGTCCTCGCCCGTCTCAGTATCCTTGCCCCAGACGAGGACATACTCCCTGACCCCGTTGGAGCCTTTCCTGACCCTGCGGTCGCCCTTGTCGTCCGTTATCCTCCCAGAAGGGTCGAGGATGCCGCTCCTGAGCATCTCAGCGATGGCGTCGACTATCCCCGAGCCGCATATGCCCCTCGGGCGTGCGTCTTCGACCGTCTGGATCCTGACATCTCTGCTGGCCGGGTCTATCCAGACGCGTTCGATGGCGCCCGTGGACGCCCTCATGCCGAACTTTATGTGCGCTCCCTCGAACGCAGGCCCCGAGGCGCTCGAGCAGCTTACGAGCCTGTCCTTGTTGCCCGCGATTATCTCGGTGTTGGTCCCTATGTCGATCATCATGCCGATATGCGTGTCCCTGTATAGTCCGCTCGAGACCAGGTCCGCGATCGCGTCCGCCCCGACGAACCCCGCTACGTTGGGCAGTGATGACACTTTGCCGAAGGGATAAATGTCCACGCCCATCTGGCCCGCGTCGTAAACGAGCGATGTGCGCACGGCTGGTGCGTACGGGGCAGATGCGAGATGCTTCGCCGGTATCCCGAAGAACAGGTGGTGCATCGCCGTGTTGCCGACGACCATCACCTCCAGGATGTTCTCCTGCGGGACGCCGGAGGTCGATGACAGCTTCGATATGAGTGAGTTCAGGCCGTCGAGGATGACCTTCTGGAGCCGCTCGTTCCCGTCCGGCGTCTTGGTTGTGAAGGTGATCCTCGACATCACGTCCTCTCCGAACGGTATCTGCGGGTTCGGCATGCTCTCGGTCGCGAGGACCTTCCCTGACGTGAGGTCAATCAGATATGCCACAACCTTGGTCGTGCCGATGTCGACCGCGACCCCGTACAGCTCCCCTGTGGTGTCTCCTGGGTCGACCCTGACGACTTCCTTCCCCCTGAAGAGCGTCGCCGTCACTGACCACGAGCCGTCCCTGAGCGCGCCAGGGAGTGTTCTGTGGGCGCCAGGTGACATCATGGATGACGTCCTCGCCCCCTTCCGGAGGACCTCTAGGAACCTGTCGTCGTCCGCGCGCACATCCGCAAGCGTGGCCGGGGGCAGCTCGATGACCGTCTTGGTCATCGCGGGCTTCAACTTCGTCGCGCGCTCCTCGCCTGCAGCCAGGAGTCTGTGGTGCCCTCTCCTGCTCTCCTCCGGGACTTCGACCACGACGTCCCCCTCAGAGACGATCGTCGCCTGACATGCGAGTCTGGTCCCCGCAAGGACCGGCTTGTCGCCCAGGAGTCCGGTCTCGCTCCTGTTCGGCGGGGACAGGTTGGCCGCGCCTGACCTGATTATGACCTTGCACTTCCCGCACTTGCCCGCGGAGCCACATATCGATTCGATCGCCACGCCCGAATCCCTCGCGAGTTCGAGCAGGGTCCTCCCCTTCTCAGGCGATGTCTTCCTCCCGAGCGGCTGGAAGTGCACGTTCGCATCGGTCATATGGCTCCCCGTGAGGGGATGACCCACGGCGATATAGTTTCTCCGCAGTCCAGGACGCCAGATCTCATGTGTGGGCCCGGCCCTCTGCTGCAGGTAAGGTCAGTAAGTCTTTTATAGGACGACCCATTAATCACCTTGCTCTTTTCGTAAAGGAGCCCATGAATGATGAAGGTGCGAAAGCACCCGAAGGAGGTATTGAATTGGCTAAGCCAGTTTATGTGAAGTTCGAGACTCCGAAGGAGCTCTCAGACAAGGCGTATGAGATCGTCGAGCTCGCCCGGGACGGCGGCAAGCTCAGGAGAGGCACGAACGAGGTCACGAAGCTCGTGGAGCGCGGAGAGGCCCAGATGGTCGTCATGGCCGAGGACGTCTCCCCACCCGAGATTCTCATGCACATGCCAGCGCTGTGCGACGAGAAGAACGTGCCCTACGCATTCGTGCCGAGCAAGGCCGAGCTCGGGAACGCATGTGGCCTCGAGAAGCCGACCGCGGCCGTGGCGGTCCTCGACGCATCCAAGGGAAAGCCCGCTCTGGACGAGCTCTCAGAGAAGCTGAAGGCTCTGAAGAAGTAGGTGGCCTAGATGGCTGACAACGACAGCATCCCAGCAACGGTCGTAGAGGTCGTCGGCAGGACCGGCATGACTGGTGAGGCGACCCAGGTGAAGGTGAGGGTCCTTGACGGAAGGGACAAGGGCAGAATCATCACTCGGAACGCCATGGGTCCGATCAGGGTCGGCGACGTGCTGATGCTCAAGGAAACATCGAGGGAGGCGAAGAAGCTCGGCGTGCGCTGAGCTTCACGTCTCGACAGGGTGATGTTGCATGGTTGAGCGAAGGGTCTGCACGTTCTGTGGCGTCGAGATCGAGCCAGGGACTGGCAGGATGTACGTCAGGAAGGACGGGGTCACATACAACTTCTGTTCGTCGAAGTGCTTCAAGAACCTCGTGGAGCTGGGGAGGGTCCCGCGCAGGGTCACCTGGACCAGGTACTACGAGAGGGAGAAGCAGGTGAGGCTCAAGTCCGCGCCGGCCGAGACGTCCGCTAAGACGCGCAAGGTCAAGAAGGTCAAGGCCGAGAAGGACGAGAAGCCCGATGAGACCAAGGCCGAGTCGAAGGCGGAGAAGCCATCCGAGGAGCCGAAGGTGGAGAAGCCCGCCCCGAAGAAGGCCAAGGCCGCGAAGAAGGACGAGGGGGCCTAACCGTGATGGAGAAGACCTTCGTGATGGTCAAGCCCGACGGTGTCCAGAGAGGACTCGTGGGCAGGATCGTGCAGAGGTTCGAGGACCGAGGCGTCAAGCTCGTTGCGATGAAGATGATGAGGATACCGCGTGAGCTGGCGGAGAGGCACTACGAGGAACACAAGGGCAAGGGGTTCTACGAGCCCCTGCTCTCATACATAACCTCGGGCCCGGTCGTGTGCATGGTCCTCGAAGGCGAGAATTGCGTCGCGGCCTCAAGGGCCATGATGGGCAAGACCAACCCGCAGGACGCAGCGCCAGGGACCATCAGAGGGGACTTCTCACAGGTCACGGGAAGGAACATCGTCCATGGCTCTGACTCCCCCGAGAGCGCCAAGAGGGAGATCAAGCTGTTCTTCAACGACTATGAGTTACAGAAGTTCGACCAGGCCGACGAGGCTTGGATATTCGAGAAGTGAAACCCCACCCTCAAACCACTTTGAGATTTCTATCCCAATGGCTACCCGCCCAGCGTACGCCGGCATAAGTTGATATATGGTCCGGGGTTCTTGCGAGTCCGTGGCGATCCGGCAACCGATAGTCTCCGTCATGGGCCATGTCGACCATGGCAAGTCCACGATCCTGGACAAGATCAGGGGGACCAAGGTCGTGTCCCGCGAGGCCGGCGGTATCACGCAGCACATAGGCGCTACTGATGTACCGATAGAGACGATATACGAACTCTGCAGGCCGCTCATCGGCGACAGGAAGTTCCTGGTGCCGGGCCTTCTCTTCATCGACACGCCCGGACACTACTCGTTCGCGACACTGAGGACCAGGGGCGGCGCTCTCGCGGACCTGGCAGTGCTGGTGATCGATGTCAACGAGGGCATCAAACCTCAGACGATCGAGTCCATCAACATCCTTCGCAAGTTCAGGACGCCATTCGTCATAGCCGCCAACAAGGTTGACAGACTTATGGGCTGGCGGGTGCACGAGGGCTCCATCATCGCGAAGTCCCTAGAGGCGCAGGACCCGAGGGTCGTCGCCGAGCTCGATGAGAGGATATACGCCATCGCTGGCGCCGTATTCGACAGGACCGGGTTCAGCGCGGACAGGTTCGACAAGATATCCGATTTCACGAAGTCCATAGCCATCGTGCCGGTGAGCGGGAAGTTCGGCGAAGGTCTGCCGGATCTGCTCTTGATGCTCGTTGGGCTCGCGCAGAAGTTCCTGGAGACCGAGCTCAAGACCGAGGACTGTCCAGCCGAGGGCACCGTCCTCGAAGTCAAGGAGGAGAAGGGCATTGGCACAGTCATCGACACCATCGTCTACAAGGGCACGCTGAATGTGGGCGACCAGATACTGGTGTCGTCCACGAAGGGCGACCCGATCCAGACCAAGGTCCGCGCATTGCTCAGGCCACGGCCCCTCGACGAGATCAGGGACCCGACGCAGCGCTTTGATACGGTCAAAACCGTGTCCGCCGCTGCGGGCATAAGGCTCGTGGGGCAGGATCTGGAGAATGCAATGGCCGGAGGCATCCTCAGGGTGGCGAACGAGGACGTCGACACCATTCGGGAGGAGGTCCGGAAGGAGAGCGAGCTCAAGGTGGAACTTGCGGACGAGGGCATCGTCGTGCGCGGGGACGCCATCGGTTCGCTTGAGGCACTGGTGTTCGAGGCGAAGAGCGCGGAACTGCCCATCAGGAAGATAGGCATAGGGAAGGTCACGCGCAAGGACGTCATGGAGGCGTCCAACTTCGAGAACCCGCTCCACAGGGTCATATTCTCTTTCAATGCGGGCGCCAACCCCGATGTCGAGGCGGAGCTCGCATCCACGGGAGTCACCATGTTCAGCAACCAGGTCATCTACCGCCTCCTGGACGAGTACAAGGCCTGGTGCGAGGTCAAGAAGCGCGAGGTCGAGGCGAAGAAGAGGCTCGAGACCGTGTTCCCGGGCAAGGTCAAGATACTCAGGGACCATGTGTTCAGGGTCAGCAAGCCCGCCATAGTCGGCGTGCGCATACTCGCTGGAAGGGTGCGCCCCGGCCAGATGCTCATGCGCGAGGATGGTCGCCAGGTGGGCAGGATAAAGAGCATCAGGAGCGGCGAGAACACGCAGACTGAAGCAATCGCTGGGAGCGAGGTCGCCATCGCGATAGATGACGCCACGGTCGGGAGGCAGATAGATGTCGAGGACATCCTCCTGGTGGACATACCTGAGAGCCACGCGCGTGAGCTATCGAACTATAAACTCACAATCGACGAGCGCGAGGTCCTGGATCAGGTGGCGGGAATAAAGCGCAAGGAGAAGCCATTCTGGGGAAGATGATCATCTCTCGGTGGCGTATCCGGCGTCCTTCCAGTCCTTGAGGCCGCCCTTGAACTGTAACACTTTCTTGAACCCGTACCTCTCGAGTTTCTCCGCCGCGACCTTGCTCGCCTCGCAGCTGAAGCTGGAGCAGTAGGTCACTATCGTGTCGTCCTTCTTCAGGCCCGGCAGGACGTGCTTGCCCACTTGGTCGGACGGAACGGAGACCGCACCTGGGATGTGCTCGGTTCTGAAGGCGTCCCGGTTGCGCGTGTCCAGAAGGATGAACGGGTCGCCCCGGTCCATCATCACCTTCAGCTCCTCCCTGGTGACATTCCTCATATCAGCGCCTTGCGATGGACCGTCACGCGGTCAAATAACCCTGTCGCCGCGACAATATGTCCCGACATCGTCCGAGGACATACCAGTGTGTCGGACCATCTCCGAAACCCTTATAACTCCTTGCGCATTAGGGCGTCCTGCACACCGGAGTGGATTGCTTGGCAGATTTCAAAGCCGTCATCAATGACCCGAAAGATGGCAAGTCGTATCAGGCCCCTGTCGCGGGACATCACGCTAACTCGCTGATAGGCAAGAAGATAGGCGATGTCATCGACGGCATATTCGTAGGGCTCCCTGGGTACAAGCTACAGATAACAGGCGGCAGCGACAAGGACGGTTTCCCGATGAGGAAGGACCTTCCTGGCCCAAGGAGGAAGAAGCTCCTCGTCTCGAAGAGCATAGGCTTCAAACCGGAGAAGGGGGGCCTCAGGAAGAAGAAGACCATGCGCGGCAACACGGTCGCGCCCGACACCCTGCAGGTCAACCTCAAGATCACGGCGCACGGACTGAAGCCCGTAGCAGAGCTCATCAAGAAAGAGGAGAAGAAAGAATAATGAATGTCCCCACCCAACCAGAGACCAACATCGGCATGATCGGCCATGTTGACCACGGCAAGACCATGCTGACTAAGGCCCTGACGGGTGAGATGACCGACCGCCATTCCGAGGAGGTCAAGAGGGGCATCTCGATCAGGCTCGGATACGCGGACGCGGCTTTCTACAAGTGCAGGAAATGCGACGAGCCAGAGTGTTACACCAACCAGCCAACATGTCCCGCGTGCAAGGGTGAGTGCGACCTGCTCAGGTCGGTGTCATTCGTCGACGCCCCTGGCCACGAGACTCTCATGGCCACGATGCTGTCTGGCGCGGCCATCATGAATGGAGCGCTCCTTCTGGTCGCGGCGAACGAGCCGTGCCCCCAACCGCAGACAAGGGAGCACCTGATGGCGCTCTCCATCATAGGCGTGGACAGGATAATCGTCGTCCAGAACAAGATCGACCTGGTCTCCCCAGAGGAGGCGCGGGCGAACTTCAACGAGATCAGGGCGTTCGTGAAGGGGACCGTCGCCGAAAAGGCCCCGATCATCCCGATATCCGCCCACCACGACGTCAACATAGATACTCTCATACGCACGATCGAGCAGGCCATCCCGACGCCCAAGTGGGACAAGTCCCGCCCGGCGAGGATGTATGTCGCGCGGTCGTTCGATGTCAACCCACCAGGTACCAAGATCGACAAGCTCAAGGGAGGAGTCCTTGGGGGCTCGCTGACGCAGGGCAGGCTCAGCATCGGCGACGAGGTCGAGGTGCGGCCTGGGCGGAAGGTCGAGACGGGCAAGGGCGTCACATGGGAGCCCATCGTCACGCAGGTCCGCTCGCTGTTCGCTGGCGGGCTGAAACTGGAAGAGGCGGGACCAGGCGGCCTGATCGCTATCGGCACTGGCCTCGACCCAGTCCTCACCAAGTCCGATTCCCTCGTGGGCAGGATCGCCGGGGCCCCTGGCAGCCTGCCGCCCGTGCAGTACTCCCTGACCGTCGAGACCACCTTGATGAAGCGCGTGGTCGGAGTGGCATCGGACCTTGCCGTGGACAACCTGAAGACCAACGAGCCCCTCATGTTGAGTGTCGGCACCGCGACGACCGTGGGGACCGTGACGAGCGGCCGTGCGGACTCGGCCGAGATATCGCTCAAGATACCCGTGTGCGCGGAGAAGGGCCAGAGGATAGCCATGTCCAGGCGCATCACGAGCAAGTGGCGCCTGATCGGATACGGGACCGTGAAGTGAGGAGATGCCCTCGTGGTCTCCGCCGTGGTCCTCGACGCCAACGGGCTGATGATGCCTTTTCAGTTCAGTGTCAACATCGACATGGAGCTCAAGCGCCTCTTCGGCGACCTACCTGTCGTGGTTCCGAGCTCGGTCCTGGGCGAGCTCGCTACCTTGAATGGCCCCGCCGGCAAGGGCGCGGTCGCCCTGGCCAGGAAGTACGAGGTCGTGGACACGGACCTGCGGGGGGACGATGCGGTCCTGGACGTTGCGAAGAGGATGTCGGCTGCGGTCCTCACGAATGACCGCGAGCTCATAAGGCGCCTGAGGGCGGAGAACATACCCGTCGTGAGGCTCAGGAGCGAGAGGTATCTCGAGCTCAGCGAGCACGGGGTGGACTGAGCCAAGGGCTCTGTCGATTCTCGGACATCTACCAAAGGAACCGTTTACTACCAAATTTCTGGAAATCTATTTATCGCCCCTCTGTCATGCGAATTCCGCCATGCATGAGAAGCAGATTGCCACCTTGAAGCACATCGCCCTGATGGGCGGCGTCCATGATTATATCGCGATATCGTCCAGGGAGCTCGGGAACGTGCTCGAGATAAGCCAGCAATCGGCTTCGAAGAAGATACTGGAGCTCCTCGGAGAGGGTTTGATCGAGAGGGACCTGGGGGCGAGGAGACAGCGCATCAAGCTCACGGACAAGGGTTTCGACCTGCTCAGGAAGGAGTACTCCGACTACCAGCGCATCTTCGAGATGAAGGACCACCTGGTCATACTCGGGACAGTGACCTCGGGCCTCGGGGAGGGGCAGTACTACGTCAACCAGGAGGTATACACCGAGCAGTTCCAGAAGAAGCTCTGGTTCAAGCCGTACGAGGGCACGCTCAACCTCAGGATAGACCAGCACGAGCTGTCCAAGATGGACATACTGAGGAAGTCCGAGGGCATCGTGATCAAAGGCTTCGAGAAGGAGGGCAGGACCTTCGGGGACGTCAAGTGCTTCCTCGCGACCATCAGGAACATGGAGTGCGCCGTGGTCATCCCAGTGAGGTCACATCACTCAGACATCATCGAGGTCATCTGCAAGTACCATCTCAGGCGCTCGCTCGGGCTCAAGGACAGCGACCAGGTGGAACTCATAGTGTCTCTCTGAGGGCCGTCACAGTTTCTTGGACGCATAGTCCAGCACCGACTCGAAGACCGCCCTGCCGTCGCCCGGCCCGTCCGGGCTCCTGGTCCAGTCTGGATGCGTGAACCTGAAGAACACCCTTTCCGGGTGTGGCATCAGGCCGAACACGTTCCCGTCCCTGTTGCATATGCCCGCGATGTTCTCGGCGGCGCCGTTCGGGCACCATGGATATCCCGCTAGCTTCCCCTTGGGGTCGACGTACTTGAAGACGACCTGGTCGTTCTCCGAGAGTTCCTTGAGTATCCGGTCGCGCTTCTCGATGGGGAACATCAGCTTCCCCTCCGCGTGCGCGGATGGTATGAGGGATATCTTGTCGTCCGGTATCTTCGTCGTGAAGACGCACCTGCCCCTGCTGACCTTCTTGAGAAGGGTGGGCCTGCACTCGAACCTGCCTGAGTCGTTCGTGCCCAGCACAGCCTCGGGCACATCGGACATGACGCCCGACATCGCGGGAAGCAGGCCAGTCTCGACGAGTATCTGGAAACCGTTGCATATCCCCAGTACGGGCTTCCCGGACTTGACGAAATCTACCATGTCCCCCGACAGTCGGCTTTTCATGCGCGCGGCGAAGATTGCGCCCGCGCGCACGTAGTCTCCTGAAGAGAACCCGCCAGGCAGCACGAGTATGTGGTAGTCCGACAGCGAGCGCTTCTCGTCAGCTGACACGTCCATGCCCGTGAGCTGCTTCAGGTGCACCTTCTCGGGCTTCGCGCCGAGCCGTTTGAACGCGAGATACGATTCCTCCTCGCAGTTGGTCCCCTCGATCCTGAGCACGCAGACCCTGACCTTGCTGATCTTCATCAGACCAGCCTCCAAAGGGTCTCGTTGAAGCTCTTCGCGAGCCGATCCACCCTCGAGTCAACGAGGGTCTTGCCGGAGGAAATGTGGAGGTTGTCGCCCCCGACCGTGCCTATCCTGACCATGCGTGCCTTCCTATCTTTGGGCATGAGCTTCTCCTTGCCCTTCCTGAGTTCGACGACCCACCTGCTGTTGCTCTCTGAGAACAGCTTCGCGTCCGCTCGCAGCTTGCCCATCTTCGTCAGGTCGACCTCTGCGCCGATGTCCCCGCCTATGCACATCTCGGCCAGTGTCACAGCAAGCCCGCCGTCGGATACATCATGACACGACACGACCGCGCCGCGCTCGATGCCTCCGATGACGACATCCATGCCCGCCTTGAGTGCGGCGATGTCCACGTCAGGGACGGTCGATGAGTGGCACTTGCACATGCGATAGTAAGCGGATGCGCCCATCTCCGGTCCCGTGGCGCCTATGGTCGCGAGGATGTTCCCCTCGCTCTTCAGGTCGGATGTGACGCACCTCCTCACGTCCCTCACGATCCCGCAGCCGAGGATCGTCGGCGTCGGGAGGACGGCTCCCGTGGGGGCCTCGTTATAGAAGCTGACGTTGCCTGAGGGCATGGGCACGTTGAGGGCCTTTGCGACCTCGCCGATGCCTTTGACCGCCTCCCTGAACTCCCAGAGCCTGTCGGGCCTCTCGGGGTTGCCGAAGTTGAGGCAGTCCGTCATTGAATGTGGCCTAGCTCCGACGGCCGCCAGGTTCCTGCAGACCTCGTCCACGCAGGTCTTGCCTCCGCGGTATGGGTCCGCCCCGACTGCGAACGGATTGGATGCGGTCGCCACTGCGAGCCCCCTGAACGATTCCTCGACCGGCTTGAGCACGGCGGCGTCCCCGTGGCTCGAGTGTCCCAGCTTGCCCTGGAGAGGCTTGATGACCGTGCTCGCCCTGACCTCGTGGTCGTACTGTCGTATGATCCAGTCCTTGTTGCATATGTTTGGGCTCGCGAGCAGCTTGAGAAGCTCCTTGTCGTACCTGGCCTTGGCCTTCGGGTGCTTCTCCTTCTTGGCCTTCCCTGACCTCTCGGTGCTGCACGGTCTGCAGTAGAGCGGACCGGCGGTGAGGAACTCCAGCTCGAGGTCGAAGACCTTCTCGCCCTGGAACTGCAGTCTTACGACCTTCTCCGGGATGACCTTGCCCACAGGTGTCGCTGGGACGTCCCAGAGCTTGAACACGTGCAGCAGATCGTCGAGGTTATTCGGTGATACGGAGAGCATCATCCTCTCCTGCGATTCGGAGACCCATATCTCCCACGGGGCGAGCCCCTCCTCCTTGAGCGGGACCTTGGACAGGTCCACTTCCGCCCCGCAGCCGCCTGCGAGTGCGATCTCGCCGACTACGCACGACAGGCCACCGCCGCCCAGGTCCTTCATCCCGTTCACGAGGCCCTTCTCGTTCGCTTCGAGGACCGCATGTATGACGGGCTCCTTCATGATGGGGTCGCCCAGTTGCACGGCCCCTCTCGACTCGGTCTCGCTCTTCTTTGTGAGAACAGCTGATGCGAATGTGACTCCATGGATACCGTCCCTGCCGGTCCTGCCGCCAACGAGCACGAGTACGTCTCCCGGCCCTTTGACCGCGTTGCGCCGGATGTCTTTCTTGTCCGCGATGCCGATGCAGCCCACGTTCACGAGGCAGTTGCCGATGTAGCTCTCATCGAACCAGACTCCCCCGGACACGGTCGGCAGCCCGACCCTGTTCCCGTAGTCCCTGATGCCCGCGACGACTCCTCCGAAAAGATACTTCGGATGCTTGATCCCCTCGGGAAGCTTCTTGAACGGAAGGTCGAGCGGGCCGAAGTATAACGGGTCGACCAGCGCGATTGGCTGCGCCCCCATGCAAAGCACGTCTCTGATGATTCCGCCAATGCCCGTCGCGGCGCCGCCATAGGGCTCCACCGCGCTCGGATGGTTGTGGCTCTCGATCCTGAGGGCGTAGGCGTGGTCCCGGTCGAACTCCATGACCCCGGCGTCGCCTCTGTCGATGACATGGCGAGTGTTGATGCCGAAGACATACTCCTTCAAGAACACCCTGGAGCTCTTGTAGCAGCAATGCTCGCTCCAGGCCTGCCCTATGGACTGGAGCTCGACATCGGTAGGGCTCCTGCCTTTCGTAGAGAAATGCTCTCTGACCCTGTGCATCTCCTCGAGTGATAGGCCTGTGCCGCTCTCGCGGCTGATCTCCATGATCTCATCGTCGGTCGCGGACGCGAGGTCTATGTCCATCAATTCGAACGGGGTCGGCCGTCTTGAATACAGTTTGTCGGCGGACATACTGTCCCTCACTTCAGCTTGACGGAGTAGTTGTGTATGACGGGATTGGCGAGCAGTTTCTCGCACATCTCCTGGACCTTCTTCTCGGCCTCTCCCGCGCTACCAACCATTTCGATCTCGAACACCTTGACGGTCTTGACGTCCACGATGCCTTCAAAGCCCAGCAGCTCGAGCGCCTTAAGAGTGTTCTTACCCTCAGGGTCAGCCACGCCTTTCTTGAGCTCGACCCTGACTTCAGCAACAACCAACTCTAGCTCACCATCACGGCATTACTCAAGCGTGTACTTAGACTTAAGGGAGGCCACCGCGCATGCGCGCGTGGACATCGAGCGCGTGTTGGGCAGTGTCGTTCGACCCGTCTACATCTTCCTCGCGAACGCCAGATAGCCCGTGTGACCAAGCGTCTCAAAACTGGGTCTCACACCGCCCTCGTGAACGACCATCTCCCTCTGGATGGTCTCGAACGAATACACTTCAGCGAGTCCGGAGCCTCTCATCGCATTCACGAGTTGCTCCAGCTGGTTCGCGTTCGGCAGGTAGCAGCAAATGTGGCCACCGACCCTTAGCGACTTCAGCGCGTTGGGGAGTGCGTCCCACGGATTGGGCATGTCGAGCACAACTGCGTCCAAGCCATTCGGTAGCGCCTCGGCGCACACGTCTCCGACCTTGAGCTCCCATGACCCCTGCAATCCGGACATCTCGACGTTCCGCCGGGCGACATCTGCGTGGTCCGCCCTGAGCTCGTACGAGAAGACCTTTCCTTGGGGTGCGACGGTCTTGAGGAGGACCAGGGTGAGGGCTCCGGACCCCACGCCTGCCTCGACAACCTTGCTGCCGCAGGCTATGTCCAGGTGCAGAGGTATCAAGAAACTATCCTTCGGGATGATGATCTGGGCCTTCCTCTCGATCATCGATAGCAGGTCCCTGAGGCTCGGCTGCAGGATGACGAACCTGCGTCCGCCTACATCGAGCCTGTCCCCGAACGAGGAGTCACACAGTCTGTCGCCGTCCAGGACTCCGAGCTTCCTCACCTCGACCATCCCTTTCCTGGCGACGGTGAGATACTTGCGTCCTTCGTCATCGATCAACATCAGCCTGGTTCCTTCGGGGATCATGCAGCCCGTGTTACGACAGTTGATTGTATAACTACCTTTTGAGGGGGGGCCGGTTCAGTCCGTGAAACGGCCCGCCAAGTATTAAATGCACCAGAATATATATATAATGCAGATTTTATTCAGCCCAGCGGAACGAAGTGTTCTTCCGAGCATATCGCTGAGTGAGCCTGGCTGGCCCCCGTTGCCCGAACATTCTGCAATCTGGCTCGGCTCAAAAACCGGCAACTACTAAATACGGCACCCGCATTCATAGGCCTGGAGTTTCTCTGAGGGGGATAAGCCGCGTGGAGGGATGTCCGTCGATGACGTCACGCAGAGATGGGCGCCTGTGTCAGCTGACCTTCGCCGAGAGCTCTTAGTCTTAGGAGGAAGGAACCGATGAGCAAAGGCCTGAAAGCAGACCTTGAGAAGTGTACTGGCTGTCAGATGTGTATGCTCGTGTGCTCGGCATCCCACGTGGGCAAGTTCAACCCGAGCGAGTCGCGGATCAACGTGGAGGACGTGTTCCCGGAGCCTGGCGAGTTCAAGTTCAACTACTGTATCCACTGTGACGAGCATCCTTGCGTCGAGGCGTGCCCCGTAGAGGCTATCAAACTCAACGAGAAACTGGGGATATACTACGTCGATAAGGAGCTGTGCACGGCCTGCGGCGCGTGCGTCGATGTCTGCCCCTACAACGGCTGCTGGATCGATCCGACAGGATCCTATTCCATCAAATGCGACCTTTGCGGCGGAGACCCACAGTGCGTCGATGTCTGTCCGAAGGGTGTTCTGAAGAGGGGTGACTGAGGTGGCCGCGGACGGATACACAGGCAAGGTGCTGAGGGTAGACCTCAGCACAGAGAAGATCTCCACGGAGGCGCTTAACAAGGAATGGGCGAAGCAGTTCGTCGGCGGGAAGGGCCTGGGGGCCAGGTACCTCTTCGAGGAGTTGAAACCCGGCACGGACCCGATGTCACCTGACAACATCCTGTCCATATGGACCGGACCTCTGGTCGGCACCCTGGTCCCGCTCACTAGCAGGTATGTCATCGTCACGAAGTCACCCCTGACCGGGACTTTCCTCGATAGCTATGCCGGAGGGTTCTTCGGCCCCGAGATGAAGTACGCCGGATATGACGGCGTCATCATCAAGGGGAAGGCGAAGAAGCCAGTGTATCTATGGCTCAACGACGGCAAGGTCGAGATCAGGGACGCGAAGAACATCTGGGGCAAGGACACCTACAGGACAGAGGAGATCATCCGCAAGGAGACAGGCGAGAAGATGGCTAGGGTCGCGTCCATCGGCCAGGCGGGCGAACATCTCAGCCTCATATCGAGCGTCACGAACGACTTGACGAGGAATGCTGGCAGGGGCGGGACCGGCGCCGCATTCGGAGCCAAGAACCTCAAGGCCGTGGCCGCCAGGGGCACGCTCGGTGTGGAGGTTCCAGACATGGCTTCCCTGCTGACGATGGCCAAGGAGATGATCAAGACCGATGTCGTGGGGAACCCGGACCACGCGGGGATGATCACCGATGGCACACCGATCCTTGTCGACATGAGCAACGATGCGGGCATCCTCCCCACGAGGAACTGGCACGCCGGCACGTTTGAAGGCCATGGTGGGATCAACTCCGAGTCTATCAAGGCCAGGGTGCTCGTGCGAAAGAAGGCGTGCTTCGACTGCGCAATCGCGTGCGGAAGCTGGTCAAAGGTCAAGGCCGGAGCGTTCAGCGGCGCTGCCACCGAGGGGCCCGAATACGAGACGTTGGGCCTGTGTGGTTCAAACTGCGGCATCAGCAACATCGATGCAGTGATCAAGTTCGTCGAGGATTGCGACAGGGTCGGCCTGGACTCCATCTCTGCCGGCAACTCGGTGGCTCTCGCGATGGACCTGTACGAGAAGGGCGCCCTGTCGAAGAAGGACGTCAACGGCCTGGACCTAAGGTTCGGGAACGAAGAGGCGTACGCGAAGATGCCCGGCATCATCGCGAGTAGGGAGGGCATCGGGGACCTGCTGGCGGATGGTGCTTTGCGCGCTGGCACGAGGATCGGCGGCGGTGCTGAGAAGCTCGTGATGCATGTCAAAGGTCTCGAGTACCCGGCATACGACCCGCGTGGCACGATCGGCATGGCCCTCGCATACGCGACCTCGGATAGAGGCGCGTGTCACCTCAGGGCATGGCCTGTGGCGGCTGACGCCTACGGTTCCGGAGACCCGTGGAGCACTGAGGGCAAGGCCGCGACGTGTGTAGAGGATCAGACTAGGACGAGCATCAAGTGGAGCTTCATATTCTGCGACTTCTACGGTGTGAACTTCCCCAACATGGCGAAGTACTATTCCGCTGTCACAGGTCAGCCATCGTCCGAGGATGTTCTCAGGAAGGCCGGTCGCAGGATATGGAACCTGACGCGCTCATTCAATGTGAGGGAGGGCTTCGCGAGAAAGGACGATACCCTCCCCGAGCGTATGGAGACGGAACCGCTGCCGAGCGGGAAGACTGCTGGGAAGTCAGTGCCCAAGGCGTCCTTCGAGACGATGCTCTCCGAGTACTATGGGCTATGGGGCTGGGACGCTCAGGGCAGGCCGACCAAGGCCACGCTGCAGGAGGCTGGGCTCGGTGACATCGTGGCGAAGCTGTCTCACCTGAAGTGATGCACCACAAGTGGCGTTTGATGTACAGCCCCCTCCGAAACGTACGCCGCACGGCGGCTCCGCGACGATACTCGGCTATCCCGGCTCCGTCCCTGTTAATATATGTAATCATGGATAAAACCTCTCTTCTTCGCCCTCTTTTCACCGCCTCTTTTGCTTCCGTCGAAAGGCGGTCGATACCGGGTGCAGGATTGCGAACTTTTCAACATATAGCCCCGTTTGATTGAAAGAATTTCAATAAGTCCGGTCCACTTTTGTAAGAAGGGAACCTACAAATACCCCGGTCTGCGAGAATATATATGGTATCAGTGGCTTACCAGAAGTGCAGGATCGGACTCTCCCTGGCTCGACACACCATGACCTTTCGTTTCGGTGTGGCTACTCAGGAGGAACTGTGATGGGCTCTGCGAAGAAGAAGTTCGGGGTTGTCTTCAGCTCCGAGAAGTGCAACGGATGCTTGGAGTGCGAGAAAGCATGCATAGACTCGCACAGATCTAGCGTGGCCGTTGGACGGTCCAGGATAAAGGTGACCAAGGTCGGTGACAAGTACAAGGCGGTCGTGTGTCTCCATTGCGAGACCTGTCCGCCTAGCGAGGTCTGCCCTTCGGCCCTCTTGGAGTTCCACGATGACAAAAAGTACTGGACTCTCGACGAGCACCGATGCTTCGCATGCATGGCATGCATACCGAGATGCCCACACGACGCTGTCTTCTTTGAGGGCGAGTTCGGGATAGAAACTGCCTACATGTGCGACTTGTGTCTTGGCGAGCCCAAGTGCGTCACGGCCTGCAAGACGGGCGCATTGACATACAGCCCCTCCAAGGAGGAGTGAGGGATGAGTGAGATGGTGGAGAACGAGTCGGTCGCAGAACCGCTCAAGCAGACAAAGCCTGTCGAATGCGAGGAGAAGGCAAAGCCCCAGGAAGAGGAGTTCCCTCTACCTGACTGGGTCGCTCCTTGGGCCAGAGAGGCCCCGAAGATCGTCGTGAGGGCCCCGGGTCCGAAGAGCAAGGAGATCATCAAGATTGACAGGGACTACGTGTCCTACGCCTACGACAGGTGCTTCACGTTCACAATAGACAGGGCGTCAGGGTCCGCGGTGATGGACGCTGACGGCAACATCCTCCTGGACTTCTCGTCGGGCATAGCAGTGCAGAACGCTGGATGGACCCACTACAAGGTGACCAAGGCGATTCAGGACCAGGCGGCGAAGCTGATACACTCGATGGCGAACGACGCGTACTTCGACAAGGAGGCGCATTTCGCCAAGCTGCTCTCGGACATATCGCCGAACAAGGCGCTCAAGGGCACGTTCTTCGGCAACAGCGGCGCAGAAGCAGTCGAGGCGGCCTTCAAGCTCTCCAGATACCATACGAAGAGGAGCGAGCATGTCGCGTTCTTCGGTTCGTACCACGGCAGGGTAGGCGCCGGCCTTGCGCTGAGCAGCAAGCTCAAGCTCAGGTACAGCTACGGGCCCATGTCCCCCGGCATAGTGTTCACTCCTTTCGCGTACTGTTACAGGTGCTCGTTCAAGCAGAGCTATCCCGAGTGCGGCATGTGGTGCATGGACTATCTCGAGAACCAGGTCCTGACCATGGGCGGCACGACCAACCAGATAGCATCGATATTCGTCGAGCCGATCCAGGGCGAGGGCGGGTATGTCGTCCCCCCGAAGGAGTTCCTCCCGAGGCTCAAGAAGATATGTGACGCCCAGGGCGCACTCCTCGTCATGGACGAGGTCCAGACAGGGTTCGCGAGGACAGGCAAGATGTTCGCGTGCGAGCACTTCAACACCGTGCCAGACATACTTGTGCTCGGGAAGGCACTGGGCGGCGGTGTTCCGCTGGGTGCGATCATCGCCAAGCACGACATCATGAGGAAGTGGAGGCCGGGGTCACACTCGTCGACCTTCGGAGGCAACGCGATCACGATGGCCGCGGGACTAGCCCACGTCCAGGCAATCATCGAGGAGAACCTTGTGGACAGAGCCGCGAAGCTTGGCGATTACGCGATGAAGCTCCTGAAGGAGATGCAGGTCCGCAGGGAGATCATCGGGGACGTCAGGGGCAGGGGCCTAATGATTGGTGTCGAACTGGTCAAGAACCAGTACACGAAGGAGCCCCACGAGGCGACCAACATCCAAGGCAAGTGCTGGAGGGCGGGCCTCATGACTATCACATCTGGCTTCTACGGCAACGTGTTCAGGATCGCCCCGCCGTTGTGCATCTCGAAGGCGCAGCTCGAGAAGGGCTTCGAGATATTCGAGCAGGCCCTGAAGGACGAAGAGGAGTTTCTGAAGCTCGGGACTTCCTCCCCTCCCGGGTGAGGTCAGGACCGGAGTCCGCTCGGACACCTGCAAACCCGTTACTTGCTCATCTTGTCGAAGTCCAGCGAGAGCGAGTTCACGCAGTACCTGCGGCCAGTCGGTTTCGGGCCATCGTCGAAGACATGGCCGAGATGTCCTCCGCACCTGGTGCATACGATCTCAGTCCGCTCCGTGCCATGAGATACATCCTTGCGCTCCTCCACACGGTCATCGGAGATAGGCGAGAAGAAGCTAGGCCATCCGCTGCCTGAATCGTACTTGTCGTCGGACCTGAACAGCTCTGCGCCGCACCCTGCGCAGAGGTAGACGCCCTTCTCATCATTGTGCAGGAGCTTCCCTGTGAATGCCCTCTCCGTCCCCTTGAGCCTCAGCACTTGGTAACGGTCAGGAGGGAGTTGCTCCTTCCATTCACTGTCAGCTCTCTTCACCTTGTCCATTCTTCTCCCAAGATGAGCTGAGGTCGTCTTCGTCGGATATTGATGGTCCCGATTGCGTGTGCGTAGTAGGGCAGATGCGCCTCACCCGCTAAGCAAACCCATTTATATGGCCAATCCATTGGGCGCGTAGATGGCAGAGCCCGAGGGAGCCGAGTTCCAGAGGAAGGCCGCATTCGCATTCTACACGCTCCTGCTGGCAGGAGGCATAGCCCTCTACTGGATATGGGGCCTGCTCTACGACACATGGTACCCGTTCACAAAGGGAAACATCGCCATCTATGTCGTGTACGCGCCCATGATCGCCTTCGGCATCATCGGCATCCTTCTCTATAGGAAGAAGAGACCCGCGACCCAGTAGTGCTCACATCGCATCAGCGAGGTACACTGGCTTATCCGTAGCCTTCCCGCATATGACGCACACGCCCTCGAACTTCTCGCCGTCTATGGGCGTCCCCAGGATGTTCTTGTTGGACTTCGCCTCGATCTCGTGCCCGCAGTCCTCGCCGCCGCACCATCCTGTCCTGATCAACTTCCCGGGAAGGTTGTCCAGGGTGTCGACCGTGACAGTGTTGGCATCCATCTCCTTCTGGACCATGTCCATCATGTCCCCTGCGATGGTCGAGAGCATCTTCCGGACCTCGTCCACGACATGCGTCCTTGGATGCAGGGACTTCTCGCTCGTGTCCCTCCTTACGAATGTGACCTGCTCCTTCTCCATATCCCTGAGGCCCAGCTCGAGCCTGAGAGGCACGCCCTTGAGCTCCCAGTCGTAGTACTTCGCCCCTGGCCTCAGGTCCCGCTCGTCCAGATGCGCCCTGAACCCTGCGTCCTTGAGCTCCTTCTGGAGCTGCCTGGCGTCCTCGGTGACCTGGTCGACCGCGCCCTTGGCGAGGATGGGTATGATGACGACCTGCGTGGTCGCGATGTCTGGCGGGAGTACGAGCCCCTTGTCGTCCCCGTGGAGGGCGACGACCGCCCCGACGAGCCTCTCGCTCATGCCATAGGTCGTCTGGTGGACGTACTTGTGCTCGCCCTTCTCGTCCTCGTACTTGATATCGTAAGGCTTAGAGAAGTTCTCCTTGTACTGATGTATCGAGCCGAGCTGCAGGCTCCTGCCAGAAGGCAGGAGCGTGTCTATCCCGACCGTGTAGAACGCACCTGGGAACTTGTCCCAGTCCGTGCGCTTGAGGAGCTTGTAGGGTATGCACAGTCTCTTGGACAGGCGGGCCATGATATCGTAGTCCTCCCTCACCTGCCTCTCCGCGCCCTCGAGGTCTGCGTGGCAAGTGTGGGACTCGAAGAAGTGTATTTCTCTGACCCTGATGAATGCCCGCGTCTGCTTCGTCTCGTACCTGAAGGTGTTCACTATCTGGTACGTCTTGAGGGGCAGGTCCGCATGCGACCTCACCCACACAGCGAACATCGGGTACATGGCCGTCTCGCTCGTCGGCCTGAGCAGGAGCTTGACGTCGAGCGGGTTGAGTCCAGCGTGCGTGACCCAGAACACCTCCGCGTCGAAGCCCTTGATGTGCTCCTTCTCCTTCGCGAACTGGTCCTCGGGGATCAGGAGTGGGAAGCAGACTTCGTTGTGGTTCGTAGAATCGAACTCGTGCCTTATGTGGGCGTCTATGGCCTGCATGATCTTCCAGCCATAGGGCGTCCAGACGTTCATGCCCTTGATGGGGTACCTCTTGTCCGTCAGGTTCGCCTTCTCGACGATCTCGTTGTACCACTCGCTGAAGTCCTCTGCCTTCTTCATGATGCCAGCTCCAAGAACCCTGGGGGGGAATATGTAGCTTTTGGTGCTCTCACTCCATGGCCGCCCTGGCTATCTGGGGAGCGACCGAGATGGCCGTCGTGGGGTTCTCTATCGTGTCAGTAGAATAAATATCGTCGCAGCAGGCCTTCAACCTCGTGACAGCATCCTTGGCGAACACACCGTGAGTGCACGCGGCGACGATGCTCGCCGCGCCGTGCTTCCTCAGCTGTTCGGCCGCCTTCACGATTGTGCCGCCCGTGGAGATGATGTCGTCCACGATTGCGACCTTCTTTCCCTTCACATCTAGGGACTTCGGCGTCATCGTGACGGTTTCTCCGTCAATCCGCTCCTTGACAAGGAAGTCAGCCTCGCAGTTCATCACATCGGCGATTCTCCTCGCGTTGTCCCACCTGCCCTCGTCGGGTGATAGGACCATCTGCACGCCCTTCTTCTTCAGGAACTTCCCTATCTCAGGGTATGCGTGCGCGTTCTTGGCGGATACTCCCTCGAACCAGTCTATCACTGATGGAGCGTGTATGTCTACTGTAATGAATGCGTCAGTCTGTTCCTGTATCAAGCGCGCGATGGCGCGTGCGCTTATCGGCTCCCCGGGCTTGAACTGCTTGTCCTGCCTCGCGTAGCCGAAATACGGCACCACGGTCGTGAGAGATGAGACCTCGAACTCCCTGATCGCATCCTGCAACAGGAACAGCTCGATGATGTTCTTGTCGGGCCAAGCCGTCTGCACGAGGAATACCTCCTCGCTGTCGAGATCCTCGTCCACGCGCACATAGCACTCATCGTCCGGGAATCGCTTCATCTCGACTTTCGCGAGCTTCGCCTTGAGAACGCTGGCCAGTTCGCTGGCCAACCTCTGTGATGCGGACCCACCGACTACATACATGGTATCGCGGCCGGAGTATACCGTTCCCCGTCTAATACCTTGACGGTTGCTGCCTGGACGCCGTCGCGAAAACATTAATAGAAGAGATTGTCATATTAGGGAACTGAGATGGGATGCACGTGAACGAAGGCACTGACCAGCTTGTCGTATCCCCGCAGGAAGTCACACCCAGCTACGATGAGACCGCTCCCGCTCCCCCGGCCGAGCAACCCGTGAAGCAGGCTCGCCCGAGGAAGAAGCATGGATCGGACGCAGACCCTGTCGGGATGATATACGGCAACGTAGGCACTCTCAAGTTCAACATGGTTCTGACCGGCCCGCTCGAGAAGATGGAGTTCGTCAAGGTGAGCCACCACCTCCACGGCTTCGTGCTCGGACAGGTATCTGAGGTGGAACGACGGACGAACCTCACCGTGGATGGTGTCGAATCAATGAAGAAGGGTACCCCGGTGCCCATCGACGAGAAGGAGCTGGGAATAGTATCGATCATCGGTTTCAGAGACGACAGGAACCTGCTCCAGGTCCCCAGGACCCCCTTGAATGCGGGCGAGGTCGTCTACAGGGCGGACGAGGAGCTCATCAAGGATGTAGTCGGCATAAGCGAGCACTCGGACACAGGCGCGTACATCGGCCTCCTGTCCGGACATGACGTAAGGGTAGAGCTGGACATCAACATGCTTGTCCAGAAGCACGTGTGCATATTGAGCAAGACCGGCGGCGGCAAGTCGTACTGCTCGGGGGCCATCGTAGAGGAGCTGATGAAGCACAAGGTCACGGTCTGTATCATAGATCCCCACGGCGAATACTCGTCGATGAAGCACAAGGGCGTCGTCAAGAAGACCACGCGCGACTTCGGCATCACTCCGAAGGGCTATGAGGACAAGATCATGGAGTTCGCACCGGACACGAATGCGAACAAGGGCGCAAGGCCACTCAAGTTCACCCTGAACAACCTCGATGCTAGAGAGATACTCAGTCTCACGAACATCAAGAATGTGAGGTCGTACCTCACGATGCTGAGGAAGGCCATCGACGCTCTGAGGGAGACCAAGGGGAGCTACTCCCTCAAGGACATAGTCACGGTCATCGAGGCGAACGCCGAGCCATCCAGCGCCGGGCTCATCACCGAGTTGGAGTATCTGAACGAGATCGATGTGTTCGCCGAGCAGGGGACCAAGATCGACGAGCTCATACAGAAGGGCAAGACCACGATCATAAACCTGAGGGGCACGCCCCAGGACATCCAGGAGCTCATCGTCAACAGGATCGGCACTGCGTTGTTCGAGCTGCGCAAGATAGACAAGATACCTCCCATGATGCTGGTGGTCGAGGAGGCCCACAACTTCTGCCCGCAGCAGGGCCTTGCCATCTGCTCGAAGGTGTTCAGGACCATCGCGTCGGAGGGCAGGAAGTTCGGCCTGGGCCTGATGGTCATCACGCAGAGGGCTGCCAAGGTCGACAAGAACGTCCTGAGCCAGTGCAACACACAGGTCATACTCAAGGTCACCAACCCCAACGACCTCAAGGCCATCGCCTCGTCCATCGAGGGCCTGACGGATGGCATGGAGGAGGAGATACAGCGGCTGCCTATCGGCACCGCGATCATCACGGGCGGCGGCGTCTCGATGCCGTTGTTCGTCGAGATCAGGCCGAGGGAGTCGAAGCACGGCGGTGAGAGCATCGAGATCGTCCCTTCGAGAAGGATGTGAGATGTGCGCTGAGGCCGTCCTGAGCGAGGAACGGGTCGAAAAGTACATACGTATCACATCTGAGGCGCTCTCGAAGGTGCGCGTATCCGCGCCTGAGCGCTCGTTCAACAGACGGATGGCTGATGACTTCCTCGGGATGGCCAGGGCGTACTTCGATGACGCGCGCGACTTCGCGAGGAAGGGCGACCTGGTGAATGCGTTCGCATGCATCAACTACGCCCACGGATGGCTCGACTGCGGCGTGCGGATAGGGCTGTTCGATGTCGGCGCGGACGACAGGTTATTCACTCTGTACGAGTGAGCTGTCTGGGACGGCCCAGACTATCCTCGGGCCCACGGTGTCGACCTTGCACACGACCACCTCGGCCAATCCCGACAGGGCTTCTCTCAGCTTCTGGGTGTCGCCGACAGCGAACACGGAGCTGCCAAGCATGGACATGCTGGCCTGACCGTACATCGACGCTTTGTCGATGGCCCTCCGGATCTTCTTGGTCGCCAGGCCAGTCTCTAGCGCGAATATCCTCGAGTTAGTCATGAGCTTCTCCAGCGTCGGCTGCTTCACGAGGCTGTCGACGAGGTAGCTGCCCTTGTCGTTTATCTCGCGCTTCTTCTGCTCGTCCTTCAGTATCTCCGTTGTCAGGAGCCTCCTGCCGACGATAGCGAGGACGACCTCGGGCTCGCCCTTGATCCTGATGACCTCGCCTGCAGGTGGCAGGCCCGGCCTCCTGCGCAAGGTTATGCCTCCTCTGTGTATCGCTGCGACGTCGCCCAGGCCGCACCCCGATTCTATTTCCGCCTTGTGCGCGGCCTCGTATGCCTCCTGCCTCTCCTTGCCGAGCAGGATGGCTGCTCCCAAGGCGGCCGACAGCGAGCCTGCAGCGCTCATGCCGAACCCCTGGCTGACAGGCAGCTCGAGCTCTGTGATGACCTCGACCCTGTAGCCCTTCTCGCCGATGAGGTGCCTTATGGCGCGCTTGGTTACCTCGGCCTTGCTGCTCTTTCCGTTGATCGTGACCTTGATGGACTGCTTGGTCGCGGGCACGAGGACCACCTCTGAAGTCGCTCCCAGCGACAGGCACATACCTGCGCCTCTGGAGCCCGACGACAGCAGGTCGTCGTCCATGCATATTTCGAAGAAGCCCGTCACGTGGCCAGGGCTGAACGCCTTTGCCTTCATCACGATATCACAACATCCTGACAACGACGTCTATTACCCTGTCCGCGACCTGTGCCTTCGTGCCCTCGAAGTTGTGGAGGTCCCCGCTGCCCGTGACGAGAACGACCTTCGTCCTGCCCCTGTGGACATCCTCGATCTTGTTCGCGACGACGAGTGAGCACTTGGACCTGTCGAGGAGGCGCTTCGCCTCCGATATGAGGGCGTCGTCATCCATCTTGGCCTGAGCCTTGAACCCCACGACCACCTTAGCCTTGATGCCGTCTATGAGCTTGGGGTTCCGCTTGAGCACGATGGTGACGGAGTCCCGGTCCGAGGGCATCTTGCCATCCGTCTTGATCGGGGAATAGTCGGATACCGCTGCCGGGAAGAGGACCACATCGTGGTCCGGACCCTTCACGAGGGTCGCGAGTTCGTTGAAGGTCGAGTATCTGGTCGTCTTGAGGAAGCTGGGTATGTCGACATCGCACCTACCCATCCAGAGGTCCACCGACGCGCCCCTCTCATAGGCGGCTCTGGCCATCTCGACGCCCGTCTCGCCCGAGCTCCTGTTCGTGACGACCCTGATGTCGTCGATGGGCTCCTCGGTGGCGCCAGCTATGACGAGGACGCGCCTGCCTTGGAGGTCGTTCTTGCCTACGACCAGGATGGCGCACGAGACGATGTGGTCGGTGTCTGGCATCTTGGCCTTCGCCTCCTCCATCCTCGGCTCGATGACATGGACCCCTAGGGCCTTGAGCCGCTCGATGTTGTCCTTGACCGCCTTGTGCTTGATCATCGTGCCGTGCATCGCGGGCACGATTATGACCGGAATGCCTGTCCCCAGCGCGGTCGTGGCGAAGGTCGTGACGGGCGTGTCGTCTATGCCGCACGCGACCTTGGAGATCGTGTTCGCCGTTGCGGGCGCGATCAGGAGCAGGTCCGCCTTGTCAGGGACCTCTCCACAGAATGAGACGTGCTGCACGCGCCCGTCGATCTCGGTCGTCACCGGTCTCCCGGAAGCGAACTCGAGGGCGTAGGGGTGTATTATGGTCTGCGCGTCCTTGGACATCACGACGTGGACCTCTGCGCCGTGCCTTATGAGCTCCCGGCACAGTTTCACGCACTCGACGGCAGCTATGCTGCCCGTGACTCCGAGGACGACCTTGCGTCCCTTGAGCTTGTCGCTCTTGGTTCCCCTTATGTGGTCCGCTGGGTGCATTGCATCACTTCCGAGCCTGCGCACGGTATTAAAGGTTCCTCTCCTTAACGGCGGCTAGTACTTGCTCGACCACTCGTCCCACTGGCTGGGTGGCGTCGAGCCGGATCATCCCCTTGTCGTGGGCTGCGAGCCTCTCATAGTTCTGGGCGACCTCCTTCAGGAAGTCGAGCTTCTCGAACCGCGACCTCTCCGCCCTGTCGGATATCCGTTCTGGCATCCTCTCGGGAGGGAGCACGAGCAGGAATGTCACGTCGGGCTTGAGGGATATGCGCGTGTTGGCATCCAGGAGCCATGCGAAGTTGTCCGCCAGCCCCTTGCGCCTGAGAGAAGCCGTCTGGTACGCCACGGTCGAGTGGTAGTACCTGTCGCAGACTACGAGCTTCCCGCACCTGACCATCTCGGCCATCTCGAGCGTGTGCTGCGCCCTGTCGACCATGAACAGGAGGGCGTCGGTGTACGGGCTGATCTCCTTCCCGTCCCCCTCCTTGACCGCCCTGCCAATCCAGGAGTCGGTCGGCTCGCGCGTGAGCACCGCCCTGTCTCCGAGCCTTCCGGCCACGGCCTCGGCGACCGTGGACTTGCCACAGCCGTCTATGCCTTCTAGTACTACCAGGCCTGCCATTGTGAACGTCCTTCAATCGTCAGCCGGAGTATATAAGGTTCATAGCAGGGGCCACGGAAACGGGCGCTCCAGTGAGCCTCTTCTCGCCCATGCCCGGCCGCGCCTTCCCATTGCACACAACTGTCCAGGAAAGCGCATCGGTGGACATTCCCGATAGGTTATAAGTACGCATTCGACCATTAGACACCTATCAGGTGGCAGCTCTGGCAATCGGATATGTGCTGATAACGACCGCGACGGGGAATGAGTCCAAAGTGCTCGAGCAGATGCGCAAGCTCCCCGAGGTCGGCGAGGTCCACCAGCTCTTCGGCCAATATGATATGATCGCGAGGGTCGAGACGGCCGACTACGACCGCTTGTGCGACATCGTGCTGGGCAGGATCAGGACAATCAAGGGGATCACGGGTACGCGCACGCTCATATGCGCCCGGTTCAAGCGCGATTAGACTCTCCCCGTCTGGTCCTTGGCCGCCTTCTTCTCGTAAGCCCTCCAGCTGAATATCATTTCACGCGCGGCCCTCGCCTCGTCCAACCGTCTCACGGCCGTGTTGTGTGGCGCCGACTTGAGCAACTCCGGGTCCTCCGCAAGTATCTTCCTGCAGACCTCCACAAACGTGTCGAGGGTATCACGCGACTCGGTCTCCGTCGGCTCTATCATGATGGCCTCTTCCACTATCAGGGGGAAGTATATGGTCGGCGCGTGGAAACCGTAGTCCAGGAGGCGCTTCGCGAAGTCGAGTGTCCTGAGCCCTTTTGCCTTCAGGGGCCTTCCGCTGAGGACGAACTCGTGCTTCCTCAGCTGACCGTACGGCAGCTCGAGGTCCTTGCTGAGGTGGTGCCTCAGGTAGTTCGAGTTGAGCACTGCGTTCTCGGAGGCGGCCGTGAGGCCGTTCCCGCCCTGCATCTTGATATAAGTGTACGCCCGGGCGAGGACGCCGAAGTTGCCGAAATGCGCCCTGACCTTCCCGATGCTCTTCGGCCTGTCGTAATCGAGCGCGAACCTGTCGCCTTCCTTGACTATCCTGGGGACGGGCAGGAACTCCTCCAGCCGGCGGTTCACGCCCACGGGTCCTGCTCCCGGCCCCCCGCCCCCGTGGGGCGTGGCGAAAGTCTTGTGGAGGTTGAAGTGTACGATGTCGAAATCCATCTTGCCAGGCGAGGTCTTGCCCATGATCGCGTTCAGGTTCGCCCCGTCGTAGTACAGGAGCGCGCCCGCGTCGTGGAGCACTCCCGCGACCTCCCTGACGTCCTTTTCGAACAGTCCGAGCGTGTTCGGGTTGGTGAGCATGAACGCGGCCGTGTCCTTTGATATCGCGGCCTTGAGGGCCTCGATGTCCACGCACCCTTCCTTCGAGGGTATCTCGAGGACGTCGTACCCGACCATCGCAGCGCTCGCGGGGTTGGTGCCGTGAGCGGTGTCGGGGAGGATGACCTCGTTCCTGGTCTCCCCACGCGATTCGTGGTACGCGCGCACGAGATGCACTCCCGTGTACTCGCCGTGCGCCCCGGCCGCTGGTTGGAGCGTCACCGCGTCCACCCCGCCGATCTCGCAAAGCATCCGCTCGAGCTCGTACATGAGCCTGAGTGCGCCCTGGATTGTCGACGGGTCCTGGAGCGGGTGTATGCCCGCTATCGATGGCCACGAGACGACCTCGTCGCACAGCTTGGGGTTGTATTTCATCGTGCAAGAACCCAGAGGATAGAGCCCGTTGTCGACCCCGAAGTTCATCTGTGACAGGTTCACGAAGTGCTTGACGACATCCCTCTCAGGGAGGTCTGGTATCCTCAGGTCGTCCCTCACCAGCTCCTTCGGGATGGCGCCGCCGACGGTGGCGTCGAACATCTCGCCCGGCTGTGGTTTCTCGCATGCCTCGAACAGGACAGGGACATCGTGGACCGCCTGATGGTACTTCATCTGATTCCCTCCAGGGCCCCTATGAGCCTGTCATGGTCCTCCTTCGTGTGCATCTCCGTCGTCGCGTAGAGCGAGGCGTTCCCCAGCTCGGGGAAGTGCTTCGAGAGGACATGGCCTCCCTGTATCCCCTTCGCGAGCAGGGCCCCATCGACCTCGGACGCATTCCTGTCCGATATGACCACGAACTCGTTGAAATGCGCAGCTGAGAAGTGGGGCGCCATGAAGCCTGGTATCTCGGCGATCCTGGTCGAGAGCGCCTGCATGCTCCTGACATTGCTTGCGGCGATCTCCCGCAGGCCCGTCCGTCCAACGACCGCGAGGTACGCGGCCGCCCCGAGCGCCAGCAGAGCCTCGTTCGAGCAGATGTTGGAGGTCGCCTTGCTCCTTCGTATGTGCTGCTCCCTTGTCTGGAGCGTCATGCAGAACGCGGTCCTGCCGTCCAGGTCCGCCGTCATGCCTATGATCCTGCCGGGCATCTTGCGCACATGCTCGGATTTGCAGCCGAGTACACCGACCGTAGGTCCTCCCAGGCTCATGGGGGCTCCGAAGACCTGCGCCTCCCCGATGACGATGTCCGCGCCCATCTCCCCTGGGGGTCTTAGGAGCGCGAGGGCCATCGGGTTCGTCCCTACGACCATCGTCTTCTGGCCGAGCATATCCCTGATCTCCTTCCAGTGAGGCTCTATCGGCCCGAGGAAGTTGGGCGTCTCGAAGTAGAAACCGGAGACATCCGGGGACAACTTGGACCTGAGGTCTTCCAGGTCCACTGTGCCAGTCGGCCTGTCGTACCCGACCTCGACGAGATCGATGCCCGCGCCCTTCGCGTACAGCTTGGCGACCTCTCGCTTCTCCGGGCTCACCGCCCTGCTGACCAGGAACCTCTTCCCGCCGTTGATGCGGTTGCTCATGAGCACTGCCTCGCCGAGGGCGGTGGACGCGTCGTACATGCTGGAGTTGACCACGTCCATGGCCGTCAGCTCGGCCATGTACGACTGGTACTCGAAGAGCGCCTGGAGCATGCCCTGGCTGATCTCAGGTTGATAGGGCGTGTAGGATGTGATGAACTCCGAGCGGCCAACGATGGTCCTGACCGCTGCGGGTATGAAGTGGTTGTATATCCCTGCGCCAAGGAAGCACGGATGTGAATCTGCGGTCCTGTTGGCGGAGAGCATGGACACGAGTTCGCGCCTCAGTTCGAGCTCAGACATGCCGTCAGGGAGCGTCAAGCCGTCAGTCCTGACCGCCTTCGGAATGTCGACGAAGAGGTCCTCGACCGACTTCAGTCCCATCTCCTGAAGCATCTCAAGGGAACACTTGGAGAGCCCCATGGCCTTTTCATCGGGGTGCTATCGTAAATCCTTTTTCGTCCCACAAACAACCGTTCTCGGCCGGGTCAGGGCCTGTTGGCCATCTCTCCGAGTCTCCGGACGTACTTAGGCAAGCTCTCGATGTCCTTGATGTCCTTCTTGGCCAGGAGGACGAGCCTCGCCCTGAGGTCCAAGTTGGCCTTGACGCCGTTCGCATCGAGGGCGTCCTTGAGCATCCTCGCGAGCTTGCCCCCCTTTCGGTCCCAGTCCGTCAGGATGACTGCCGAGCTGGACCTGAGTGCCAATCTCTCACAGAAGGCGAATACGGTCAGCCCCTTCCCCAGCGAGACCACGTTCCTCTTGATGCCCATCCTCTTGAGCGCCTCGACATCCTTCAGTCCCTCGACAACTATGGGCGAGCCGCCACTCATGTGTTCGATCTCATCAACGACCTCGAGTATCATGTCTAGGCGTTCACCTGGGGTTATGATGACCTCACACCCCCAGCCTCTTCCGGACCTCGTCGGCGTCCAGCGGCACTTCCAGGACCTTAGTCGATGACCTTTCCCCTCTGACGAGGACGACCTTCCTCCTGGGGATGCCGAGCTTCTCGGCGAGGAACCTGACCAGCTCCTCGTTCGCGGCCCCATCCTTCGGCTGCGCGCCTATCCTAACCTGCAGCGCCACGCGCCACTGGTTGACACCCGTGACCTCGCTCCGCGGGGCGCCCGGCGACGCGTCTATCCATATCCTGCAGCCTTCGCCGCTGGGCTCGATGAAATCCCTCCGCTCCATCCTACCTCGGGCCGTGATTCCCGAGGTCGGTATAACTAGTTGCTCTCACATGTGAACTGCGCGCAATCCTGATATATCACCGTGGCGTATGCTTCGAACATGGCCGAGCAGCGGGGGGACATGAACTACGAGGACATCATGACCCTTTTCAGGCAGGAGAACAGGTCTCCCCAGCTGACGAAGGTCGATCCCGCCCTCTATGACAGGATATCCGCGTACATCAAGAGCATCAGGAAGGAGAGCGAGAGAGAGATAGGGATGAACCCGAGCTCGCACGCGAGCATGATGCTCAACGACCAGCTGAAGAAGGCGATTGACAAGGCGAAGCGCGTGTACGAGCTGCGCACGAGGAAGATATCCCTCATAGCCCTGAGGAAGGTCTCGGGCGACAACCCTGACACGGCGAACCTGACTCCTGACGAGCTCGTCCTCTTCTCGAGCCTGACATCGGTCCTGGCCGCTCACAAGGACTCGAACGCCGACTTCGAGATACTGGGGCCGAGGACGACCAGGCAGGAGGAGATGGTCGAGGTCCCCACGATGAAGAAGGAGGCGCCGAAGGCCAAGGCGAAGGCCGAAGAGGTCCCTCCTGAGAGTGACGGTGACGGACTCGTAATGGCGCGCGTCCTCGAGGACGTCCCCACGTTCGCGGGTGTGGACAGGGACTACAAGCTCAGGAAGGAGGATGTGGTCTCCATACCGAAGAGCGTCGCTGACACCCTCCTGTCCCATGGCAAGATCAAGATCATAGGCTCATCGTAGGCCAATCGGTCCCTTCGAGCCTCCGTGCTCGGTGACCTCGAGCCTCACATCCCTTCCGTTCCTGCGTATACCGTCGGACACGGTCTGGGCGGCCTTCTCCGGGGTGTTGTTCTCCCTGCTCAGGTGCACTAGAACGACGGTCTTCGTGACGTCGGAGATCACATGCGAGCAGACCATTGCGGCATCATCGTTCGACAGATGTCCATGGTCCCCTCTGATTGTCCTCTTCAGGAACTCGGGATATGTGCCATTCATGAGCATCTCGTCGTCGTAGTTCGCCTCGATCATGAGCACTTGTGACGATTGGAGCGCTTCGAGGACCTTTGGGGTCGCGCAGCCCAGGTCGGACGCTACAGATAGTTTGAAACCGTCGTTGGAGATGGAGAACGCGACCGGCTCGGCGGCGAGATGCTTTATGGGGAATGGGGAGACCATCAGTGGGCCCACCTCGAACGCGTGCCTGTTCGATATCGGCCTCAGCTCGACACCCTCGAGGGGGGTGAGGGACAACGTGCCATCGGTGCCGTAGACTGGCACGTCGTACATTGAACAGAATCTCTTGGCCCCCCGGGTATGGTCAGTGTGTTCGTGAGTGAGCAGCAGTGCATCCACATCGGACGGGTCGAGCCCGAACATGGACATCCTCCGCTCGAGTTCCCTGCATGACAACCCCGCGTCTATCATGACTGAGGCTCCATCGCTCGAGAACACGATCGAGTTGCCGCAGCTGCCGCTGCTCAGTATAGTGACGGAGGCTCCGTGCATCCTTCGCGACGAACGTCCCGTCCGCCAATAAATCTTCTGGTTGAAGTTCTTCATGAGGAGGACGGGAGCAAGGAAGGCCACACTCTCTTCTGGTCTCATCTGCAAGAGGGAACCTACAGGGTCCTCGAGGGGATCGGCGATGCCCAAGTCCCGAATACATAATCCGTTTATTATAATCTGTTGAATATGTCAAAATCGTGTGCTGAGCCGCGTCGTCCAGGTTGGCCGCGGAGGGTGAGCCAGGCCTGTCGCGATTGACTGGGTGCTTCGATAGATATATAAAGAACGAGTTTATACTGCGCCTTCGTGGGCCTGTAGCTCAGCTAGGTAGAGCAATCGGCTCTTACTTCGATTCTCCGGAATCGCAGGGGATACCGATTGGCCAAGGGTTCGAATCCCTTCAGGCCCGCCAAATCCTTTGATACATCAAGGAGCCAATCGATGGCAGCCAAGAACCTCTATTTTGTAGGTACCGCGGGCTGCGGGAAGAGCACCCTCACGTATGCGTTCCAGCTCTGGATGCAGAACCAGGGGTACGATGCGATAACGGTGAACCTGGACCCGGGCGTCGAGTCGTTGATGTACGCCCCGGATGTGGACGTGCGTGACTGGGTCGAGATCGAGGACATCATGAAGGAATACGGCCTCGGCCCGAACGGCGCCCAGATCGCTGCCGCCGACATGATGGCCCTGAATATCAAGGAGATCTCAGATGTCGTCGCAGGATTCGACACCGACTACGTCCTCATCGACACTCCTGGGCAGCTCGAGCTGTTCACGTTCAGGCAGAGCAGCAAGATCATCGTGGAGGAGCTCGGCATCGAGGACTCTGCGCTCGCGTTCCTGTTCGACCCGTCGGTCGCGAGGTCCCCGAACGGCTATGTCTCTTCCATGATGCTTGCGGCGACGGTCCATTTCAGGCACCCCGTGCCGATGCTGTTGCTCATGGCCAAGGCCGACATGCTGAAGGATGACGATAAGGAATTGATTGAATCGTGGAGCAGGGACCAATACTCTCTCTTCGCCTCCCTCCTCGACGAGTCGAAGGATGCCCAGACAGGGGTGAGCGTCGAGTTCCTCCAAGCGCTCGAGAGTATCGGGGCCGGAAGGGCGGTCGTCCCAGTGAGCGCTGACACCGGTGAAGGTCTCGAGCAGATATACGCCGCGGTGCAGTTGGCGCTCCAGGGCGGAGAGGACATCGACTGAGTCACGCCTTCTTCGACCCGTTCGTCGCCGCCAGCGCCCTCCTCACCTCTTGTCCGACTTCGGTGAGCGAGACCGTCACCTGGCCTGATTCCAGCTCAGCTGAAACGAGTCCCATCTTCCTGAGCTCCCTCATGATCCTCTCGAGTGACTGCCTGCTGTGCGACCTGAGCGTCTGCTCCATATCCGCGAGAGTGCGCTTGCTCTCAAGTGATTCGACGAACTGCGCTTGCAGGGGTGTGAATCGGTTCTTGGCTGTCACACCCTTCATGACTGGGAGACGCACGACCCTGTCCGTGACATGGTATGTAGGCACTCCCAATCTGAATGCCGCGAACAGGGCGGCGTCGGCCATCAGTTTGGTCCCACCGCTCATGCTCAGGATGACATCATCCCGAGATCCCTCGGTGCGCGAGACCCTGGATATCACATCGGAGACCTCCTCGACGAGGCCCATGAAGTCCGTTGCGCCGATCCGTTCGAAGAGGACTTCGTGTCCGGTCAACGATTCGAGCTGTCGGAGTTCTGCGAGCCCCCCTGGTTCCTCATCCTCGCCTATCATGACCAGTCTGTCGTACGGGAGGTGGCGCATCGCGACCAGGGTCTTCTCGACATCGCCCTCCCCGAATGTGGCGACGAGCGTCCTCAAAGGTCGTCCCCCAAGAGGAGTTCGGTCGAGTCCTCGATCCTGACGACCTTCTTCCTCTGGTCGCTCGGATGCCTCTCGAGCCGGACCGCGCCCTTTCTGACCAGGTTCTTGACGTGATGGTTCATGGTCGCCTTGTGCTTCCCCAGCTTCGAGGCGAGTTCCACCTCCGTCACATCCGTCCCGTTGGTCCTCGACAGGAACCTCAGGATCTCCTTCTCCTCCTTGGAGAGGATCTGGTCGTACTCCATCTTGAGGAGCGGGAGGCGGACTTCCTCGTAGGTGACATCATGGATATACACCGTGGGCACGCCCTCGAGTATGCACACGAGGAGGGCCGCGGAGGATGTGGGCCTGGTGCCTCCCGCAATGTTGAAGACGGCGATCTCCTTGCCCTCCCGCTTGTGCTTCCTCAGGTCCTTCCTTATGCGGGAGGCGATCCCCTTGAAATCGAAGGGGTCATCAAGCTCGACCGGGTCGACCGCTATCCCCATCTTGGCGCAGTAATCGACCACTGCCTTCCTGGCCTCTGAGACCTTACCCTCGGCCTCGGGATCGCTCTTGTCCGCACCGAAGTAGAAGACCAGCTTGTCGACGTCCTGGGTCGACCTCAGGGTCGGTATCAACGACTTCGGTCTGTATCCTAGAGTTCCGAACACCACTGCCATTGCTCTTCCCGGGATACGATATGGTGCCGGTTGCTTTTAAATGTCATGATACGGTATGATGTATTGACAGACGATTATTAAAACACGGCCGGCCCGTTCGTATCAACATCGATGATATGATATTCGCTCAGTGAGAAACCCACCCCTCGACGTCCACGGGACGATGAGAGTGGATGCACACATGAGCCGAAGGTTCAAGCACGTGTTCCTGGACGCGGAAGGGACATTGTATGTCCCCCGCGGGGGGAAGAGCACTTGGGAGTTCTGGGCCGACCCCTCGCCGGGGCATGCAAGGGAGTTCTTCGAACTGGATGAAGGGGTCGCTGAGGCCCTCAGCACCCTGAGGCGCAGGGTGGACAGCCTGTGCATCGCCTCCAGGAACACGAAGCCCGTCCTGGACGCCCTCCTTGACGACTTCGGCATCCGTGACTTCTTCGACGAGATACTCCTGAACGGGAACAAGGGGAAGCAGATCTCGAAGTATCTCTCCGGACGAGGGTATGACCGCAGGGATGCGGTGATGGTCGGGGACACGCCTGTGCTCGACCTCTATCCTGTGCAAAACGCGGGCATAGAGGCGATACTGGTGGACAGGCCCTACAACCGCTGTGTGGACGCGGAGCGCATCAAGGGCGTGCGCGAACTGCCATCGTGGCTGAGGATAGCCGACCTGGCCGAACACCGGGACGAGCCGCGCAATTCGACCCTGGACGACTTCTTCGAGCCGTCTCGCAGGGCCACCGGAAGATTGATTTCCGCCACAGGGTGTTGACCTTGGCTAGGATGTTAGTGGGTGTTGGGACATGGTGAAGATAACCCTCTACGGCGGCGTCAGCGAGATCGGCGGCAACAAGATCCTTCTCGAGGATGGCGACACGAGGGTGTTCTTCGACTTCGGCGAGCCGTTCCACATGAAGGACAAGTTCTTCGTAGACTTTCTCACGCCCAGGGAGAGCAGGTTCGGCCTGAGGGACTATTTCCATTTCGACCTGATGCCGAGAATCCTCGGGCTCTACGACGAGGACTACCTCGAAGGAACTGACCTGAAGTACAGAGAGCCAGAGTTCGACGCCGCGTTCATATCGCACATGCACTTCGACCACGCGATGCACCTGAAGTACATGGATAGGAAGATACCGGTCTACTTGGGCGCAGCCGCGGACACCATCCGCAGGTCCTGGCAGATAACGAGCCTGGGCCGGTCTGATTTCGGCGAGCACGAGTTCAGGACCTTCAGGACAGGCGACAAGGTCAAGCTAGGCCCGCTGGAGGTCGAGCCGGTGCATGTGGACCACTCGACTCCGGGTGCCTACGGCTTCATCATTCACACCTCTGAGGGATGCGTTGTCTATACCGGGGACTTCAGGCTTCACGGCCCCAGAGGCGACATGACTCTCGAATTCGTGAACAGGGCCGCAGAGGCGAGACCCGATGTGCTCATATGCGAGGGCACGCGCGTGTCCGACAATGACCCGCGTGAGAACATGTCGGAGGAAGGGGTCAGGAAGAAGGTGGACGGGCTGATCTCGGAGACTGATAAGCTGGCCGTCGTGTCCTTCTATCCGAAGGACGTGGACCGGATGCGCTCCTTCAGAGATGTCGCTGAGAGCACGGGGAGGAGGTTCGTCGTATCCGCCAAGGTCGCGCACATGCTGGAGGCGTTCCAGGGAGACCCGCACATAGATGCGCCAGACCCGATGAGCGACCCGAACATGCTCGTCTATGTTAGGCGCATGGCCCGGCCTGAGAAGGTCCCGTATGAGAACGAGTACGTGAAGATGGCTGGATCATCGGACCATGTGGTCGATTCAGACTATGTACGGGATCATCAGAGCAAGCTGATATTCCATGCGGACTTCATGCAGCTGGCAGAACTGATCGACATCAAGCCGTCTGAAGGGAGCCTGTTCATCAGGTCGAAGAGCGAACCCTTCGAGGAGGACGACGTCCAGGAAGCTGTGCTTCAGGCCTGGGTCGACTCGTTCAAGCTCGATTTCCAGAATGCCCACGCCTCCGGCCACGCGAGCATGGCCGAGGTGTTCGACGTTGTGGGCAGGATTGCCCCGGCAAAGGTCGTGCCGATACACACGGAGAATCCGTCCCTCTTCCACAGATGCAGCCGTCAGGTCATACTGGCCGAGAAGACGGTTCCATTCGTCATCTGAGCTGAGAGGTCTGGCGCACACATCTTCAGGGGGAGAACGGTCATCGGCCGGGGATGAAGCGGTCTTCGCCGACCAGGCCTCTTGGAGAATCATTGTAGTTGCACAGCGCTTAAGAGGCATGAGACTCTGACAGTGCACAGAAAGGTGCAACGACCATGCAGATGCACGCTGTGGTCAAGAGGCGCAGGGAGCCGGGCGCTGAAGTCGAAACCGTGGACAAGCCTACGATTGGCGCGGACGAGGTCCTGGTCAGGATACGCCAGACATCGATATGCGGCACCGATGTGCACATATGGGACTGGAACCACTGGGCGCAGAAACGCATCAGGAACCTCCCGTTCATTTTCGGACATGAGATGTGCGGCGAGGTCGTCGAGTCAGGCAAGGGCGTCAAATCTGTGAAGGTCGGAGACCTCGTCTCTGCGGAGACGCACATCGTCGACGGTACATGCTACCAGTGCAGGAACGACAGGATGCATATCTGCAAGAACCTGAAGATACTCGGAGTAGATACCGACGGCGTCTTCGCAGAGTATGTGAAGCTCCCCGAGATGAATGCGAGGAAGCTCCCGGCAGGCATCAACACCCAGCTAGGCTCGCTCCTGGAGCCACTCGGGAACGCCACATTCACCGTCTTCGGGAGTGAATGCACGAACGACATCAAGGGCAAGAACGTCGTCGTCGCAGGGTGTGGCCCTATCGGTCTCATGGCGATTGCGGTCCTGAAGGTGATGGGCGCGTCGAAGGTCATCGCGACCGAGCTGGGGAGCGAGGAGGTCAGGATCAAGCTGGCCTCGAAGATGGGCGCCGACCTGGTCCTGGACGCCACGATGGGCACGGAGAAGCTCGTCAAGACCGTCATGGACGAGACCAGCGGGAACGGCGTCGATGTCGCCCTCGAGATGTCCGGAGCGGCCCCGGCGCTCAAGCAGGTCTTCCAGATGCTCACGCCAGGGGGCCGCGTGTCCATACTGGGCCTCTACAATGATCCTGTCACCATCGATGTCAACAATGCGATCACGTTCAAGTCGGCGACAGTCTACGGCATCACGGGCCGTAGGATGTTCCACACCTGGGACCAGATGTTCGACCTGCTCAAGGGACAAGACTTCAGGGACAAGCTTTCATCCCTGGTCACCCATACGTTGCCCATGAGGGACATCGGGGAAGGCATGGAACTCATCCGGACGAAGCAGGCCGCAAAAGTCTCCCTTGTGCCCGAATGGTGAGGATATGGCAGGCAGGGACCCGGTTTCTTTCCTGAGAGAGGAGTATCAGAAGCTCGTCTCCAGCGACCTTGACTGGAAGCTCAGGGTGCTCGAGGGCCCGAGCACGCCTAGGTGCATGGTCGACGGCAAGAAGGTCGTCATGCTCTGCTCAAATAATTACCTCAGCTTGAGCAACCACCCGAAGGTGAAGCAGGCCGCGATCGAAGCCGTCAGGACACACGGCGCGGGCTCAGGTTCCGTTCGCCCGATCGCGGGCAACATGGACCTCCACTCGGAGCTGGAACGTCGTCTGGCCCGGTTCAAGGGCGCCGAGGCATCCCTGGTATATCAGACAGGTTTTGCCGCCAACTCCGGTCTCATACCCCAGCTCGTGGACCAGGGCGACATAATCATCAGCGACGAGCTGAACCACGGGAGCATCATCGACGGCGTCAGGCTCTCGAGGGCGGACAGGGGCGTGTACCGGCACTGTGACATGGTCGACCTGAGATCGGTCCTGGAGAAAGCCGAGGAGCACGAGCCCAGGTACAGGCGGATACTGGTCATCACGGACGGCGTGTTCAGCATGGACGGGGACATGGCACCGATGGACAAGGTCGCTGCCTTGGCACACGACCACGGGGCGATGGTCTATGTCGACGATGCGCACGGAGAAGGCGTCCTGGGCGAGGGCGGCAGGGGCATTGTGGCTCACCACCACCTGTCCAGGGACCGTGTGCATGTGGAAATGGGCACTTTCTCGAAGGCGTTCGGTGTCGTCGGAGGTCACGTCTCCGGCAGCACGGACCTTGTCAATTTCGCGTACAACAAGTCCAGGACCTGGCTCCTGAGCGGCTCGCACCCACCCGCGGTCGTGGCTGCGTGCACAGCGGCAATCGAGGTGCTCGAAACGGAACCCCAGCACGTACACAACCTCTGGGCCAACACCGATTACTTCAGGAAGGAGGTCCGGTCGCTAGGTTTCGACACTGGCGCGAGCGTGACCCCCATCATCCCCGTGATGATCGGCGACAGCGGCGCCGCGAAGCGCTTCAGCTCGAGATTGTACGAGCTCGGCGTGTTCGCGCTGCCCATCGTGTTCCCGATGGTCTCCAAGGACAAGGCGAGGATACGGACCATCATGAACGCGGCGCTCGCGCGCGAGGACTTAGGCGCGTCCCTCTCCGCGTTCGAGAAGGTGGGGAAGGAACTCGGGCTTATCTAGTCTGATTCGTGGTCGTCTGACTCCTTGCGTTCCACGACCGTTATCTTGAATTCTTCCCTCGGGGTGATGACCTCGAAGATGAGCGTGTCGACGATCCCCTTCTCCTTCAGGGATTGGTCGGGCGGCAGGAGATGATGTTTCTCGAAGAGCTTGATCAGTTCATCCCTGCCGTTGTCCGTCAGCGCCCTCTTGATGACTGCCGGCTTCTTCCAGAAGCCGACCCCGAGCTTGGCCACGGTCCTCTTGCCGTCTATGTGCAGCACGACCTCCTCGTTCCTCTTCAAGAAGTACTTGTCCCTATTGCTGACGGATATCTCGATACCCCGGCTCCTGTTCGGGCCCTGCCAGATCGTGCACTCGAACGAATCGCCTATCGCCGATGTGGGCGCCCCATCAGGGGAACCTGCTGGGAATGTCAGGACCTTGCATGTCGGACAGAACATCTGGGCCGTCTCCTTCCTGCATCTCTTGCAAACCCGCATCGCGCCAGACTCCCTCATACTGGGTGAATCATTACACCGACATCAATCTTTTGCAGGCGCGCACGCCGACCTGCGGTGTCCGCCACGTCCCTCATGCGCAACTGATTAATCCCCAGGAACTGCTTGCAGTCAGGAGGAGACAGACATGGTCCGTATACTGATATGTTACTACTCTCGTAGCGGGAACACGAAGAAGATGGCTTACCTGATCCAGAAGGGAGTGATGGAGGCGGATGTGGAGGTGGACACGAAGGACGTGAAGGACGTCAAGGTGGACGACCTCCTGGGCTACGATGGCATCATCATAGGCTCGCCCACTTACTATGGCCTGCCAGCCGCTGAGGTGAAATCGCTCTTGGACAAGAGCGTCAAGCACCACGGGAAACTGAGCGGCAAGGTCGGAGGGGCCTTCGCGTCGAGCGCCAACATTGGTGGAGGCAATGAGACCACAGTGCTGGCGATACTCGAGTCTCTCTTGATCCACGGCATGACAGTGTGCGGCGACTCGAAGTGGGACCACTACGGCCCTGTCTCCATCGAGAAGCCCGATGCCCGCGTCGAGAAGGTCTGTGTCAGATACGGGAAGCGCGTCGCTGCGTTGACCAAGAAGTTGCACGGGTGATTAGCGGGACCAGGGATTCGCGAACCTGACCCCTTCCAGCCCTTCGGATACCTGGCCCGTGGTCGCGTATTTGTACAGCGCCGCGACGAGGACTCCCTCGGCGGCGGTTTTGACAACTGAGAGTATCATCCAGTAGACGATGGCAACGAGGAGCCCGACGAACATGCCAACGAGCCCTCCGAGGGCCGCTCCGAGGATGACGAACAGCAGACCCGCGAGCCCGGCGAGGAAGAATATCATCCCCAGCCCGAGGCTGCCAACGATGGTCTCGCCCCACGTCCCCTTGAAGATGGACGCGCTCCTCTTCAAGGCACCCCAGGGGCCCAGCTTCTCGTAGATCAGGACAGGCACGACGAAGTATGTCACGAGCGTCCACGTCACACCCAGGGCGCCCATCACGACCCTCCCTATGAATCCGACTCTCTGCTGGATCGCCTTGATGATCATGCCGACGGTGGCTGCCAGGATGGTCCACACGAGTATCCTGCCCACGTTGTCCATCGCTATCCTGAGGCCATCCTTGACCTTGGGGTCCCCGCCGTTCAGGCGTATGGTGGCGCAGCCGATTATGGCCGCGTTGAAGAATATCGATATGAAGTAGCTGACGAAGTAGAACGCGAACAGCAGCGCAAGGCCTGTCACGGCCGATGCGCCCTCGAAGATCCCTTCGAAGCCGACTGAGAAGAAGATGCCGAGCACGAACGACGCCAGCACGAGCAGGGTGAACGCCGCCGACAGGACCGGCAGGAGCAGTATCTCCTTGTCCTTCCTGATGACTCTGAGGCTCAGCTTGGTCAGCTTCCACCCTCTGGAGATCCTTCCCATTCTCTCCACCTCCTCTTCGACACGTCCTGTCACAGCCGGTTGAAGTCCGGTCCCTTGGGCTCGTCCTTCTTCCGCGGGCGCTTCTTCGGCTCCTCGGACTCCTCGTCCTCCTGCTCCTCGACCTCTTCCTGCCCTTCCTCTTCGTCAGGTTCCTCATCCCTCCTGGGCTTCCTAGAGGGCTTCTCAGGCACGTCATCCTCGCCGCTGAGGAGCGCGTTGCACCTGGGACACCTGTCCGAACTCCTCACACACTCGCGGCACAGGACTGCCTTGCATTTGCTGCATCTAGCGACCGCGATGCCTCCGTGGAACAGGCATCTCCTGCCCACGAGGTCCGAAGGCACATCCTCCGCAGGCTGCTCCTTCTTCGATGTCTTCGGCTTTGCCTTCTTCGGAGCGGGGGGCGCATCCTCCTGTTCCTCTTCCTCCCTGGACTCCTTCCGTCTGCTTCTCTGCGGCTGCTGGAACCTCTCCTCGTACTCCTGCGTCCTGGTATCGGTCCTTCTCTGTCGGTGTGCGGGCTCTGGCTCTTCCCCCGCGTATCTGTGCGCAGGGGTCTTCGCCGCGCGCTCGTCGAAGGCCACGTATTCGCCGTAACCGTCACTGACAATGGACTTGATCTTGATGGACGGGGTCTCGAACCCCGCGTCCTTGAAAGTCTGGAGTATGGTGACCAGCTGCCTGGCCTGGTATACGCCCACCCCGAGGTTCCTTATGACGCCCAGGACGTTCTTCTGGTCGTTCGGGAGGTCCATCGCCTGCCTGAGGCGCGCATCCACCTGCGGGTCGGTCACCTGCGTGCTGAACTCGTGTTCCTCGACTGCCTGCATGTATCCCATGATCCTCTTGGCGCTAGAGACCTTCAGGTCGGGGAAGCTCACCGTGATGTCGCACAGTCTGAGGCCGTAGTCCCCGAGGTCGCGCTTGTCCATGGTGTTGACCAAGATCTCCCTCGAGATCCGCTCGTACTTCTCAAAGTCCTCCTTGCCCATGCCAGAGAGGCTGACATCTTGCTTGCCGCTGAGATAGTCCAGGACCTCTCCGAGGAACGCGTAAGGCACTCCGCAGACCCTGAACGCTTCCTCCTTCGTCACAGGCCTGCCGTGCGTGTATTCGAACTCGAGGATGGACCGGCAGTAGTCTTCGATCTTGGTCCTCCGGATCTCCTCCTCGGCCTTCTTCCTCCCGTCGAGCGCCTCCTCGAAGTACGGGTCGATGCTCAGGGAGTGCTCGAACGCCCTCATCGCCTGCTCGGGCCGGTTCAATGCCATCAGGACCTGGCCCTTCCTCTTCCATGCCTCCTTGTCGTTCGAGTTGAGCGCGATCGCGCGGTCGTATGCGCCTATGGCATCGTCCAACAGCTCCTGTTTCTCGAGGGCCAACCCCTTGCTCATCCATATGGCGGGGTTGGTGCCGTCAAGGTCGATGGCCTTCTCGAAGCAGTCGTCCGCCTCGGAGTGTCTGCCCATCTCCAGGTGCAGCAGGCCGAGCCTATACCAAGCGGCCTTGTCCTCGTCGTCTATTCCAAGGGCTGTGACGTAAGACCTCACGGCCTCGTCCTTGTTGCCCATGGCCTCGGCCGCCTTCGCCCTGCCCGTCCACACGTCCCTGTCGTTCGAGCCGAGTCTCAGCGCCTCATCGAAGCAGCCTAGGGCGTCCGGCACCCTGTTGAGTTTGAGCAACGCCATGCCCATGTATTTCAGGGCGGAGTGGTCCTTGGGGGCGATCCTGCGCGCCTCGTTGAATGCTTCGAGGCTGTCCTCGAACTTGCCCATGCTCGCAAGCGCCCTGCCGTGGTTCGTGTGGAACTCGGCTACCGTGGGCAGTATCGCGAGTGCCTTCTTGAAGTCGGCCAGCGCCTCGTCGAACCTCCGCAGCTCGAGATAGGCTCTACCCCTGTTATTGAGCATGAATGGTTGATTAGAGTCCAGTTTGATGCCCTGGTCGAACGCCTCCGCGGCCTGTGCAGGGTTGTCCAGGCCGAGCTGGACCTGCCCCTTCCTGTTCCAAAGGAAGACATCCTTAGGGTCCAGCGCGAGCGCGCGCTCGTAGTAGTCCAAGGCGTCGTCCCCGCGGCCGAGTCTCTCCAGGGCACTGGCGCAGTCCGCAAGAGCGTACTTGTTCTTCGGGCTGAGCTGAAGTATGTGGTCGCAGACCGAGACGACGCCTTCCTGGTCGTCGAGCTCCTTGAGTGCGTTCTTCTTCAGCTCGAGCACGTCGAGGTCGTCCCCATCGGCTTCCAGAGCCTTGTTGAAGCTAGCCAGCGCGTCGTTTGGCTTCTTGAGGAATAGCGATGCGCTCCCTTTGTCCACGAGCGTGTCCCTGTCCTTCCTGTCGATCATGAGTATCTCGTTGCTTGTGGCCACGACCTCCTCGTACCTCTTCAGGGTCTTCAGGACATCGTTCTTGGCCTTCAGGATCGTGATATTCTTCGGTGATATCTTGAGTGCGGAATTGAAGGAGTCGAGGGCCTCCTCGGTCCTGCCGAGCTTCCCCAGGAGTAGCCCCTCCTTCATGCGGTACTCCGGCATGCCTTTGTTCGAGTGTATGGCCTCTTTCGTCGCCTCGAGCGCGTCCTCGAGCCTCTCAAGCCATTCGAGCGTGATTGCCTTCAGGAACCATATGTCTGCATCTCTGGGGTCGAGTTTGAGCGCGTGATCGTAGGCGTCGAGCGCCTGCTCGTATCGCGTGAGCTCGACAAAGGACTGCCCGAGCCGTTTGAAGGACGCCTTGTCGCTGGGCTCAAGCTCCACACATCTCTTGAACGAGTCGACGGCGGAGTCGTGGTCCTTGGCGGCGAAGGCGGATTCTCCCCTTACCTTCCATAGGGCCGTATTGTCAGGGTCGATGGCTATGCCCTGCTTGGCATAGTCCATGGCCTCTCGGTGTTTGCCAGCCCTCATGAGCATTGTCGCGGCGCTTGTGTAGATGCTGGCGTTCTTCGGATCGTGCTTGAGCGCAAGCATGTAGGTCGCGAGCGCATCGTCAAACTTGTCCTTCCTGTCAAGGGCCATGGCCTTGTCCAGGTAGGCCGCTTTGTTGTCTTTGTCTACTGAGATTATCCTGTCGCATGTGTGGATGACCTCGTCCTCTCTGCCGAGCAGTCTGTACGCGTCCTTGAGCCCCGCGAGGAGGTCCAGTGTGTTCGGCTTGGCCTTGAGCGCCTTCTCGAAGGTCTTCACCGCGTCCTGGACCTTTCCAATGGCCATCTGCGCGACCCCCTTGTCGTGCATTGCGTCGAGGTCCCCGGGGTCCGCGGCCAAGATCTTGTTGCACCATGCCACGACATCGGAGTTCCTTCCTAGCTTTATGAGGCACTCTTTCTTCAGGTTCATGGCGTCCTTCGACTTGGGCGCAAGCGCCAGGGACGCTTCTGTGAATGTCATGCACTCGTCGTGTCTGTTCATGGACCGCAGCGCCCTGGCCTTGTCCAAGAGTGCCTCGGGGTCCTTGGGGTTGAGGAGGATTATCCGGTCACATGTCTCGATGACCTCAGCCATCCTGTCGGACTTCAGCAGGGTCTTCTTCTTGTTGTTCAGGACGTTGATGTCCTTCGGGTCGAGAGCAAGGGCGTTGTCAAACGACTTCACTGCTTCGTCCAGCATCTTGAGCTCTTCCTGGACGACTCCGAGTTCGTTCCAGACGACCTTGTTCCCATTGTCCAGTCTGGCGGCCTTCGAGAAGCTCTTGAGCGCGTCGTCGCGCTTGCCAATCTTGTGCTGTATCCTGCCCAGGTTGTCGTAGATGAACGCGTCATCGGGCGAGAGCTTCAGCGCTTTCTCGAGGGAATCTATGGCGTCCTCTCCCTTGCCCGCATAGTTGAACATGGCCGCCTGGCCGACCCACAGCTCCTTGTCCTCAGAGTCGATGTTGATACCGGCGCTGTAAGTCCTCGCTGCGTCGTCGTATCTCCGAAGCTTTGCAAGCGCCTGTGCCTTCTTCTTGATCATGGACACGTCCTGGGGGTTGTGCGCGAGTATCCTGTCATAGTGACGTATGCTGTCCGGCTGGAGCTCGATGACCTTCTTGTGACTCTCGACTGCGGCGTCGATGCTGCCCAGCGTCTCCTGTGCCTCTCCGAGCATGGACCAGAGGTCGGCGGATTTGGGTGCCGTAGCGACAGCCTTCTTGAGCCAGGTGATCGCATCGTCGTTCTTCCCCAAGCGGAGTGAGGCCCTGCCCGCGACTCCCATCGCGTCAGGGTTGTTCGGATTGAGTTGCATCGATACGTGGGCGGCGTCGAGTGCTGCCTGCGCTTTGTCGTATGAGAGATATCTGGTGCCCAGCTTGGCGAAGGTGCTTGAGAACTCCCCGTGCATCTTCTCTATGTACATCATGTTCTCTCTGAGCATCGTCCCTGTCTGCTCAAGGATGGAGATCGCATCCTGTTTCGACCCGCTCTTATCGAGTGCGTCGGCCTTCTCAAGGCTCTTGCTGGCCTTCGCTAGGACCTTCTTCTCTTTGCTGAGGAACGCATCGAAGAGACCCAATGGGCATCCACCTTCTGGCTAATGGTGACTTAATGATTTGTTTCGTTAAAAGCGTTTGTGCACGCCGCTAGTGGGCGCTTCGTCGACCTGGGATTACCGCGAAGATGCCGTCCGACGGATGTCCTACTCACCGTAAGGCGCAGAACGAACGTGTAGGCAGGTCCAGGTGTAGAAATCTCTAAGAGATTTCTTCGGCTACTGGGCTCTCTCAGTCAGACGAATCCTCTTGCCAGAAGCGACATTTGAAGAAGGATTAAATACACCGAAGCGTTATACAGGCATTCAGCTGACGAAATGTCAGACAAACACCTTAGGATGGGATGCAATGAGACGCGGGAATGCGGCACAGGCAGCGGTTCGGAACGTCCAGGCGATAGACTGGGTCAGGACGCACACGCTCAGGGACCTTGAGGACCTCGCGAACGAGATGTCAGGTCTCGGGCAAGATGTCAACGACATCGTCGAACTCCTGGATAATCTGAAAGAGATCGACCAGAGCCTGCATAACGTAGGAGAGCCAGTTCCTGAGATGTGTGAGTACGCAGAAATCGCTGGATAGGTGAGCTACGATGATGAAGACAAGGAAACTGAAGCAGACGAAGATCGTGTCCGAAGATGACTTCGAGACATACGACCACAAGAAGATGACCGAGTTCCACCCGCACTGCTTCGTGCCGCAGTTGGCGCTGGCGGAGGCTAGACTGTTCGATGAGACAGTCGCCCTCGCGCGCTATCATCCCGCATACGGAGAGAATGAGTGAGGTATCGGGTCTTGATGCGCACGAATGCGCGGATGACCAGGCATCAAACCCATAGGGATCGGAAGTGCAGGTGCCGGGATTCGAACCCGGGCCGTTGGCTTTCGTCCCTCTCCAATTTTGTTTTCCTTGTTGGATGAGTTGGAAGGCCAAAATCCTAACCAGACTAGATTACACCTGCATCTTGGCGAGGAAACGGCTTCCCCGATAAATACGTTTATCTCCCTGAGGTCTCGGAAGGGTGCATCGGCGCGGGGGCCTCCGAACATCAACTTGGCTTGCGCAAAATAGATATGCGACCGCGCCAGTAGTCAGTCGGTACAGGTCTGGTGGGCGTTTGGCTGCGACTAGGGGGGCATTCATTCTTGGGTCCGTTCTGATGATTGTGGCTGTACTCTCGTCATCCCATGCCGTTGCTGCGGTTGGTGATTCCGACCAACTCGAATTCCGGCCAAGCTCCTTGGCCAACGATGCCAGTCAGTCTGAGTTGTCGATGACTTCCCATACGATGTCCGCGGATGAGGTGGAGGACCTGAAGGCCAGGTTCGGTGTGAGAGCGTCAGGAGACGCTCCTGAACCGATCATCGTGGACGGATTCGGGACGGGGTTGGTCCCTCACTCCAACACGGAGTGGGCGCAGCTCGTGGATGAGGTGGTGGTATTCGAGGTCGAATCACTGCCCGAGGCTCCGCCCGCATCCTTCGACCTGTCCGACGATCCGGAGTTCCCCACTGTCGGGAACCAAGCTGCTCAGGGCTCGTGCTCAGCCTGGGCGGGCACATACTATTCATATGGTTATCTGGAGGCCGTCGACAACGGCTGGACCGCGTCGAGCTTGGGCGTGACCAGTCAGCTGCTGTCCCCTGCGTGGACATACAACATGGTCAATGATGGCATGGACCAGGGGTCGTGGATAGACACGAACATGATGGTCATCAGGGATTGGGGCGTGACGACCATGGCGCTGATGCCGTACGATGACGATGACTTCAGCAGCTGGGGCTCGCCCGAGGCCTTCAGGGAGGCCCCTCTTCATAGGGTGTCAGAGGTGGGCTACCTGGAGTACAGTCCGTCGACCACTGTGGAGGTGATCAAGGCACTCATCGCCGCAGGCACACCAGTTGCCTTCGCGATGGATGCCAATGAATACACGAGCGGGTTCAGCGACGGGAACTACATCATTTCCTCGGTCGAGTACTCCTCCACGACGCTCAACCACGCCCAGACCCTCGTCGGTTACGACGATTCGCTCACGGACGATTCGGATACTGGTGCGTTCAGGGTCGTAAACTCATGGGGTTCCAGCTGGGGGGATTCGGGGTATTACTGGTTGACGTATTCCGCCCTTGAGGAGTTGGGTGACCTGGGGGTGTTGTACCTGAACTTCGTCGTGGACATTCCCGATTATCAGCCCTCGCTATTGGGTGTGTGGCACTTCGACACCTCACCTTCAAGGGGATCGCTGATGTCCGTGGGCGTGGGGTCCGTATCCAGCCCTGAGAACACCAAGACGCCTTACTATGTTGGCAGTTTCAGGAACAGGGAGCTCTTCCCGACATTCATGTGCCTCGATATGACCGAGTTCGCAGGTACTTTCTGGTCTGAAGGGGGGATGCATCTCACGGTGGGGGACGCGCGGTACAATGGTGTGATCTCGTCTTTCAGGGTTGAGGCGTACGAGCCATCCTTCGAACCCGGGAGGGCGACCCAGGCCTCGGGACAGTCTGCCGACGTGCCGTCGGGGACCCCCTCAGCCGTGAGCGCATACCTCGATTACTACTCGCCTATTTCGACAACCGATGCGGTCGAATCGACCCTGCTCGACTGGTCCAGCACTGGCCAGGCAGAATGGGTCGCCGTGGACCACCATTCGTCCGGGGACGACGACTCGATGCAGGCCGGGGACGTCTCCGATGGGGCTTCCACCCGGCTCGAGGTCCAGGTCGAGGGTCCATCCGATGTGTCTTTCGATTGGATGGTCTCGTCGCAGAGCGGTGCCGATGTACTGACATTCGTCGTCGACGAGGACCTGACAGAGTCCGTGAGTGGCGATTCAGGGTGGACGAGCGTGACCGTGCGGCTGGACAGCGGCCCGCACACTCTTGCATGGGTCTATCTCAAAGACGGCTCGTTGAGCGCGCTTGGAGACTCTGGATGGATTGATTCAGTGGAGGTCACCACATATGTCGAGGACCCTCCGACGATCACACTGGCTGAATCATACTCGACTGAGGTGGGCGAATCGTTCACAGTCGAACCCGCTTCCATTGAGTATCCTGCAGATTCTGCGGTCACGGTCTGGTACGACTGGGGCGACGGCGGACCATGGTCCATGACCACTTCCGCAGAGGAATACTCGGCGTCCCATGCATACGTTGTCTCTGGGACGTACACTCTGACGGCGTACGCTGTGGATGACATGTCCAACAACGTCAGCGACAGTGCATCAGTACGTGTGCTGGAGCCGAACCTGGTCCCCTTGGTCGTTTCTATCACGAAGTCCCCTGCCGTCGACCGCGTACTTCCTGGTGATCTCGTCACATTCGAGGTGCAGGTCTCCGATCTCGAGGGCGGCTTCCTGACCGTCTCATCATCCTACGGCGACGTCTCCTCTGGGGACGTCTTGAGTGTGGACTCGGCCGCCCCTGAAGAGGTCGTCTCCTTCGAGTTCAATCATTGTTACGACGAGGGTTCCGATTCCGTGTTCACGGCGACCTTCATCGTGATGGATGACGGGGAACACGCAGACCCGGTCTGGGACGAGGTCACCATGGGAGTCTTCGTGAACTCCCTGCCCTCCGCCATCGTGTCCGTCGACATCGAGGTCGCAGACACAGGCATGGCCTTTGAGTTTGACGCGTCTGTTTCCTCCGACGCGGAGACTGACCACGCAGCGCTCCAGTACCGATGGGATTGGACCGGCGACGGTGTGTTCGATACAGACTGGTCGTCGGCGTCCGTGGTTTCGCACTCCTATGATGTCCCTGGCGTGTATGATGCCTCGGTCGAGGTCATGGACGGCGCAGGTCTCGTGTCACACGCCTCAGTGACCGTGACGGTGACGGGCGAGGCGATCCCTGAGTTCTCGCTTCTGGTGGTGCCTGTGCTCGCGACCCTGCTCGCAGTGTTCTTGGCGAGGACCGTCAAGCGCAAGAATGCCCCGTGAGTCCCGTGGTGTTCATGGGCGCAGGACGGTCAAGGCGGAATATGCCAGTAAGCAGTCCGGCGTCTCTCCGTCCCCTTCTCCGTCGGACTGCCAGGACGCGTCGCATGGCAGCTCAACCGTGTGTTCGACCGCGTTGACCCCGGAATCGGGCGAGTAATCGATAATCTCCAAGTCCGTGACGTTGTTCGCGCTCACGTACCAGACGTCGTATGCGACCACTTTGAACTTCGCATGAGTCGCTCTGTCGTCGATGTCGATTGTCACAATGAAGAAGTCGTTCAGGGAGCGAGTCTCGTTGAATACCTCGCTGCTGATGGTGCTGTCGAGCACCCCGTCGTTATCGACATCCACCATCACCTGGAACCACGCATTGGGATAATACCTGGTCTGGATGTAGTTGTCTTCATAGCCGATGAACTCGAACAAGTCCAGGGATATCCTCAGCATGCCGTCGCCCTCGTCGAAGAAATCCTCGTTGTCTCCGATGCCATCCTCGTCGGAGTCGTGACTCTCGTTCAAGTCATCTGGAAAAGCGTCTCCGTTGTTGCCGACGCCGTCCCCATCGTCGTCCTTCCACTCGTTCCCGTCCCTCGGGAAGACATCCTCGTCGTTGGTGTATCCATCACTGTCCCAATCGGCTATCGAAGCCACCGGTGAGAGTGAAGGTGATGCGATGACTGCGAAGAGGAGCATGACCATGACGATGAATATCACTGCGGATGTGATCATGATGCTGTGGAGCGCTCTCTCCTCCTGTGTCATGGCTCGTTCCTCCCTGCGCAGGCATATACCATGTCGGCCGTCCTCTAAAATACTTGCCGTATACTGACTGGAGATCGCGTGCGCCAAACTGAGGAACAATAAAATACACTCCATCGACTTTCGCCAACTGTGAGACAGGCATCCGTCGCCGGCTGGACCACCCTTCTCGCCGCATTCGTGTCGGCCGTCGTACTCATCCTCATGCTGTACAGGGGGCTGGCCGAGCCGGAGGCCGGGGAAGTCATATCCCTTGATCCTGTCGGATGGTCCATCCTCATATCGGCGTTCGCCTGCCTCTCGGTCTCCATCGTCCTGGTCGCATACTCGAGGTTCCTGCGGCTGTCACTCGAGCCTTCCCCGGAGGCAATCCGTCTAACGCAGTCCGACGGGGAGGTGATCGGTGCCCCCATGACCGAAGGTGAACCGGAATCCCGCAATCTCAGCAGACTCCCCGAGGACGAGAGGAGACTGTACGAGATCATCGAAGCCGCCGGGGGAGAAATACTGCAGATGAAGCTCGTCTCGTCGGGGGAGTTCTCGAAGTCAAAAGTGACCCGACTGCTTGATAAACTCGAGAACCGGGACCTTATAAAGCGAGAGCGTCACGGGATGACCAATATGGTCAGGCTGGTCAGGTGACCTTCCGAGCGCTGACAATCTCCGCTGTCTTATCTACTGACTGTTGAGTTTCGTCGGCCTGAAACCGGTTTCAGGCCATGGATTACGTGCTATTGCATCCTATACTCTCTCAGCGGCTCACCAGACCGTGTGCTGCATAGGGGGAGGAAAGATTGAGGCTAGGAAGAACGAAGATAATGCTGGGGTTACTTGTCGCGGCCCTGTTCGTGATGCCTGTCTCAGGCATGACTAGCGCCACGAGCGCCGACGACGAGGAGAGGAGCAAGTGGACAGTGATGCTGTACATCGGCGCGGACAACGAGTTCTACGACAACGATGTGGGCGACGTCGTGCAGTTCACTCTTGACCAATGTGCGAAGGCGTTCGACGGTGCAGATTCGGATGTCAGTATGGTCGTGCTCGTGGACAAGCTCAAGACCATGGGTGTCGAGATATACGACGATTCCGACTTCGTCGATAGGGTCGATTTCTGGACCGAGGCTAACACATCGGACCCGGCGACCCTGCTCGAGTTCATAACATACGCTCAGAACAACTACCCTGCGGACAACTACGCTCTGATAACGAAGAGCGGGCACGCATGGTGCGGCATATGCCCGGACAGCGATGATGACGGCAGCGGATTGGCTGATACGAATGAGTATTGGATGATGCCAATCGACGGCATGGCGAGTGCGATTGGCGGCGCCCCTGAGAGGATAGACATGGTGGTGCTCGACGGCGATAACATGGCCTCGATCGAAGCCCTTTACGAACTCCGGCTTGTCGTCGACTACTTCGTGGGCTCTCAGCAGGATGTCCCGCTCGATGGCATGCCTTACCAAATGATGCTGGGCGACCTGATAGAGGCCCCGGAGATGGCCCCTGCCGAGTTCGCATCCAAGATCGTCGAGGACTACGTGCTGTACTACAACAACACTGAGGGCAAGAAGGTCGTATACGAACACCTGCTGGCCAACTCGCAGATGGCCGTCACGGCCTCCGCGTTCGAGACCGGCGAGAATGGCGCGAACGTCGAGGAGATGGTGGACCGCTTCATGGACATCGTGTCGTACATGCTCTACGGGGCCACGTACGACGAGCTTTCGGAGGACCGGAGCACGGTCGCGTTGACCGATTGGATCCCAATCCACAGGCCGTGCATCGCATCTGCTAGGGACTTCGCCCTGATAGGCAAGATGGCCGACCAGGCGGGATACGAATGGTTGCCCGACGTCCAATCTTGGATCCACATGCTCCAGGCGTACGTCGGCTACGACCCACTGCTGTATTGGGGTCTCGGCGAAGACCCGATCTTCTGGGATCTCGCGATGGAGTTCAAGGCTCAGTTCAACGAGAGCCGCGTCGCCATGTCTCAGTGCCAGATACTCGACAGGTCAGGGAACTCAGACCCCAACGGCCTGAACTTCTGGTTCCCGCAGAACTGGCTGCACTGGGATGACATAAACAATGTCACCAGGACTAGGACCTACGCGTACGACGGGTTCGGGTCATGGGTCGACATACCGCGGGAATACTACTGCATCGACTGCCCGTTGAACTACAGCGCGGTCGGACTGGACTTCCTGTCTGACTACGAAGCGGGCATCATCGCGGAGTCGCCGCACACTGAACTGTGGATTCAGTTCTACGACATCTACTACGATGCGCAGTGGTTGCTCTACAACAGTGACTCGGGGGAGTCCAAACCAATGACAGGGCGCAGCTAGTCACCTCCCCAACTCTCCGTGCCAAAAAGGAGGACAAGCAGCCCCTTTCGATGAAACCCTTTACAAACCCCTTACTTTTCACCTGCTTCCATGCCAGAAGGCATCCGCTCACGCATGTGTGTCTGAGATGTGGGGTAGGTCGGATTTGAACCGACGGTCACGTGGTCCCGAACCACGGATCATACCAAGCTAGACCACTACCCCGTGGTGGCGGCGTTCAGGGATAAGCCAAGGTGTCTTATATAATTGTGATTGGCCTCTCTTCAGACACCCTGATTGCCGTATCGATGGGCGACATCTAGCCGTCTCATGCATGCAGGATGCGTGAGAGTCAAAGCGGTCTGACGAGTGCCTGAACATGGCCTGTGCGAGAGGCACCAGCATCTCAGAGTTCGTCTATTGCCGTTAATCACATACGGCAAACTATAAGTAGCGACAAACCAGTCCGCTGTTCATGCGGGACCAGGTCAGGGAGAAGGTCGCGGGAGAGATCTGTCTTTCGGAAGAGCCCGGCAAGACCATTCGCAAATGGAGGGAGCAGTTCAGCATCTCCCAGCAGGAGTTGTCGAAGCACCTGGGCGTGTCGCCGTCGGTCATAAGCGACTACGAGGCTGGGCGCAGGAAGTCCCCGGGGATCGCGACGATAAGGAAGATCGTGGACGCGTTCCTTGACATCGACGAGAAGACTGGCGGGGGCATCCTCAAGCAGTACTCGCTCGCCGCGAAGACGGAATCCATCATCTCGATCAAGGAGTTCGCGCACGAGGTGCTTGCGGACGAGCTCGTGGACAGGATATCGGGGGAGAACCTCACACCCGCAATCTCACTGGACAAGCACATACATGGATACACGGTCATTGACAGCATCAGGGCCATCACGACATTGAGCTCCTTCGATTATCTCAAGATATATGGATGGAGCAGCCAGAGGGCGCTCGTGTTCACGGGCGTGAAGTTCGGCCGCTCGCCCATGATAGCCATCAGGGCGCACCCTCTCAAGCCTGCCATAGTAGTCTATCAGAAGCCTGAGCAGGTGGATGAGCTGGCCATAAGGCTCGCGGAGCTCGAGGGACTACCCCTCATAAGGACAGACCTGCCCGCGGGCGACCTCGTTGAGATACTAAACTCGCTGGGATGACGGGGGCGAAATACCGATGGAAACTGGAATCGTGAGCTATGGAGCCTACGTCCCACGCTACAGGATAACTCCTGAGGAGATAGGCAAGGTGTGGGGCGTGGATGGGAAGGCGATGGGCAAGGGACTGATGATCTCGAGCAAGTCAATACCGGGTCCGGACGAGGATACGATCACTATCTCGGTCGAGGCTGCGAGGAACATGCTCAAGAGGGTCAGCATAGACCCTCAGGACATAGGTGCCATCTATGTGGGCTCTGAGTCGCACCCTTACGCGGTGAAGCCCTCTGGTACGATTGTGGCCGAGGCCATCGAGGCCTCGCCCGAGCTGACCGTCGCGGACTTCGAGTTCGCGTGCAAGGCTGGCACAGCGGCCATCCAGACGTGCATGGGCCTCGTGGGTTCAGGGCACATCAAGTACGGCGTAGCGATAGGGGCGGACACGTCTCAAGGCGCCCCTGGCGACCCGCTCGAGTACTCCGCCTCCGCTGGCGGCGCCGCGTACCTAATAGGCGCGGAGAAGATCATCGCGAGGATCAATCACATGTACTCGTACACCACGGACACCCCCGATTTCTGGAGGCGCGAGGGGCAGATGTATCCCAGTCATGGTGGCAGGTTCACCGGAGAACCGGCGTATTTCAAGCATATCCTGAGTTGCGCGAAGGGCATGCTGGCCAAGGCCGGCACTGCCCCCAAGGACTACGCCCACGCGATCTTCCACCAGCCCAACGGTAAATTCCCCACGAGGGTGGCGAAGCAGCTGGGCTTTTCGGAGGCGCAGATCAAGGTAGGGCTGGTCGTTCCTCAGATAGGCAACACATACTCAGGCGCGGTTCCCATCGGGCTCGCGGCCATACTCGACGAGGCCAAGCCGGGCGACAGGATCTTCGCGGTCGCGTACGGTTCAGGAGCAGGGTCAGACGCGTTCGACATCACCGTAACGGATGAGATCAAGGACTTCGCGAGGGACAAGGCTCCAACTGTCAAGCAGCTCATCGAGAACCCGAAGTTCCTGGACTACGCGCACTATGCTAAGTTCCGGGGCAAGATCACCCTGGGGAGGGGATGAATATGAGGAAGGTCGCAGTCATAGGTGTCGGGGACACGAAGTTCGGCGAGCTCTGGGACGCATCCTTCAGGGACATCGGCATCAGGGCTGGTTTGTCCGCCGTCGAGGATGCGAACATATCCGCGGACAAGATCGATGCCGTGTTCGTCGGGAACATGTCCGCTGGCAGATTCATCGAGCAGGAGCACATAGGCGCGCTCATAGCCGACTACTCAGGCTTGGCGAGGGACCACATACCCGCAACGAGGATCGAGGCTGCCGGCGCATCTGGCGGGCTCGCCCTCAGACAGGGATACATGGCCATCGCGTCCGGGTTACACGACATCGTCGTGGTCGGAGGGGCGGAGAAGATGATGGATGTGAGCGATGTCGCGTCCGCCCTCATACAGTCATCCGCCGCCGACCAGGAGTGGGAGACCGAGCTCGGGGCCACGTTCCCCAGCCTGCATGCCCTGATCGCGCGGAGGCATATGCACGAGTTCGGCACCACCAGGGAGCAGCTGGCCGATGTCGCCGTGAAGAACCACAGGCACGGCTCCATGAACCCGAAGGCGCAGTTCCAGAAGGAGATCACCAGGGAGACGGTCACGGGTTCGCCCATGGTCGCATCCCCGTTGCGCGTGTTCGATTGCGCGCCGAGCTCGGACGGGGCCGCGGCGGTCGTGCTCTGTCCATTGGACCAGGCCAAGAAGTACACGGAGACCCCGGTCGAGATCATCGGCACGGGCCAGGCGAGCGACACTCTCGCGCTGCACCACCGCAGGGATATCCTGACTTTCGACGCCACAAGGGTCGCGGCTGAGCGGGCTTTCAAGATGGCGGGGGTCACCCAGAATGATGTGGATGTCGCCGAGGTCCACGACAACTTCACGATCAGCGAGATTCTCGCGGTCGAGGACCTGGGGTTCTTCAAGAAAGGCGAGGGGGGCAAAGCGACCTCCGATGGCAGGACCTCCCTCGATGGCGACGTCGCCGTGAACACTTCGGGCGGACTGAAAGCCAGGGGCGACCCCATCGGGGCCACTGGCCTCGCCCAGGCCGTTGAGATTGTGGCTCAGCTCAGGGGCAAGGCAGGCAAGCGGCAGGTCAAGGACGCGAACATCGGCCTGACGCACAACGTCGGAGGCACGGGCGCGACCGCCGTCGTGCATGTGTTCAGGAGGGTCTGAGATGGCTACGGCACCGAGGTTCTGGAGGCAGAACCCAAGCAGGTATAACATGGTCGGCATCAGGTGCAACAGCTGCGGCAGGAACTTCTTCCCGCCCAGGGCCATATGCCCTGTGTGCCACAGGAAGAGCGTCGGGAAGATGGAGCCTCTGAAGTTCAAGGGCGAGGGCAAGATATACTCATTCACAGAGGTCCACGAGGGCCTGGACGAGAAGGCCTCCATGAGACCGTACTGGGTTGCCATGGTCGAGCTGGACGAGGGGCCCAAGGTCACGGGCCAGGTCATCGACTGCGATGCGTGCGACCTCGAGATCGGCACCAGGGTCAGGGCCGTCCTCAGGAAACTGAGTGAGGAAGGCTCCGCCGGGGTCATCCACTACGGCTACAAGTTCGTGCCCGTCAAGGAGAAGTAGGCGCCGCTAGATTAAGGTACGACCAGGCCGATAAGCGCATGGTCCACCGGATGGTCCTTAGGATGACAGAGCAAGGGTCGAGGAAGAGGTCAGCGGTCGTCATAGACGGGAGCAGCCTCACGGTCGAGAGGGTCGTCAGGGTGGCCAGGGGCTCCATGGCTGTCGCCCTAGACAGCGATGCGAGGGCCAGGATGGCGTCGTCAAGGGCGTCCCTGGAGAGCCTCCTGGACAAGGGCGCCACGATCTATGCTGTCAACACCGGCGTGGGTGACCTCGTCAGCTCGAGGATACCGAAGCGGGACCTGCGGACACTTCAGCTCAACCTCCTCAGGAGCCATGCATGCGCAGTCGGTGAGCCATATCCGACCGAGGTCGTGAGGGCGATGATCCTCCTCAGGGCGAACGCGCTGGCGAAGGGGTTCTCTGGTGTCAGGCCCGGAATCGTGGAGATGCTCGCGATGATGCTGAACTCCGGCGTTCATCCAGTCATCCCTCGGCAGGGTTCGGTCGGCTCCAGCGGGGACCTCGCGATGCTAGCGCACCTCGGCCTCGTCATAGTCGGAGAGGGTGAG
>Ga0209706_10000008_pt1 | contig 102494 bp, 95 predicted proteins | sample PPLLaktember2015_6_FD_187263 | JGI IMG/M metagenome (GOLD analysis project Ga0209706, IMG submission 187263) | Freshwater sediment microbial communities from Prairie Pothole Lake near Jamestown, North Dakota, USA - PPLs Lake P8 Core (1) Depth... | ecosystem: Environmental > Aquatic >...
GATCCCGGGCGGGCTGCCCGGCGGCGGAAGCAACCAGCTGGATGCGGCACTCGGCGCGTGGAACGGCGTGAACACCCGCCTGCATCTCGATCGGGCGGCGACGGGCCCGCACACGTGCCCGGCCCGCAATTTCACAGGCAATGGACGCATCGCGCTCTACTGGAACGATCCGTGTGGCGAGATCAGCGACAGCGATGCGACCGTCTTCGGCGTGGGGGGCGGCTTCTTCACCCCAGGCCTGCAGAAGACCATCAACGGCGTCACGTTCAATGCCTTCATCCAGGGCATTGCCATCCTCAACAATCCGGCAGGTCCTGCACCCGGGGGGCCGCACCTCCAGAGCGCCGCGTGTCTGCAGGACGCGCTGACGCACGTGCTGGGGCACGCGGTGGGGCTCGGGCACTCCGCCGACTCGAACGCCGTGATGTTTGCCACGCTCAGGAGCGGCTGCTCGTCGGGGTCCACGGGCATCGGCACCGACGACAGCAACGGCCTGCGCAGCATCTATCCCGCCATTGCCAGTGGCGGCTCGGCCCCGAACGCACCCACTGCTATCACGAGCAGCGTTTCGCTCGACACGGTGTCGTTGTCGTGGACGCCCGCAACGACGGGCGGGCCTGCTGACAGCTACATCCTCGAGGCGGGCAGCGGCCCGGGCCTGGCGAACATTGCCACGTTCGTGCTCAACAGCCCGAACACCTCCACCGTGGTCAACGCGGTGCCGTCGGGCGTCTACTACGTCCGTGTGCGGGCCCGGAACGCGCTGGGGACCAGCGGCCCGTCTCCGGACACCGTGGTCACGGTCGGCCCGTGCGAGGCGCCAGGCGCCCCCACCAGCATGGCTTACACCACCGCGGACAACCTGGTGACCATCACGTGGACGCCGCCGGCTACCGGTGTGACACAGGGGTACGTGCTGTCCGCCGGCTTCGCGCCGGGCGATTCCAGCGCGCTCGTCCTGCCACTGGGCCCGACGCCCCTCTTCCAGGGCGTGGCGCCATTCGGTACCTACTTCGTCCGCGTCGCGGCGCGAAACTCCTGTGCGGTGGGCCCCGCCACGAGCCCGGACCTGCAAGTGAACGTCGTGCCATGCACCGCCGTGCCCGGGGCACCCACCGGCCTCGCCCACACGCGCACCGGCAACATCGTCACGTTGTCGTGGAACGCTCCGGCGGCGCCGAACCTGCCGTCGCGTTACGTGATCGTCGTGGGCTCAGGGCCAGGGCTTGGGAACCTGCTGGCCGTGCGGACCACGAGTAACGCCACGTCGTTCCAGGCCACCGCGCCGCCGGGCACCTACTACGTTCGGGTGTTCTCGGAGAACAACTGCGGCTCGAGTGCCACGGCGTCGAACGAGATCCCGGTCGTCGTGCCGTAGCAGGGACTTGGGTCCTCGGACTTTGGCTTGGTGGCGTGGCGTAGTGGGTCGGCCTGGACGGCCGGCGGCCCGCTCTTCTGCAGCATCACCTCGCGGTACAATGACCTGGATGAAGACGGGGCTCATCCCGCTCGCGTTCTGTGCCCTGGCGGCAGCCGCCGCGGCGGCCCAGCAACCCGGCGAGGGGACTCCGCCCCTCGGCCCAGCCACCTTCAATCGTGATGTTGCGCCCATCCTCCACAAGCACTGCACGACGTGCCACCGGCCCGGGCAGTCCGCGCCCATGTCGCTGCTGACCTATGAGGCGGCGCGGCCGTGGGCGCGGGCGGTGCTCAAGCAGGTGACGTCGCGGACCATGCCCCCGTGGGGCGCCGACCCGGCCATCGGCCACTTCGCCAACGACCCCAGCCTCACCCGCGACGAGATCGAGACCATCGCCCGCTGGGTGGACGGCGGCGCCCCGAAGGGCGACACGCCGCCGCCGAACCAGCCCGCCTACAGCGACGAGTGGAAGATCGGGACGCCTGACCTGATCGTGCAGATGGACAAGCCGTTCCCCGTGCCGGCCTCGGGCCTGGTCGAGTACCAGTTCTTCCAGATCCCCACGCACCTCACCGAAGACAGGTGGATCCAGGCCATCGAGGTCCGCCCGGGCGATCCACGGGTGGTCCATCATCTCCGCGTGTTCGCGCAGCCGCCAGGCACCGACACCCGGAAGCCGGCCAGGCCCGGGGAGACTCTCTGCCTGGACGAGGTGTGCGGCAACCTCGAGCCACCGCTCGTCGGCTACGGCCCGAACATCGTGTCGATTGCCGTGGGCACGCAGCCCGACGTATACCCGGCCGGCACCGCCAAGCTGCTGAAGGCCGGCAGCATGCTCAGCCTGCACATGCACTACACGACGATGGGCGTCGCCACCACGGATCAAACGCGGATCGGCTTTGTCTTCGCCAGGGAGCGGCCCGCCGTCGAGCTGAAGACGGTGTCGATGGCGCAGGAGAACTTCGTCATTCCCCCGGGCGCGCCGAATCACCTGGTACAAGCGACGGTCGAGTTCAAGGAAGACGTGCTGCTGCATAGCCTGGGCCCGCACAGCCACCTGCGCGGCAAGAGCTGGGCGTTCGAGCTGGAGCAGCCGGACGGATCACGGAAGCCGCTGCTGTCGGTGCCCCGCTTCGACTTCAACTGGCAGTTGAACTACGTCTTCACGTCGCCCATCCCGGTGCCGGCCGGCAGCAGGTTGATCGGCCAGGCGGTGTACGACAACTCCCCCGGCAACCTCTTCAACCCCGACCCCAAGGCGGCCGTGGGCTGGGGCAACCTGACGGTTCAGGAGATGATGTTCGCCTCGGTGGTCTACAGCCGCGCGAAGCACGAAGGTGCAAAGGCACGGTAGGTTCGGGGCACACAGGTTCAAAACACACTGGTTCAAAACACGGAGGCTCACTGCACAGCGGTTCCGATCGCGCGCGACTTCGGCGCACCGAGCTGTTCACGCGGTAACGTCCGTGTTTTGAACCTCCGTGCTTTGAACCTCCGCGCTTTGAACCTGCGTGCTTTGAACCCCCGTGCATGTGAACCTCCGTACTGCGAACCTCCGTGCCCTACCCCAGCCACGCGTGGAACGTGTATTCCGCGCGCACGTATTGGGCGCCGACGGCGTTGTAGACACGCACTGTGGCGATGTTGTGGTTCTGCGTCTGCGTCTCCGTGACCTCACCGGCCTGGTAGTTCGCGAGAGCCAGGGCGCGGATGAGGCCCGCGTAGGCGCCGGGGCGGTTCCGCCGGCACGCGCCAAGGCTCCCCGCCCACAGGCGAATGCCGCCCACGGTTGACGCGGGTTCCACGCGCCGCGTGCTCGCCCACCCGTGGATGCTCCCCTGCCCATCGTCAGCCACCACCACGCGATCGGCCATGCGCCCCGCGCAGCACTGGCGCGCCCATTCGAGGTAGAACTCGTCGCTGCGATCCGACGGCAGGTGCGAATCCAGGTGGAAGCGTCCCCGGAAGCCCTGGTAGGCCTCGCGCGTGATGTCCAGCACCGCGTCCACGTCGCCGGGCTCGAGGGGACGCACTCGTCCCACCTCTCTCACTGGTGTCGGCGGTTCCTTGTGTGGGTGCGTGAAATACGTGACGAGCGCATCCATCAGCCGGAAGCCGGCGCTCTCGAGCACGGCCACGGCCTGCATGTCGGCCACGTCCACGCGGGTGGCGAGGTGCCGGATGCCCTGCGCGCGACACGAATCGACGACGGCCGAGACCACGGCCTCCAGCGACGCCGACGGGGCCGCGGGGCCCCGCACCAGCAGATCCAGGCGTCCCATGGGTACGCCGAAGAAAGCCGAGTCCCACTCGAGCGCGCGGCCGAGCGCCAGCACCGACTGGTCGCCGTCTCCCGCCAGCAGTGCGATGTGGCCGGCCGCGCCTCGGATACGGTCGACCTCGGCACGGAGCATCGCCTGCTGCCGCCTGCGGGACCACACGCGGTATTCACGGTACGGCTTGAAGGGATACAGCTCGATCAGCCGCTCGACGAATGCCTCGTCTTCGACGCCAGCAGGTCGCACGGTCACCGGGGCCTCATCATATCGCCGTTTGATAGAATCGACCGCCGATGGCGACCTCCCTGCTGGCGCTCGAATCCCGGCCCTGATGGCACGCCTCGCCGTCGTCATCCCGGTTTACCAGGCCGAGGCGACGCTCGCCGAACTGACCGGCGAGCTCGTGCCCATCCTCTCGTCCATCACCCCCGATTTCGAGGTGTGGCTCGTGGACGATGGGAGCACGGACCGAAGCTGGGGGGAGATCCAGCGCGTCGCTGCCAGCGAGAGTCGCGTTCGCGGCCTTCGGCTCATCCGCAACTTCGGCGAGCATGTGGCCATAACCGCGGGTCTGGATCGGGTCGATGCCGAGCACGCGATCATCATGGCCTGCGACCTGCAGGACGATCCGGCCGCCATCCCGCGGATGCTCGAGGCCTCGGCCGGCGGCGCGGACCTCGTGCTGGTGCGTCGCATGAAGCGGAGGGATGGCTGGCTCAAACGGCTGCTGGCCCGGATGTTCTACGCGCTCATCTCGCTGCTATTCAACGTCCACTACGACTACCGTGTCGGCAACTTCCGCCTGCTCACCCGGCGCGCGGTGGACTATTTCCGACAGCACCGCGAGCGCATGCGCAACGTGAACGCCATCATGGCCCTGATGGGGGTGCACACCGCATACGTGGACGTCACCCATCGTGCGCGCCGGCACGGCAGGAGCACCTACACGCTCGGGCGATCCGCGAGAGTGGCCGCATCGGTGATCATCGGCTACTCCGACATCCCGCTGGTGATGTCCGGGGCCTTTGGTGGGTTGCTCTGCGTCGGCGCGCTCGCGTGGGGCGGCTGGCTGGCGGTGAGGGCGCTCGGCGGCGCCGTGGTATCCGAGACCTCCGTCGCCATCTGCGCGATGGCGGGGATTGGCGGGCTCGTCCTCGTCAACCTCGGGATCGTCGGCGCCTATCTCGGGCGCGCGGCCCGAGAGGCGAAGGAACGCCCGATGTACTACGTGAGCGAAGCCTGCGGCGTGCCGGACCTGCGATTGATCGAGCCGGAATCCGCTGCGCAGACCAGCGGTTCAGGCCGGTCCCTGGTGTAATATGTAGAGGTTGTACCCATGGGCGGCTAGCTCAGCTGGGAGAGCGCCGCGTTCGCAACGCGGAGGTCGGGAGTTCGAGCCTCCTGCCGTCCACCAACCTTCGCTCATGATCCAGGCGAAGGTTGCCCCCCGAAGCGCGAAGGTGGCCCTCAACACCTCCACCCGAACTGCCTGAGGCGCCGGAACCACTCCGGCGCCTCGAACTGTCTCTGGACGGACCCGCCGCGGTCACGGCTCCGGATCGTCCATCGCGATCATCAACGTGATCGGAACGAAGATGGCCGTCATCTGCGTGTCTGAGACGCTGACCGTTCCCGAGAACTCATCGCATACCAGATTGAGGGTCACAGGGCCTCCGCCCGGGACCGTGATCCCCCGCGTCCCGCTGAACGGCACGAAGGTCGTGGCGGCGACCGCCGACTCGCCGGCGAGGATGAGTCGATCGGCGTCGAGCGCCTCGCCGGTCGTGATGGAACATCGGGCAACATCGGCTACCGCCGCACTCTGGAAGTAGAAGTACCCGCTCGCGTTGACGATGACGCGACCGGGCGTCGGCGCGTTCAGCGTGAGCGACCGCACGACCACGTCGTCGCTCGTCAGCGCGAGGCTCTGTTGGCCACCGACGGCGGCGGTCACCGGAAAGCCGACCGGCGGCGGCTGGCGCGCCGCGCCGCCGGTCCCGGCGCCTGGTGTGAAAACAAACGCTCCGGATCGGCCTCCGCTGTCCCGCCAGGACCCGTTGAGCGTGGCCAGGCTGATCGTCGCATCGACGTGAACCGACGCGCCCCCCGTCGCCACGATGGTGAGTCCGAGGCCGATGGACCCGGAGGGGTTCTGGAACGCGAGGCCGGTGACGCTCGCCTGCTCGGGGGCGCCGCACTGGTCGTCGGTGCCATTCAGCAGGTACAACCCACCCTGTTGGACGACGCTGAGTGTCAGGACATTGCAGTAGGGCTGGATCTGCCAGCGATAGGCGCCCAGCGATTGGGCGGAGGCGGCCGTGGCGCCAGAGAGCGCCAGGCCCACCACGAGGGCAAGAGCCGTTTCGCGCGCGTTCGACATTTCCAGATCCCCTTTCCTGGTTGGTGTCACAGAGTCCCGGTGTGGCCCCTGGCACGTCACAGTAGTGAGACATCTGGCCGGACCATTTCACACTAAGATGGAAATCATGAGGTCCCTGCTCGTCGCGACGGCCGTGCTGGCGCTGACCCTCTCGGGCCTTGGGCAATCCACCGACGCCGGCGCGCTGGCCGAGCGCATCCAGGCCCGCTACCGGACGATTCGAAACTTCGAGGGCAGCTTCGTCCAGACCTACGAGGGCGGCGTCCTGCGCACGAAGGCGACGGAGAGCGGGACCCTGGCCGTCAAGCAGCCCGGCCTCTTCCGCTTCGTGTACACCAAGCCCGAGCGGAAGGAGTTCGTCTCGGACGGCACCCGCGTCTACACCTACCTCGTCGCCGACAAGCAGGTCATCGTCAGCCCCGCGCCCGGACCAAGCGACGCCACCACCCCGGCGCTGTTCCTGGCCGGCCGGGCCGACATGGCGCGTGACTTCACGGCGTCGTTCACGGATTTGCCCGGGGCTGCACAGGGACTGAGGACACTGAAGCTCGTTCCCCGCAAGGACGACCCCGACTACGAGTGGTTCGGCATCGGTGTGGACGCGGCAACTCTCCAGATCCGGTACCTCGTCGCGGCGGATCGGCAGGGCGGGCGATCGGCCTTCGCCCTGTCGAACCTCAAGGAAAATCAGCGGTTGGCCGATAATACGTTTCAGTTCCGTATTCCGCGTGGCGTCGATGTCGTAACCAATGGCGCTCGTTCCCGCTGACCGCATCGTCGTCCGTCGCGCGCCGCTGCTGGCGGTCGTGCTCTTCGTGTCGGCCTGCGCCTCGTCCGGAGGCGTCACCAGCGCCCGCAACGCCGAGACCCGGCAGGACTACGACACGGCCGTGGCCGAATACTCACGCGTGCTGCGCGACGATCCCGATAACAAGGACGCCCGCCTGGGCCTGCAGCGCGCGCGGGTCCGCGCCGCGCAGGACCATTTCGCCCGCGGTCGTCGCCTGGCGGCCACCGGCAAGCTCGAGGAAGCCCTGGTCGAGTACCAGGTGGCCTCCGAGCTGAGCCCCGCGAACGGCGACATCCAGACCGAGCTGCGGAATGTCCGCACCCAGCTCCGCACGCAGATCCAGGTTCGCGAGGACGGCAAGACACGTCTCGAGGCGCTGGTCGATCAGAGCCTGGTCGCCCCGATGCCCGGGCAGGACTTGCCCACCGACATCACGCTGCCCGACTCCCTGGTGTTCCGGGAGGCCAGCGCCCGCGACGTGTTCTCTGCGGTCGGCAAGTTCGCCAACGTGAGCATGGTGTTCGATCCGACATATCGTGACCAGCCGGTATCGATCGATCTGCGGAAGGCGCCGCTCGGCCAGGCGCTCACGTCGCTGACAGCCGCCACGCGCACGTTCTGGAAGGTCACGACCGAGCGCACGGTGACGATCATTCCGGATACGCAGGCCAAGCGGCGCGAGTACGAAGATGAGGTCGTCCGGACCTTCTACCTGAGCAACGCCGACCTGAAGGAGACCATCGACATCCTTCGCATCGTCGTGGACGCCCGACGCATTGCGGCGATGACGGCGACCAATGCCATCACCATCAAGGACACGCCCCAGCGCATCGAGGCGGCGGCCCGGATCATCACGGCCATCGACAAGGCGCGACCCGAGGTCATCATCAACGTCGAGCTGCTGGAGGTGGACCGCACGCACCTCAACGAGTTCGGCCTCCAGATCGCCTCCCCCGGGACGCCGCCCACCGGAATCAACGGACAGGCCGACGTCAACCGCGAAGGCCTGACGCTGGAGGACCTCACCAAGCTGACCGCATCGGACGTGTACTTGACGGCCCTGCCCGCGCTCTACTACCGCCTGCTCAAGTCCGACAGCGCGACGCGGGTGCTGGCCAACCCGCAGTTGCGCACGGCCGAGGGCATGGCCGCTCAGGCACGCTTCGGCGAGCGGGTGCCCGTGCCGGTCACCACTTTCGCCCCCATCGCCACCGGCGGCGTGCAGACACAGCCCATCACGTCGTTCAACTACGAGAACATCGGCGTCAACATCGATATCACGCCCCGCACGCACCACGACGATGCCGTGTCGCTGGCGGTGAAAGTCGAACTGAGCAGTATTTCTGGGACAGGATTCGGCAACCTGCCGACGTTCTTCAACCGCTCCATCAACACCGTGATTCGGCTGAAGGACGGCGAGACGAACATGCTGGCGGGCCTCATTCGTGACGAGGAGCGTCGCTCGCTGTCGGGGGTGCCGGGCCTGAGCGACCTGCCGCTCATCGGGCGGATGTTCGCCTACAACCGCAAGGAGACGACGGAGACCGACATCATCCTCACGCTGACGCCGCGCATCGTCCGCGTCCTGGACCTGACCGAGGAAGACCTGGCGCCGTTCCGGGTCGCACGCGACGGCGCATCGGGCGGCGCGGATCCGCCGCCGCTGCCCGTGCCCCAACCCGCGCGCCCGCCTGCCGGGCAGCCCGGCGGCGACGCCGTGGCGGCCCCGTCCGCGCCGGCCCAGGCCCCCACCGTCCCGCCGACGAAGGGACCGGTGACGCCGGTGAAACCGCCGCCGCCGCCCTCTCCCTAAACCTTGCTCACATCCGCGCCCAGCGCCTGCAGCCGCTCGACGAGCCGGCTATAGCCGCGCTCCACGGTCTCGAGGGGTTCGACCCGGCTCTGGCCCTCGGCCGCGAGCGCCGCGGCGATGAGCGCCATGCCCGACCGGATGTCGCGGCTGTCGAGCGTCTTGCCACGCAGCTTGCACGGACCGGTGACAATGATGCGGTGCGGATCGCAGAGGAAGAGATCCGCGCCCATGCCGCTCAGCTGCTCCAGCGCGAACAACCGCAGCTCGTACAGCCAGTCGTGCACCAGCGTGGCCCCCTCGGCCTGCGTGGCGAGCACGGTGACGAGGCTGACGAGATCGCTGGGGAAGCCGGGCCACAGGCCTGTGGTGATGCGGCCCGCTCCGACGAGCGCGCCGCGGCGGACGCTGAAGACATCGCCGTCCTGCAAGCACTCGACGCGCATCTTGCGGAGCACGCTCGAGACGACCTCCATGTCCACCGGCCGCGTACCGCCGATTTCCACTTCGCCGCCCGTGATGGCGCCAACCACCGCCCAACTTCCGGCCTCGATGTAATCGCCGTCCAGCCGCTTCTCGGCGCCGGAAAGGCGCATGCCGCCCTCGACGCGAATGGTGTGTGAGCCTTCGCCCGAAATGCCCACGCCCATCCCCCGCAGGAACTGACAGAGCTCCACGACGTGGGGCTCGCACGCGGCATGGCGGATCTCGGAGACCCCGGACGCCGCGGCCGCCGCCAGCAGCGCCGTCTCGGTGCCCGTGACCGACGCCTCGTCCAGATAGATGGAAGCGGGCTTGAGCCCGCCGGGGACCTCGAGTCGATGGCCCGGGCCCTCGACCATCCTCGCGCCCATGGCTGTGAGCGCTTCGATGTGAGTGCGGATGGTCCGGCGCGCGGGGAAATCGCCGCCGGGCGGCGCCACGTGCGCGGCCCCTCGCCGCGCCAACAGCGGGCCCAGCAGCAGCACCGAGCCTCGCAGCCGGCCCACCAGCGCGCTGTCGGGTTCGTGCTTGGTCACGTGTCGGCACTCGATGCGGAGCGTCGTGCCGCCGATGCCCTCGACTTCCGCGCCGAGATCGAGCAGCAGCCGCGCCATCACCTCGACGTCTGCAATGCGGGGCACGTTGGTGAGGACGCACGGCTCTTCGGTGAGCAGGCATGCGGCCATCAGCGGCAGCGCGGCGTTCTTATTGCCTTCGACGTCGACGCGCCCGTTGAGTGAACGGCCGCCCTGAATGAGTAGAGTGGACATGGGGAGTCGGGAGTCGGGAGTCAGAAATCAGAACCCCAGGCGAATGATCTCTTCGCGGAGGGTCACGCCGAACTGGTCGCGCACGGCCTGCTGGCAGCGGTCGATCAGCCGCGCAATATCCGACGCGGTGGCCGTCGCGCTGCTGACGATGAAGTTGGCGTGGGTCGTCGAAACCTGCGCCCCGCCCTCGACAGCGCCCTTCAACCCGGCGCGATCGACCAGCGCGCCCGCGGACGGCGGGATGCCGGCCGGCACCTTGTCCCTCACCGCATCCGGATTCATGAAGATACACCCGGCGCTCGGTGACGCCAGGGGCTGCGTGCGCTTGCGGAAGGCCAGCGACTCGCGCGCCGTCGTGCGAAGCACGTCGGGATCCGCCCCCGGTGTCACCCGGAACGCCGCCCAGAGGACGATCTCGCGTGTCCGTTTCAGGCGGCTGTCGTCATAGGAGAACTCCATGCGGTCCGCGGGAACCTGCAGCAGCGTGCCGTCGGGCCGGGCCAGGCGCACGCTCTCGACCAGATCGCCGATGTTCACCTGCTTCCAGTGGGCGTTGCCGTAGATGGCGCCCCCCACGGTGCCTGGCGTGCCCGCCCAGGCCTCCAGGCCGGCCAGACCGCGATTGATGGTCCAGCGCACGAGGCCGTTGATCGTCACCGCCGCGTCGGCACGCACCAGCCGTTCCCCAACCATGCTGATATCGCCACCACGTGGGCGAATCACCAGACCCCTGACGCCCGCGTCCGCCACCAGCACGTTCGACCCGCCGCCAATCACGGTCACCGGCGCATCTTCGGCGCGCGCGATGCGCACGGCCTCCATCAGTTCGTCCGCCGTCTGGGTCTCGATCAGCACATCGGCTGGCCCGCCGACCTTGAAGGTGGTGAGCGGCGCCAGCGACGCGGCCACGCGCACGCGGTCGGCGCCAAACCGTTTCACAAGGGCCGACACCAGCGGGGCTTCAGGGGTCATCGAGCGGGTCCCCCGTTTTGGGGCTGCGTCATCTGCGCCATCAACTCACGCTCGCGGGCAATCAGGGCCGTCACGGCCTCGCGGTAAGTGCTGCGATCGAACTCGATGAACTCGCCGGGCGCCAGTTGGGCTGCCATGCACAGGTCTGCGGTGATCACGTGGCCGATCTTGGGATATCCGCCGGCGGTCTGGCGATCGGCCATCAAGAGTATCGGCTCCCCCGCTGCCGGCACCTGTATGGCGCCCATCGTCACTGGCTCGGAGATCGGTTCGCCGGATCGCGCGTGCGCGAGCGGCGGCCCTTCGAGACGATATCCCATCCGGTTCGACCGGGGTGAGATGCGAAAGCTGACGCCGGTGAGCGCCTGCCAGGCCTCGTCGCCGAACCAGTCGTCCTGCGGCCCGGGCATCACGCGCAGCCGCGCGCGCCCGCCGGACGGGAGCGTCAATCCCCGGGCGCGATTGGGCGGGCACGTGGCGGCGCCCGCAATCGGCAGGGCATCGCCGGCGGCGAGGGCCCGCCCATCGAGTCCGCCCATGTGACTGACGATGTGGGTGGCGCGACTGCCCAGCACCGGCGGCGTCAGGACGCCGCCACCCGCCAGGGCCAGGTACGCTCGTGCCCCACGATGGCGGCGGCCGAACCGCACGACCTGTCCGCGTCGCACGGCGAAGGTGGCCCCGCTTGCGACGACGGCGTCACCACACGACAGGTCGAAGTCCGCCCCGGTCACGGCGAGGACGGTGTCGGCTTCCACCACCAGCTCGGGGCCAATCAGCGTGATCTCCAGCGTCGCCGCGTCGGGAGCATTACCGACGAGATGGTTCGCCAGCCGGTGGGAGAACACGTCCATGGCGCCCGCCACGGGCACGGCATCCACCTGATGCGACCATCGCCCAAGGTCCTGGACTGTCGTCAACAGTCCGGGCCGGACGACGCGGAGGTGCCCGGGGGTCGTCATCGGGGCACGAACCGCACGAGGTCGCCGGGCGCCAACAGGCTCGCCGGTGTCCGCCCGGCATCGAACATCACCACCGACGCGCGGCCGACAATCTGCCACCCTCCGGGCGTCGCAATCGGGTAGACCCCAGTCTGCTCGCCGGCGATGCCCACCGAGCCGGCCGGCACCACCTCGCGTGGCACCCGACGCCTGGGCGCCGCGATGCGCGCGTCGACGCGGCCCAGATAGGCAAACCCCGGAACGAAGCCGAGCATGTAGACACGATAGGTGGCCGCCGCATGGCGTTCCACGACCTCCGCTGGCGTGCATCGGGCGAAGTCGGCCACCGCCTGCAGATCGGGCCCATCCGCGCCTCCGTAGGCAACGGGAATCTCGTGCACCATGGGCTCTGGCAGGGCCTCGACCGTGCTGGTCTCGCGACCGTCCTCGGCAATCGCGCGTTCCAGCGCGGCCAGATCGGTCCTCAGCGGATCGAAGTGGACGGCGAGCGCGCAATAGGCGGGCACGATGTCGCGAACGCCCGAGATTCCCCGCGCACGGAGCAGCCTGCCCAGCTCGATCGCGCGCTGGTTCACCAGCGGATCGATGACGGGCTCGAACTCCACGAGGAGCATCGCGTCGCCGGCCTGGCGAATCTGCATCACAGGGCCTGCAACAACCTGCGGTGGATGCCGCCGAACCCACCGTTCGACATGATCACCACCAGGTCACCGGAGCGCGCCTCGGCGGTTACCACGGCAACGATGGTGTCCACGTCGGGCAGGTGCCGCGCAACCACGCCGGCATCCGTCAAGTCCCTGACCAGCTCCGACTCCGACAGCCGCTCGGCTTCCGGCAAGGTCGAACGGAAGACCGACGCCAGTACGACCTGGTCGGCCCCGCTGAACGCGCGGGCGAAATCGTGTTGGAACACGCGGCGGCACGACGAGGCCGACCGCGGCTCGAAGATGGCCCAGACCCGGCGCCCTGGCGCAAGCGCCCGCACGGCGCGGACCGTCTCGGCGACCGCGGTGGGATGGTGCGCGAAGTCGTCGTAGATGGTGACGCCGCGCCGCTCGCCGACCACCTCGAGCCTTCGCTTCACGCCGAGAAACGCCGCCAGACCCTGGCGCAGACGATCGAGGGGCACATCCATCTCGGTACCAACAGCAATGGCGGCCAGCGCGTTCCTGACGTTGTGCTCACCCGCCATCGGCAGGGTGAGCTCGCCCAGATCATCGTCCTTCCTGATCAAGCGGAACCGCGTGGCCGCGGTCGGCGCCGCGGCCGCACTGCCGGAGTCCACCGCCGGAAGGTCGTACGATACGTCCACCGCGCGCCACTCGGCGCCGGGGGACAGCCCGAACGTCTGCACGCGGCTCCTGGCGAGAGGCGCCAGCGCGGCGGCATCGGCGCTGTCGACGCCGAGGAGCGTGAGCCCTCGCCGCGGCACCAGGTTCACCAGTCGTCGAAACGCCAGCCGCACCGCGTCCAGGTCAGCGTAGATGTCGGCGTGGTCGAACTCGATGTTGTTGACGACGGCGATATCGGGCAGGTACTTCAGGAACTTGGCCGTCTTGTCGAAATAGGCGCTGTCGTACTCGTCGCCCTCGATGACGAACGCCTTGCCCTTCCCCACGCGATAGCTGGCGCCGCCCTCGCCGAAGTTGCGCGCGATGCCGCCCACGAGCATCGTCGGGTCCGCGCCGCCATGCGTCAGCAGCCACCCGGCCAGCGAGGTGGTCGTGGTCTTGCCGTGCGTGCCCGCGATGACGATGGAGGTGGAGCCCCAGAGGAAGAAATCGCGAATGGCCTCGGGCAGCGAGGTGTATCGGAGCTTCCGGTCGAGCGCGGCTTCGAGCTCGGCGTTCCCTCGCGAGATGGCGTTGCCCACGACGACCAGGTCAAGCGGTCCCGCGACGTGCGCCTCGCTGTAGCCCTCGAGCAGCGTGATGCCCTCGGCCGCCAGGAAGTCGCTCATGGGCGGGTAGACGTGCTCGTCCGATCCGCTTACCTCGTGTCCCTGTTGCCTCAGGAGCGCCGCCAGCGTGCCCATGGCCGTGCCGCACGCGCCAATCAGGTGAATCCTCATCGTCTATGACACCGCCGCTTCGTCGATCACCACCATCGGCGGCGCGCCCGACACGCGGCCGCGGACACCGATGGGCAGCGTCCAGGTCGGGCCCGCGGTGTGGCCGGATGGAAAGCCGAACAGCACCGGGCCTGGAAACCCGCGCGTGAACTCGCGCAGCACGTCCTTGATCGACGGCTCGCCGCCCGGCTCGTCGCAGCGCGGGAACTCGCCAAACACCAGAGCGCCCGCGCGTGCCAGCATGCCGCTTTGCGCCAGCTGCGTCAGCATCCGATGGATGCGGTACGGCCGCTCGCCCACGTCCTCCAGGAACAGGATGGCCCCGCGGGGCACGTCGAACGCCCAGGGCGTCCCCAGCAGCGACACCATCTGCGCGAGCGTGCCGCCCACCACCATGCCGCTCGCCTCGCCCGGGGCGAAGGTCTCGAGGCCGGCTGGCGCCAACTCGCCCATCGGCTCGGCCACCATCGCCGCCCGCAGGAACGACGCCTCGTCGTACGCCGCCGGACCCGAGGACAGCCGTCCTTCGATCATCGGACCATGGAGCGATACCACTCCCTGCGCGCACGACCAGCACAGGAGCGCCGTGATGTCGCTGTAGCCAATCAGCAGCTTGGCGGCGTGCCGCATTACCTCGGGCTCGAGCAGCGGCAGCAACTGCTGGCTGCCGTAGCCGCCGCGCACGGCAAGGAGGGCCGCGATGGATGGGTCCCGCCAGGCCTCGTGCAGAACCCGCGCCCTCACGTCCGCCGGTCCCGCCTCGAACCACGCTCGCTCGAAGATCGCGTTGTCGTACACGGCCTCGAAACCCAGACGCTGGAGCTCGCGCACGCCGGCCTCGAGATCGGCGGGCTTGAACGCGCTGGCGGGCGCGACCAGCGCAATGCGGTCCCCGGGGCGCAACCGGCGCGGGCGGATCACAGGAAGGCTGCCATTTCGTCGGCCACGGCGCGATGCTCGTCTCGGCCGAGGACCGCCTTCAGCGTGCGGTGCCGCTGGAGTGCGGAATGCCGATCGCCGGACAGGAAGCGCTCCTTCGCCCGCTTCAACCTCTGCCAGGCGTCGTCGAGCCTGGCCGCGGTGATGGCACCGCTCTCCACTGCGCGCACCAGCGCCTCGAGGGTCTGGGCCTGGAGGTCCACCCCGCCACCGCAGACGAGCACGGCGTCGCAGCCAGCCTGGATCGCCTCGACGGCCGCCGCCGGCACCGAGTAGCGCGCGCTGATGGCCTTCATCTCGAGGTCGTCGCTCAGGATGACGCCCTCGAAGCCAAGCTCACGCCGGAGCAGGCCCTCCACGATGGACGGCGACAGCGTGGCGGGCCGATTCTCATCGAGTGCGGGCACCAGCACATGCGCCGTCATGATGAACGCCACCTGCTCGGCGATGGCCGCGCGGAAGGGCTCGAACTCCACGGCACGCAGCCGATCGGGCGGGTGTTCGACGAGCGGCAACTCGAAATGGGAGTCGGTGCTGGTGTCGCCATGCCCGGGGAAATGCTTGCCACAGGCGGCAATACCCGACGCCTGCAAGGTGCGGACGAGCACCCGCCCGAGCCGGGCCACCTCGCCGGCCGATTCGGCCAGCGCCCGGTCGCCGATGACCGGGTTCTTCGGATTGGTGTGGATATCGAGCACAGGAGCGTAGTCGAGCGTGACGCCGACGGCCGACAACTCCGCGGCGAGCGCGCGCGCGAACCGCGCCGCCAGGTCTTCGGATCCCGCCCGGCCCAGCGTAGCCATCGGCGGCCACACCGTGAAGGGGTCCTTCAGCCGCGCCACCCGGCCGCCCTCCTGGTCCACGCTCACCCACGCCGGCATGTCGCGCCCCAGGGCCTCGGCCTCCGCCGCCACCTCGCTCACCTGCTCGGCCGCCTCGATGTTGCGCCCGAACAGGATGACGCCGCCAAGGTCGAACTCTCGGGCCAGCGATCTGAGTTCGCGGGGGATCGACGGGCCCGCGAAACTGCCGATGAGAAGCTGGCCGACGTCGCGGCGGGTGGCGAGAGGCATGTGACTCCCGAGAATTATAATTGGCCTCGTGCGCATCACAGCGTCAGCACCGACCCGCATCGACCTGGCGGGCGGTACCATCGACATCTGGCCGCTCTACCTGTTCCATCCGGGTGCGCAGACGCTGAACGCGGCCATCAGCCTCCGCGCCCACGCCTGGATCGAGCCGCGCGACGACGATCGTGTGGGACTGGTGTCGATCGACACCAGTCGAGAAGCGGTGATCGAACCCGGCGATCCCCTCCGGACCGACGGAACGCTGCCCTTGCTCGGCCGGCTCGCCCATCACTTCGGGGCCCGCGGCATCACCCTGACGACACGAGGCGAATCCCCTGCGGGGGCCGGCATTGCCGGCTCGTCGGCGCTCAACATCGCGGTGTGCGGGGCACTCAACGTGTGGACCGGCCGCCTGCTGAGCTTCGAGGTGCTGCTCGAGGTCGCCAAGGACATCGAGGCTCAGGTGATCAACGTGCCCACGGGCCTGCAGGACTATCGTCCCGCCCTCTACGGCGGCGTGGCCGCGGTCGAGCTCGGCCCCGGCGCGGTGACGCGCGTCGGGCTCGACGTCGATCCCGCGGAGCTCCAGCAGCGGCTGGTGCTTTGCTACACAGGCGAGCCGCGCAATTCCGGCACGAACAACTGGGAGATCACCAAGCGCCACATCGACGGTGACCCGCACATCTTCGACTGCTTCGAGCGCATCCGCGACACCGCCGCCGCCATGCGCGACGCGCTGGTCTCGGAGCGGTGGGACGATGTGGCGAGACACCTGGCCACCGAGTGGGAGAACCGCAAGCGGCTGGCCCCCGGCGTCAGCACCCCGGCCATCGACGACCTGATCGCTCGCGCCTCGGCTGCCGGCGCGCAGGCGGCCAAGGTGTGCGGGGCGGGCGGCGGCGGATGCCTGGTCGCCATGGCCCCGCCGGCCTCCACCGGCGCGGTCCGCGAGGCCCTCGCCTCTGGTGGCGCGCGCCTCCTCGACTTCACGATCGAGACCGATGGCCTCCGCCTGGGATAACACCGCCATCGCCCGCGTGCTCGCGGAGATCGCCGATCTGCTGGAGATCAAGGGCGACAACCCGTTCAAGATCCGCGCGTACCGCAACGCCGCCGACATCGTCGGACACGCGGCCGAGGCGGTGTCGGGCATGGACGAAGCCGCGCTCCGCGAGTGGTCGGGCATCGGCAAGGACCTGGCGCAGCGCATCGTCGAGATCGCGGCCACGGGCGAATGCACCGTCCGGCGCGATCTGCTGAAGGAGTTCCCGGCCTCGCTGCTCGACGTGCTGGCGCTGCAGGGTGTGGGCCCCAAGACGGTGGCGATGCTCTACCGCGAACTGGGCGTGAAGAGCCTACCCGATCTCGAGGCGGCCGCGCGCGGCGGCCGGATCCGCGGGCTGAAGGGGATGGGCGCGCGCAAGGAGACCCTCATCCTCAAGGCGCTCGACGAGCGGCAGCAGCACTCGGGGCGGCACCTGCTGGCCGACGCCAGCCGGGCGGTGACGGCGCTCATCGAGTGGCTCGAGGAGCAGCGGCCCGGCCTCGACGTGATTCCCGTCGGAAGCCTCAGGCGCGGGGCCGACACCTGCGGCGACGTGGACATCCTCGCCGTGGGTGCCGACGCGTCGGTCCTGGAGCTGTTCACCACTTACCCGCTCGTCGAGCGCGTGCTGGGACGCGGCGACACCAAGGCGTCGGTGCTGCTGCGCGGCGGCCTCCAGGCCGATCTCCGCTCCGTGGCCGCACGCGAGCGCGGCGCCGCGATGCAGTATTTCACCGGGTCGAAGGCGCACAACATCGCCCTCAGGGATCGGGCGCTGGAGCGTGGCTGGCGCCTCAACGAGTACGGTCTCTTCCAGGCCAGCGACGAGAAACGGATTGCGGGAGAGACGGAGGAAGAGATTTATCGCAAGCTCGGCTTGAAGTGGATCCCGCCGGAGCTGCGCGAGCAGCGCGGCGAGATCGAGGCCGCTGCCGGGAACACGCTGCCGCACCTGATCGAGCCTGGCCACCTGCGGGGCGACGTGCACATGCACACCACCGCGACGGATGGCCGCGACACGATGGCCGCCATGGCCGCGGCCGCCACCGCCCGTGGCCTCGAGTACATCGCCATCACCGACCACAGCAAGGCTCTCGCCATGGCCAACGGTCTGGATGAGGCGCGCGCCATCGCGCATGCCGAACGCGTGCGCGCGCTGAACGGGAAGCACCGCGGGCTCACGGTCCTGGCCGGCATCGAGTGCGACATCCTGGCCGACGGGCGCATGGACCTGGAGGACGACTGCCTGGCCGCGCTCGATCTCGTCATCGCCTCGGTCCACTCCAGTCTCTCCCAGTCCGAGGACGAGATGACCGCGCGGATCGTGCGCGCCATCGAGCACCCGCACGTCGACATCATCGGCCACCCGACCAATCGCCTGCTGCTGCGGCGCCCCGCCTCGCGGGTGAACATCGAGAAGGTGGTGGACGCGGCGGCCGCCAATGGCGTCGCGCTCGAGATCAACGCCCTGCCTGACCGGCTGGATCTCTCAGACAGTCACGCCCGCCTGGCACGCGACCGAGGCGTGAAGCTCGTGATCTCGTCCGATGCCCACGCCACCGGCGACCTGGACTTCACCCGGCTGGGCGTGCTCGTCGCGCGCCGCGCCTGGGCCACGCGCAAGGACGTCCTGAACGCGCAACCGCTCCAGACCTTCAAGCGATCGCTGAAGCGCGCGCGTTAGCCGCGCACGGGCGCCCACCATCCGGAGACCCGATCTGGCTATACTCTTTCCCCGTGGACCCTGTTGCGGAGATCAAGCGCCTCTATTACGGCGCGACGAAAGCGACCATTCAGAAGGACCTGGGGCGGGCCATCGAGTTGCTGAAGGCGCTACCCACCGAAGATGACCGCGAGCGTGCGGCCGTCTACATGGATGGGCTCTCGCAGATGCGATCGGAGTGGGGCGTCACTTCGCCCCCAGCACGACCTTCTTCCGCGCCGCGATCCGCAAAGGCTCCGGCACGTTCCGGTCGATCGACAGCCCGCGGAGATCGCGGTCGTTCAGGCGGTGGAGCAACCTGAGCGACAGGGCGAGCGGCGTCTTGGGGTTCTTCGTCAGGGCGACGGTGATGCCGTAGTTCTTGGTCCACGCGCGGGTGTGGCCGATGGTACGCAGGATCTCGTCCGAGAGGTTGGCCATCCGGGCGTAGGTTTCGACTTCCTGCTCGGTGACCTTCGGGCAGCTGAGCACCGCCGAGGCGACCATCCTGTTGGGATCCCGGATCAGGATGGTGCGCATCTCGCGGGTCCCCTTCATCGCCGCCTTCACCTTCTCGGGGACGGTCATGTCGCTGACGCGCTTGGCGGTCTCGGCCTTCACCTCCGCCGACGCGCTCTCGCTGCCGTAATCGGTGTCGTCCTCGTCCACCAGCGGCGTGTCGGATTCCGCCCAGGGGGTGGCCGCGGGCGGGACGCCGCGGGCGATGAAGAACTCGCGCACGTCCGTGGGCGCATCGGCGCGGGCGGTCAGGCCGCCGACCACATCGGCGGGAATCCGCTTCAGCGTCTGCTCGGCGGTGGCGCGCACTTCCGCATCGCTGTCGGCCGACAGGTGCATCAGCAGCGCCAGTTGCTCGAGGGGGCGGGGCGCGATGGCACCCTGGGCGGCCAGCAATCGGACGTCGCGCGCGGCATCCCCGCGCCGGAAGAAGTCCAGCAGGGGCGTCCGGAGGCCGGCCTCCATCACCGCCTCGCGAGGAAGGTCTGGTAGTCGTCGCGCCCGATGCGCGCCGAGAGCCGCTCACCAGCCGCGCCGAGACTGCGCCCGGCCTGGCCGTTGATGCTGAACTGCACCGCCCCGGCGTCGTCGCCCAACATCTCGACGGTGTCGGCGAAGGCCACCTGGAGCCATTCGCCGGCCTCGAGTGTGCGTGCGACGACCTCGTGGCCATCGGCGAACACACGCAGATCGCATCGCGATGACACCGTGATGAGCATGCTGACGGGTCTGACGTCCACTGGATACAACTCGGCGAAGCCGCCAACCGGGACGACCTCGGCAGTCCACTCTTCTGAGGTGCCGGGCGCGATCATGACCGGCGGCGGCTCCTCGGCCCGCGGCGCAGGACGGCTGGCAAAGTAGGCCACACCGGCGAGCAGGGGCACTACCGCCCCCAGCATGCCCAGCGCCCGGCGCCAACGCGAGCGAGAGGGCGCCGCCTCGGGCGGGAGCGTCGTCAAGGCTTCCCCCGGCAGGGGCAGCTCGTCGGGACACTCGGCGAGGAAAGCGCGCAACACCTGTTCGGGGTCGAGCCCGACCTCGCTGGAGACGGCGCGCACGATGGAGCGGCGATAGATCCCGTGCGGCAGCGCGTCCACACGTCCGTCCTCGAGCGCGGATACGACGCGCGTTGACAGCTTCGTCGCATCGGCGATCTGCCGATACGACAAGCCCCGGGCCTCGCGCGCCTCCCTGAGGCGCTCGGCCACACGAAGTGGACGCTGCGCTAAGGTCGCCACCAGAGTATTCCGACTGTTTGGGGGGAAGCCCGCCGCAGTCACGGCCGGATTCCCCCCGAGTTTAGGTAACGCGTCCAGTCCTGTCAAACGCGATCTGCGCGGCCTCGACACGTTCCTGCACGAATTCCCGCACGTCCTGCCCACGGTTGGGGATGAACCATCCGATCGCGGCCATCCCCGCTGCCCCGCACTCGACCACTCGAGGCACCTCGGCGGCCGTGAGCCCCCCGATCGCGACCACCGGAGTTCCTGCCGCCGCGGCGATGACCGAGCGGAGCCCTTTCCACCCCAACAGGGTTCCCCCCGGGGGCTTCGACTCCGAGGCCCGCACCGTTCCGGCCATCAGGTACGAGGCTCCGACCGTCTGTCGCGCCGCCGCCGGAGAGTGAACGGACCGTCCGGTCAGCCATGCGCGATCCGCCCCCACGAGGCGTCTCACGTCGTCCAACCGGAACGACCTCTCTGGCAGGTGCACGCCAGCCGCTCCGACGGCCAGGGCGACGTCCAGCCGGTCGTTGACGACGAGTCGCGCCCGGCTCCCTGCGACCTCGGCAAAGACCGCCCGCAGAAAGCGCGACAACGGCCCGGCGTCGAGGTCCGGCTCGCGCACCTGGACCAGATCCACGCCCCCGGCGACCGCGCCCTGGATCTGCGCGGCCAGCAACTCCGGCCAGGCCTCGCCGGCGCCGCCAGCCGCCCGCGCCAACCGATGCCGGCTGGTCACGAGCACGACGCGCGGCCAGGCCCGTGCCGCTTCAGGCATCCCGCCCCGGCGCCGCTCCCCCTGAGGCACGGCCCATCACTACCGCCGCCAGGTCCGAAAGCGCAAACCAGATGTTCACGAGCCCGAGGCCCGATATCGCGCCCCGGAGGTAGTTATTGGTGATGACCGCGTGCACCGCGGGAACGAGGTCACCGAAGTAGTTCCGCTCCCAGAACGCCGACCAGGGAACGACCAGAAGTAACAACCCGATCTCGAGGAGCAGGGCGACCAGCAGGAGCCGACGAAACAGACGCTAACCCCTGGCCTGCGCCCGCGACAACGAGTCGATGCGTGCCCCGACGTCGCGATATCCGCCGGACTCGGCTTCGAGTTCGACGAATACGGCCAGGGCTCGCGAGCTCTCGCCCGCAGACTCCAGCGTCGATGCGAGGTCGTAGAGAAGCGCCCGCCCCGCATCCGGGGTCGGGGCCGGCGCCTCGGCGGCGCGTTCGAACCACTCCACCGCCTTGCCGAGCGCCCGCTGCTCGAGGTGCAGCCGGCCCAGCATGGATGCGGCATCGAACCGCTGGCGCGGTGACCGCGCCGCGTTCTCGAGGGCTGCGATCGCGTCTTCCACCATGCCCATGTCCTGGTAGGTCAACGCCAGCCGGTACTGCTCGGCGGCTCCATCCTCGCCCGTGGCGGGCTCTTCCTCGTTCTTGCGCTCGGTGACCACGCCGACAGAAAGCGTCCGAGCCTCCTCGGCGGGCGCGGCGGCCCGGACCGCCGCCGGCGCCGCGTTCGCGTGTGTCCCCTCGGTTCTCGCGCGCTTCTTCCCGTCGCCGCCCTGTGTCGTTTCGGGCGCACTCGGGGAGGCGGGCGCCTTCGCCGAGGGATCGGAAGGCGACGCGAGGTCGGTGCCTTCGTTGAGATCGATGAAGTCGGCGGCCATGAACGGGCTGTCGCCGCTCAGGCGGTCCGCGATGATCGCGTCGGGATCGGGCTCGCCCAGCATCACCAGCGACTTCCGGAAACGCTCGATGTTGGCGCGGTTCCAGGGCTCGCGCGCCACCAGGTCCTCGCTGATGATGCGCGCTTCGAGCCCGCGACCGACTTCCAGGTAGGCGTCGGCCAGCTGCGCCTGCGTCTCGTACATCGTGGCTTCGAGCTGGCCGTCGACGCAGATTTCCACGAGGCGCATCAGCGCCACGAGGTGGAAGCGCACCCGGGTGACGAACTCATGCAGCGCGGCGGCCGCCGCCGCGTAGTCGCCCGTCTGCAATGCCGTATCGGCGACGGCGTCGATGACGTGGTAGCCGGCCTCGGGAGATGACTCGGCGAGGCGGCACCCGAGCACCACCGCCGCCTCGCGGCAGGACGGATCGAGCGTGAGCGCCTTCATCACGGCGGCCCGGCCCTCGTCCATGCGCCCGTCGGTGAGGGCGCACTCGCCCAGGGCAATCCACAGGGCCGGGTTCGATCCAGCCGTATCAAGCGTCAGGAACTTGCGCGCGCGCGCAAGGTCGCCCCGACCGACGAACGTTTCGGCCAGCGTGGCCGCCGCGACCATGTCCGACGGGTCGAGCGCGGCCACCTCCGCGAGCACGTTGATGTGATCGTCGGTCCTCCCGGCGTCGGCCAGGCGCTGGGCCACGTCGCGATACTCGCTGAGTGCCGTGGTGAAGTCCCCGATGTCCGAGGCGGCGCGCGCGGCCATCTGCCGGGCATCGAGGTCCGCCGGATCGAGGGTGCCCAGCCGGATGCTCATCTCGGCGGCGCCACGCTGGTCTCCCCTGGACTTGCGCCGCTCGGCCAGCTGCTGGAAGTACTGCTTGGCATCGGCCAGCAGGCCCTGTCGGGCGGCAAGCTCCGCCAGCTGCAGCAGCGCCGACTCTTCGCCGGGCTTGAACTTGACGATTTTCTTGTAGATGGCGGCGGCCTTCGGGTAGAAGCCCTCGGAGGCCAGATGGTCGGCTATGCGGAGGTACTGGCCGACGCCCTTGTCGGTCTGGCCTGCCCGGACGTACAGGTCACCCAGGGCGTTGGCGCTGTTCCAGTCCCGGGGCTGCGCATCGACGACCTTGACGTACTCGGCAATGGCGGCCTCGATGCGGCCCTGCCTCAGCGCCTTCTCGGCGCTCTTGAGCGCCCCTTCACGATCGAACGGCGGCACGGTGGTAGCCCTCAGGCAATCGTATCAAACAGCGTCGGAGGCCTGAACGACCGCCGATGCTGCACGGAGTAGCCGAACCTGGCCACGGCCGCCAAGTGGTCAGCAGTGGCATATCCCTTATGTCGGTCGAACCCGTACCGAGGATCAGTGGTGTGCAGCGTTTCCATCAGCCGGTCACGGGTGACCTTGGCCATGATGGAGGCGGCGGCTATGGCCGCCGACCGCCGGTCGCCGCCGACGACCCCGCGTTGGGCCATCGGGACGTCAGGAATGCGGAACGCGTCCACCAGCAGCGCGTCTGGCAGGGGGGAAAGCGCCAGGACGGCCCGTTGCATGGCTTGCAGCGAGGCGTGGTGGATATTAATACGATCAATCTCCGGCGGATCGACGGAGGCCACCGCCCAGGCGACGGCATTGCGCGCAATTTCATCAAATAAGCGCGCCCGGGCCGCCGCGGTGAGCATCTTGGAGTCGGCCAGGCCGGGAATATGGCGATCCGGGTGCAGGATGACCGCCCCGGCCATGACCGGGCCAGCCAGGCACCCGCGACCCACCTCGTCCACCCCGGCGATATAGACGAACCCGTATCGACGCAGGGCGTTCTCGATCGTCCGTCGCGCGACGGTGCGGCGCACCCTAGCTCTTCTTGACTTCCTTCATGCGCGCGGCCTTGCCCTTCAGATCGCGCAGGAAGTACAGCTTGGCACGGCGGACCTTGGCCGACCGCACCACGTCCACCTTCTGGATCGTCGGCGAGTGCATCGGGAAGATGCGTTCGACGCCCTGCCCGAACGACACCTTGCGCACGGTGAATGTCGAGCGGATGCCGCCCCGGCGCAGGTTGATGATCACGCCCTCGAACACCTGGATGCGTTCCTTGTCGCCTTCCTTCACGCGCACGTGGACGCGCACCGTGTCGCCCGGCTTCATCCGTGGCCGCTCGACGAGCTGCGCCTTCTCCACCATCTCCATCGCGGTCATGACGTCTGACTCCCTTCTCTACCGTCGTCTCTACTCTGGGCGCGCGCGCGTGGCCGCCCACTCGCGCAACCAGCCCCGTTCCTCGTCGTCGAGCTCGGCCGTCTCGAGCAGGTCGGGCCGCCGCTCGAGCGTTCGCCTGAGCGCCTCCTGCCGGCGCCAGCGGCGAATCTCGCCGTATGCCCCGAGGTCAGCACTCCAGGGCACCGCCATCCCCGCGAACGTCGCGGGGCGCGTGTAATGCGGGTGGTCCAGCAACCCGCGCCCAAACGAATCGGCTTCCACCGACTGGTCGTCACCGACGACGCCCGGCACCAGCCGCGCCACCGCGTCTACCAACACCAGCGCCGGCAACTCGCCTCCCGACAGCACGTAGTCGCCGATCGACACTTCGTCGGTGGCCCACCGCTCGCGCACGCGTTCATCCACGCCTTCGTAGCGGCCGCAGAGCGCCACCACGTGGCCCAGGCCGGCGAACCGCCTGGCTTCGGCCTGGGTGAACCGCCGCCCTGCCGGCGTCAGCAGCACCACGGCGCCCGGCTGCCCGCGGCTGGTGACAATCGCCTCCATCGCCGCGAAGAACGGCTCGGGCTTCATCACCATCCCGGGACCGCCGCCGAACGGGACATCGTCCACCACGTGGTGACGGTCGGTGGTGAAGTCGCGGAGGTTGTGCACCGCGATGTCCAGCACGCCCCGCTCGCGCGCACGCCCCACCACGCCCTCCGCGAGGCCGGCCTCGACCATCCCCGGGAAGATCGTGACGATGTCGAACTTCACAGCTCCAACAGTCCCTGAGGCGGCCTCACGGTGATGCGGCGCGCCGCCACGTCCACCGAGCAGATCTCCTCGGCCAGCGGGATCTCGTGCCGTCGTTGCGGCCCGTCGACCACCAGCCGACTCTGGCCCGTTCCGCCTTCCACCGCCACCACCCGCCCCACCGGCGCGCCAGCGTCGGTCACCACCTGGCAGCCAATGAGCTGGTGGTGATAGTACTGCCCCTCGGGCAGCGGCTGCTGCTCGGCGGCCTCGATCCGGAACTCCGCGCCGGTGAACCGCTCGGCTTCGTCAATCGACGCGACGCCCGCCAGCCCAATGACGGGCCGGCCCTGGTGCACCCGCGCCGCCGTCAGCTCAGACACCATCCGGGTGCCGTCGGCCAGCATCGTCTCGAACCGCGCGCCCACCCGGAACCGATCCTCGATGAAATCGGTGTACGGGTTCACGATGACGTGGCCCTTGTTGCCGTGCGTCCGGGCCACGACGCCGACCAGGATCAAGTCGTCCCAATCGGTTCCCGTCTTCGCGGAGGCCTCCTCGGGCAGGCCCGCGGGCCCCACTCCCGAGCCTTCGACTGGCTCAGGCTCGCCCCGAGCCTCGTCGAGGGGCGACTCCCGGTTCCCGCGCCCCGGCACGATGCGGTCAGTCCCGGATATCCAGCGTGACCCGCTTGCCCTCGGCCTCGGCCGCGCTCGCGAGCAACGTCCGGATGGCCGCCGCCGTTCGACCCTGCCGGCCGATGACCCGCCCGAGGTCGCCTGGCGCGACTTCCAGTTCGAACACCGTCTGGCCGCGCCGCTCGGCCTCGCGCACGCGCACCGCGTCGGGCTCATCGGCCAGCGCGCGAGCCACGGCCTCGACCAGGCCCTTCAAGTCGGTTGCCACAGTCGCGGCCCCTAGGCGGTTGGCGCCACGGGCGCCGCAGTCACCGGTTCGGCGACCACTCCGCGATCCTTCGTCAGGTGGCGTGCCAGCAGCGTGCGGACCGAGTCGGACGGACGCGCGCCCTGCGAGAGCCAGTGTTCCACGCGGGTCTTGTCGATCTCGACCACGGCGGGCTTGGTGCGCGGGTTGTAGAACCCGATCACCTCGAGAAAGCTCCCCTCGCGGGGCGAGCGCGCCTCGGTGACCACCACGCGGTAATACGGCCGCTTCTTCGACCCCGTCCGACGCATCCGAATTGACAACATGTTCAATGGCCTCACTTCATCAAACTGAACGGACTCTTTTTCTTCTTCCGCGGCGGGGCCGCGATGGGCTCGCCGGTCATCTGGCCCACCATCTTCAGCATCCGCTGCATCTCGCCAAACTGCTTCAGCAGCCGGTTCACGTCCTCGACGGCCGTCCCGCTGCCCCGCGCGATCCGCTTCCGTCGGCTGCCGTCGAGCAGTTCGGCGTACTTGCGCTCCTCCGGCGTCATCGAGCTGATGATCGCCTCGACGCGCCGCAGTTGCCGCTCGTCAGGCTTCTGCTCGGCCAGCTGTTTCATGCTGCCCATGCCGGGCAGCATGCCGAGGATGTTCTCGAGCGGGCCCATCTTCTTGAGCGTCCGCAGCTGGTCCCGGAAGTCCTCGAGCGTGAAGCCGCCCTTGCGAATCTTCTCCTCGAGCCGCTCGGCGTCCTTCGCGTCGACCGCTTCCTCGGCCTTCTCGATGAGCGAGAGCACGTCGCCCATGCCCAGCATGCGTGACACGAAGCGATCGGGATGGAAGGGCTCGAGGTCTTCGAGGCGCTCGCCGCTGCCCACAAACGCGATCGGCACGCCGACGACCGACACCACCGAGAGTGCGGCGCCACCTCGGGCATCACCGTCGGCCTTGCTCAGGACGACGCCGGTGACGCCAATCTGCCGGTTGAACTCACCGGCGCTCTTGATGGCGTCCTGCCCCGTCATCGCATCCGCTACGTAGAGCAGGTCGCTCGGCTCCACCGCCTGCTTGATCGCCGCGAGCTCCTGCATCAGCTCGTCGTCGATGTGCAGCCGCCCGGCCGTGTCGACGATGACCACGTCGTTGCCCACCGCGCGGGCTTCGGCGAGCGCGCCCTTCGCGCGCACCACCGGGTCCATCTGGCCCGCCGGATCGTGCACGCGCACACCGGCCTTCTGCGCCACCACCGCCAGCTGCTGGATGGCCGCGGGCCGGCGCACGTCGGTGGACACCACAATCGGGTGCCGCCCCTGCTTGCCCAGCCACTTCGCGAGCTTGCCCGTGGTGGTCGTCTTGCCGGAGCCCTGCAGGCCCAGCATCAGGATGACGCGGGGCCGCGCGGCGGTTTCGACCAGCCCACCCTTCGCATCGCCGAAGAGCGCGAGCAGCTCGTCGCGAACGATCTTGACGACCTGCTGGCTCGGGGTCAGGCTCTTCAGGACGGCCTGGTCCATCGCGCGATCGCGCACGCGATCGACGAAGGCCTTGACGACCTTGAAATTGACGTCGGCCTCGAGCAGCGCCAGCCGGATTTCCCGGAGCGCGTTCTCGACCGTCCCCTCCGTGAGGCGTGACTCCCCGCGAATGGACTGGAAGACGTCCTGCAGCCGCTGGCTCAGTTGATCGAACACGGGTTTCCCATCAGGCGGAAACCCTTATCCTAGTTGAGTTTCAGGGTATCCGTCAAACCGACTTGAGCCGGTGCCCCAGCTTGTCCTTCTTCACCTTCAGGTAGCGGCGCGTGGTGTCGGACGCGGGAATCTCCAGCGGCAGGGTGGAGGCAACCGCTAGCCCGTATCCCTGCAAACCGACGAACTTTCGCGGATTGTTCGTCAGCAGGCGCATCGTCCGGACGCCGAGATTGCGCAGGATCTGGGCGCCGATGCCGTAGTCGCGCTGGTCGGCCTTGAAACCCAGCCGCTCGTTGGCCTCGACCGTGTCGAAGCCCTGGTCCTGGAGGGCGTAGGCGCGGAGCTTGTTGGCGAGGCCGATCCCGCGGCCCTCCTGATTCAGGTACAGCAGGATCCCACGACCTTCCCGGGCGATGCGGCCCATCGCCGCGTGCAGCTGCGGGCCGCAGTCGCAACGCGCCGAGTGGAACACGTCGCCGGTGAGGCACTTCGAGTGCACGCGGACCAGCACGTTCTCGCCGTTGCCGATGTCGCCGCACACCAGCGCCACGTGGGTCTGGCCGTCGATGACGCTCTCGAACCCGTGGATGCGAAACGGCCCGTGCTCGGTGGGCAGGTCGGCCTCGGCCACCTTCTGCACCAGCCCCTCGGTGCGCATGCGGTAGCGAATCAGGTCTGCGACCGTGATCATCAGCAGCTTGTGCCGTCTCGCAAACCTGGCGAGCTCGGGAACGCGGGCCATGCTGCCATCGCGGCTCGCGATCTCGCAGATGACCCCGGCCGGGTACAGGCCGGCGATGCGCGCCAGGTCCACCGCGGCCTCGGTCTGGCCGGCGCGCACGAGCACGCCGCCGTCCCGCGCGCGGAGCGGAAAGACGTGCCCTGGGCGCGCCAGGTCTTCGGGCCTGGTCCGTGGAGCGATGGCCACCGAGACGGTCCGGGCGCGATCCGCGGCCGAGATGCCGGTGGTGGTGCCCTTCCGCGCCTCGACGCCGACACAGAACGCGGTCTCGAACTGGGTGGAGTTCTGCTGCGCGGGCACCTGCAGGGGGATCTGCAGCTCGTCGAGGCGCGCCCCCGTCATGGGCATGCAGATGAGGCCGCGCCCGTAGGTCATCATGAAGTTGATCGCCTCGGGCGTCACCTTCTCTGCCGCGATGGTCAGGTCCCCTTCGTTCTCGCGATCCTCGTCGTCCACGACGATGAGCATTGCCCCCTTCTCGAAGGCCGCTACCGCCTCGTCGACGGGCGCAAAGGGGCCGCGCCGGCTGGCGCTCCGCGCAATCCGAATTGTCGGTGTCCCTGCCTGCTTCTGTGTCATGACTTTCGCGCCTCGAGCGACCGCACGACGTACTTCCCTATCATGTCGCACTCGAGGTTCACTTTGTCGTTCGGGCGAAGGGAGCGGAGGGTCGTGTGCTCCCAGGTGTACGGGATCACCTGCACGTCGAACTCGCGGTCGCCCAGGCCCGCGACGGTCAGGCTCACCCCGTCCACGGCCACCGAGCCCTTCCGGATGAAATAGGGCGCGAGGGCAGCCGGGTAGTGGATGGTCACCCAGTGCGAGTCGGCCTCCCCGCGCAGCTCGGTGACGACACCCACCGCGTCCACGTGCCCGAGGACGAAATGGCCGTCCAGCCGGCCGTCGGCCCGGAGCGGTCGCTCGAGGTTCACGCGCCGGCCGCGTTGCAGGCCGCCGAGCGTGGTGACGCGCGCCGTCTCGGGGCCGATGTCGGCCAGGACGTACGCCCCATCGACGACCACCACCGTCAGGCAGACGCCGTTGACCGCGAGGCTGGCGCCCGGCGCGAGTGTCGGCGAGAGGCTGGTCTCGATGCGCAGGCGCATCTTCCCGGAGACCGCCTTCACGTCCGCGACGGCGCCCGTGGCTTCAACGATCCCCGTGAACATCGAACTCCATCCATGTGTCGGGGCCCACGCGCTCGACCGTGCGTGGCGTCAGGCCGTCGATACCGATCTCGCCGGTGCCGAAGAGGAGCACCCCCTCGGCACCCAGGCTCCCCGGGGCCACGATGATGTGCACGGTGTCCACGAGGCCCGCGTCGAGCAGCGCGCGGTGCACGACGGCGCCCCCCTCGACCAACACCGACGAAATCTCGAACGAGACCAGCCTGCGAATCGCCCGCTCGATGTCGTCGCCGCCCCCGGAGAGCGTGGCGCCCGCGTCCCTCAGCGCGCGGGCGCGCGCGGGCTTGCGTTCCAGGGTGGTCTCCGTGGTCAGTATTATGACGGGGCCTTCGTTCAGCGTCGAGAACAGGCGGGATTGCGGCGGCGTCCGCAACCGTCGGTCGAACACCACGCGCGTCAGCGGCCGGGCGCGGACCATGTCCCTGGCGGTCAGGATCGGGTCGTCGGCCAGGACGGTCCCGGATCCGACTGCCACGGCGTCCACGGCCGCTCTCAGGCGCTGCGTGCGGCGGGCCGACTCGGGCGAGCTGATGGCGGTCCGCACGCCTGGCCGTGCCGCGATCCGGCCGTCGGCGCTGCTCGCCACCTTGAGAATCACTTCCGGGCGGCCCAGGGTCTGCACCGACACGAATGGCCGGTTCAGCCGCCGGGCCTCGGCGTCGAGCAGGCCGACCTCCACGCGGACCCCCGCCGCGCGCAGCTCGTCGATGCCCTTGCCATGCACCACGGGATTGGGGTCCACCATCGCCACCACCGCGCGCGAGATCCCGCTCTCGATGATCCGCTGCGTGCACGGGGGCGTCCGCCCGTGGTGACAGCAGGGCTCGAGCGTGACGAACAGCGTGCCCCCCCTCGCGCGCTCCCCTGCCTCGTCGAGGGCGAGGACCTCGGCGTGCGGATCGCCCGCGCGTGGATGCCGGCCCTGCCCGACGATGACGCCATCGGACGATACGACGACGGCGCCAACCAGGGGATTGGGGGTGGTCGCGCCGGCGGCGCGCGCGGCGTGGAACAGCGCGCGTCGCATCAGGTCCTCGTCGGTCACCACTTCTCCTGGAACAGCGCGTCGGCGTATTCCTCCGGATTGAACGGAAGCAGATCGTCGATGCCCTCGCCAACACCGACGTAGCGGATGGGCAGATGCAGGTCGTGGGCGATGGCGACGGCCATCCCGCCCTTGGCCGTGCCATCGAGCTTGGTGAGCACGATGCCGGTGACACCGGCCACCGCCATGAATTCGCGCGCCTGCGTGAGCGCGTTCTGTCCGACGGTGGCGTCGAGCACGAGGAGCGTTTCGTGCGGCGCCCCGGTCACCTCGCGGCTGGCGACGCGGCGGATCTTCTCGAGCTCCTGCATCAGGTTCTGTCGCGTGTGCAGGCGGCCCGCGGTGTCCACGAGAATCACGTCGCGCCCCCGTGTCTTCCCGGCCGTCATCGCGTCGAACACCACCGCCGCGGGATCCGATCCCTCGCGCGCGCGCACGATGTCCACGCCGGCGCGGTCGGCCCAGACCTGCAGCTGATCCACCGCCGCCGCACGAAACGTGTCGGCCGCGCAGATGAGCGGCTTCAAGCCGTCACGCCTCATCTGGTTCGCCAGCTTGCCCACCGTGGTGGTCTTGCCGGTGCCGTTCACGCCGACGATGAGCACGACACGCGGGGTGCTCTCGCCCTCGAGCGTGCCGCCCGCGTCTGCGGCTTTCAAGATGCGCAGGATCTCGTCCCGCACCAGCTGGCGGAGCGATTCGCCGTGGCGCTGACGCCTGGCCACCGCGTCCACGATGCTGCGCGACGCGGCGACGCCGACATCCGCCATCAGCAGCACTTCCTCCAGCCCCTCCAGCGTGTCGGGCTCGATGGCGCGCGAGCGCTGCTCGGGCGCGTCGCTGCCCTTCACCAGCTCGTCGAACCGCTCGGCGATCTGCTGCGCGGTCCGCGTGAGCCCCTGCTTCAGCTTGTCGAACAAACCCATGTATGACGTTCCGATCTAGCTATGCTCGGCCCTCTGCCGTCGTCCCATCAACTCGCGGAGCGCGGTGGGCGGGTCCTTGCGGCCCGACAGCACCTCGGACATCTGCTCGGCGATCGGCAACTCCACCCCGTATCTGGCGCCCAGTGCCAACGCGGCGTCGGTGGTGCGCACGCCCTCGGCCACCATCTTCGTGCTGGCCAGTACGTCGCCAAGCGGGCGGCCCCGCGCCAGTTCCGCCCCCACGTGGCGGTTGCGGCTGAGGCCTCCGGTGCACGTGAGCACCAGGTCTCCCAGGCCGGCCAACCCGGAGAGCGTTTCGCGCTGGCCGCCCATCGCCACCGCCAGGCGCGTCACCTCGGCAAGCCCGCGGGTGATGAGCGCGGCCAGGGCATTGTGTCCCTGGGCCAGCCCCTCGATCACACCCGCCGCAATGGCAATCGTGTTCTTGAGCGCCCCGCCAATCTCGACGCCGATCACGTCGGGCGTTCCATACAACCGCAACGACGGCGAGCGGAACTCTGCCTGGACCTGCTCGACCGACCGTGGCGAGGTGGACGCCACCACCACTGCCGTCGGGAGGCCCCGGGCCAGTTCGAGCGCGAAGCTCGGGCCCGACAGCACGGCCACCTCCCCCGCCGTCGGCAGTTCCACGGCCAGCACCTCGGACATGCGAAGGAGCGACCCTTCCTCGATGCCCTTCGTCGCGCTCACGACCAGCGCGCCCGGGACCATTCGGGACGCCATCTGGCGCGCCACCGCGCGCACGCCGTGCGACGGCACGGCGACGACGACCACGCCGGCCCTGGCCAGGGCCTGATCGAGGCTGGAGGCGCAGCGGAGCGGCGCCGGAAAGGTGATGTCCGCGAGATACACCGGGTTGGCGCGGCGCGTGGTCATCTCGGCGGCGAGCGCGGGGTCGCGCGCCCACAGCATGACGTCGTGCCCGACGAGCGCCAGGTGCACCGCGAGCGCTGTGCCCCAACTGCCCGAGCCAATGACTGCCACTTGTTCCATCGAAGTCAGGTACCCGCGCGGCGCTCCCCTTGCGAGGATCCGCCGCCCGCTAGGAGTTCACCGCGGCGCGTTGTCCCAGTCGCCGCTCGGTGCCTTGAAGGATTCGGGCGAGGTTGCCCCGGTGTCGAAACACGATCAAAACCGAAACCGCGGTGGCCACCTGTGTCACCGGATCGGGGCCGACGCGCGTCCACTCGACGGCCGGCAGCGCCAGTGTGGCCAGCACCGAGCCGAGTGAAACGTAGCGGGTGATCCACGTGGCGACGACGAACACCGCCGCCGCAATGATGGTGGCCACGGGGGCAAGCAGGGCAAACACCCCGCAGGCCACGGCCACACCCTTGCCGCCCACGAACCGCAGCCACACGGGATAGACATGCCCGACCACCGCGCCCAATCCGGCCAGCGCCGCGCCCTCGCTAGACCCACCCTCCAGGAGACGGGCGAGCAGTACGCCCCCGGCGCCCTTGCAGACGTCCACGAGCATCACCATCACGCCGAGCGAACGGCCGGCGCTGCGATACACGTTGGCCGCGCCGACGTTGCCGCTCCCCACCCGCCTGAGATCGATGCCGCGACGGCCCCGGGCAATGAGAAACCCCAGCGGCAGCGAGCCCACGAAGTAGCCGATCAGCGCAGCGGTCACGGTTCCCACGATCTTACCGTCTTCCCTCGAGCCGGCCCCGCCCGATCTCCTGATAGCCCTCGCCCCCGGGCCGCCCCCGGCTGCGGAGCAGCGAGACGTGGTCCACCAGCGACTGCACCTCGCCAATCGCCGCGGCGTCGAGCACGGCAGGCCAGTCCACGCCGGGACGCTCGGTCTTCACGCGCGCGATGGTGAGATGGGGATGAAACGGCGCCGCCTCCTCGGGTCGCTCGCGGGGCAGCAGCTGGCCGAAGCGTCGGGCGAGCTCGGCTTCGAGCAGGCCAAGGCCGGTGGCGCCCTGCGTCACTCCTACCCAGATGGCCCTGGGCCGCCGCGGTGAGGGAAAGGCACCGAGCCCCTGCCAGGTCACCGGGAACGGGTCGAGGGCAAAGGGTTCCTGGACGGCTTCCACGATGGCCGGCACCTGCCCGTCAGGTTGCTCGCCGAGGAACCGCAACGTCACGTGCAAGGATGGGGGCGCCACCCAGACCAGGCGTGGCGGCTGACCGCCGACCTCGGACAGTCGCCGTTCGATGGTGCGGCGCGCCGCCGCGACGGCGGCCTGCATCTCGTCTCCCACCGAGACCGCCACGAAGAGCCGCATCGGGCTAGCGCTTCGCCCAGTCGACGTCCCACGCAGCGTTCAGCAGGCGACGCCGCACGAGGTCGAGGGCCGCCAGGGCCGCGAAGGTCTTGATCAACTCGCGGCTTCCCAAGAAGCGACACAACAGGGTCCGCGTCTCGCGCGGCGACGCGAGCGCCACGGCCATCCACACGGTCCCGACCGGCTTCGTCTCGGTGCCGCCGCCGGGGCCGGCGATGCCGGTGATGGACACCGCCACATCCGCCCCCGATCGCGCGAGGGCGCCCTCGGCCATCGCCCGCGCCACGGGCTCGCTGACCGCGCCGTGCTCGGCGATGAGCGGTGGGGGGACGCCCAGGAGTTCGGTCTTCGCGCGATTGCTGTAGACGACGAAGCTGCGCTCCACGTAGTCGGAACTGCCCGCGACATCCGTGAGCCGCGACGTGGCCAGGCCTCCGGTGCACGACTCGGCCAGCGCGATCTGCCAGCCGCGCGCGCGCAGCATCTCCCCGAGCACATGCTCGACGGACTGGCCATCAGGGCTCACCATGTCGGCCCCGAGGCGGTCCGCGAGCTGGGCCACCGCCGACTCGAGCGCGGCGGCGCCATCCGCCTCCCGCGTCACCTGCGTGCTCAGATGCAGCTCGATGTAGCCGGGCGTCGCCAGGATGGTGGTCTCGATGGGCGGCACCTGCGTCAGCCACGTCGTGTAGACGGGCTGCACGATCTCCTCGGCGCGCGACTCGGTTCGGCCCGTGATGCGGATCGTCCGCCGCATCAGCCGCACGTCGCCGGCGAACTGCAGGAGCCGTTCGCGCACGGGGCCGCTCATCATCGGCTGCATCTCGCGCGGCGGCCCCGGCATCATGGCGATGACGCGGCCTTCGTGCTCGATCATCAGGCCGGGAGCGCTGCCACGCGGGTTGTGCAGGACGGTCGCGCCGGCAGGAACCTGCGCCTGGCGGCGGTTCACCTCGGGCATGGGCAGCCCGCGCGTCGCGAAGCGGGCGCGAATGGCGTCCACGAGCGCCGGATCCTCGCTGAGCGGCAGGCCGAGCTGCGCCGCCACGGCGTCGCGGGTCAGGTCGTCGTCGGTGGGGCCGAGCCCGCCGGTCAGGATGAGCACACGATGTCGCGACAGCGCGTGCGCGACCTGCGACCGGAGTTCCGCCAGGTTGTCGCCGACCACGGCCTTGTACGCCACGTCGAGGCCAGTCTGGTTCAGCACCTCGGTGATGAACAGCGAGTTGGTGTCGTGCCTCGTCGACGTCAGCATCTCGCTGCCAACCGCCAGGATGACGGCCTTCGACGTCATCGTCATGCGATCATCCATCCGGGCAGCGCCCACGCCAACACCCGCATCGCCGCGTGGCCGTACACGCCGGCCATCGCGTCGTCGAGCATCACACCCCATCCGCCCGGCGCGTCTTCGCAGCGGCGTGCCGGGTACGGCTTGATGACGTCGAACAGCCGGAAGAGGATGAAGCCGGCCAGGACACCTGCGAGGGAGAGGGGCAGCAAGGCCAGCGTCACGAGCATCCCGAGCACCTCGTCGATGACGACGGGCCCCGGGTCCTTGCCTCCGAGCAGTCGTTCGGTCCGGTCGGCGGCCCAGACGCCCGCGGCGAACACCAGCAGGATGACTGCCACCTCGAAGGCTGGCGCCCCCACCCACCGCACGAGGGCGTAGAGCGCGAGGGCCGCACCAGACCCGGCGGTGCCTGGCGCCACCGGGAAGAACCCGACGTAGCCGAACGTCGCGACCATCAGGGCGAGCCGATTCACCCCGTCACCACGCGCGTGCCAGCCAGCCGATCGTGGACGGCCCTCCGGTCGTTGCCGACGAACGCGGGGATGTACAGCGCGCCGAGCGTGAGCACCGCCACGAGACACCCGAGGGCGCGGACGACCGCGCCCGTGAGGTCGACCCCGCGCCCGTCGTCGCCCGTCACGCGGATGCCCGTCAGCATCTTGCCGACCGTCTGGCCGCCCCCGAGCGTGAAGCCCACCAGGTAGAGAAACGCCAGCACCACGAAGAACGCCGCCATCGGCACGGGGCGCAGCATGGCCACCCCCTCGGCCGTCGGCTCGAGACCGGCGATTCGCAGGGTGAGCCACACGACCGCCAGGTCGATACCGGCGAGCAGCACGACGTCGACGAGCGCCGCGGCGACGCGCGCGGCAGGCCCGGCTCCCTCGGTCGCGATGGGACGCGCGCCTCGTACGGCGACGGCGGCCCGCTCCGCTGCTGCGGGCGGCTCGGCAACGAGTGGCAGCACGGGCTCCTCGAACCGCACCGGGCGCGTGGTGGTGCGACGCGCCTTCTGCACCTCGGCGCCTGGTCGCCGCACGGCAAGCGGTGTCCCCGCGGGACGCGGTGCGAACAGCGGCAGGTCTTCCGCGCCATCGGTGGAACCCGGAGCGACTGGCACGGGTGTGACACTCGCGGCAGCGGCCGATGCTGCCGGCACCGACACGGGCTGGCGCGGCGCGCGGCGACCGAACCCCGACGCTCCGGCGTCAGGCGCGGGGCTGGCCTCCTCAACACCAGGGCCCGCGAGCTCGAGGTCGTCGAGAGGCCCCTCAGGCGACCGCGAGCGCAGGGGAAGCTCACTCGACGGGAGCGGCGAGGCGAGCGAGAAGTCGTAGCCGCAGTTGCGGCATCGATCGGTCGTCTCGAAGCCCAGGTAGCTGCACTTCGGGCACCTCATTCGCGTGGCTGTCCTGGCTCGACGGTCGTTGGCACGGGAGCAGCGGTCTCGGCCAGCGCGAGCGCGAGCAGCTCCCGCTGAATCCGCGCGCGCATGTCGTCGGCCTTCACTCGAAGGGGATCGCCGGTCGGCACCCGGCTCAGTTCCGAGAGCGCATCGCGCAGACGGCCGCTCTCGAACAGAGCCTCTCCCCGACGGAGATAGGTCTCGGCAGCCGAGAGCCTGGGCAACGGGTCTTCGGCCTCCGGGAACGGAGCCACGGGCACCGCGGCGGGCGATGGCCACACGGCCTGCAGGCTGTCGGTCGTCCAGGCCCACCAGCTGATGGCGCCGGTGGTGGCAAGCGCCCCCAACGTAAGGACCCAGAACCGAGCCGGGCTGCCCGCCGGCGGCGAAGGCGCAGGCCTGGGCCGCGACGACGCGGCCCGGCGCAGGCGCGCGTCTCGCCGCGGACCGGGCGCCGGCGCCCCCACCACGTCCAGGCGATCGATGCGGTCCAGCACACCCAGCGCGAGGTCGTGCGATGCGCCGCGATCCAGCGCATCCCTCAGCAGCGCACGGGCCTCCTCGACTTCACCGCGGTCGAACGCGTCCAGGCCCTCGTGGACGAGCGCCTCGGTTTGGCGCTGTCGCTCGGCCTGCGCGCTGCGCGCACGCTCGATGTACGCGCGAGCCCGATCGTGATGGCGGTCGAGGAACAGGACGCGGGTCCATAGGTTGATGGCGGTTTCGAACTCGCCGGCGAAGTAATGGTCCAACCCGGTGACGAGGAGATGCTCGATTCGCGCGTCCTCGCCGGCGGCGCCGGGCGCGTCGGCCTTGGGCGGAGGGGACGACAGCGGGTCGGCCATGCTAAGTGCTGCACAGTATAGCACTTAGGGACGGGTGCGAACGGGTACGGCCCTCGTCCGCAGGTGCGCGCCCCCTGACGCACCCCGCTGGAACCTGACGAGTGCGGAGAAGCGGAAGCCGGCAGCTGATACCACCCGCGCGCTGTGACCTTCCCGAAGTTGGCGGATCACGAAGCCAAAGGTGGGGAACGGTCAGGCTTCGCCCACACGTCATTCGAGTGGGTCTGATCCCGCCCATCGACAGCCTTGTCGCACGAGTGCCGCTCTCGAAGCACCGCCTGAGGCGATACGCTGTGGTAGAAGCAGAGGATATGGCCATCATCGAGTGTGTTCCCAACATCAGTGAGGGCGTTCGCGTCGAGGTCGTCGAGGGCATTGCCGAAGCATTGCGTGCAATCCCTGGACTCCGCGTGCTGGACGTCCAGTCCGACGCCACCCACAACCGCAGCGTGCTCACCCTGGCCGGCGATGCCCAGGCCCTGCGCATCGGAATCCCGGTGCTGTTCGCCCGGGCCGTGGAGGCCATCGACCTTCGGGAGCATCGGGGCGCTCACCCCAGGCTCGGGGCGGTGGACGTCGTGCCGTTCATCCCGATCGCGGGCGCGACGATGGCCGACTGCGTGGCGCTGGCCCGCGCCGTGGCCGAGGACGTGGCGACGCGCCAGTCGGTCCCCGTCTACCTGTACGAGGAGGCCGCGACAAGCCCGCATCGACGCAGCCTCGAGGACATCCGCCGCGGGGAGTTCGAGGGGCTGGCGGACAAGATGACCCAACCCGGCTGGGCGCCCGACTTCGGACCGGCCACGCCCCACGCCACCGCCGGGGCCAGCGTGATCGGGGCACGCATGCCGCTCATCGCCTACAACATCAACCTCGCCACCGACCGCCTGGACGTGGCGAAGAAAATCGCCGCCGCGGTACGCATGAGCAGCGGCGGGTTCCGATTCGTGAAGGCGATGGGCATCCCGCTCGACGATCGCAACATCGTCCAGGTGTCGATGAACCTGACCAACTACGAGAAGACGCCCATCTTCCGCGTGTTCGATCTCGTGCAGCGCGAGGCCGCGCGCTACGGGGTGCGCGTGCTCGAAAGCGAGGTGGTCGGCCTGATCCCAGAGGCGGCCCTGCTCCACGCGGCCGAGTACTACCTGCAGCTCGAGGGGTTCACGGCGGGCCAGGTGCTGGAGAACAAGCTGCGCGAAGGGTGAGTCACGAAGGTTCAAGGCACGGAGGTTCAAAGCACAAGGGTTCAAAGCACAAGGGTTCAAAACACGAGGGTTCACAGCACGAGGCTTCGGAGCACGCACGAACCTCCGTGTTCTGAACGTACGCGCCTTGAACCTCCGTGCGTTGAACCCGTGCGCGCTCACGATTCCTCCCGCCGCGGGGCGATGCCGAAGGCTTTCATCTTCTTGTAGAGATTGGAGCGCTCCACGCCCAGCATCTCGGCCGTCTTCGACATGTTCCCCTGCGAAGCCGCCAGGGCGCGCAGGATGTAGTCCTTCTCGAATTGGTCGCGCGCCTCGGCGAGGCGGCCGGTGGCCGGCGCCGGCGGCTCGAGCGGGGCCGTGCCGTCGCGGCCGAGAAAGGCCACATCCTGCGCGGTGATGGTGTCGCCCTCGACCATGATGATCAGCCGCTCGATCGTGTTGCGCAGCTCGCGCACGTTGCCGGGCCAGGGGTACTGCTGCAGGCGGGCCATGGCCTCGGGCACGAGCCGCTTGGGCCGCCGACCGTACTCCGCCGCCATCACCGCCATGAAGTGATCGGCGAGCAGCGGGATGTCCTCGGCTCGGTCGCGCAGCGGGGGCACGAAGATCGGGATCACGTTCAGACGGAAGAACAGGTCCTCGCGGAAGCGCCCCGCGCGTATCTCGGCGGTCAGGTCCTTGTTGGTCGCCGCCAGCACGCGCACATCGACCCTGATGCGCTGGGTACCGCCCACGCGCTCCATCACCTGTTCCTGCAGCACGCGCAGCACCTTGGCCTGGGTCTTGAGGCTCATGTCCCCGATTTCGTCGAGGAAGATGGTGCCGCCGCTGGCCTGCTCGAAGCGGCCCGGCTTATCGGCCACCGACCCGGTGAACGCGCCCTTGACGTGGCCGAAGAGCTCGGTCTCGATCAGTTCCTCGGGAATGGCCGCGCAGTTCACCTCCACGAACGGACCGGCGCGCCGGCGGCTCATCTGGTGGATGGTCCGCGCCACCAGCTCCTTGCCGGTGCCGTTCTCCCCCAGGATCAGCACGCGGCCGTTGGTCGGTGCGGCCATGGCCACCTGCTCGCGAAGGTGCCGCATCGCGGGGCTCTCGCCGACCATCGTGTACTGGCGGTCCACGCGCGCGCGAAGCGCCCGGTTCTCGGTCTCCAGGTCCCGCTGGCGCAGGGCGTTCCTCACCACCAGCACGGTCTTCTCCAGCGACAGGGGCTTCTCGATGAAGTCGAACGCGCCCATCTTGATGGCCCTGACCGCCGATTCGATGTTGCCGTGGCCCGAGATCACGACCACCTGCGCGTCCACCTGCCGCTCGGCCAGGCGCTGAAGCGTGGTGAGCCCGTCGATGCCGGGCAGCCAGATGTCGAGGACGATGACGTCGTAGGCACGCTCGGCCACGCGGTCGAGGCACTCCTCGCCCGTGCTGGCCGCGTCGACCTCGAACCCCTCGTCGCGCAGCACGCCGGCCACGGAGGACCGCACGCCCGGCTCGTCGTCCACTACGAGGATGCTGGCCATGCCCGCCTCATTGCCGCTCCATCACGATCGCGGCCATCGCACCGGCGGAGCTCGATACGAAGGACACGAAGGCGCGAACGACACCCACGAGGGATCCCTGACCCGTGGGCGTCCCATGTCGAACCTTGCGCGACCTCCTCGGGTCCTTCGTGTTCCCGGATGGTCTCAGCACGGCAGCTCTATCGTAAACCGCGTGCCCCGCGGCACGTTGTCGGCCACGTCCACCGAACCGCCATGTTCGGCCACGATGCGGCGCACGATGGCCAGTCCAAGGCCGCTGCCGCGCCCCTTGGTCGAATAGTACGGCAGGAAGAGCTTCTCGCGCTCCCCTTCCGGGATGCCCGGCCCGTCGTCGGCGACGACGATGCGGACGAATCCGTTCGGCTGATCGCGCGCGGTCTCGATGGCGATGCCGCCCCGCCGGTCCATCGCCTCGATGGCGTTGTCGATGAGATTCACCAGCACGCGCTTGAGCTGTTCGGGATCGACGCGCACGTCCGGGACCGACGGGTCGAAGCGGCGCTCGAAGCGCACGTCCGTGAACAGCCCGTCGTAGAGCGAGAGCGTTTCGTTGACAAGGGCCGACAGGTCCGACGGCACGGCACGTGGCGCCGGCATGCGCGCGAACTGTGAAAACTCGTCCACCAGTCCCTTCAGCGACTCCACCTCACCGATGATGGTGGTCGTGCACTCCTGTACCAGATCCTGGAGCGCCGGATCGAGGTTGGTGAGCTTGCGCCGCATCCGTTCGGCGGACAGCTGGATCGGAGTGAGGGGGTTCTTGATCTCGTGCGCGAGCCGGCGTGCTACCTCGCGCCACGCCGCCACCTTCTGCGCGCGAATGAGCGGCGTTACGTCGTCCACGACCAGCACGGTGCCGTCGAATCCGCCCTCGGCGCCGGGTACGCGGGTGGCCACCGCCGCGAGGTGCCGCTCGCGCCCGTCGCGCACGAGTGCGATCTCCTGGGCCAGCGACTCGGTGCGCGCCCGCGCCGACTGATCGATCAGATCGTTGACGGGCCCGAGGTCGGCGCGCGCGAACACGTCGACCGCGGGCCGGCCCACGGCGCCGGCGTCGAGCTCCAGCAGGCGTGCCGCGGCGGAATTGATGGTGCCGATGCGGCCGTGCCGATCGATCGACACCACGCCGGTCGCGATGCGCTCGACCACCGCCTCGATGTAGCGCCGTCGGCTCTCGCCCTCCTGGTGCTTGCGCTCGAGGTCGAGGCCTGCCCGCTCGAGCCGCCGCCGGCTCGAGGACACTTCGGCCGCCATCGCGTTGAAGGCGTCGATCATCGCGGCGAACTCGTCGGCCCCCTGGTGCTCGATGCGGTGATCGTAGTGGCCCGCGCCAATTTCCTTCGCGGCAATGGACAGGGCCTGCACCGGCCGCGTGATGCGCTTCGCGAGGTAGAGGCCCAGCCACGTCGATCCGACGAGGATGAACAGGGTGACCATCACGAAGAACGAGATGTAGACGCCCGCCAGCGGCTGGCGCAGCACGCGGAGTTGGGTGTAGTCCTCGTAGGCCTGCGTCATGCGACGCGAGCGCTCGGCGAGACTGCCGGCCAGGTACTCGGAGGCCACCACGACGCCCGTCAGCGTCCCGCCACGCCGCACCGGCTGCGCCACGCGGAGCAGCTCTCCGCCGGCCGACAGCGGCTCGAGAATCCAGGGCGTGGGCTCGGTACCGGTGGCAGCCTGACTGGCCAGCCGGTCGGCCGACGCGCGCGCCCACCCCTGGGGAATGGACGGCGCGGCCACGTCGACCACCGGCCACACCGCCAGGCCGTTCTCCGCGGCCTCCACCCGGTACACCTGCACCAGCGCGGGACGCGGGCCGCTCACTTCGGGCGTGACCGCGCGCCGCACGGCGGCCACGTCCGCGGCCGCGAGGTCGGTGGTGGCCAGCGCTCGCGCGATGCGCGCGGCCTGTTCGGCCACGCCGCGCTGCCGGTCCTGGTAATAGTCGGCGGCGATACTGTTGGCAGATGACAGGATTTCGTCCACCGGCGTGTTGAACCACCGATCCACCGCGGTCAGGACCACGCGGCTGCCCACGAGCAGCACGAGCACGGCAGGGATGACCGTCATGCCGAGCATCGCGAGCACGAGCTTGGAGCGGAACCGGGCAAACGGCAGCCCGCGCCGACCCTCGACAATCGACTTGATGACGTTGCGCGCCAGCAGGAACGCCAGCGCGAGCAGCATCGTGAGGTTGGTGGCCGATAGCGCGTAGAGCACCACCTCCGCCAGGAAGTCGGGGGCGAGCGCGGAGGTGCGGTCCTCCACCACCAGCAGCCCGACCAGGGCCGCGAGCAGCATGATGATGCCCGCGAGGATCAGGCGCGGATTGTCGCGGAACGGGCGGCGCGCCGCCGTGCCGCTGCCCGCTGCCGGCGGAGTCGCCGTCCGAACCACGCCCGACGGTCGCGTTGCAGCCACAGCCGTCCCCCGCTACTCCTTCGAGTTGAGCAGGTCCTTCAACTCCGACATGAACTCGCCGATGTCGCGGAAGTGCCGGTAGACCGACGCGAAACGCACGTAGGCCACCTTGTCCAGCCGCTTGAGCTCTTCCATCACGAAGGCGCCCACTTCCTGCGTCGAGATCTCCTTCTCGGCGCGTTCCTGCAGCATGGCCTCGACGCGATCGGCCACGTCTTCAATGGCGGCCACGCTGACGGGCCGTTTCTCGCATGCCTTCAACAGGCCCGCGATCAGCTTCTGCCGCTCGAAGCGCTCCCGCGTCCCGTCCTTCTTCACCACCATGTACGGGATCTCGTCGATCCGCTCGTAGCTGGTGAAGCGCCGATGGCACTCCTCGTTCAGGCACTGACGACGGCGGCGGATGACGTCGCCTTCTCGACTCTCGCGCGAGTCGACGACCTTGTCGCCGAGATGACCACAGTAGGGACACTTCATGCTTCCACCTCGGCGGGCGCAGAACGGTCGGTCATCTGCTTGAGCCCTTTCAGGTCGAGACCTTCGCGGGCGGCGTACCAGAGCCCGAGAAGGGTGACGGGCACGAACGAGGTCGCGTGCAGCAGGATGGCGGCGCCGACCGCCGCATCGTTGTCGGCGGCGAAGAACGATGTCGCGCCCAGCCGGAACGCTTCGTGGAACCCGCCGACCCCGCCCGGAGTGGGCACCGACACGCCAACCACGAGCAGGGCCAGCATCAGCCAGGCCCCGACAAACGGCATCTGGATGTCGAAGGCGCGGGCCACCACCCATGTCTCGGCGCAAATGACGATCCACAGCACCAGTGACCAGGCGAAGCTCGCCAGCAGGCGCTCGGGCCGTCGCAGGACGGCAAAGCCCTCCGAGAACATCCGGATGGCCCGGGCCAGGATGGACACGAGCCGGCCGGGCAGCACGCGCTCGGACAGCCGCAGCCAGGCCTGCACCCAGTGGGGGTGGCCGGCGAGCACGTACATGACCACCATCGCCACGACGGCCACCGGCGCCATCACGAGGCCTCCGAGCCGGATGGCGGAGAACAGGGCCGAATCGCGAGCGCCCATCCCCGGATCGAACGCCACCAGGTAGGTGGCCAGCAGGACGAGCACCGCCACCAGGTCCAGGATCCGCTCGACGATGATGGTGGCGAAGGCGGCGGTAGCGCTGAGCCCCTCGCGCCGGGCGAGCAGATAGGGCCGGAGCACTTCCCCCGCGCGGGCGGGCAGCACGGCCGACGCGGCGAAGCCGATGACGGTGGCACGAAACGCAACGCCGAAGTGCGTCTTCCCGAGGGGTCCGAGCAGGTACTGCCATCGCTCGGTTCGCACCACGTAGGTGACCAGGGTCAGCACGACGGCAGAGGTGAGCAGGTCGACCCGCGCCCCCCGCATGGCCTCCCAGACTCGTGCCAGATCGGCGTTTCTCAGAAACACGGCCACGAGGCCGACACCGAGGGCCACGGCGAGGATCGTGCGAATGGCGGAGCGCAAGACACTGACATGTTATACGCAGATGACGCCAGCCCGGCAGGTCTCGGTCATCGGACCGAACATCAATGGATGGCACGAATTAGCAGACGCGGAGGGGAGCCCCAGAGGGCTGCCGCGGATGGGACGAAAGGGCACGGAGACAGTGCCCGCAGGGGGCACAGAGACACGGGGCCGCAGATGACGCAGATGGCACAGATAGGGCACAAGACCTGACCGGAGACTGAAGCCTCATCTGACACCATTTGCGCTCAGGCCACCTGCCGTCTGCGCCCGCCCCTCTGTTCCCTCTCCGCTCAACTGCGATCTGAGTTCTCCGCTAACCTGCGGCCTGAGTTCTGCGCTCATCTGCGGCCCGGTTTCTGCGCTCATCTGCGGCCCGGTTTCTGCGCTCATCTGCGGCCCGGGCTCTGCGTCCATCTGCGGCCCTGGTTCGTTCTGCGTCTGGCATCGCCGTCCCAATCTGTGTCTTGCGTCGGCGTCATCGCCTCGCTAGGATCGGTGTTCCTCCGTGAGCGCCGTCATCCCTGTTCTCGAAACCTCGTTCGAGGGTCTCAGCCTGGTCCGTCGCGGCAAGGTGCGCGACGTGTACGCCGTGGACGATGCGCTGCTCATCGTCGCCACCGATCGCATCTCCGCGTTCGACTACGTGCTCGGCTCGGGCATCCCCGACAAGGGCCGCGTGCTCACGCAGTTGTCGGCGTTCTGGTTCGCGCGGACGCGGCACATCGTGCCCAACCATGTGATCAGCACGGACGTGGCGGACTACCCTGCCGCGGCGCGCGCGTATGCCGCGGCCCTCGATGGTCGGTCCATGCTGGTGCAGCGCACGACGCCGTTGCCGGTGGAGTGCGTGGCGCGCGGCTACATCTCCGGCTCGGGCTGGAAGGACTACAGGGCCACCGGAACGGTGTGCGGCATCACGCTGCCCCGGGGTCTCCGGGAGTCGGATCGGCTGCCCGAGCCCATCTTCACCCCCGCGACGAAAGCCGAGTCGGGACACGACGAGAACATCAGCGAGGCGCAGGCGGCGGCGGTGGTGGGCGCCGACCTGCTGGCCCGCCTCAAGGCGATCACGCTCGCCCTGTACCGATTCGGCGTCGATCATGCGGCCACGTGTGGCATCCTGCTGGCCGACACGAAATTCGAGTTCGGGCTCACGCACGAGGGTGAGCTGCTGCTGATCGACGAGATGATGACCCCCGATTCGTCCCGCTACTGGCCGGCGGACCAGTACGCGCCCGGGGGGCCCCAGCCGAGCTTCGACAAGCAGTACGTGCGCGACTACCTCGAGTCCATCACGTGGAACAAGCAGCCGCCGGTACCGTCGCTCCCCGCGGACGTCGTGGCCCGCACCCGCGAGAAGTATCTCGACGCCTATCGTCAGCTGACCGGCACCGAACTCATCACGGCGGGACGATGACCGCCACTCCGGCCCGGCAGGCGGCGCCCCGTGCGTGAGATCCTCGATCAGCTCGTGGCCGAAATGGTCGACAAGGGCATCCGCTACGAGGACGCGCAGCGCGAGTTCGAGAAGCGCTTCATTACCCGGGTGGTCCAGAAGAGCGACGGCAACCTCTGCCGTGCCGCCGACACCCTGGGGGTACACCGCAATACCCTCACCCGCAAGCTCAAGGAGCTGAAGATCCGGGCCAGGTAGGACCGCGCCCCTGGCGGGAGGTTCAAGGACCGCCCGTCGGGCGAAGGGACCGGGACAGACCCGCCCTGCACGGTCCTCCTTGACAGCCCGCGCGGACCTTTCTACACTTAGCAGTCGGCGATACTGACTGCTAGCCTCGCGAGGGGTCGACTGCTAGCCGACGTGTGTAACCCCTGATAGTCGTTAACACTCGGCACCCGCCGCCGCGCCATCGCGCCGCGGCCGGTGCACCTGAGTTTCCCAATGAACCCAAGCAGGACGGAGTAACGAAGATGGCGTTGAGACCGCTTCACGATCGCATCCTCGTGCAGCGCACCGAGGAAGAAGAACAGAAGGTTGGCGGCATCATCATCCCCGACTCGGCCAAGGAGAAGCCGCAGCAGGGCAAGGTGATCGCCGTCGGGGCCGGCAAGGCCGACAAGGACGGCAAGCGCATCGCGCTGGACGTCAAGGAAGGCGACACGATCCTGTTCGGCAAGTACTCCGGACAGGAAGTGAAGGTTGACGGCGAGGATTATCTGATCATGCGCGAGGACGAAGTGCTCGCCGTGGTCGAAGGCAAGAAGTAGGGACGGAGACTCACGACAATGGCAAAGCAGATCATCTACGGCGAGCAGTCGCGCCAGGCCATCCTGCGCGGCGTCAACCAGCTCGCGGACGCGGTGAAGGTGACCCTCGGCCCGAAGGGCCGCAACGTCGTCCTCGACAAGAAGTTCGGCTCCCCCACCATCACCAAGGACGGCGTGACGGTGGCGAAGGAGATCGAGCTGAAGGATCCGCTCGAGAATATGGGCGCGCAGATGGTGCGCGAAGTGGCGAGCAAGACGTCGGACACGGCTGGTGACGGCACGACGACGGCCACGGTGCTGGCACAGGCCATCTACCGCGAGGGCGCCCGCAACGTGGTCGCCGGCGCGAACCCGATGGAGCTCAAGCGCGGCATCGAGAAGGCCGTCGAGGCCATGACCGGCGAGATCCGCAAGATGGCCAAGCCGGTGAAGGGCAACATGATCGCCCAGGTCGGCACCATCTCCGCCAACTCGGACGAGACCATCGGCAAGATCATCGCCGAGGCCATGGAGAAGGTCGGCAAGGACGGCGTCATCACCGTCGAAGAGGCGAAGACGCTGGAGACGACGCTCGACGTGGTCGAGGGCATGCAGTTCGACCGCGGCTACCTCTCCCCCTACTTCGTGACGGATCCGGAGCGCATGGAAGTGGTGCTCGAGAATCCGCTCATCCTCATTCACGAGAAGAAGGTCAGCTCGATGAAGGACCTGCTCCCCGTGCTGGAGCAGGTGGCGCGGGCCGGCCGTCCGCTGCTCATCATCGCGGAGGACGTCGAGGGCGAGGCGCTCGCGACGCTGGTCGTCAACAAGCTGCGTGGCACGCTGCAGGCCGCGGCCGTCAAGGCTCCCGGCTTCGGTGACCGCCGCAAGGCCATGCTCGAGGACATCGCGATCCTGACGGGTGGCAACGCCATCACGGAGGACCTCGGGATCAAACTCGAGAACATCAAGATCGAGGACCTCGGCAAGGCCAAGAAGGTCACCATCGACAAGGACAACACCACGATCATCGAGGGCTCGGGCACCGCGGCGAAGATCGAGGGCCGCGTCAAGCAGATCCGCGTCCAGGTCGAGGAAACCACCTCGGACTACGACCGCGAGAAGCTGCAGGAGCGCCTCGCGAAGCTCGTGGGCGGCGTCGCCGTCATCAAGGTCGGTGCGGCCACCGAAACCGAGATGAAGGAGAAGAAGGCCCGCGTCGAGGACGCGATGCACGCGACCAAGGCGGCCGTCGAAGAGGGCATTGTCCCCGGCGGCGGCGTGGCGCTGCTCCGCGCCAGCAAGGCGCTCGACAGCCTGAAGCTCGAAGGCGACCAGGCCGTGGGCGTGGCCATCATCAAGCGCGCCATCGAAGAGCCCTGCCGCTGGATCGCCACCAACGCCGGCCACGAAGGTTCGATCGTCGTGGCGAAGGTGAAGGAAGGCAAGGGCGACGAGGGCTTCAACGCCGCGACCGACGTCTACGAGGACCTGGTCAAGGCTGGCGTCATCGACCCGGCCAAGGTGGTCCGCAACGCGCTCCAGAACGCCTCGTCCATCGCCAGCCTGCTGCTGACGACCGAGGCGATCGTCGCCGAGATTCCTGAAGACAAGAAGGAAGCTCCGGCGATGCCGGGCGGCGGCGGCATGGGCGGCATGTACTGACGCAGGCCCATTGACGATTGCCGATTGACGATGGGCGGTTCATCGGGGGATTGATGATTGGCCGATCCGCGGCTCAATCGGTGATTGGGTGATTCGTTGATTGGGTGATGTGGGGCCCGGTGGGACTTCGGTCCTGCCGGGCCTTGTTGTTCTGCAGGGCCGCCGCTTCGTCCCGCGCTCCGGCGACCGCGCCGTGCGCCTACCTCTCCGCCAGCAGTGCCTTCCGCGCAGCGGCAAGCTCGCGCCTGAGCGCGGGTGACGCGACCGGGTGCTGCAGTCCCAACCGCTCGATCTCGTGGGTGAGGATCTCGCTCACCAGCGCCCGCGACACCCACTTGTTGTCCGACGGCACGACCCACCAGGGAGCGTGCGCGGTGCTGGTGTGGGTGAGCAGGTCGGCGAAGGCCCGCTGGTAGGCAGCCCAGAACTTCCGCTCGTGCAGGTCGCCCATCGAGAACTTCCAGTGCTTCTCGGGATCGTCGAGCCGCTCGAGGAACCGCTGTTTCTGCTCGGCTTTCGAGAGGTGGAGGAAGATCTTGACGATCCGCGTGCCGTTGCCGACCAGGTGGCGCTCGAACTCGTTGATGTCGCGGTACCGTTCCGCCCAGAATCGCGCATCCCGCTTCCCAGGCGGCAGCTTCTGTCGGGCCAGGATCTCGGGGTGCACCCGGACGACCAGGACTTCTTCGTAGTAGGAGCGATTGAAGATGCCGATGCGGCCGCGCTCGGGCAACGCCCGTGAATAGCGCCAGAGGAAGTTGTGATCCAGTTCTTCGTCGGACGGCCGCTTGAAGCTGAACACCTGGCAGCCCTGCGGGTTCACCCCTGACATCACGTGCTTGATGATGCCGTCCTTGCCTGCCGCGTCCATGGCCTGCAGCACGAGCAGCACCGAGTAGACGTCGTTGGCCCAGAGGCGATCCTGCGCTTCGGCCAGGTCCGCGATGTTCTGATCCAGGAGGGCCTGCGCCCGCTCCTTGCGCTCGTCGCGACTGAGCTCGCGCAGGGCGCCCTGGCCCTGCCACCCCGGGTCGAAGGCCGAGAGCCGCACGCGCGTACCGGGCCTGACTTGGCAGAGACGCTCGATTTGCGAGAACGATGCGATCATGGTCTTGCGGGGCGTCGATGCATTACCGGACGAATCGTACCCGGAAGAGCTTCGGCCACAGCTTGCCGGTGATGAGAAACGTGCGGTCCGCGGGGTCGTACGCGATGCCGTTCAGCACGTCCACGCCGAAGCGCTCCGCCGGCGCCAGCAGTCCGGACGCATCGACGCGAGCCGTGACCGTCCCCGACTTCATGTCGATGCGCACGATGTTATCGGTCGTCCAGACATTGGCATAGACGTCGCCGTCCACGCACTCGAGCTCGTTCAGCCGATCCAGCGGCCGCCCGCCCATCGTCACCTTCACCGTGCGCGTCACGGCGAAGGTGGCCGCCGAGCGCACCGTGAGCGCATCGCTGCCGTTGCTCATCACCAGCGAGCGGCCGTCGTGGCAGAGGCCCCATCCTTCGCCCTCGTAGCCCAGCTCGCCCACGCGCCCGAAGGTGTTCCTGTCGTAGAGAAACACGCGACCATGCTGCCAGGTGAGCTGGAAGAGCCGGTTGCCGACGTCGGCCAGACCCTCGGCGAAGTACGGCGTGGGGACGGGGACCTGCTGTTTCACCGAGCCGGTGGTGAGGTCCACCTTCCGGAGCGACGAGCGTCCCACCAGGCCCGTGCTCTCGTACAGGAGGCCGTCGCGCCAGATCAGGCCCTGCGTGAACGCGCTTCGGTCGTGCGGATAGGTCCGCACGACGCTCACCTTCAAGGCTTCCGGCTGTTTGGCGAAGAGCGGCTGCTGCGGCGACGCACGGCCCAGCAGGGCCGCGGCCCCCGCGAGGCCAGCACACACGACCAGGAGGCCAACCCGCGTCCCTCTCATCCGCGTGATTATCCCACCGCGCGACGCGGGGTCCATCATTCTTCGCGCGGTGAAGTCCCCAACGGGCCTCCCCACGCGAGGCGCGGTCCGTGATCCCGCCTGAGCGCGGTTCCTATCTGAGGGTGAAGGTAAGCTCGATGGTGATGATGACCGGCACCGGCTCACCCTGTCGCACGCCGGGCGAGAAGCGCCACTGCTTGGCGGCCTTGATGGCTTCCTGATCCAGGCCGAAGATCGGGTCGAGCGAGCGCGTGACCCGCACGTCGCCGACCGAGCCGTCCGGCATGACGATGCACTCGAGCCAGACCGATCCCTGCACCTTGGCGCGCATCGCGTCAGCCGTGTACTGCGGCTTCACCTCGCGAAGCACCCGCGGCAGGGTGATGCCGGAGCCTGGGCGGTACGCGCCACCGCCCGTGCCGCCGCCAAACCCCTTCCCGAGACCGGACCCCTGCCCTTCACCCACACCTGTCCCCGAGCCGGTGCCCGCGCCTCCGCCCGTTCCAGCCCCCTGTGATTCGCTGGAGACGTTCGCGCTTTGAATGGTGCCCGGCAGCGTCTGCTGGGCCGCTGCCATGTTCACGGCCGGGATATTGATGGCCTCGAGGGGGGGCGGCGGCGGCGGCTCCTCGACCTTCGGTGGTGGCGTCAGGTCCGGCTTCTTTTCGACCGGCACGGTGAGCTTGTCCTTGCCGGGCAGTTCCGCCGTACGCGGCGGCTCGGGCATCTTGTTGCCGCCACCGCCCCCGCCGCCGCCTGGCCCCGGCTCCGCGATCCAGACGATGCGGTCGACCGGGATGTTGGGTGGGGGCTCGTAGACGGGCCGGGGTGGCTCGTAGCGAAGAGCAAGGATGCCCAGGATGAGCATCACGACGTGGGCGCCAACCGACGACAGCACGCCGATGCGAGATTGCCGGGATTCGAACGAGAAGTGCACGTCCACCGGCCGATCGGCCCGCACGTGGAGGGCCCCGTCCGGGGCCTCTGGCAGCGGGTGCGTGGTCGGTGCCTTCATGCGTTAAGTCGCCGCGTTAACCATTGTGACCGAGGGGTCCGGCACTGACAAGTGCAAAGCCAGCGCCACATCCTTATGACGCCGGAAGGGGACGCGCGGCTTCAGTGCTACAATTCAGGTTCAGGTTGCCCTCGGGCAATCGAAGGAGCTGTGTACATGGAGGTCCTCGCATTGTTCGGACCACTCGGCCTGCCAGAGATGCTCATCATTCTGGCGATCGTGATCCTCATTTTTGGCGCCAACCGCCTGCCCGAGCTGGGCAAGGGCATCGGCGCGGGCATCAAGAACTTCAAGTCCTCCATCAAGGACTCCCAGGACAAGCAGGACTGACCCCGGGGGCCCCTCGCCCGCTCAGCTCGAGCGGGTTGGTGGCGCGAGGCCCGTCCTAGAGCAACACGCGCGCGTCGCCGACGCGCCGCGTGACCCGCTCGCGGTCCAGGTATTCCAGCAGCGGGATCGCGAACTTCCGCGTCACGCCATAGCGATCCTTGAACGTCGCCACATCCAGTGTCACGCTCCCGCCTGCCGCCGCGGCCTTGATCACCGCCATGTCGCGCTTGAGCCCCTCCAGCGCCTCTCGATGCAGGACGAGGGTATCCAGCTTCACCAGCGTCTTCTGTCGCACGAGATAGGTGGTGGCCGTCTCGGCGGCCGCAACCGCCACGCCCGCCCGAGCGGCCAGGGTGGCCAGATCGGGCGGCGTGAGGCCGGCGTCTCGATAGGCGCCTTCGACCGCCGCCACCGTGGCTTCGCCCCCGGGCAGCGCCACGCGGTACGTCGAGAGTGCCAGCCGGTCTCGATCCACCAGCACGCGGCCACTGACCAGCTGCCGCATCACGGCCTCGAAGATCGCGGCGTCCACGCCCGCGAACAGCCGCGCGCGGGCCTCCTCGCGCGGCAAGCCTTCGCTGATCGGGTTCTGTTTGTGAAAGTCTGCGACGAGGGCCGTGACCGTGCCCGACACCTGCGCCAGCGCGGCGGTGGAGACCAGCCGCTCTCCCGCGCGAAGCACGACGCCCTCGCGTTCCAGCCCACGGCACACGCCATCCACGTGCGCCGGGAAAATGCCGGCCCGCGCCACGGCGTCGGCCAGCGGCAGCCCCCGCAGGCCGCGGTCACGCACCACGGCCGCCAGCGCCCGCGGCCCGTCCGCGCCGCGCAGTTCCTCCAGCCTGGCCATGCCCGCCGCACTGCGTATTCCCGGGGCGGTGGGCGCCGGGTCGAGCACGGTGGCCGCGCCAATGGTGAGCGGCGGTGAATAGCTGCGGAGGATGACGCGATCGCCCCTGGTGAGCGCCGCCGCGGATTCAAGCCGGAGCCGCGCCAGCGCCCGACCACCCGCGGCCACCTCCGCCGTGTCTGCGCCGGCGATCGACACGCGGGCCAGCACCTCCGCGGTGCCGTGATGCACCCGGACGCGCGCGCCGTGCCGCAGCGCCCGCGCCGAGGCCAGCAGCTCGAGATCGACGTCGGCCCGCCTGGTCACTGACAACGAGCCCTCTGCCGCCAGCGTCTGCCCGCGCGACACCTGATCCAGCTCGACGCCGCCGAGGTTGATCGCAGCCCGCTGCCCGGCCGTCACCAGGTCCTGGGCCTGCCCGTGCACCTGGATGCCACGCACTTTCGCCGTGGCGTCACCCGGCACCAGCGCCAGCTCGTCACCGACGGCGACACGTCCGGAGACCAGTGTGCCCGTGATGACCGTGCCGAACCCGCGCATCGTGAACACCCGATCGATGGGCAGCCGGGCCGCGCCGTCCTCCGGGCGGTGCCGCCCCCGCGCGGCCGCCGCCACCAGCACCGCGCGCAGCTCGTCGAGGCCCTCGCCGGTGCGCGCCGAGACCACCACGAGGGGCTTGCCCTCGAGGAACGACCCGCGCACCAGGTCCCCGGCCTCGAGCGCGACCAGCGCCCGCGTGTCCGCATCTGCGGCGTCGGCCTTCGTGACGACAACGCAGCCATCAGTGATGCCGAGCAGGCGGCAGATGTCGAAGTGCTCGCGCGTCTGGGGCATCACGCTCTCGTCGGCCGCGACGACGAGCATGACGAAGTCCACCCCACCCACACCGGCGAGCATCGTCCGCACGAAGCGCTCGTGGCCGGGCACGTCCACGAAGGCGATGCGCGCGTCGCCGACGGTGGCGTGGGCGAAGCCCAGCTCGATGGTGATGCCGCGCGCCTTCTCTTCCTTGAGCCGGTCGGGATCGATACCGGTGAGGGCGTGGACGAGCGTACTCTTGCCGTGGTCGATGTGCCCGGCGGTGCCGACGACGAGGCGGTTCATCGCTTCTTCCGCTGCGCGCGTTCCTTCTTGCCCGGGCGCGTCGCGCGGGCCGTGCGCCGCTGCTCGGGTGTGGCCTTGCGCCGGTCCTTCTTCGGCCGGGCGGCTGCCTTGAACGGGCGTCGCCGGCGTCCCTCCTCCTCGCGCGCCGCGTCGAGCACCTCCTCGACGGCGAGGTCGATCATCCGGCGCTCGAGGTCCACGCGGACGACCTGCACGCGAACATGGTCCCCGAGGCGGTATATCTTCCCGGCGTGCTCGCCGTAGAGCGCGTGCGTGCCTTCCGTGAAGCGGTAGAAGTCGTCCGCGAGCGTCGAGATGTGCACCAGGCCCTCGACGTAGTGCTCCACCAGCTCGACGAACAGGCCGAAGTGCGTGACGCCGGTGATGTAGCCCTCGAACGCCTCGCCGACCTTGTCGGCCATGAAGCGGACCTTCTTCCACTGGACCAGCTCGCGCTCGGCCTCGTTGGCGCGCCGCTCGCGCTCGGAGGTGTGCCGGCCGGCCTCGGGCAGCGACAGCTCCAGCACCTCGCGCCGCTCGTCCGTTACCCTGGAGTGGCGGCGCTCGCGGAGCGAGCGGTGCACCACCAGGTCCGGGTAGCGACGAATCGGCGAAGTGAAATGCGTGTAGCTGCGGGCAGCCAGCCCGAAGTGCCCCAGGTTCACCGAGTCGTACCGGGCCTTCTGCATGGTGCGCAGCATCAGGAACGCGATAGGTCGCTCAACGGGTGATCCGTGAATCTTCTCGACGAGCCGCTGGAAGTGCGCGGGCCGCACGCCGTCCGGCGGCGCGTCCAGTGAGTAGCCCAGCGAGCGGACGAAGGCGTCGAATTCCTCCACCTTCAGCGGATCGGGCGGCTCGTGGATACGGTAGAGCGACGGCATGCCGGCGTCTTCGAGGTGGCTGGCGACCGTCTCGTTGGCCAGCAGCATGAACTCCTCGATTAACCGATGCGCGACGTTGCGCTCGGACGCGATGATGTCGGCGACAAACCCGTCGGTGTCGAGGACGATCTCCGGCTCGGGCAGGTCGAAGTCCACCGACCCGCGGCGCCGGCGGCGCCCGTTGAGGATGGTGAACAGCTCGCCCATCAGCTCGAAGGTGGGAACCAGGGCGGAGTACCGATCGATCGCCTCAGGATCGCGATCCGCGAGGATGGCGTTCACGGCGGTGTAGGTCATCCGCGCCGTGCTGTGGATGACGCCGTCGTGCATCTCGTGCCTCACGACATCGCCTCGGGTGGTGACCTCCATCAGGCACGACTGGACCAACCGATCAACACGCGGATTGAGCGAGCACACGCCGGTGGCGAGTGCCGACGGGAACATGTGCACGGCCCGCTCGGGGAAGTACACCGACGTGCCTCGCTCGTACGCCTCGCGGTCGAGGGCGCTGCCCTCCTTCACGTAGTGCGCGACATCCGCGATGTGCACGCCCAGCCAGAAGTGGCCGTTCGGCAGCCGCTCGATGGAGATGGCATCATCGAAGTCGCGGGCGTGCTCGCCGTCGATGGTGACGACGATGCGGTCGCGGAAGTCGGTGCGGCCGCGGACATCCTCGGGGCGGACGGTGGCGCCGATGCCCGCCGCCTCGGCCAGCGCCTCGGGGCCGTGCTCGTCGGGAATCCCGTGCTTCCGGAGGATGATCTCGGTGTCCACGCCCGGCTCGTCCACGTGGCCCAGCACCTCGGTGACCACTCCGCGCGGCGCGTGCCCGGCCGCGCCGTGGCGCGTGATGTCCACCATGACCATCTGGTCCGGTTCGGCGTCTCCGCTGTCGCCGCGCGGGATGAGAATGTCGTCGATGGCGCGGCGGTCGAACGGCACGACGTAGGCCTGTCCCATCCGGTCGCGCTCGAAGCGTCCCACCGTGCGGGTCAGCAGGGGGCGCGGCTTCTCGGGCCCCCGTTTCCCGCCTCCCCTGGGCCAGGCGTACAGATTTCCCCGCACGCGCGCGAGGGCGCCGTCCTCGACGAGCGCGCGCAACTGGCGCTTCACCGCCGGGCGGTCGAGCCTGGGGATGCGGAGGATGCGGATGATTTCGTCCGCGCTCGCCGGGTGCGCCAGGCGCTCCCGGAGGCGGGTCAACAGATTGGTCTTGCTCACGGGTTTACTAACAACACCTGAATGTCACCCACGTTGGTGTCGGTCGGACCCGTGCGGATCGTATCGCCCAGCGGGGCAAAGAAATTGAACGAATCGTTGCGGTCGAGCACGTCGGCGGGATCGGGAAGCCCGCGTGCCGCGGCCCGCCGCACGGTCTCGCCATCGACCATCGCGCCGGCCACGTCGCTCGTGCCATCGATGCCATCCGTGCCCACGCTGGCAGCCGTTGCAGCCCCGAGTGTGGCCATGGGCTCGGCCAGGGCCAGCGCGAACTCGAGATTGCGTCCCCCGATGCCCATCCCCTTCACGCGGACCGTGGTCTCGCCTGCCGACAGGACACACACGGGTCCCCGGTGCGCCCGCGCCAGGGCCAGGGCGCGGCTCAGCCACCCGGGCGCCACCAGCCGCGCCTCCCCCGTCAGCCGCTCGTGCATGACCACGGCAGCGTATCCGAGGTCCGCCGCCGCGGCGCGCGCGGCGTCCACCGCGTGGGCGGCCCGTCCAACCACGAAGCCGTCGGATCTCGCCAGCCCGGCATCGCCGCCTTTGGGCGTGTCGGCGACCCGACCCGCGCACCCCTCGAGGATGCGCGCGGCCACGGCGGCTGGCAACCGGTCCCATGCTTCGTGCGATTCGACCGCAGCCGCCACGTCGGCCCAGGTGGACGGGTCGGGCAGGCCCGGCCCGGAGCCGATGACGCTCAGGTCGTCGCCAATCACGTCCGAGAGCGCGAGTGTCGTGGTCGCGCCCGGGCACGCGGCGGCCAGGCGCCCTCCCTTCACGCGCGACAGGTGCTTGCGCAGCGCATTCAGCTGGTGGATGTCCGCGCCGGCCAACATGAAGGCCCGCGTCGCCGCGAGCTTGTCCTCGAACGCGAGGCCGTCAACGGCCTCGCACATCAGGGCCGATGCGCCCCCCGACAGCAGCAGGACGAGACGCTCGTTGCGACCGACCCGCGTGGCACGCGCGAGGGCTTCGGCAGCGGCGGCCCGGCTGCGCTGGTCGGGAAATGGGTGCGCCGCCGGCAGGAAAGCGAGCGCTGCCGGCATCGCGGCCGACGGATGGGTGCCGATGGCCAGCGCAGTGCGGATGCGCACCTCCGGACGGGCCATCACGGCCGTGGCCATCGCCGGGCCCGCCTTCCCCACCGCGATCAGGTGAATGGGCTCGGAGACCAGACGCGACCGCGTGACCTCATCGTCGAACGCGCGCGCGACGACACGTCCCGCGGAGACGCCATCCAGCGCGGCCTGGATCACGTGGAGCAAATCGGTTCTGAGGGAAGGGGTCAGTGGACTTTGAGGGGATCGGACCAGGCCGAGAGGCCTGTCACGACATCGAACTCTCTGAGGAGGCGCGCCATCACTTCGTCGGCGTCGGCTTTCTCGGAGAGGCGTTCGAGGTCGGCGATGACGCGCTGGAGCGCGCGCTCGACCCCGCAGATGGCCTGCTCGGAGAAATACTCACGCTGCTCCTGCAGGCATTGATGATGTTTCAGGAATTCTTCGCGGTAGAAATCGGCAAGCGTCGATACGGAGAGCTTCGCGGGGTGGTCGCTGAGGAAACTCGGCAGGCGATTCCGTACCCTCGGCATATCCGACAACACCCAGTGTAAAGACCCGATGACGCGATTGTCAACGGGCCGAGCGTGAAGCCACCAGACCCGCCAGGGCCCCCACCCCAAGACCGGCGCCCGCCAACAGCAGCATGTCGCCGAAGGACAGGAACGAAGCGGCCTCCCCGGCGAGTAACCCCGACAGGGCCGGCGTCAGCCACCCGCGGACGCTGGCGTAGGCTCCGCCAAGCACCAGCAGGGCCAGCAGGGCCCCAATCCCGCCGAGAAGCAGGCCCTCGACGACGAAAGGCCCCCGGATGAAGCCGAAGGGGGCCCCGACGAGCTGCATGATGTCCAACTCGTCGCGCCTCGCGTGGAGCGAGAGGCGGACCACCGCCGTCACCGTGAACGCGGCGCCGAGCAAGAGCACGACCGTCAGCGCGAACCCGGCCACGCGCACGCCGGCGATGAACGACAGCACGCGTTCGAGCCATTGGCGGTCGAACTGGACGTCTGCGACGCCGCTGAGCTCGCTGACCCTGGTCGCCAGCGCCGCCGCCTCGTCCGCCACGGTGGCCCCGGGGCGGAGTCTCACCTCGAACGAGGCCGGGAAGGGATTGCTCCCGAGCGTAGGGGTGACGTCGGCCAGTTCGGGGAAATCGGCCTGGAATCGCTCGAGGGCCTCGTCCTTCGTGAGGAAGTCCACCTGAAGGGCGGCGTCCTCTCCCTTCAACCGCTGCTCGACCTCCGCGCGCGCGTCATCCGAGATGTCGTCGCGCAGGAACACCGACACCTCGGCCGACTCCATCCACCGCTGCACCATGCGCTGCAGGTTGGCGGAGATCAGCAGGAACCCGCCCAGCGCGAGGAACGCGATGGCAATAGTCCCCATCGACATGGCGGCCGCACGCCCCCCACGCCTGAGGCTCGCGAGGGCCTCTTCGAATGCATAGCCAAGCATGCTCACGGCATCCCTCCCACCTGGTCGAGGCGGCCGTGCTCGAGGTGGATGCTGCGGCGGTTGACGAACCGGATGAGCTCGGGGTTGTGCGTGGCCACCAGCACCGTGGTGCCGCGCGTGTTGATCTCCCGGAACAGCTTCATGATCTCGATGGAGAGCTCGGGGTCGAGGTTGCCCGTCGGCTCGTCGGCCAGGATGATCTGCGGATCGTTGACCAGTGCCCGCGCGATGGCGACGCGCTGCTGCTCGCCGCCGGACAGCTCCAGGGGAAAGGCCTGCAGGCGGTGCTGCAGCCCGACCCACTTCAGGACCTGGTAGGTGCGTCGTCGCTGCTGGTCGATGGGTACGCCCAGGACGCGGAGGGCGAACGAGACGTTCTCGAAGACGGTCTTCGCCGCGATGAGCTTGAAGTCCTGGAACACGAACCCGACGGTTCGGCGGTACGCCTGCACCTCGCCGGGAGACAGCCGCGCCAGGTTGCGCCCGCCCACCACCACGTCGCCTTCCGAGGGCCGCTCCTGCAGGAGCAGGAGCTTGAGCAGGGTGCTCTTGCCCGCGCCGGAGGCGCCCGTCAGGAACACGAACTCCCCTTTCCCGATAGTCAGCGTCAGGTTGCGCAGGGCGTTGTACTCGCCATACGCCTTGGTGACGTTCTGCGTTTCGATCACGGGCGGTAGTCTACTAGCTCGACGCGCACCCGGCCGAATCCGGCCGACAGGTCCAGTCTGACGGGCACCCGGCGCGCGTCGGTTGCCATCCACAGTGTGGCGCTCACACCCTCGCGCCGTTCGAGGCGTCGATCGAGGCTCACGCCGAGGCGCAGGGCCTGCGCCACACCGGTCGGCGTGGACACCGATTCCACCCCCTCCACGCGAATCCGCGCCGTGAGATGGCGACCGGCATCGTTGACCGGAATGGTCAGATCGTCGCCGACCGCCAGTGGCAGCGTGCGCGCGTAGAAGAGCGCGCTTACCGCGTCTCGGGCGCCGGGCCACAACGGGCTCGCCAGCGCATCGCTGACCGCGGCCTCGTCGGGGCTGGCGCCCATACGCACCTGCCGGCGATCGGCGTCGTAGACGTAGGCCCGCGTCAGCTCGCGCGCGCCCTCGTCCATCTGGCGAATGTGCACCAGGGGCATCAGGTCGGTCGTGGCCAGCGTGGTGAACACGTCACGAGCCTCGAAGAAGCGCGACACCCAGTCGGCGGTGGCGGCCGACGCCTCGAAGCGCCAGCGCGCGAGTGGCGCGTGCTCCGCGTCGTTTGGCGCGGGCGCCGCAGTTTTCAACGTGATCGTGCCGGCCGCCAGGTCGCCAATCCAGCGGACCTCGTAGGTGGCTTCCTCCCCGGCCCGGAACGGCACCGGGCCCGGCGGTGGTGGTGGCGCGACCGGCGCCTCCGCCAGCGCGGCCTCGCTCTCGGGTGTCCAGCGCACTTCGTAGATCGCGCGCCCGCCCAACACCGCGCGCTCCACGAACGGCGAGGCCGCGGCGCCGGCGTCGAGCCGATCCGGCGTCACCACGAAGCGCACATCCAGCTCCTTCAACATCGCCCGCCCCTCGGCGGCCGGCAAGGTGGCCAGCGACTCGACGATGGCAGTGTACGAGCTGGGACGCTGGCCGCTGTAGCCATTCACGATGGGCCTGCCGTGCTGGAGCGCCTCGACCATGAACGGAGTGTTGGCGGCATCCATGCTCACGGGGAGATAGGCCACGGCCCCCGTCTCTGGCGCGTCGCGCAGCCACCGGCCCACGGCGGTATCTGTCGGTGGCGCCTCGACGAGGGGCAACGGCGCGTTCGCGTACTCGCCGAGCATCACCGCCACCGCCAGTGCGCTCAGCGCCGACCCGCGGCCCGGCGCTGCGGGCCAGTGCCGGGCGACGGCCGCCAGGAGGCGCGTCGTCCCGACGGCCGCGAGCATCACCGCGCCGAGCATCCCAACCACCGCGAAGCGCGCGGGAGCCCGAATCGCGTCGAAGCCCGCCACGTGCGTGGCCAGATAGCGGTAGGCGCCGAGCGGTCCTGCCGGCCCCAACGAGAGCCACACGCCGGACACGACGAGAGCCGCGGAGGTGACCGCGATGGCCCGCGAGTCGGACCGCCAGCCGGCCCACAGGCCCCAGAGCGCCAGCAACACGATGGTCACGCCCGGGAACATCTGGTGCTCGACATGCCGGCGATCGCGCTCGCCCGGTGCTGGTGGCCGCGGCGCGAGCAGGCCCGTGCGGCCGTACACCGCGTTGTCCGGCGGCACCTGCGTGTAACTCTGCAGCGCCGCAGCGTGGTGGGCGGCCTCGTGGAGATTCCGGCCAGAACCTTCGGCTGCCTGCGACCGGAGGTACGGAACGGCGACGGGCAGCACGAGCAGGCCCGCCACGAGACCGGCGACACCGACGCGCGTCCAGTAGCGCAACGCGCGCCACTGGCCGGTGGTCCACGCCAGGGCAGGCGCCGCCACGACGAGCGCCACGGCCGACATCACGCCGTAGTACACCGACGCAATCGCCTGGAGGGCGGCACACACGCCCAGCGCCGCCGCATCCCGCCATCGGCGCCTGGCGGCCACGCGCGTGAGCGCCCACAGGGCCAGCGGCATGAAGTAGAGCGCCTGCAGTTGCAGGTGAAGAAGGTGCGCGGTGCGATAGGGCCAGCACGCCCAGGCGAGGCCTGCGACGAACGCGGCCGGAGTGGAGCCCGTGATCGCCTTCGCGAGCGCGTGCATCGCCACGCCGCTCGCCGCCAGCGACCCGAGCAGCACCAGGTTGTAGGCCAGCGCCAGGTTGTCGGTCGCGGCATAGACGGGCGCCACCACGAGCGACTGCAGCAACTGGTGATCCGAGTAGGTGAGCGTGAGGTCCGACGGGTGAAAGATGGGCGCGTCGAACGCACGGCCCGCGAGCGTGCCCCGGGGATCGTCCAGCCAGGCGCGCACGCCCCAGCCGAGCGTCCAGAGATTCAGGTAGGGGTCGCCCGGGCCGTCGAGCGCGCCCAGGCACGTGGTCAGCACCGTGGCCAAGGGCCAGGTGAGCAGGATGGCCGCCGCGACATACACGGTCGCCACGGCCACGACGCGCCGCATGGCGTTATCCTATCGCCTTCTTCAGCAGCTCGGTCACCAGCTGCGGGTCGGCCTTCCCGCGCGTTTCCTTCATCACCTGCCCCACCAGGAACTGGAACTTGCGATCCTTACCGGCGCGGATCTCGGTGATCACGTCGGCGTGGGCCTCGACCACTGCCCGGACGTGCGGCTCGAGGGCGGACGTGTCGGAAATCTGCGCGAGCCCCTCGGCGGCGACGATGTCCGCGGCCGATCGACCGGAGTCGTACATCGCCGCGAACACGTCCTTGGCGACGGTGCTGCTGATGGTGCCCTTTTCGACGATGCGGATCAGGCCCGCCAGCGCCTCGGGCGCGAGCGGCACCTGCTCGATCGTGACGCCGCGCTCCTTCATGGTCCGGAGCACCTCGCCCATTACCCAGTTGCTGGCCGCCTTGGGGCTCCCGGCCGTGGTGGCCGTGGCTTCAAAGTAGTCGGCCAGCCCTCGCGTCTGCGTCAACAGCTCGGCATCGTACGCCGGCAGCCCGTACTGACCCTGGAAGCGGGCGCTTCGCGCCTCGGGCAGTTCGGGCAGGGCGGCCCGCAACGCGTCGCGCCGCAGGTCTTCGACCACCAGCGGGGGGAGGTCCGGCTCCGGGAAATAGCGGTAGTCGTGCGCCTCTTCCTTGCTCCGCATCGAGTAGGTCTTGCCCTGAGCGGCGTCGAACAGCCGCGTCTCCTGCACGATGCGGCCGCCGTGCTCGATGATATCGACGTGCCGGTCGATCTCGTATTCGATGGCCTTCTGCAGGTGCCGGAACGAGTTCACGTTCTTCACTTCCGTCTTCGTCCCGAGCGTGGTGGTGCCCGTGGGGCGCACCGACACGTTGGCATCGCAGCGGAGACTCCCCTCCTCCATGTTGCCGTCGTTCACGCCCAGCCACACCAGCATCTGGCGGAGCCGCTCGAAGAAGTGCGCGGCCTCTTCCGCCGAGCACATGTCGGGCTCGGACACGATTTCGATCAGCGGTACGCCGCTGCGGTTGTAGTCGAGATAGGTCTTGCGGTCGGAGTCGGCGAAGCCTTCGTGGAGCGACTTGCCCGCGTCCTCTTCCATGTGGATGCGGGTGAGGTGGACGAATTTCTTCGCGCCGTCCACGTCGATCTCCAGCCCGCCGCCGGTGGCGAGCGGCAGCTCGTACTGCGAGATCTGGTAGCCCTTGGGCAGGTCCGGGTAGAAGTAGTTCTTGCGCGCGAACACCGAGCGCGGCTGAATCCCGCACCCGAGCGCGAGGGCGGCGGTGATGGCCAGTTCCACCGCGCGCTCGTTCAGCACCGGCAGCGCGCCGGGCAGGCCCAGGCAGACGGGACAGACGTGCGTGTTGGGGGGCGCGCCGAACGCGGTGGGACACCCGCAGAAGATCTTCGTCCGGGTGAGCAGCTGCGCGTGGATTTCCAGGCCGATGACGGGTTCGAATCGGGACATGGGCGACATGCGGAACGTTGGAGCCCGGCGACGCCGTACGCGCGTCCCCCGGGCTCCCGCAATTCTACATGTCCGGCGCCGGGCTCAGATGCGCGGGCCGGCGTCCTTCACTGCCGGCGCGACGTCGGCCTCGAAGGACTTGAAGTTCTCGACGAACATCTTCGCCAGCCGCGCCGCCTGCTGGTCGTAGGCGGCCTTGTCGGCCCACGTGCCGCGGGGATCGAGCACGGCTGCCGGCACGTCCAGGCAGCTGGTGGGCATCTCGATGTTGAACACGGAGTGGCGCTGGTAACCGACGTGGTTGAGCCCGCCGGAGAGCGCCGCGCGGATCATGGCCCGCGTGTAGGCAATCTTCATCCGGCTGCCTACGCCGTAGGGCCCGCCGCTCCAGCCCGTGTTCACCAGCCACACCTTCGCCTGGTACTTCGCGATGCGCTCGCCCAGCTGCCGCGCGTAGACGTTGGGGTTGAGCGGCAGGAACGGCGCGCCGAAGCAGGTGCTGAAGGTGGCGCTCGGCTCGGTCACGCCCTTCTCGGTTCCGGCGACCTTCGCGGTGTACCCGGACAGGTAGTGATACATCGCGCCTTCCGGCGACAGGCGCGCAATCGGCGGCAGCACGCCGTAGGCGTCGGCCGTGAGCATCACGATGTTCTCGGGGTGGCCGCCCACGCCCTCGAGCACGGCGTGGTCGATGAATTCGATGGGGTACGCTCCCCGCGTGTTCTCGGTGAGCGACGCGTCGTCGAAGTTCAGGGCCCGCGTCACCGGGTCGATGACCACGTTCTCGAGCACCGTGCCGAACCGGCGCGTGGTGCTGAAGATTTGCGGCTCGGCCTCGGCCGAGAGCTTGATCATCTTCGCGTAGCAGCCGCCTTCGAAGTTGAACACCCCGCGGTCGCTCCAGCCGTGCTCGTCGTCGCCGATGAGGCGCCGGTCGGGGTCGCTCGAGAGCGTGGTCTTGCCGGTGCCCGACAGCCCGAAGAAGAGCGCCGTGTCTCCCGCCTCGCCGATATTGGCCGAGCAGTGCATGGCCAGCACGCCCTTGAGCGGGAGCACGTAGTTGAGCACGGTGAAGATCGACTTCTTGTTCTCGCCGGCGTAGCTGGTGCCCGCGATGATGACCTCGCGCCGGGCCAGGTTGAGGGCGATGACCACGTCGGACCGCGTGCCGTGGCGGGCCGGGTCGGCCTTGAACGACGGCGCGGTTATCACCGTGAATTCCGGCTGGAAGCCGGGCAGGTCGCCTGCCGGCGGCACGATGAACAGGTTGCGGACGAACAGGTTGTGCCAGGCCAGCTCCTGGATGAAGCGGACCGGCAGGCGGTAGGTGGGGTCGGCGCCGGCATACAGGTCCTGGACGAAGAGCTCCTGCTGGCCGAGATGCGCAATCACGTCGGCGCGCAGGGCGTCGTAGTGCGCCGGCTGCATGGGCCGGTTCACCTTGCCCCACCAGACATTGGCCTCGCTGGAGGGTTCCTGGACGACGAACTTGTCGTTGGGCGACCGGCCCGTGTGGGAACCGGTCCGGCAGACGAGCGGGCCTTCGGCGGCGACGACCCCCTCGGCCCGGCGGATGGCGTGCTCGTAGAGAACGGCGGCCTGCAGGTTGACGTGCACGGGCTTACTGGCGCGAATCCCGACCGTTTCGAGTCCCGCCCCGGCGTGTAACGTACTCATACGTGATGACTCCATGGGCCGCCTCGACCCGCGGGCGGCATGAGAAACATCGATCGTACAGATGGCAAACTCGACAAGTCAACAACTTACAGGGGATCGCGGGTCGTTCCTGCTACAATCCGGAGTAAACACCCCCCTGGGCTCACCCGTAAACATGGCAGGACGTTCAGTAGTCGACTCCGGCGCCCCCCTTCGCGACAGGGTCGCAGAGGCGCAGCTGTCCCCGGCATCCGTCATCGCGACGGAGATCAAGGGGTTGGTGGTGCGCGGCGAACGGGACCAGGCGCGCGAACGCTTTGGCGCCCTGGTGGCACTGTTGCAGCGCCGGGCGCTGCGGGTGGCCTTCCAGTACCTGAGGAATGCCGACGACGCGGACGAGGCCGTGCAGGATGCCTTCGTCAAGGTGTTCCTGCACATCGAGCAGTACCGTGAAGACCTCTCATTCGACGTCTGGTTCACCCGCATCCTGGTGAACGCCTCGCTGGATCGCCTGAAGGCGCGCACCCGCCAGCAGCGATTCATCGCGCCGATGGCCGACGACGACGAGCGGTCAGTGGAACGGGTGGCGGCCACCGAGGCCTCCACCGAGCGCCGGTTGCTGGCGCGCGAGCGCTGGGCGCAGGTGACCGAGGCGGTCGCGGGCCTGCCCGACCGGCAGCGGCTGGTGTTCACGCTGAGCCAGGTGGACGAACAGACGCCGGCCGAGATTGCGGCGGCAACGGGCATGAGCGCCGCCACTGTTCGGGTGCATTTGTTTAGGGCGCTGCGCAAGTTGCGCGGCATCCTGGGAGAGCAGGCATGATTCGACGCGAGGATCCGGACCCGCCGCTGGCCGACGCGCTCGACGCCTTTCGCGCGGCCGCCTGCGCCGAAGCCGATGCCCACTTCGACGACCGGGCGCTCGAGGTTCAGCGCCAGCGCATCCTGCAGAGGCTGGTCCAGGCCGGCCAGCCGGCACGCGTCCTTCGCTTTCCCGGCGCGATCGCCGGCTTCCGGCCCGCGGCTGGCATCAGCCGCCGCTGGATCTCCGCCGCCGCCGCGGCCGGTCTCCTGGTGGGTCTTATCACCGGCCAACTGCTCCACGTCATGCCCGGCGATGCCTGGGTGCACCGCGTGGCCCCGCGCGGCCCGCAGTCGGTTCCGGCCGGCCGGATGGTGGTCGTGCCCGCCCTTGCCGCCACCGATGCCGACAACGCACTGCTCGACGCCATCGACGTGGCCGTCACCAGCCGGGGCGCCTCCGATCTGCGCGCGTTCGACGACCTGACGTTCGCCTACGAGCCCCGCTAGTGCCCGCGCTGATCTTCCGGAAGGGCCTCGACCTCAAGCACGAGGTGGCCGGAGTCCTCGCCGAGAGCTACCACAGCGCGCTGGTCAATCAGATCAAGGCCCAGGACTACCACTACGCGAGCGGGCGGCTCACCGTGCACCTGGCCCGTGAGTTTGGTTTCTGCTACGGCGTGGACCGCGCCGTGGACTACGCCTACCAGGCCCGCAGGCGCTTCCCAGACCGCCGGGTGTTTCTCACCGGCGAGATCATCCACAACCCGCACGTCAACGATCAGCTCCGCGCACAGGGCATCCGCTTCCTCAGCGACCCCGCAGACCGCGACGCCGTGCTCGGCCCGGACGACGTCGTCATCCTGCCCGCATTCGGGGTGACCATCGCCGAGCTTCAGCGGCTGGATAGCAGCGGCTGCACGCTGGTGGACACCACGTGCGGATCGGTGTTGAACGTGTGGAAGAACGTCAAGCGCTATGCGCTCGACGGGCTCACCTCCATCATCCACGGCAAGTACTGGCACGAAGAAACACGGGCCACGGCATCCCAGGCCGTGGCGGCCAGCGGCGGCCCTTACCTCGTCCTGCTCGACAAGCCCCAGGCCGAGTACGTGTGCGAGTACATCCTCGGCCGGGGCAACCGCGACGACTTCCTGATGAGGTTCCGCGAGGCGGCCTCGCCGGGGTTCGACCCGGACGTGCACCTGCAGCGGATCGGGTGCGCCAACCAGACGACCATGCTCAGCTCCGAGTCGCTGGAGATCGGCGAGCTGTTCCGTCAGGCCATGCGCGCGCGCTGGGGCGACGAGGAACTCCCCCGCCGCTTCCGCGCGTTCGACACCATCTGCAGCGCCACCCAGGATCGCCAGGATGCGGTGCTGCATCTGCTCGACGGCGACGCCCCGGACCTGATGGTGGTGATTGGCGGCTACAACAGCAGCAACACCTGCAACCTGGCGCGCATCTGCGCCGGTCGCGTGCCGACGTTCCATATTGCCGACCCCGACGGCCTTGTCTCCCCCGTCGAGATCCGGCACCGCGACGTTTCATCGAAGACGGAGGTGGTCACTTCGGGGTGGCTGCCTGCCGACGGTCCGGTCGTCATCGGCATCACCTCGGGAGCCTCGACGCCCGACAACCTGGTGGAACAGGCCATCCGGACGCTCGACCGGTTCGCCAACGCGGGCCCGGCCCTGCCTTCCCTGGGATGAACGGCCGGCCGGGGCGTAAACGCCCCGACCAGGCCGGTCGTATCCCCCTCCAGACGCCCATGACAATGCCAGCTAAGTTCTTCATTTGTCTCGCTTTGTCTCTCTCACTGTTCGGCTGGCCCGGGCAGGCGGCGGCCCAGGGATTCAAATGGTGGCAGAACGACCGGTTCAGGCAGGAACTGGCGCTCACCACCGAGCAGGTCACGCGCCTCGAAGAGATCTTCCAGGCGCTGCAGCCCACGCTGAAGACCCAGAAAGAGACGCTGGATCATCTCGAGGCGAAGCTGTCGAAGGTCATCAACGACGACCACGCGGACGAGGCCATGGTGCTGCACGCGCTCGAACGGGTGGAAGCCGCCCGTGGCGAGCTGAGCAAGTCCCGCACGCTGATGTCGTTTCGGATGCGTCGAATCCTCACGGCTGACCAGAACGTCAAGATGAAGGCGCTCCACGAGCAATGGGAGCGGGAGCGCCGCAACCGTTCCCCCCAGCGCAGCAGGAACAACCGGGGCCAGTAGGCCCCCGCCGTACGGAAAGGGATATGAGCAAGACAGTCTGTTTCGTGGCCGCGATTGGTCTGCTTGCCGCACCCGCGGCGTGGGCCGGCCAGTCCAGTTCATCTCAGGATGCCGCCCGCCAGGACGCCGTGGTGCAAGACGCTCTGGCTGCCTACACCGCGGCGCTTCGCAGTGTGGACGAGCCGGCCGGCGGCGCGGGCCAGTCCCCCACGGGACGTCAGGCACCCGGTGGCACACGCGACCTCACGCTCGAGGAGGCCGTCGCCCTGGCGCTCGAGCAGAACCTCGACATCCAGGTCTCCCGGCTGGAGCCGCAGTCGGTCGACCTGCAGACGGCGGGATTCCGGAACACGTACCTGCCGGTCTTTTCCACCACGTTCGGCCAGCGCGACCAGGTGCAGCCGCCGACGAGCCAGTTGAATGGTGGCGCCAGCGTGAACAACGACACCACCACCTACAACTTCGGGCTCAGCCAGGCGACGCCGTGGGGCGGCGGTTCCTATACGGTGGGCTTCACGAACTCGCGGCTGGGCACCAACAATCTGTTCGCCAACTTCAATCCCGCCTTCAACTCCACGCTGACCGCCGCCTATTCACAGCCGATCCTGCGTGGGTTCAAGATCGACAACACGCGGCAGCAGATCCAGGTCTCGCTGCTCAACCGCGACATTTCGGAGCAGTCGGTCAGGGCCACGGTGGTCCAGACGGTGGCGAACGTGCGGAACGCTTACTGGGACCTGGTCTTCGCCCGCAGCGCCGTCGACGTCGCGCGCCGGGCCCTCGATCTCGCCGGGCGGCTGGTCAAGGACAACGAGGCGCGGGTCGAAGTCGGGACGCTGGCCCCGCTCGACATCGTGCAGGCCCAGGCCGAGGAGGCCACCCGGCGGCAGACCCTCGCCGCGGCCGAGGCCACGGCGTCCACGGCCGATCTTTCGCTGAAGCGGTTCCTCGTGAGCGGCACGGAGGACCCGCTGTGGCGTCAGGAAATCGTGCCCGTCGATGTGCCCTCGCTGGAGGCGCCTCCGACCGACGTGGAATCCGCCATCCGCCGCGCCATCGCCGAGCGCACCGACATTGCGACGTCGCGGAAGAATATCGAGACCAGCGATGTGAACATCCGGTTCTTCCGCAACCAGTCGCTGCCGGCCCTCGACCTCACGGCCAGCTACGGCGCGCAGGGACTCGGCGGCACGTCGTACATCCGGCAGGGCTCGGGGTTGGGCAGCACGATCATCGGCACGATTCCGGGCGGCTACACCGACGCGCTGGCGTTCATTCGCGACCGGACGTTCCCGACGTGGAACGTCGCGATGACCTTGAGCTACCCCATCATGGGGAACCAGGCTGAAGCGCAGCTGGCACGGGCCAGGGTGCAGCGGCAGCAGTCGCAGACGCGGCTTCGCGCCCTTGAGGTGCAGATCGCGGCCGAGGTCGCCAACGCTGCCTTCACGGTGCAGGCGAATCTCAGGCGCGTGGAGGCGTCGGCCGCGGCCCGCGAGCTGGCGCAGAAGCGGCTCGAGGCCGAGCAGAGCCGATTCGAGGTCGGCCTCACGACCAACTTCTTCGTGGTGCAGGCGCAGCGCGATCTCCGCGACGCCGAAAACACCGAGCTGCGGGCCCTGGCCGACTACCGCAAGTCGCTGGTCAACTTCGAGCGGGCACAGCAGGCGCCCGCGGGCGGCGGCGGCGGTGGCGCCAACACGGCCACGGCCACGGCCGTCGCGATCGCCGTGGCAGGCGGCGGCTCCTAGCCGCGCCTGGACGGCCACCGGGATTCGGAACGGACTTCTATATGCGCAAACTTGTGATTCTCGGACTTCTCGCCGCCGCGGCCGGCGGCGCGGCGGTCTATTTCGGGCTCTTCTCTCGCGAACCGGCCGCGGCCGCGGCCGGTGGGCCGGGCGGTCCTGGCGGCGCCGGTGGCGGACAGCGCCCGGGCGGCGGTAGCGGCTTCGGCGGCGGCTTCCGGCCGCCGATGAGCGTCGAAGTCGGCGCGGCCACGCCCGGCACGATCGGTGCTTCTCTCACGGTCGTCGGCAACCTGATCGGCGACCAGACCGTTGACGTCGCGCCCAAGACGGGGGGACGCGTCGAGAGCATGAACGTGCAGCTCGGCGACCGCGTCCGGCGCAATCAGCTCATCGCCAAGATCGAGGACAACGAGATCGTCGAGCAGGTGAAGCAGGCCCAGGCCTCGATGGAGGTGGCCAAGGCCACCATCCGCCAGCGCGAGGCGGACCTCAAGGTCGCGGAAGTGAACTTCGAGCGTTCGAAGAACCTGTTCGGGCGCCAGCTCCTGGCCAAGCAGGCGCTCGACGACGCCGAGTCTCGTTACCTCTCGGCGCAGGCGCAGCTCGATCTCGCGAAGGCCCAGACCACCCAGACCGGCGCGCGCCTCGAGGAGCTCGAAATCAACCTGCGCAACACCCGCATCGTCTCGCCCGTGGATGGATTCGTCGGGAAGCGCAACGTCGATGCGGGCGCCTGGGTCTCCCAGAACGCGCCGGTCGTGTCGGTGGTCGACATCGCGCGCCTGCGGATCGTGGCCAACGTGGTCGAGAAGGACCTGCGCCTGGTGAATGCCGGCGATCAGGCCACCATCGAGGTGGACGCCTACCCCGGCGAGATCTTCCGCGGGCGCATCGCCCGCGTCTCCCCCGTGCTCGACCCGGCCACCCGCACCGCGACGATGGAAGTCGAGATCCCCAACGTGGACTACCGCCTGAAGCCGGGCATGTACGCGCGCGTGGTCCTCATGATCGAGGAGCGCCAGAACGCCTTGCTGGTGCCGAAGATCTCGGTCGTGGACGTCGACGGCAAGCGCGGCGTGTTCGTGGCCGATGCCGACAACAAGGCGCGGTTCCTCCCGGTGAAGCTCGGGCTCGAGGACGCCGAGCGCATCGAGATCGTCGAGGGCCTGAAGGCCGGCGACCAGATCATCACCGCCGGCGCCGGGTCGCTGCGCGTGGGCGACACGCTGCTGCTGCCCGGGCAGGGCCCCGGCGCGCCCGGCAACGGGGACGGACCCACCGGCGCCCGCCGCCCCGGCATGGGCGGGAGTCGGCCCGGCGGCCAGCGCGGGCAGTGACAGTGAACGCTGGAGTAGTTCGACTCGGAAGTCATTCGTAGCCAAGGGACCCGTATGAGCATTCCTCGTCTTGCGATTCACCGGCCCGTGACGATGTTCATGATCAGCTTCGTCATCGTGCTGCTGGGCGGCATCTCGCTCACCCGGCTGCCGGTGGACCTGATGCCGGACACCGAGTTTCCGAGCATCACGGTGCGGGTGAGCTACCCGGGCGTGGGCCCGCTGGAGATGGAAGAGCTGGTCACGCGGCCCATCGAGCAGGCCGTCAGCGCCGTCGCCGGCCTCGAGCGCGTGGAGTCCACCTCGTCGGAAGGCAGCGCCATGGTCCGCCTGAACTTCGTCTGGGGCAGCGACCTCAGCGAGGCGGCCGACGACGTGCGCACGCGCATCGACCGCGTCCGCGGCCGGCTGCCCGAGGATGCGGAGCCGCCGATCATCTTCAAGTTCGACTCCACCGCCATGCCCATCATGGGCATCGGCGTCGAGGGCGATTACGACGCGGTCACGCTTCGGGAGCTGGCCCAGAACGACCTCTCGCCCCGCCTCGAGCGCGTCGCGGGCGTCGCGGCCGTCACCATCGACGGCGGCCTGCGCCGGCAGATCCGCGTGGACCTGTCCCGCGAGAAGATCACGGCGCTCAACCTCTCGCCCGACCGGGTCGTGCAGATCCTGCGGACCGAGAACCAGAACATCCCGCTCGGCGAAGTGAACGACGCCGACCGCACCCTGCTGCTGCGCAGCCCCGGCCAGTTCACCAACCTCGAGGAGATCAAGAACACCGTCGTGCTGACCCGCGACGGCGTGCCGGTCTACCTGAAGGACATCGCCGAGGTCCGCGACTCGACCGAGGATCGGCGGTCGTTCACGCGCATCAACGGGCGGCCGGGCATCCGGATGCGCGTCACCAAGCAGTCGGGCACGAACACCGTGCAGATCGCCGAAGGCGTCCGGCGCGAGATCGACCGCATCAACTCGGAAGTCTCCGGCATGCGCCTGGAGATTCTGGACGACCAGTCGAAGTTCATCGACCGCGCCATCCACAGCGTGCAGGAACACGCGATGATCGGCAGCGTCCTGGTCATCGCGATCATCTTCCTCTTCCTGCGCGACCTGAAGTCCACGCTCATCATCTGCACGTCGATCCCGATCTCGGTGATCGGCACGTTCGCGCTGCTCTACTTCGGCGGCTACACGCTCAACACGCTGACGTTCGGAGGGCTGGCGCTCGGCATCGGGATGATCGTCGACGCGGCCATCGTGGTGCTCGAGAACACGTACCGGCACCTCGAGATGGGCAAGGACCGCATGACGGCCGCGATCGACGGGTCGGAAGAGGTCTGGTCGGCCATCCTGGCCTCGACGCTCACCCACATCGCTGTCTTCGTACCGATGCTGTTCCTCACGGGCGTGTCGAGCATCATGTTCGGGCAGCTGGCGGCCGTCGTCTCGTTCTCGCTGGCGATGTCGCTGCTGGTCGCCGTCACCATTGTCCCCGTGCTGTGCTCGCGACTGCTCGACGCGCCCGAGCACGCCACCGACAAGCCGGGCGTCTTCGCCGCCATCAGCCGGTCGGTGGATCGCATGCTCGATGGGCTCGACGCGTTCTACGCGCGCTCGCTGCATACCGCGCTGCATCACCGGCCGACGGTCTTCGCGGTCGGCCTCTCCCTGTTCGCCGTGGCGATCTTCCTCCTCCCCCGGATCGGTTTCGAGTTCCAGCCCAGCACGGACGAGGGTGAGGTGACGGTGGATGCCGAGCTGGCCGTGGGCACCCGGATCGAGAACACCGAGGCGGTGCTCATCCAGCTCGAGAACCGGATTCGCGAGGTGGTCCCCGAAGCGACCATGCTCATCACGCAAGCCGGCGGCGGGGGCGGCTTCGGCAATTCGTCCACCCACCGCGGCAGTATTCAGGTGCGCCTGGTGTCGCGCACCGAACGCCAGCGGAGCAACGAGCAGATCTCCATGGACCTCAGGCGTCAGCTCTCGGGACTGCCCGGCGTCGTCGTGCGCGCCCGCGCCTCTGGGGGCCAGAACATGATGCGCGGCATGGGCAACCAGGGCGGCGGCCGCCTGGCCGTGGAGATCATGGGCCACGACCTGGACACCTCCAAGCGCATCGCCCAGGACGTCAAGACCCTGCTCGACTCCACTCCTGGTGTCGCCGACTCGCGCCTCCAGCGCGAGGAGGGCCGGCCGGAGCTGTCCGTGCGTGTGGATCGCGACAAGGCCGCCCTGCTCGGCATGACCGTCACCGGCGTGGCCAACACGATTCGCACGAACGTGGCGGGCACGCAGGCTGCGATGTTCCGCGAGTTCGGCAACGAGTATCCGATCATCGTCCGATTGCGCGAGGAAGATCGTGAAGAGGTGTCGTCGGTCGGCGACGTGCTGCTCAGCACGCCGGCGGGCCAGGTGCTGCCGGCCAAGAACGTCATGATCATCGACCGCGAGACCGGACCAGTGTCGGTCGAGCGCAAGAACCAGGAACGCATCCAGCGGGTCTACGCCGAGACCGAGGTCACGCTCAGCGAGGCCGTCGGCAACGTGCAGGCCCGCGTCGGCGAGATCGAGGTGCCCAAGGACTTCGCGGTCGGCTTCGGCAACGAGGTCGAAGAGCAGGCCAAGTCGTTCCGCGAACTCCAGCTCGTGCTCATCCTGGCCATCGTGCTGGTCTACACGGTGATGGCCTCCCAGTACGAGTCGCTGCGCGACCCGTTCATCATCATCTTCTCCATCCCGCTCGCCGCCATCGGCGTGGTGGGCATGCTCCTGCTCACCGGCACGGCGTTCAGCATGCAGGCCTACATCGGGGTCATCATGCTGGCGGGCATCGTCGTCAGTAACGCGATCCTGCTGGTCGACTACACCAACACGCTCCGCCAGCGCGACAGCATGCCGCTGCGCCAGGCCATCGAGACGGCGGGCCGGCACCGCCTGCGCCCGATCCTGATGACCTCGGCCTGCACGGCGCTCGGCCTGGTCCCCATGGCGCTCGGCATCGGCGAAGGCGCCGAGTTGCAGGCCCCCCTGGCCCGCGTCGTCATCGGCGGGCTCATCACCTCGACGCTGATCACGCTGGTGTTCGTGCCCGCGATGTACACCCTCTTCGAAGAGGGCTGGCGAGGGATCTTCAGGAAGGGCGCGCCGCCAGCGACCGAAGCAGCGCACTGACGGTCTGCCCGGTCACCGGGTCGACCCACTCACCTGCCACTTCCGCGAGCGGCGCCAGGACGAAGCGCCGTTCGCGGAACCGTGGATGAGGCACGACGAGCCCCTCCTCCTCCACCACTGCGCCGTCATAGAGAATCAAGTCCAGATCCAGCGTGCGCGCGGCGTAGCGGTAGGGCCGAGTGCGCCCGGCCTCATCCTCAATCTGCTGCAGCGCGCGCAGCAGGGCGCGGGGTGACAGGTCGGTCTCGCCGACGACCGCGCCGTTCAGGAACGGGCCCTGCACGCCTGGCACGCCTTCGGGCGGTGTTTCGATGAGGGTTGAACAGCGGAGGCCGCGCAGGAGGGAGCGGAGGCGATTGGTCGCGAAGGCCAGGTGCCGCTCGCGATTGCCGAGGTTCGATCCGAGGGCGATGGCCACGGGCACGCGGGACGCGGCCACGTCACCCCCGGCTATTCCATCCAGCGGGTGTCGGCGACGACGCCTCGACGCTCGTTGATCGGCAGGTGCGTGCCGATGAGGTCGGTGCGCCCGGCAGCGGCCTGGTCGAAGAGGCGCTTGTGCTCCAGCATCTCGCCCAGGATTACCTTCAGCATGCCCTTGTGGCGGTTGTGGGTGACTGTGTCGACCCTGGGCCGCCACTGGTCCACGAACTGCTGATTGGCGCGGGCGTCCTCGGCGGCCAGCCCCTTCCAGGCATCACCCTTACCGGGTGCGGCGACGGACGGCCGCGCCGGGTCGGCCGGGATTGGGGCCCCCAGGTCGAGCAGCGCGTGCTGCAGCCACGACACGTGGGTCTCTTCGCGGTTGATGATGAACTGGTACGCGTTGTTCACGTCGTAGTCCGAGACGTGACGCGCGACCTCCTCGTGCCGGATGAGGAGCCCGAGACGCGCCAGGTAGAAGTCGCGAACGAGGTGCGGGAGGTCGGTGGTCACGCCTTCTGCTTTTCCTTGCAGGTGATGCACACGCGCGTCCACGGGATGGCGTTCAGCCGGGCCTCGGCGATGGGCTCACCGCAGTCGCGGCAGATGCCGAAGGTGCCCTTCTCGATGCGGATGAGCGCCTCGTCGATGGCCTGAAGGATCTTCGCATCGGTCTGCTTCAGGCGCAGGTGGATGTGGACTTCGTTGTTGCCGGCCGCCTGGTCGGCCATGTCGCCCTGCCGCCCCGTGTTGTGCTCCATCTGGGTCTGGAGGGGACGAAGACCGGCGTCCTGGGAAAGCTCTGCCTTCTTCCGCTGCAGAGCGTCCTTGTAGACCGAAACGTTCATCGACAAGCTACTCCCTGTGTCACCCAGCCGTGTGGCGACAACAGTTAAGTCTATCACGGCGGCCTCGGGGCGGCCCTGCCCGGAGGGCCAGGCCTACTCGGCCCGGAGGGTGGCGAGGGGCTTGCGCTGCAGCACGTCCCAGCTGGCCACAATACCCACGACCGCCACGAGCACGGCCGTCACCACCACGCCCCCCACGCTCAGCAGTGGCAGAGCGCGGAACGGTATCTCGAGCGCGAACCGCGAGATGCCCCAGGTGAGGCCGATGGCGCCCAGCGACCCGACGAGGCCCGCGAGCGCGCCGAGCAAGCCGTACTCCAGCAGCAGCACCGTAGTGATGACCCGCCGGGTCGCCCCGAGCGTCTTGAAGATAGCGGCCTCGTAAATCCGGCGGAACTTGGTCATGGCCACGGCGCCAATCAGGATGAGCAGGCCGCTCAGGACCACGAGCGAGCCGACCACCGTGACCGCCAGCGTCACGTTGTCGACGACCGTCTTGATGGTCTGCAGGATCTCGCGGCCGTCGATCACCGAGACGTTCGGCGCCACCGCCACCAGGTCGGCCTGCAAGCGGCCTCGCGCCGCGGCGTCGGCCGGGCCCCGGAAGAACGCGATGGACGCGTGCGGGGCCCTGTCGAGCACGCCCGGGCGGAACACGAACATGAACCCGCCCGCGCGGCTGTCGGACCACTCCACGTGCCGCACGCTCGTGACGCGCGCCTCGATGACGCGACCGAGCACGTCGAAGCGCATGGTGTCGCCCACGGCAATGCGGAACCGATCACGGACGCTTTCTTCGATCGACACTTCCGTGACAGGGGTCGCGGCCCCGGTTTCCGCCGGCGCGCTCGGCTCCGCATCGGGCCAGAACGCGCCATCGATGACGCGCTCGTTCGCTTCCAGATCTGCGCGGTACGTGATGGTGTACTCGCGGGCGAGCGAGCCCCGGCCGCGCACATCCTCGTAGTTCTCGAGCTGCAGTTCGCGCCCCTGCACGCCCACCACGCGGGCACGCAGCACCGGCAGCAGCCTGGGTGGCGGAGCGCCCGCGTCCTGGCGCGCCGTCACGAGGCTCCGGACGGCATCGACCTGGTCGGCCTGGATGTCGAGCATGAACATGTCCGGGGCCTCGGGCGACAGGTCCACGGCGAACTCGGCAATCAGGTTCTCCTGCAGCGACCGGACGCCGATGATGAAGAAGCTGCCGAGGCCGACCGCGAGGAGCACGATGCGGGCCTGGCTGCCGGGGCGGCTCAGCTGCAGCACCGCGTGCCGCAGCGGAAACCACCGCGAGCGCGCGAACGGCCGGATGAGCCGAATCATCAGCAACCCGGCCAGGTGCAGCACCAGCGCGGTGGCGGCAAAGCCCACGGTCACGACCAACCCAATCCGCCACGATCCCGCCTGCCAGACCGTGAGCCCCACCAGCGCGGCCGCCACGACGCCGATCGTGGCCAGCTGCACCGGATCCCGGCGCGTCGCGGCAGCCTCGTCGCGCAGCAGTCGGGAGGGCTTGACGTGCCGCACGTCGAGCAACGGCACCAGGGCAAACAACACCGACACGAGCAGGCCGACCCCGAGGCCCTGCAGCACGGCCGGCGCCGTGAGGCCGTACGAGATGGTGACGCCCGGCGTGGCGGCCGCGGCCAGCGTGGCCGGGATGGCCGCGATCGCGCCCGCCGCCAGCGCCACCCCCAGCAGACTGCCGGCCATGCCCAGGATGACGACCTGCGCCAGGTAGATCGCGAGCAGCTGCGACGAACGCGCGCCCACGCACTTCAGCACCGCGATGCTGCGGATCTTCTGCTGGACGAACACGCGGGTGACGCTCGACACCCCGATGCCGCCCAGGATGACAATGACCAGGCCGACGAGGCTCAGGTAGTCCTCGGCACGCGCGAAGTCTTCGCCGATGTCGTCTTCGGTGGCCTTGTACGAGCGCACGCGCGCGAACTGGTTGGCGAAATCAGCACGCAGCGTGGACACCAGCGGATCGAGCGCGGCGTCGGGCACCTTCAGCAGCCGCTGGTACGAGGCGCGGCTCCCGAAGGCCAGCAGGCCTGTGCCCTGGAGATCCTCCAGCGACACGAAGACGCGGGGACCGAGGCTGAAGGCGCCCAGCCTTCGGCCCGGCTCGCTCTCGATGACACCCCGGATGATGAATCGCTTCGTGCCGATGATCAGCCCGTCTCCCACCTGCACGCCGAGTTGCGCGAGCAGTTCGGGACGCACCAGCACGCCGGAGTCCCGGAGCAGCTCGTGAGAGTACGCCTGGCCGCCGGTGAGCGCCATGCGGCCGTAATAGGGGAAACCGGGCTCCACCGCGCGCAGCTCCACCATGCGCGTCAGGCCCTCGGCCCGATCGGCCGCGCGCACCATCGTGGCGATCTCGACCGACTGGAGACTCTCGGCCCCGGCCTCCGCCAGGCGCCGGTCGATGGCCTCCGCCAGCTCGGGGCCCAGCGCCCGGTTGCTGCTGATGACGGCGTCAGCCGAGATGAGCCCGCGCGCCTCTCCCGCGAAGGTCTGGCGCACGCTCTGGATGACGGACCGGAGGGCGACGATGGCGCCGACGCCCACGGCGATGCAGATGAAGAAGAAGAGCAGGCGCCGCCAGGAGGACCGCATCTCGCGCGCGATCATCCGGGCAATGAACATCATCGGCCCGCCACCGCTCCGGCCACCGGGACCTCGCCCACCGAACGCCCGTCGCGCAGCATGAGCCGGGCGTCGGCGACGGCGGCAACCGAGGGGTCGTGCGTCACCAGCACCAGCGTGACGTTGCGCGTGTGCCGTACTTGCAGCAGCAGATCGAGGATGTGGCGCCCGTTGGTACTGTCGAGATTGCCCGTCGGCTCGTCGGCCAGGATGAGGGGCGGGTTGTTGGCGAGGGCGCGGGCGATGGCGATGCGCTGCTGCTCGCCCCCGGACAGTTGCGAGGGGTAGTGATGGCCGCGATCGTGCAGCCCCACCTCGTCCAGCAGGGCCTGCGCGCGCTCGGCCGCATCGCGCCGGCCCGCAATCTCCATGGGCACCTGGATGTTCTCGATCGCGGTCAGGGACGGCACCAGGTGGAAGAACTGGAACACAAAACCGATCTTCTCGCCCCGGAGCCGCGCCAGCGTGTCTTCGTCGAGCTTCGTGATGTCCACCCCATCAATCAGGATTTCGCCCGAGGTCGGGGCATCCAGTCCCGCGATGAGGCCGAGCAACGTGCTCTTGCCGCTGCCCGAGGGCCCGATGATGGCCAGGCACTGTCCGTCGGGCACGTCCAGCGTGAGCGGGTGGAGAATCGTGAGCGGCTGGTCGCCGCTCTGCACCGTCTTGCTGACGCCTCGAAGCGCAATCATCGGGTTCCCGCGGCAGATTTCAGGACCGGCTCGAGCGCGCGCCAGACCGTTTCGGCAACCAGACGCGCGCCCTCGGGGTTGGGGTGAATCCCGTCGGCCTGGTTGAACGCGGCCTCGCCGGCCACCCCCTCTAGCAGGAACGGAATCAGGACGACGTCGTGAGACTCCGCCAGGTCCCGATACACGCGGCGGAACCGCGCCGTGTAGTCGGGCCCGTTGTTCGGGGGCGCTTCCATCCCCGCCAGGATCACCGCGAGGCCGTCGCGCTGGCCCCGCTCGATGATCGCCCCGAGATTCTTCTCGAGCTCCTCGGGCGGGAGGCCGCGCAGGGCATCGTTGCCGCCAAGGGCCACGACCAGCACGCGCGGGTTCCCCTCCAGCGCCCATTCCAGGCGACGGAGGCCGCCAGCCGACGTATCACCCGACACCCCCGCGTTGACCACCGTGAAGCCAAAGCCGCGCTCGTCGAGCCGCTGCTGGATCAGCGACGGGAAGCTCTGCGGCGTGTCGAGGCCAAGTCCCGCGGTGAGGCTGTCGCCAAGGAAAACAACTGCCGGCCGTGTATCAGCCGCGGGGGTGGCGTCAGCGGGCGCCGCCGCGCCGGCTGCAGCCGGCGGCGAGGCCGGGGCGCTCGAGGGCCCCGGCGTCGAACAGGCCCAACCGAGCGCGCATCCCAGCGCCAGATACGAAAAGAAAAGCGGCGTTCGCACGTGACCTGTCCCCTGATTATACGGAGGTCGGGCGACCCGCGGTTCGCCGCTCAGTCCACGGCGATCACGAGGGCGGTCGCGTTGTCGGACGTGTGGCGGTCGAGTGCCGCGCCAACCAGGGCCTCGGCGACGCGCTCCGCGGAGCCACCGGCACGGAGCACCGCGGCGATGGCCTGGTTGTCGAGCCGCCCATGGATGCCGTCGCTGCAGAGCACGAGCCGATCGCCGGACCGCAGGACTTCCTCGCGCGCCGTGGGCCGCACGTCCTCCCTGGTGCCGACCACGCTGGTGAGCACGTGCTTCATCGGATGGGTCGACTCGGCCCGCTCCGCGTCCTGCACTCCCATCACGGCGGCCAGCCAGGTGTCGTCACTCGTGAGCTGCACCAGCGCCCCGTCGCGCCAGCGGTAGATGCGGCTGTCGCCCACGCCCACCATCACCGCCCGATCCCCACTCACGAGCACCACCACCACGGTGGTCCCCATCCCCTCCATCGCCTCGTGCGCGCACCCCTCCTGGTAGACCCGCCGATTGGCGAGCCGGACCGCGGTGAGCAGCCGGTTGGCATCCACCGAGTAGGCGGGCTCGAAGGGAAACGGCCACGTGAAATCGCTCGTCGCCGCCGAGTCGGCGATGAACTCGCGGATGGTCTTGATTGCGAGATGGGAGGCCACCTCCCCGGCATTGTGGCCGCCCATGCCGTCGGCCACGACGAACAGGCCAAGGCCCAGGTCCCATTCGAGCCAGTCCTGGTTGAGAGCGCGCGGCCCGGTGTCGGTGCGGCCTCCAGCGGTCACAGTCATGAAGGGTTGGGGGGATTATACGAGATGGATACTTGGTATACTCACCGGCGTGCTGAGCACGGCCCTGCAGCCCGTGATGGCCCGAGCCGCTGCCGCGGTAGAGCGCGGGCAGGCGGCTGTCGCGGTGGACCAGCTGGCGCCGCTGCTCCGCAGCACCGCCTCGCTGACCCTGGCCGATGAGCTAGCGATTCGCTCGGCCCTCGCAGAGGCATACCTGCTCCTGGGCGACCTCGCGCAAGCCAGTACGGTGGTCGGCCGCTCGCCGGACACGATTCGCGAGCCCATTCCACCGGTCATTCTCTCAAATCTCTGGCGCGCGCACGGACGCGTGGCGTTTGCCCGCGGCGAGCAGTCGCGCGCCATCGCCTTGCACAGCCGGGCGCTCAAACAGGCCGAGAGCGCGCACGATTCCCGCGCCATCGGCCTGGCTCATTTCTGCCTCGGGCAGTGTTATCGGCAGGTTGGCGACGTGTCGATCGTCCGCGAGCACATCGCGGAAGCCGCCGCGGCGCTGCACGCCGCCGGCGACCGCCGATTTCTCGCGCAGGTGCACTCCCTGTCGGCCACGATGCTCGCCCAGACCGGTCGCTACGACGAGGCCGCGTCGGCCCTGCGCCAGGCCGAACGCCTCGCGACCACGCTGCAGGCGGACGATGTGCTGGCGACGGTCTACGGGAACCAGGCCAACGTCGCCTTGATTCGCCACCGGTACGAGCAGGCGCAGGCGCTGGCCGAGCGGGCGGTGGCGCTGCACGAAGGCCTCGGCCAGGGTCCGGGCCTCTCGGTGTCGCTGGCCACGCTCGGGCAAATCTACGTCCGGCTGGGCAACCTGGAACGCGCCGACGCCGTGCTGCACCGCGCCCTCGACGTGCGCTGCGCCGTCCAGTTCCACGAGACCACGGGCGCTGTCTACGACACCCTCGCGCAGATGTCCTTGATGCGGGGCGACTACGAGAACGCCGCTGAGTACCTGCGCCGGGCGGCCGAGGCCTTCGGCGCCTACGGCCGCAACACCAGCCGCTGGTACGAGTGGTCCCTGCGCGTGATCACGGCGCGACTGGCCACCCGGCGCGGAAACCCGGACGAGGCGCTCGCCATCGCCGACGAGATCGCCCGGTCGCCCGCGGCCCCGCCCGCCGAGGCCATCGAGGCCGAGCTGATTGCCACCGAAGCCCTGCTCTCGGCCGACCGCATCGACGAGGCCGAGCACCGGCTCACCCAGGTGGAGGGGCGGCTCGACCCGCGGACCACGCCGGGGGCGTGGGGCGAGTTTCTGCGTCTGCGAGGTGAGCTGCGCGCGCGCCAGTCGCGCGCCACCGAGGCGTACCACGACATCGCCCAGAGTTCCAGCGTGTTCGAACTCGTCGGCGAGCGTTACCAGGCCGCCGTCAGCCAGCTCGCGCTCGCCCGCCTGGCGGGCAAGGCCGGCGCGAAGTCCACCTCCGAGCGCCACTATCACTACGCCGCTCAGGTGTTCCAGTCGCTGGGCGCCACGCGCGACCTCGAGCAGGTGCGGGCCGCCATGAGCGAGGCGCCCACGCCGGGCACGGGCGAGTACGTGGGCTCCCCCGCCGACGCCGACGATGCGCTGGTGAAGCGGCTGGTGGATGCGGCCGTGCTGCCCGACCTGCTGGCGCGCGAGCTGGCGGCGGCCATGCTGGAAGCCGTCGGCGCCGACGTGGCCGCCGTCTTCGCGAAGCTGCCCGGCGGAGACGTGCGCGTGATCGCGTTTGCCGGCACCGACGCCGAGGGGGCCCGCAGCGTCGCGCGCCTGGCCGTCCAGGGCGCCGCCTACGGCAGCGGCGCGCTCATCGTCGAGGCCGTGGGCAACGAGCCGGACGGCCCCAGGTCGGTCGTGATCGGGTCGTCGAGCCCCGTGGGGCATCCCGCCATGCGTCGCGTCCGCATGATGGCGGCCGTGGCGCGCCAGGGGTTCGACTTGTGCGGCGCCCGCGAGCGCGGGGCGCCGGCGCCGGACCAGAGCGTGGAGCGGCCGCTCGAGCCGCTGCTTCCGGGGTTCGTCTGCGCGAGCGCCGCCATGCACAAGGTGGTGGACCAGGTCCAGCGGTTGCAGGGCAACGACCTCACGGTGCTCATCACCGGCGAGAGCGGCACGGGCAAGGAGCTGATCGCCCGGGCCATCCACGTCGGCTCGCCCCGGAGCGCCGCGACCTTCCTGCCGTACAACTGCACGACGACCACACGCGAGCTGGCCGACAGCCAGTTGTTCGGCCATCGCCGCGGGTCGTTCACCGGCGCGGTGTCCGACCAGCCGGGCCTGGTTCGCACGGCGACGGGAGGCACGCTGTTCCTGGATGAAGTCGGCGACCTGCCGCTCGACGTCCAGCCCAAGCTGCTGCGCTTCCTCGAGCAGGGCGAGATCATGCCCGTCGGCGAGACGCGGCCGCAGCGCGTGGACGTGCGCGTGATCGCCGCGACCAACGCCGATCTCGAACAGCGGGTGGCGGAGGGCAAGTTCCGCGAGGACCTCTATTACCGTCTGAGCGTGATCCGCATCCACGTGCCCCCCCTGCGGCAGCGGCGCGAGGAGATCCCGCACCTCAGCACCTACTTCCTGCGCGAGGCATCGGAGCGGCTCGGCAAGCCGGATGTTCAACTGAGCTCCGATGTCCTGGACCTCTTCGCGCAGTACTGGTGGCCCGGCAACGTCCGACAGCTGCGCAACGAAATCCAGCGGGCGGTGGCGATGGCCCCCCCGGGAGGGCTCGTCGGGCCCGAGCACCTGTCGGCCGACATCACTGCGGCGCCAGCCACCCGGCCCGACGTAAAGGCCGCCGGGCGCATCACGCTTCGCGGAGGCCAGACCCTGGCCTCGGTGGTCGACGATCTCGAGCGTGAGCTCATCCGCGAAACCCTCACGCGGCATCGCGGCAACATCTCGGAATCGGCGCGCGCCCTCGGCTTGACACGGCGCGGACTTTACCTGAAGCTGCGCCGGCTGGGCATCGAAGGGGGCCAGGAAGCGATTAGCTAGTATCCAATTACCGATGTTCGTGGATACTCACTATCCACGCATTGTTGAAATTGCCCTGTCGTTCAAGTCCGCTCAAGAACCATTGCTGACTTCAGTAGGCGCTCCCTGCACACCTTCGCGCATTGCACAGAAAAACGGCGTGGAACTTGGAAAGAGTGCAAGCGTTGCTTTTCCTTGTTCTACCCCGTGTGACCGCCAAAACCCTGGAGCGCCCTGTGACCGACCAAGCCTTTGCCCGGAGCCCCCGGCCCGCCCCGTGCCCCAGCGCCAGCCTCGCCGTGCCCGCGCGGCTGACCTGGAAGGACGCGGGCGGTGCCGTCCGGTTCACCTCCGTCCGCACCCGCGAGGTGAGCGAGAGCGGTGTGGTGGTGGAGTGCGACAGTTCGGTGGCCCTGCCCCTGTACCGCCTGGTGCACCTGCAGGTCGAGAAGACCGCCCGCGACGTCAGCGGGCTGCCGCAGCAGCTGCGCGCCGGGCGCGTGCTGTCGGCCGTGTGGCAGGTGGCCCCCTGCAAGCCGTCCACGGGGACCCCGGCGGGGTACGCGCTGCGATTCATGACCGAGCCGATGTCCCGCGACGAGGCGCGCCGGGCCTCCTAGGCCGGCGGGGCTTTCCTGCGCCAATAGCGCGCGAGCCCGGCCCAGATTTGCTCGAACGGCGCGGCCGTTTCGAGGGCCTCGGCCTCGCACTCCGACAGCACCTGACGCGCCTCGGCGCGCATGTGCGACACGAAGACCGCCGCTCGCGTCTCGTCCGCATCCCCAGCGGCAAGCGAGCGGGCCACGGCATCCGCCGTGCGGGTCAGCACTTCGCGATACTGCGCGAGGTGGGCGCGGGCCGCGCCAACAGGACCGAAGTGTGTCAGGAACAGCGAGGCCGGCTGCCAGGCCTCGATGCGGTCGAGGCTGTCCATCCACAATTCGATGTCGATGTCCGGCGGCGGTGTCGCCGCGATCGTGTAGTCCGCCACGGTACGGATGCCGCAGGTATCGCCCACGTAGGCCGCGCCGTCCGATTCGTCCAGGTAGCTGACGTGGTGTACGGCGTGACCGGGCGTGTGGGCGACGCGGATGGGCCGTCCGGCCACATCGAGCCGCTCGCCGCCCCTCAGCGCCGTCACCCGCTCCGCTGGCGCCGGATCGAAACGCCCCCACAGCACATCCATCTGGTCGCCGTAGAGGCGCGTGGCGCTCGCCAGCAGCTTCGACGGATCGACCATGTGCGGCGCGCCGCGCTCATGGACCAGCACGCGTGCCAACGGCACGCGCGCGAGGATGCTGCCGGTGGCGCCGGCGTGATCAAGGTGAATGTGCGTCAGGAGAATCGTGCGGACGTCGGCCAGCGTGCCCCCCACGCCGGCCAGGCCCTCCTCGAGCGCAGGCAGGCACGAGCTCGGCCCGGGATCGATGATCACAAGGCCCTCGGGGCCGCGGAGCACGGCCGAGGCGATGACACGGTCGCGGCCGCGGAACCGCAGGTCGATGAGGGCCACGTCAGTCGTGAAAACCCAGGGCACGCACCTGCGCAGTGTAGCGGCCGTCGCCCTGAGGCATGAACACCTGGCACTCGCACAGGTCACCGCCGTAGACGTGCAGGGTGAGCGAGGCCCGGTCGGACAGCGCATTCGAGATGACGTGGTAATCGGTGGGCGGGATCAAGCGTCCGGCCGTGCCCACTCCGGCGAGGATGGTGTCGCGCATGGTCACGACGTACTGCTCCCCTCCCGCCGGCGCCACGTCGTACTGCGTCACCGCAATCTGCCCTTCCACCACGCCTTCCACGCACCACAGGCCGCCGTGATCGTGCACCGGGGTCCCCTGTCCGGGTCCCCAGGTCATGACGATGGCCGTGTAGCGCCCTGACGGATCGCGGTGCAGCAGCCGACGCGCGTAGGCCTCGGGCCTGACCTGCCGGAACAGGTCCGGGAGCGCGACGACGCCGCGTGACAGCAGATCCTCGAGATCGGCCTTGACCATGGCCGTCACGGCGTCGATCGAACCCGCCTCGACCGAGCGATCCAGGCGCGCGATGAGCTCCGGGCAGGACACATCCATATCGGACTAGCCTACGCTTCAAGTTCGATTCGAACAACTGGGCGCCATCACCGACTAGTCGCACGGGACGGGGGTCTAGGGTCTTGGGTCTTGGGTCTTGGGTCTTGGGTCTTGGGTCTTGGGTCTTGGGTTCTGAGACCTTCCCCTTGATCCAGAACTTCGTGTTGTCCTTCGTGTACCTTCGTGTCTTCGTGGTCTCTTCTGACTAGCGGTAGCGCGCGTAGAGATACTGGCCCTGGATCACGCCGTCCTTGATCACGCTCCGGCGCAGGTGCCCTTCGCGGACATAGCCAGCCTTCTCGAGCACGCGGATGGACGCGGCGTTGGTGGCAAATGGCAGCGCGAAGATCCGAGCCAGATCGAACGTCGCAAACGCCGGGGCGGTGACGGCCTCGAGCGCGGCGGTGGCGATGCCGCGGCCCCAGAAGGCTTCGCCCAGCCAGTAACCGATCTCCGCCGAGACACGCTCGACGTCCTGCCCCAGCTGAAGGCCGATGCCTCCCACGGCCCGGCCGTCCACCGCGATCGCCCACACGCTCGGCGGGTCCTGTTGCGCAATCCACGCGAGGAAGCCCCGGCCATGCTCGCGCGTGTACGGATGGGGAAAGCGGTCGCGAAGGTGGCGCGACACGTTGCGATTATTGGCGTGCTCGACCAGCGACGGCACATCGCCCAGGCGCCAGGCCCGCACGATGGCGCCGGGCACGGGCAATGTCAGCGGGAGCCCCAACCCGTCGGCCTGCATCCGGCTCGTCCCTCCACCCGCGTACGCCATGTGCGTGGGCGGCGGCATTCTATCGCGGAGCGCCGTGGACGGCCGGGGATAGAATCAAGGGTTATGCGTATCGTTTCATGCCTGCTCCTCGCCGGCTGTGGCCTGCTGCCGGCCGCGTGTTCGGCTCCGACCGTGCCCGCTCCGACCGCGCCCGCTCCGGCCGCGGCGCCGGCTCCGCTCGTCTCGGGCATCGACCTCACCGCGGCCGACAAGAACGTCCGCGCGCAGGACGACCTCTTCAGGCACGTCAACGGCGCCTGGCTGGCGCGCACCGAGATTCCCGGCGACAAGTCCACCTATGGCGCATTCGACATCCTCTTCGACAAGTCGCAGGTCGATCTGCGCGCCATTGCCGACGAGGCCGCGAAGGCGACGAACAAGGCGCCGGGGTCGGACGCGCAGAAGATCGGCGACTTCTACGAGAGCTTCCTCAACGAGCCGAGGGCCGACGAGCTCGGGCTGACGCCGCTCGCCGGTGAGCTCGCCGCCATCGACGCCATCAAGACGAAGACCGACCTCGCGCGGCACTTCGCGCGGTTCTTCAAGATGAACCTGATCAACCCGGTCGTCGGCTACGTGGACGGCGACGCGCAGCAGCCCGATCGCGAGATCCTCTACCTCTACCAGGGAGGCCTCGGCCTTCCGGACCGCGACTACTACCTGCAGGACGAGGCGAGGCTCAAGGAATACCGCGAGCAGTACGTCGGCTTCGTGTCGAACATCTTGAAGATGGCCGATCAGCCGGCGCCTGGAGCCGCCGCCCGCGAAATCTTCGCCCTGGAATCGCGGCTGGCCCGCGCGCACTGGACCAACGTCGAGAGCCGCGACGCCGTGAAGACCTACAACAAGGTGGCGACCGCGGACCTCGGCAGGCAATTCCCGGGCTTCGACTGGTCCGCGTGGACCACCGAGCTCGGCGTCAGCGACGCCCCCGCGGTGGTGGTGAACCAGCCGAGCTACATCAAGGCGTTCGCGGCGGCGGTGAACGACACGCCGGTGGACCGTTGGAAGCCCTACCTGAAGGCTTCGCTCATCAACGGCTTCGCGCCGTACCTGAGTAAGGCGTTCGTCGACGCCGAGTTCGACTTCTACAACCGGACGCTCCGCGGCGTGAAGGAGATTCAGCCGCGCTGGAAGCGCGCCGTCAACACGATCAACGCCAACATGGGCGAGATGCTCGGCAAGCTCTATGTCGACAAGCATTTCAAGCCCGAGGCCAAGGCCCGCATGGAGCAGCTCGTCGAGAACCTGCGCCTGGCCTACAAGGAGGGCATCGACGGGCTCGAGTGGATGAGCCCCGAGACGAAGCAGCAGGCGCAGGAGAAGCTGGCGAAGTTCCGCCCGAAGGTCGGCTATCCGAACAAGTGGCGCGACTACTCGAAGCTCGAGGTGCAGAAGGCCGATCTCGTCGGCAACGTGATGCGCGCGGTTCGCGTCGAGAACGAGTACCAGCTGGGCAAGGTGGGCAAGCCCATCGACCCCGAACAGTGGGGCATGACGCCGCAGATGGTGAACGCCTATTACAACCCCGTCCGCAACGAGATCGTCTTCCCCGCCGCCATCCTGCAGCCGCCTTTCTTCAACATGGCCGCTGACGACGCCGCGAACTACGGCGGCATTGGCGCGGTCATCGGCCACGAGATGGGCCACGGCTTCGACGACCAGGGCCGCAATTTCGACGCGGCGGGCGTCCTGCGCGACTGGTGGACGAAGCAGGATGCCGAGGAGTACCAGAAGCGCGCGAAGGTCGTGGTCGATCAGTACAGCGTGCTGGAGCCGTTGCCGGGCCTGAAGGTCAACGGCCAGCTCACGCTGGGCGAGAACATCGCCGACCTGACGGGCCTCATCATTGCGCACCGCGCCTACCAGCTGTCGCTGAAGGGCCAGCCGGCGCCGACGCTCGACGGTCTCACGGGCGACCAGCGCTTCTACATGGGCTGGGCGCAGGTGTGGGCCGCCAAGCGGCGCGACGATGCGCTGCGGCAGATGGTGATGACCAACCCGCACTCGCCCGAGGAGTATCGCACCAATGTCCCCGCCAGGAACGCGGCGGGCTTCTACGAGGCGTTCGGCGTGAAGGAGGGGGACCGACTCTACCTGCCGCCCGACCAGCGGGCAAAGATATGGTGAGGCGGGCCACCAGGAGAATTGAGCGATTGGGTGATTGCAGATTGAGCGATTGATTGAGGATTGGCGATTGGGGGATTGAGCGATCAACTAGCGATTGAGCGATCGCGGCATTGGCGATTCGTCGATGTCAGGCGTTCAATCACCGGGTCTCCCAATCCCGCAATCTCGCGATCCCCCAATCGCCAATCCTCAATCAATCGCTCAATCTGCAATCACCAACCGTCAATGGCCCGCAGCTACCGGCCAGCAAACGTATCGCAGTCCCCAATCTGTCCCGAGCTGAGGCCGCGGCGCAGCCACTCGGCGCGCTGCTCAGAGCTGCCGTGCGTGAAGCTCTCGGGGACGACCTGGCCCTGCGTGCGCCGTTGGATGCGGTCGTCGCCGATGGCTGCGGCGGCGCGAAGCCCTTCGTCCACGTCACCGGGCTCGAGGATGTTCTGCCGCTGGGCGAAATGCCCCCACAGGCCCGCGAAGCAGTCGGCCTGCAGTTCGAGACGCACCGACAGCGCGTTGGCCTGCGCCTCTGACGACTGTCGCTGAAGCCGCGTCACCTGCTCGTTGACCCCCAGCAGGTTCTGGACGTGGTGGCCGACCTCATGGGCCACCACGTAGGCCTGGGCGAAATCGCCCGGGGCGCCGAACTGCTGATCCAGCTCGCGGAAGAACGACAGGTCGAGGTAGACCTTGCTGTCGGCCGGGCAGTAGAACGGGCCGGTGGCGGCTGACGCGAAGCCGCAGGCCGATTGCACCTGGCCGTCGAACAGCACCAGCACCGGAGGCTGATAGCGCTCCCCCGCCCTCGCGAAGATCTCGCCCCAGGTGTCCTCGAGGTCGCCGACGACCGCTCCGATGAACTGCGACTGCGGGTCGTCGCCGGCCGTGCCGGTGGGAACGCTCTCCGCCGGCCCCTGGGTTGGCACGCCTTCCGTCATCTGCAGCAGCGACAGGGGGTTGGTGCCAGTGAGCCACGACACCAGCAGGATGATGAGAACCATCCCGATACCACCCCCACCGATGCCCACGGGGCCGCCCATGCGGCGGCCGCGGCGGTCTTCGATGTTCGTGCTCTGACGTTCGTTTTCGAGGCGCATCGCCGTAGCTTACACCGGGCATGCTATGATCGAGTGTTTAGGTCTTTCGAAACGGAACCGCCAGAATGATTGCCGTCAACGACGTCTCGATGCGCTATGGGTCGAAGGTCCTCTTCGACGAGGTGACCACCGCGTTCCTGCCGGGCCGGCGCTACGGGCTGACCGGGCCGAACGGGGCCGGCAAGTCCACGTTCATGAAGCTACTGACCGGCGAGCTGCCGCCGCAGCGAGGCACCGTGGTGCGCCCGGCCAAGCTGGGCGTCCTCAAGCAGGACCAGTACGCCTTCGACCGCTACCGCGTGATCGACACCGTGATCATGGGCAATGCCCGGCTCTGGGCCGCCCTCGAGGAGCGCGAGTTCCTGTACGCCAAGGCCGACATGACGCACGAGGACGGCATGCGGCTCGGCGAGCTCGAGGGCATCGTCGGCGAAGAGGACGGCTACACCGCCGAGAGCGACGCAGCCATCCTGCTGCAGGGCCTGGACATCCCCAATGAGCTGCACGAGCGCCCCATGGCCGAGCTGCAGGGCGGCCAGAAGGTCCGCGTGCTGCTGGCGCAGGCCCTGTTCGGCCACCCGCAGGCCCTGATGCTGGATGAGCCGACCAACCACCTGGACCTCGACTCCATCCACTGGCTCATCGACTTCCTGAACCGCTACGACGGCACGCTCATCGTCATCTCGCACGATCGGCACTTCCTGAACGCCGTCTGCACGCACACCGCCGACATCGACTACCAGACGATCATCACCTACACCGGCGGGTACGACGACATGGTGGTGGCCAAGACGCAGATCCGTTCGCGGGTGGAGGCCGACAACGCCCAGCGCGCCAAGAAGATCGCGCAGCTGAACGACTTCATCGCGCGCTTTTCGGCCGGCACGCGGTCCAGCCAGGTGCAGTCGCGCCGCAAGGAAGTGGAGCGCCTGCAGACGAATGAGCTGGCGCGCTCGAACATCCAGCGGCCCTATATCCGCTTCGCGCCCGCGCGACCCTCGGGCCGGCACGTCCTCGACGTCAAGGGCGTCCGGAAAGCGTACGGTGACCACGTCGTCATCGACGGGTTCGACGCCATCCTCAGCCGCGGCGAGAAAGTCGTGCTGGCCGGCCGGAACGGGCAGGGCAAGACCACCCTGCTCAAGGCCTTGATGGCCGACGCGCCGGGCGACATCGACGCCGGCACGGTGAAGTGGGGCCACGAAGTGGCCATCGGCTACTTCCCGCAGGACCACACCGGCCTCATCGAGAAGGGCATGACCGCGGTGGAATGGCTGCACCAGTTCGATCCGCAGGCGTCCCGCCAGGACATTCACGGCCTGCTCGGCCAGATGCTCTTCAGCGGCGAAGAGGGCCTGAAGCCCACCGAAGCCCTGTCGGGCGGCGAGACGGCCCGCCTGCTCTTCTGCCGCATCATGCTGCAGAAGCCGAACGTGTTGATCTTCGACGAGCCCACGAACCACCTCGACCTCGAGTCCATCAACGCGCTGAACATCGCGCTCCAGAAGTTCGAGGGCACGGTGTTGCTGGTGACGCACGACCAGGACCTGATGGAGGAAGTGGGCACGCGCGTCTGGCACTTCGACAACGGGCGCATCCAGGACTTCAAGGGTGCCTACGAGGAATACGCCGCGTCGCTCGCCTAGGGGGCTCGGGTTCTCAGGTTCTGGGGTTCTCGGGTTCTCGGGTTCCGGGAGCACCTCTGCGGGATCTGCGCATCTGCGGCCCCGTTCTTCTGTGCCATCCACGTTGCGGGCTAAGATCAGCGAATGCGTGAACCCGTGGTGCGCGCGGCCGGCGCCGGCCTCTCGGTGGCCTACGCCGTCCTCATCGTCTGGCTCACGGCTTCGCAGCCACAGTCGCTGGCCGAGGTCACCGGAGGCCTGACGGCCTCCATCGGCGCCTACCGCGTGGACGAGGTCGCCTTCGAGGACGGCCGACGCTTCTTCCACCAGGACCAGTTCGCCGAGGCCCGCGCCGCGCTGGCCCGCGCCGATCCGGCGGGGCGCGATCCGCGCACACAGTTCTACATCGCCTACAGCTTCTACCGAGAGGGGTGGGGTCGGCTGAGCCACGACGACGCCCTGTACGCTCAGGGGCTCGAGACCATCGACCGCGCCATTGCGTTAGCGCCTGGCGGCCGCATCGTCGTGGACGACCCCGGGCTGCAGATGCACACCGCCGACGAGCTGCGCGCGGAGCTCGTGGCGGGAACGACGCCGGAGTGGTCCGACGTGAACCCCATGCGCGTGTTTCGAGGTCGCAAGTGAGCCCCGCGCGCGAGGCCATCACGCTGCCGCTCACGTTCCTCACGGTGGTCCTCGTCGGGGGCATCCACGTCGCCGAGCGCGTGGCCATCGCGCCGCCCACGCTGTTCTCGCTGGTGCTGGCCAGCCTGGTGCTCGGCGGCCTCGTGCAGAGCGGCACGCTCGAGCCCATGCGCCTGATGCGCGGCGAGCGGTCGCCGCTGGAGAACCTCAACGGCCTCATGGTCATCATCAGCGTGTTTGCGGCGACGGCGCAGGTGCTCTCGCTGCTCACGCCCGCGTCGGGCCTGCCGTCGATGGTGATGGGCCTGTTCTTCTTCGTGGCCATCCTGCAGCTGATGGCGGGTGCCCTCGATCGCCCGCGATTCCTCCGGGTGTGGGCCGTCACCCTGCTCGCGGCCTTCACGATGAAGTTCATCGTCCTGGCTGCCCTGTCCGGACCTGCCGACACCACCGTGGCGCGCGCGCTGCAGCTGCTGTTCGAGGGCATCACCCTGGGATCGATGTCGCAGCCGATCGAGGCGCCGCCCTCCGGATATCTCGCCTTTGGCGCCATCGCCCTCTACCTCTTCGGTCTCGTCCTGCTGCCTCCGGCGCAACGTCCCGCCCTCGTCGTGCGTCATTAGGAGCAGTTGCATCGCTGCGGCTCCGCAGTGAAACCCTGGTGTGATTCGTATTCCGGAGGTGTGTCTGATGCGTGCTCTTCGATCCCTGGCGTTCCTGATGGTGATGGCCGTAGCCTCCGTGAGCTCGGCCGAGGCGGCTTCCCGTATCTTCGTCATTCACGGCATCCCCGGCGTCACGGTGGACGTCTATGCCAGCCCGGCTGGCTCTCCGATTCCCACCACGCCGACCATTCCCGGCTTCGAGCCCAAGCAGATCGTGGACGTGCAGGCCGGTCCCGGCACGTTCGATATCCGCATCTACGGCGCGGGCGCGGACCCGCAGAGCGCGACACCGGTCATCGAAGTGCTGGGCGCGGCCATCCCGAACAACGTCGAGCTGAGCATCCTGGCGCACCTCGATGCGAACGGCGCGCCGACCGCGACCGTGTACCAGAACGACAACGGGCCCGTGCAGGCCGGGTGGGCGCGCGTCAGCGTGCGCCATGCCGCCGACGCGCCTGCCGTTCAGCTGACGGCCGGTGGTGTGCCGAAGCTGGCCCTCACCAATCCCTACTTCGGCGACCTCGAGGTGCCGGCGACGACCATCCCCCTGCAGCTGCAGGTGCCATTCGCGGGCACGCCCATCACCCCCGTGGCGGCGCTGAACTTCGCCTCCGGCACGCGCTACTTCGTCTACGCCATCGGCTCGGTAGCGGGTGGTACGTTCGACTTCATCGTGCAGGCCGTGCGGTAAACGGCGGTGTCCGGTTTCCGGTGTCCGGAAGTTTCGAATGATGGCTCCGGTCTCCGTTCGTGCGGAGACCGGAGACCGGACACCGGAGACCGTGATTAGGCGATCCCGCACGCGCATGTCATAATGACGCCTGTCATCAGGAGACTCGAGCGCAGGAATAGAAGTTTGCCGTTGCCGATTTCCCGGCCGTTGAATTTCCCTCAGTAAGAGCGTCCTTCACGCTCCCGCCATCAGTTTGAATCCAGCCAATCCGTTTCGCCGTTCGCGGCTGCCCGAGGCACTGCGACGCGGTGGTCGTCCGTCATTCCGCTCGAAGAAGAATCTCTCGCGCCTGCAGGCGCCTCCGCCGCCGGTCTTCGAGTCGGCGCCGTTCGACGCCTCGCCGGTCGACTTCGCGACCTTCGACCTCGACGCGCGGCTGGCGCGCGCGATCACGGACCTCGGCTTCACCCAGACCACGCCCGTCCAGAGCGCGGTGTTCCCCACCGTCGCCGCCGGCGACGACTTGATTGCCTGCGCGCAGACGGGCACCGGCAAGACCGTGGCGTTCCTGCTGCCCAGCCTGCAGCGCCTGCTCGCCACCCCCGCGGGTCGCCGTGGCCACCGCGCGCTCATCCTTGCACCCACGCGCGAGCTGGCCGTCCAGATCGAAGACGACGTGCGATCGCTCGTGAAGCACACGCGCCTGTCCGGCGTCACGGTGTGTGGCGGCATGAGCATGGGCTTACAGGCCCGCGCGCTCAGAGCCGGCGTGGACATCGTCGTCGCCACCCCGGGACGGCTCCTGGATCACATCACCAACGGTATGGCGAAGTTTGACCAGTTGAGCGTGCTGGTGCTGGACGAGGCCGATCGCATGGTGGACATGGGCTTCTGGCCCGACGTGCGCCGCATCGTCGAGACGCTGCCGGCCGATCGGCAGACGCTGCTGTTCTCGGCCACCACGTCCCACGACGTGATGAAGGCGGCGAAGGACATCATGCGCGCGCCGAAGATGATGCAGGTGGGCAAGAGCGGCGGGCTCGCGAGCAGAATCACGCACGTCAGCCATCATCTGCCCACCGACGCCAAGGCGGGTTGGCTCGACACGTTCCTCGCGAAGACGCCCCAGCACGCGCTGGTGTTCGTGCGGACCAGGCACCGCGCCGACCGCCTGGTGCAGACCCTGGCGGCTCGCGGGCACCGTTGCGCCCCGCTGCACGCCAACCGCACGCAGCGAGAGCGGCTCGACGCGGTGCAGGGTTTCAAGTCGGGCCACGTCCGCGTGCTCGTCGCCACCGACATCGCGGCGCGAGGGCTCGACGTCGATGGCATCGGCCACGTCATCAACTTCGAACCGCCCGCCACGGTGGACGCCTACGTGCACCGCGTCGGGAGAACCGGCCGCGCGGAAGCCACGGGCACGGCGGTGACGCTGGTAGCGCCCGACGAGCGTGGCGCCATGCGCGCCATCGAACGGGCCCTGAAGCTGCAGACGACCGCGGCGATCTAACGCAACGTCGTCCAGACCTCGCGGCGAACGAAGTCACGCATCTCGGCGGAGCGCGCGCTGTTGGCCTTGCGCTGCGCTTCGTCTGGCACCACCCGCAACGTGGCGGCGTCGAGACCGGCCGACAGGCCCTCGACCGCCGCCCGGTTCTTCAGCTTGAAGATGCGCAGGTGGGTCCAGTCCGGCGGCGGGCCGTCCGCGGCCGGCTCCGGCAGGACCGTCGTCACCTCGATGAAGACACCAGCCTTGCGGGCATCCTCGTCGATGCGCTCCGCCGTCCCCTTGATGTACTCGTTGTAGTCGCTCAGCCGGCCGGGCCGCACGCGCCAGTAATAGGCGACGTATGCGGGTGCGTCGCCCGCCTGGGCCGATGCCGCGGCATCCCCCTCTTCCGTCACTAGCCGGAGGGCCAGCGGCCCAGCGAGCGCCATCACCAGGACGAGCGCACCGGCAATCCGTGCATTCGTAGCCACGACGTGCTCCTTCCCCCACGAAGAGCGACGGCCTTCGGGGCACTCATCATAACGATTCGGTCACCGGTTGCGGTACGCCATGCAGCCGTGTGCTAGCCTCGGCTCCACATGCCCCAGCGTCTCCCGCACATCACGCTGCACCAGGGCCGCACGCGCCCGCTGCCCATTCCCGGTGCGAGCGCCGTGGCCACCGCGCCAGGCGTGATGTTCCTGGCGGAAGATGACGACGGCATCTACAAGCTGCAGCCGGGCCGTTGCGCGTTGTGGGCGGGCCCGCGCGTTCATCCCGCGCTGGGAGATCTCGAGGGCCTCGCCATGGACGAGCGTCGCGGGCTGATCTGGGCCCTGTCCGAAGAGTCCGGCGAGGTGGTGGAACTGCCGATCGCCTCGCGCCGCCGCGTGGCGCGCGTGCTCGGGCGACTGCCACGACCGGGACGCAAGGCGAACAAGGGCTTCGAGGGACTGGCGTACCTGCCCGCGCGGGTCTCGCCCAACCGGCGAGCGTCGCTCGTGGCCGCGCACGAAGGCAAGCCACGGCGCGTCGCCGTGTTCGCGCTGCCCGACCTCGAAGAGACGCATCACTTCAAGCTGCCCCGCGACGCGAAACGAGCCCTGGACGATCTCGCGGACGTCACGATCGATCCCGTCACGGGCGCGGTGCTGCTGCTGTCGGAAGAGAGCCGGCGCATCGGGGTGTTCCGGATCGACGATGGCGGCCTCGTGCTCGACGATCTGGTGGATGTGCAGGTCGAGCGAAAGGCGCGGCCCGAGGGATTGGATTTCGTCACGCGATCCCGGCTGGTGGTGGTGACGGAAGGGCCGGCGACGGTCATCGACTTTCGCGTGACACGGGGGCGTTGACCGCGATTGTTCCGTCACTGTCGCGGTGGTGCCGTAACGCGACCGCCCCGGCACCGGATGCTATACTCCCCGCGCTCACACCCTTTCGGGAGGTTCTCCAATGAAGTTGCGTCTACTTTCGCTTGCCCTCATTGCGGCGTTCGCGTTCGCCGTTCCCGCCGGCGCGCAGTCGCTCGGCACGTTCCGCTGGCAGTTGCAGCCGTTCGGCAGCGTGCTGAACCTGAACGTGGTCCAGCAGGGATCCATCTACCTGCTGAACGGTTTCGAGGCCCAGTGCGACAACCCGAGCCTGCCGGCCTGGGGCGTCGCCGTACCGCAGGCCAACGGCGGCGTCTTGATTGGCGTCACCACGATCACCAACGGCGGTCACGGCCTCCACACGCGGGCGTTCATCAACCTCTCGGACTTCAGCGGGGGCTGGGCGGACAACGCAAATCAATCCGGCACCTTCGCGTTCAACCCTGGCGTGACGTGCCCGGGTGGGCCGCGCATCGACCCCATCGTACCTGACCAGGCCGCGGCAAGCGCGAAGGACGCCGCCGCGGGCACTGCCGCGATCGAGGCGCTGAAAGCCGAGATGGACGCGATGCGGAAGACGCTGGCGGAACTGGCAGCGAAGAAGCCGTAACAGGCGCTCGAGCGAGGCGTCGGGGGCATGCGTGCCGCCCTCGCGCCTCGCACCGCTGGACTGGCCCCGGGCCGCCGGTCTGTCACCGGTGGCGGCTTCTCCTGGACATTTTCGATGTCTGGATCAGGAGGAGCCCCGTGTTCATACGTGTCGTTGTTTCCGCTTCGCTCGCCAGCTTCCTGCTCGTCACGGCCGCATCCGCTCAACCGCAGATTTCGTTGCCCACGACGATCGTCTCGCCAGGCGAGAGCGTGACGGCCGCCGTCACGGGCACCCCGGGCGAGTTCTACGCAGTCCTTGGCAGCAGCGTCAACGGCGGCTTCACTTACGCCGGTGTCGCGCTCGGCGTCGGCACCGACGTCGTGATTCTCGCGCAAGGCGTGCTCGGCGGCAGCGGCCAGGCCTCCGTTGACGTCGTGCCACCGTTCAACGGCACTCTCCTCGATCGCTACTACCTGCAGGCCGTCACGTCCACGGCGCCGAACTTCGTGCCGCCGCAGCCGTCACAGGTGCGCGTGGTGCGCAACGGCGACCTGGTTCTTGACGTGCCAGGTACGGTGGGACCCGAAGGCCCGCCGGGACGTCCGGGACCGGCCGGAGCGACGGGCCCCGTCGGCCCCCAGGGCGAGCCAGGACCTCAGGGACCAGCAGGCCCGCAAGGCCCCGTCGGACCGGCAGGCCCACTGGGCCCGTCTGGACCACAGGGACCCGCGGGGACGACGAACGTTCGCGTCCGGACACAAATGGGTGTGGGCCAGGCACGTCTCGGAGGTTTCGCGGTGGTCTCGTGCGAACCGGGTGAGGTGGCCACTGGCGGCGGCGGGCACGCCGGCGGCGCACCCGAAGTGAGCATCACCCAGAGCGCGCCGTACCCGCTGCCGGAGGCAGGAGCTGCGCCAACCGGGTGGTTTGTGAGTTTCGAAAACCCGACCACCACCGACCGCGCCATTTACGTGTATGCCCTCTGCGCCGTGCCGTAGTTTCGTGGCGGCGTCTTCGGGACATTTTCGATCTCATAACTAGACGCCTCCCCTTCGATATGGGAGCAAGAACATCGAGGAGTTCCTGTGATCATGCGTGTCCTGGTTGCCACCTTGTTTGTCAGCTCCCTGCTCGTCGCGACCGCCTCCGCGCAACCGCAGATCGCGTTGTCCACCACGGTCGTCGTTCCTGGCGAGAGCGTGACCGTCACCGTCACGGGCGCCCCGGGCGAGTTCTACGCGGTCCTCGGCAGCAGCGTCAACGGCGGCTTCAGCTACGGCGGCGTCGCGCTCGGCGTCGGCAGCGACGTTGTCATTCTCGCGCAGGGTGTGCTCGGTGGCAGTGGCGCGCGGTCCATCGATGTCGTGCCGCCGTTCAACGGCAGCAGCCTCGACCGCTACTATCTGCAGGTGGTCACGTCCAACGCGCGGGACTTCGTGCCACTGCAGGCCTCGCCGGTCCGCGCCGTGCGCAACGAGGATCTCGTTGGTGGCTTGCCCGCGACGGAGGGCCCTCAAGGCCCCCCTGGACCTCCGGGACCGGCCGGAGCGCCGGGCCCTGCCGGCCCTCAAGGAGCAAACGGTCCTCAGGGTGTGCCAGGGCCGATCGGGCCTCAGGGCCCTCCGGGGACGATGAGCATCCGCCTCCGGACCCAGTCGGATGGAGTCCGGCCGTTCTTTTCGATCTCGCTGCTGGTTCGATGCGACACGGGTGAGCGCGCGGTGAGCGGCGGCGGGAGCACGGGAGACCTGGAGGGTCCGACGGAGTGCCTTTTTGAACAGGTGGTGCCGGGGGTGGGAGTCGAACCCACACGTTCCTTGCGGAACTCGGGATTTTAAGTCCCGTGCGTCTGCCAGTTTCGCCACCCCGGCACAGGGGGCCGCGCTCCGCGCGATGGGCCATCCCTTCAGGATGGTGGGCCCGCCTTCGGCGGGTGGGCCGGCGCTGACGCGCCGGTATGGATCACTCCGCGTGCCTTCCGCCGCCTCGACGGGGAGATCCCACCGCCGTCAGGCGGCCCACCACCTTGAAGGGGTGGCCCACCATCCGAAGGATGGCCCACGGCCGAAGGCCGCCCATCCGGGTCTACACCCGTCGTTCCTTCCACCACCCCTGCCGGAAGATGATCGCACTGATCACCGCCAGCGTCGAGAACGCGATCGTGATGGCTATGTAGACGCCGCGCGGACCGAGACCAAGCTCCATCGCCAGCCACCACGCCAGCGGGATCTGCCAGACCCAGAAGCACCCCAGGTTGATCCACGTCGGCGTCCACGTATCGCCTGCGCCGTTGAAGGCCTGCGTCAGCACCAGGCCGTACGCGAAGAGCAGGAAGCCCGAGCTGACGATCTGCAGGCAATCCCCGGCGTGCCGCGCCACCGCCGGCTCGGCGGTGAACACCGAGACGATCTCGGGCGCCCACACGAAGAACCCGATGCCGAGCAGCCCGAGGAACACCGCGTTGTACCGCCCCGCGGTCCACACCGCCTCCTCCGCGCGCCCCGGCTTCCCTGCCCCCAGCGCCTGCCCCACCATCGTCGCCGCCGCGTTGCTCAGGCCCCACGCCGGCAGGATGGCGAAGAGCACCGTGCGGATGCCGATGGTGTAGCCCGCCAGCGCGTCGCTGCCGAACGTGGAGATGACGCGCACCAGCCCGATCCAGCTCGACGTGTCGATCAGGATCTGCAGGAACCCGACGCCACTCAACCGGCACACGGTCCACATCACCGCAGGCGCCACGGCGAGGTGACGGCGCTCAATCCGCACGCGGCTGCGGCCCGACAGGAGCACCCACAGCTGCACCACCACCGCCGTGCCGCGGCCGATGTTCGTGGCCACCGCGGCGCCGGTGACGCCCATCTCGGGGAACGGGCCCCAGCCGAAGACGAGGCACGGGTCGAGCACGATGTTGATGCCGTTCGAGACCATCAGCATCCGCATCGCGATGGCCGCATCGCCCGCGCCACGGAAGATGGCGTTGGTCAGGAACAACAGCGTCACCGTGGCGTTGCCCGCCAGCATCACCCGCGCATAGCCGACAGACGAGTCGAGCATGCCAGGCGTGGCGCCCATCAGGGTCACCAGATCTCTCGCGTACACCCACCCCAAGGCGCCGATGGCCAGCGACACCGCCAGGCCGAGGCCGATGGCCTGCGCCGCGGCCCGGGCCGCGCCGTCCTCGTCCCTCTCGCCGATGCGGCGCGCCACGATGGCCGTGGCACCGATGCCGAGCCCCATCGCCACCGTGTAGACGATGGTGAGGAGCGACTCGGTGAGACCGACCATGGCCACGGGGTCGGCGCCGAGGCGTGAGACGAAGAACACGTCCACCACCGCGAAGAGCGACTCCATCCCCATCTCGATCACCATGGGGATCGCGAGCAGGACGACGGCCTGGCCGACGTGACCTTCGGTGAAGTCGCGGGTGGAGCCGCGGACGCTTTCGAGCGCGAGTTGCCAGAAACGCTTCATGATCCGTTCAGTCCTGAGATTCGAGAGCACCGCGCGCGGCGATGAGAAATCACCGCACCGGGGTCATCGCGCGCCAGACGCGCCACGGCCCGCGTCGGGTCCGCCTGTGACGAACCCTGCGCTGCAAGCGCCTGTTGTGCGTGGGAACTAGCGGGTGACTAACGCCGAGCCGGAGACGGTACGGCCGTCGATCCCGCGTCCACCGGCAGGGGCCGGCGCTGACAGCGGAGCGATGGAAGGAATTCGCTTCATCGGATCGACTCGTCGAGGAATGTGAAGGGCAGAGTGTAGCGCCGGCGGCAGACCGTCGTCAATCCCTGGCGAGCGCCTTGATCACCTGGATTTGACCGGCATGGTAGAGGTCGTGGGCGGCGGCCCCTCGCACCAGGGCCGCATAGGTGAACGGGCTCCCCGGCGCCCGCCTGGGCCAACGCGCCGGCGGCGTGGCGCGCACGGCCGCGAGCAGCTTCCGATGTTCGTCCACCAGCGTCGCCACGTCGCGCTTCCACTCCGCCATGTCGCCCTCGCCGGGGCGCGGCCAGAAGTTGCTGCCCTTCAGCGGGAACGTCCCGCGCTGGTCGCCGGTGAGGCGGCGACGGACCGCGTACTTCCAATACGCCGCATGCAGCACCAGCTCCCAGATGTTGTGGCGTGCCGGCCCCGGGCGCCACGCCGCCTGATCGAGCGAGAGCCCCCGGATGGCCCCGCGCAGGTTGGTCCCGTGCCACGATCGGCGGTCGAACGCTTCTTCGAGACTCGCCAGCAACGCACCGGTCATCGCGCGCTCCTTGTCGGCCTCATCCTCCCACATTCCCCACTGCGCGAAGCGCGGTCTCCACAACGGTCGTGGGTCTTGGGTCTTGGGTCTTGGGCCGCCATCAACATGGACCAGCCACCGCCTCAGTGCACGGTGGTTGACGTCGCGGCGGGCGCGTCGGGGAGCGCCAGCACGCGCGTGATCATCGCGGTGAGCATCGGTTCGTCGATGCGGAAGGGGCCCGCGCTGGCCGTGCCCATCTGCATCTCGAGGTGAACGACCACGCCTTCGGCATCGGGGCTCACAATCCAGCTGAACCCCCGCAGGCTCACCGGCGGCGGCGTCCCGCCCGGGTTCTTCAGCCGTTCGATGGCCAGCAGCATCTCGCCCAGCAGGTGCCGCACATCGTCATCGGTCCAGAGTGTCGCGTCGGCGCTCACGCCCGGCAGGGTTAGCGTGTGGGCATCGGTGGTGCCGCGCACCCACACTTCCACGTCGATCGGCTTGGTCATCGGGTCCTCGGACTTCACATCTTTTCACCGCGGGGCGCGCTTGTCCATGCACGCCCTTCAGGGCAGCGCCTCTGGATCGGACACCGGGGCCTGGCAGACGAAGTCCTGGCACACGTACGCCGTGGCGCGATCGTTCACCATGCGCATCGCGCCGACCCACGGCAGCATCGTGGCAATCGCCTGCTGCGGATCGCCGGGTTCCACGGGCAGCATCACGGTAAACGGGCGCAGGGCGCGCTGCGCGCGGCGCCACAGGGCGCGCGTGTCGTCGCGGTCGCGCGGACCGACGACCACCACCTGCGCGGACGGAGCGAGGGCGGCGCTGAGCGCGGCCGCCATCAGGGGCACGCTCCTCCCCTGCGACTGGAGCAGGCCGCCGAAACTCTCGATGGCGGCCACGGCTCGGTCGCGCCAGACCCGGTCGCCGGTGAGGTTGGACAGCGCCAGCGTGTTGAGCGCCGACACCGAGGTGGCCGACGGCTCGGCGCCGTCGTACTGCTCACGGGCCCGCACCAGCACCGATGGGTCGTCGCCTGTCGTCGAGAACCAGCCCCCGCGCTCGCCGTCGAGGAACAGCTCGTCCTGCCGTGTCTGCAGCCCGAGCGCCCACCGCAGCCACTGCGCGTCGCCCGTGGACTGGAACAGCTCGAGCAGCCCCCAGTTCATGTACGCGTAGTCTTCGGCAAACCCGTCGATGGCGGCATGCCCCCGCCGATAGCGGCGCCGCAGCACGCGGCGCGTCGGATCCCACAGGAGGCGCTCGACGAACTGCGCGGCGCGCACCGCCGCGGCCAGGTGCCGCGCCCCAGGGTTCTCTCCCCCGACCGTCTGCGCCAGCATCTCGCCGCCGTCGAGGACGCGGCCTGCCCGGGAGGCGGCGGCGATCATCAGCCCGTTCCACGCGGTCAGCACCTTGTCATCCCGCTCGGGCCTCGGGCGCTGGTGACGTACGCCGAACAGCCTCACGCGGCCCTCCATGAGCTGATTGGCAATCGTCACCGGCTCGAGCGACGTCTCACGCGCGATATCGGCGATGGACCGCGCCGTGTAGAGGATGTTCCGTCCCTCGAACTCGTGCTGCGGATCGAACGGCGCGTTGCCGTTGGCCAGCACGCCGTAGCGCAGCTCGAACGCCCGACTGCTCTCGCCCAGCAGCTGGCGAATCTCGTCCTGCGTCCAGAGATAGAACGCGCCCTCGGTCTTCCGCGCGCCGGCCTCGCCCGCCTTCTCGGGCGGCACGCTGTCGGCGTCTTCCGCCGAGTAGAACCCTCCACCCTCGTCGGTCATCTCGCGCTCGACGTACTGCAGCGTGTCCTCGGCCACCTGAGCGAAGAACGGGTCGCCCGAGGCCTGCGCGCCTTCCAGATACGCGACGACGAGCTGGGCCTGGTCGTAGAGCATCTTCTCGAAATGCGGGACCCGCCAGCTTCCATCGACCGAATAGCGGTGAAAGCCGCCGCCGATGTGATCGCGCATGCCGCCCAGGGCCATCGCGCGCAGCGTCTGCAACACCATGTCGCGCGGCGCGGGCTCGCCGGTCCGGGCGTGCTCGCGCAGCAGGAACAGGAGCTCCGTGGGTCGCGGGAACTTCGGCTGGTCGCCAAATCCGCCGCGACGCCTGTCGAAGCCGCGTTCGAACTGGATGCGCGTCTGGTCCAGCCACGTCGCGTCCATGGCCATGCGCTCGTCACTCCCGCCGCTGAGCGCGGCCAGGCGATGGACGATCTGGGCGGCCGACTCGAGGATGTTGGGGCGGTCCTCGCGCCACGCGCGCGCGATCTCGCGAAGCACGTCCGTGAACGCCGGGCGGCCAGACTGGCTGTCCGGGGGAAAGTAGGTGCCGCCATAGAACGGCCGCAGTTCCGGGGTCAGCCACACGCTCATCGGCCAGCCGCCGCTGCCCGTGGTGGCCTGGACGAACGTCATGTAGACGCGGTCCACGTCGGGACGCTCTTCGCGATCCACCTTGATCGGCACGAAGTCGCGGTTCAGCATCTCGGCCGTCGACGCATCCTCGAACGACTCGTGCTCCATCACGTGGCACCAGTGGCAGGTGGCATAGCCGATGGAGAGGAAGATCGGCCGGTCGCTGGCGCGCGCCTCGGCGAACGCGGGCTCGCCCCACGGCCACCAGTCCACCGGGTTGTTCGCGTGCTGCAGCAGGTAGGGGCTCTGCTCGGCGGCCAGGCGATTGGGCATCGGATCGATCATATCGGGAGTCGGGAGTCGGGAGTCGGGAGTCGGATTTCTCCTGGGAGACCTGAGACCGGATAGCGGAGTGCAGTACTATCAACAGATG